>Ga0209646_1000133_pt1 | contig 125401 bp, 108 predicted proteins | sample AraplaL_Col_mTSA_FD_184259 | JGI IMG/M metagenome (GOLD analysis project Ga0209646, IMG submission 184259) | Arabidopsis root microbial communities from the University of North Carolina, USA - plate scrape CL_Col_mTSA (SPAdes) (version 2) | ecosystem: Host-associated > Plants > Roots >...
GGCGACTATCTGTCGCGTAACGTCCTGAACGAAGTCAAACGCGTTCCCGGCGTCGGCCAGGCGCAGCTGTTCGGCACCGAACGCGCCATGCGCATCTGGATCGATCCGAACAAGCTGATCGGCCTGAGCCTGACGCCGGCCGACGTCACTGCCGCCATCACTGCGCAAAATGCGCTGGTCGCCGGCGGCACGCTGGGCGCCCTGCCGAGCCCGGCCTCGCAGCAGATTTCCGCGACCGTGGTGGTGAACGGCCAGCTGACCAGCCCGGAACAGTTCGGCAACATCATCCTGCGCGCCAATGCGGACGGTTCCTCGGTGCGCATGCGCGACGTCGCCCGCATCGAAGTCGGCGGCCAGTCCTACGACACTTCCGGCCGCCTCGACGGCAAGCCGAGCTCGTTCATCGGCGTGCAGTTGTCGCCGACCGCGAACGCGCTGGGCACCGCCACCGCCGTGCACAAGAAGATGGAAGAGCTGTCCAAGTATTTCCCGGCCGGCGTGAAGTACACCATTCCTTACGACACCTCCAAGTTCGTCAAGATCTCGATCGAAGAAGTGGTCAAGACCCTGATCGAAGCGATCGTGCTGGTGTTCCTGGTGATGTTCCTGTTCCTGCAAAACATCCGCTACACCATCATCCCGACGATCGTCGTCCCGGTGGCGTTGATGGGTACGTTTGCGACGCTGCTGGTGTTCGGCTTCTCGATCAACGTGCTGACCATGTTCGGCATGGTGCTGGCGATCGGTATCCTGGTCGACGATGCGATCGTGGTGGTGGAAAACGTCGAACGCATCATGAGCGAAGAAGGTCTGTCGCCGCGCGATGCAACCCGCAAGGCGATGGGCCAGATCACCGGCGCGCTGATCGGCATCACGCTGGTACTGATCGCGGTGTTCATTCCGATGGCCTTCTTCGGCGGCGCGGTCGGCGCGATCTATCGCCAGTTCTCGCTGTCGATGGTGGCGTCGATGGTGTTCTCGGTGCTGATGGCGTTCACGCTGACGCCGGCGCTGTGCGCAACCATCCTGCTGCCGGTCGAAAAAGGCCATCACCATGAAAAGAGCGGCTTCTTCGGCTGGTTCAACCGTCGCTTCAACAAGACCGCCGCCGGCTACCAGGGCTTCATCGGCAAGATGCTGACCAAGACCGGCCGCTACATGATCGTGTACGCCGTCATCGTCGGCTGCGTGGGCTTGCTGTATGTACGCCTGCCGGCGTCGTTCCTGCCGAACGAAGACCAGGGCTACATCATCACCAACGTGCAGTTGCCGGCCGGCGCCAGCACCGGCCGCACGCTGGAAGTAATCAAGCGGATCGAAGACTATTATCTCAAGCAGCCTGCGGTCGAACACGTCGTGGCGATTGCCGGTTTCAGCTTCTCGGGTAACGGTCAGAATGCCGGTCTGGTGTTCACGCCGCTGAAGGACTGGAGCCAGCGCGACAAGACGCAATCGGCCGATGCGATTGCCGGCAAGGCATTCGGCGCCTTTTCGCAGATCAAGGATGCGATCGTGTTCCCGCTGAACCCGCCGCCCATCCCTGAACTGGGCAACGCGACCGGCTTTACCTTCCGCCTGCAGGACCGCGCCGGTCTGGGGCACGCCGCGCTGGTGCAGGCGCGCAACCAGATCCTCGGCATGGCCTCGCAGAGCAAGGTGCTCGCAGGCGTCCGTCCTGAAGGCCTGGAAGATGCGCCGCAGCTGCAACTGGACATCGACCGCGACAAGGCCAACGCGCTGGGCGTGCCGTTCTCGACCATCAACAGCGTGCTGTCGACGGCCCTGGGTTCGTCCTACGTCAACGACTTCCCGAACCAGGGCCGTCAACAACGCGTGATCGTCCAGGCCGACGCCAAGCGCCGCCTGCAACCGGAGGATCTGGCCGGCCTGTACGCCCGCAACAATGGCGGAACTATGGTGCCGTTCTCGGCCTTCACCACGTCGAAGTGGATCAACGGCCCGGTGCAGCTGATCCGCTACAACGGTTATCCGGCAATGAAGATCGCCGGCGGCGCAGCACCCGGCCGCAGTACCGGCGAAGCCATGTCGGAAATGGAATCCTTCGTCGCCAAGCTGCCTCCCGGCTTCGGTTTCGAATGGACCGGCCAGTCGCTGGAAGAAAAGACCTCCGGTTCGCAAGCGCCTGCGCTGTATGCGCTGTCGCTGATCGCCGTGTTCCTGGTGCTGGCGGCCTTGTATGAAAGCACCTCGATCCCGCTGGCGGTGATGCTGGTGGTGCCGCTGGGTATTCTCGGCGCACTGCTGGGCGTGACGCTGCGCGCCATGCCTAACGACGTGTACTTCAAGGTCGGCATGATTGCGGTGGTCGGTCTGTCGGCGAAGAACGCGATTCTGATCATCGAGTTCGCCAAGGACTTGCAGGCGCAAGGCATGGGCCTGATCGAAGCGACGCTGGAAGCGGTGCACCTGCGGTTCCGCCCGATCATCATGACCTCGCTGGCGTTCATCCTCGGCGTGCTGCCGTTGGCCATCGCCAGCGGCGCCGGTTCCGCCAGCCAACGCGCCATCGGTACCGGCGTGATGGGCGGGATGATCACGGCGACCGTGCTGGCCGTGTTCCTGGTTCCGGTCTTCTTCGTCGTCGTGCGCAAAATCTTCAAAGGCAGCGAACGCCAACGCAAGCTGGACGCTGCCCATCACAAAATCGATGTGGAGGATCAGAATGTTTAAGTTTCCAACCCTGCGCCTGAAACAGCTAAGCGCAGCAATGCTGGTTATCGGCGTGCTGTCCGGCTGCACGATGGCGCCGACCTACGAGCGTCCGCAAGCGCCGGTTGCAGGCAGCTATCCGGCCGACGCCAAGGGCCAGGCCGCGTATGACGCGGCCACCCTGGGCTGGCGCCAGTTCTTCCCCGACCAACGCCTGCAGGCGCTGATTGCGGCCGCACTGGAAAACAACCGGGACCTGCGTACCGCCGCGCTGAACATCGAAGAAGCACGCGCGCAGTACCAGATCGCCCGTGCCGACCTGTTGCCGACGCTGAACGCGACCGGCAGCGAATCGCGCACCCGTCTGTCGTCCAGCCAGTCGACCACCGGCGCACCGATGATCACCAAGAGCTACCAGGTCGGCCTCGCCATTCCTGCGTATGAACTGGATTTCTTCGGCCGCGTCCGCAGTCTGAAGGACGCCGCGCTGTCGACCTACCTGTCGACCGAAGAAGCCAAGCAATCGGTGCAAATCAGCCTGGTGTCGCAAGTAGCGCAGGCTTATCTGTCCGAACGGTCTTACGCCGAACAGCTGAAGCTGGCGCAACAGACGCTGGAAAGCCGCCAGACCAACCTCGATCTGGCGAAGAAGCGCTTCGACGTCGGCGCTTCGTCGGCGCTCGACCTGCGTCTGTCCAATACGCTGGTGCAATCCGCCCGCGCCTCGGTGGCGACGCTGTCGCGCCAGCGCGCCCAGGCGGAAAACGCCCTGACGCTGCTGGTCGGCACCAACGTCAAGGACTTGCCTGCGGGCCAGGATCTGTCGCTGCAAAACATCGTTACCGACATCCCTGCCGGCGTGCCTTCAGACCTGCTGGCCCGTCGTCCGGACATCCGTTCGGCGGAACAGAAGCTGCTGGCCGCCAACGCCAACATCGGCGCCGCCCGTGCTGCCTTCTTCCCGAAGATCAGCCTGACCGGCTCCTTCGGCAGCGCCAGCAGCTCGCTGGGCGGCTTGTTTGAGTCCGGTTCGGGCGCATGGTCCTACGGCCCGCAACTGAGCTTGCCGATCTTCGACTTCGGCCGCAACAGCGCCAACCTGGATCTGGCGGAAGTGCGCAAGAACCAGGCGATCGCGACCTACGAGAAGACCATCCAGACGGCCTTCCGCGAAGTCGCCGATGCCCTGGTGGCGCGTGGGACGCTGGATGAGCAGATCGAAGCCCAGGAAGCCTTCCTCAAGGCGCAGCAGGAACGTCTGAACCTGACCGACCTGCGCTACAAGAACGGCATCGCTTCCTCGCTGGACCAGCTCGATGCGCAACGCGATCTGTTCTCGGCGCAGCAATCACTGATTCAGGCGCGTCAGTTGCGTCTGAATAACGCGATTGATTTGTATCGTGCGTTGGGGGGCGGCTTGAATGAGACGACGGTGGCGTCGTCAGGCAGCAAGTAACCACAAGGCTTCACCGTGCATGCCACCCGCGCAAACGGGTGGCATTTTTTTTGTCCGAAGAGTACTCGTCCTTCGTCGTACAGACGCGCGGACAGGGCCTTTGCTGCGCTTTCATACCCTGTACAGTCAGCTGTATGAAAGGTATCATCTGAAACCGAAATAGGAACTGGGAAGAGAATTCATGTCGGATAAAAACACCTTTGTCACGTTGCTTGTCAATAAACTCAACGAGAACCGGGACAGCATTCAGCAGCAATGGCGGCATCCCGAAGGCACGACGACCAGACACTTCGTCATCGACAATCTGTTGCCGCCGGACTTGTGCAACAGCATCTATCAGGCCTTCCCGAAAAATGGCGACGGCTTCTTCAATCGCGAGTCGTTTCGCGAGAAGAAAAGAACGTCCGCCAATCTGGATGCGTACGACCAGATCCTGGCGGACATTACTTACGCTTTTCAGGATTCACAGGTCGTTGATCTGGTCTCCGACATCGTCGGCCTGACGAAAATCGAACCTGATCCAAAGTTGTACGCCGGCGGCTTGTCGATGATGTTCGAAGGCGACTATCTGAATCCGCATATCGACAACAGCCATGACGCCAATCGGGAACGGTATCGCCGCCTGAACCTGCTCTATTACGTGTCGCCTGACTGGGCGCTGGAAAACGGCGGGAATTTCGAGCTGTGGAATGAAGACCGAACCGTCCCCAAGACCTTGACATCGCACTTCAATCGTCTGGTCGTGATGGAAACGAACAAGCTCAGCTGGCACTCGGTCAGCCCGGTCAAAGCCAATCGCCCGCGCTGCTGCGTGTCCAATTATTATTTCTCCGCTATCTCTCCCGACGAGTCGGACTATTTCCACGTCACGTCATTTTCCGGCCGTCCGGAAGAAAAGCTGAAACGACTGATCGGCGTATTTGACAACCGCTTGCGCAATTTCGTGTCGAAGACACTGAAGATCGGCCGCGGCAAGCATCTGGTCAACAAGCAAAAGGACTGAATCGGCATCGCGCTGACGCCGGTCAGTCGCCACCGATCGATTACGATCCAGCGGTCGCGGATCGCAATCGATTTTCTCCTAGTCCCTCAGGCAAGACCAAAACAGGGAGCCATGGCGCACTCAAGGCTGCGCCGATGCGGCATTTCTGTTTTTCAGGAAATTGGAGCGGACATAGGCAAGCTCTTCAGCGACGTTTTCCTTCGTCACATAGTGCGCGATATCCGGCTCGCTCAGTTGCTTTGACATGATGCGATACAGGTGCGGGGCGACACTGCCGATGTAGTGCGAAGGTTCATAGTAATTACAGTCGTTACGCGTAATATCCGAGTAAATACCGAAATTCCAATAAGGTCTGATTGCCGCAAGTTTCTGAAGAAAATAGCTGTAGTCATCCAGACTAATGCGGTCCAGAAACTTGTGATGATGTGGTGTAATGTAGAGATTGACCTGCACGCCCTTCTGCTCGGCGTCACGTACAAGCTGCGTCAGATCCCCCAGGCTTTGGTCAATCATTTTTCTTTTTTCTGCCGAGGGAACTTCAGCCACAACTGAGGCGAGGAAGGACAGATTCCGTTGTATATATGCGGCACAATCAGATTTCAGATCCCGATCCCGCTTAGGATAGTAGTAGTTTCCTCCCGACAGCGGCACTTTCAACTCCCCCTTTCTCTTGCCATTGTTGTCAAGCTTGAATTCGATCGCCTGGTACGGCAAGAGGAACAGGTACTGCGCAAGGAATCCCGCGGTGCTGTTGCCCAACACTTCCGGATGGGTCCAGTATTGATAATTGGCCTTGGTCAGGCCGACACTATCCGGCCAATCGACTTGGACGTAGAACGTCTTTAACTGAGGCTGCGTCTTCAGCAGCCACCGGCCATGCACCAGGTTGTCCGTCTGATTTCCCGACGATACATAGAAGTTGTAGATGTGCGTTCCGGGAAGGACGGCTTCGATGTCTGCCGGAACGGTGGTCCCCATTCTCGAACCGCCAAACAGAAAGGTGTCGAATGTCTTGTTCTTCTTCAGCAATTCGATCTTGAGATAACGCTCTTGCGTCGCGCCTACGTCGGGAAACAAATGCGTCTGAAATATCTCATACGGATCCAGAAAAAAATTGGCGGCAGACAGCAATGCCACCGGCAACAGCCCGACGAGAAAGAAAATACGTAGATACGAGACGAACACGGCGCGCCTTAAAATTGGAAGTACAGAAATTCCGAAACACTGGCCATTTTTGTTACGCAGAGTGCGAACACCAAACCCCACAGCAGCGCATTTACCTTGGTGGGAATCCAGCGCAGACGATGGCCGCCATTCATATATTCCTGCGTATTGGGCAGTAGCCACAATATGCATGCAGCGGATGCCATCAGCATGGCAAAGCGCTTCACGCCCAGGTCGAAGGGTGCAAAGAATTCTCGCGACTGCACGGCAGCCAGCTTGATTGCCGCCGGATCGACATGATATCCGCCCGGCCAATGCAGCATGTCGCCCAACATGCTGAAAGCCGCATGGATGCTGCTTGAGCGGAATACGACCCAAGCCACGACCACGGCAAGAAATGTGATGATGCCACCCACCATGCCGGGACCATCGCCTGCGGCAAAACCCATCTTTTTCGCGAGCGCACGCCAGGCATGATTGACCAGCAAATAAAAGCCATGCAACGCGCCCCAGAGCACGAATGTCCAATTCGCGCCGTGCCACAATCCGCCGAGGACCATGGTCGCCATCAAATTGACGTACATGCGGAGTTTTCCATGCCGGTTTCCGCCCAAAGGAATATAGAGATAGTCCTTCAGGAACTGCGACAACGTCATATGCCAGCGACGCCAAAAATCGATGATGCTGCCGGCCTTGTAAGGCGAATTGAAGTTGATCGGCAAGCGTACGCCGAACAACAGCGACAGACCGATGGCCATGTCGGAGTACCCGGAAAAGTCGAAATACAACTGTATGGCATAGGCCAGCGCCCCAACCCAGGCAGCGAAGAAGTGCAAATGCACGCCATGCTCTGCACCGGCAAACACGGGGCTGGCATAGGCAGAGAAGCTATCGGCAAGAAGCACCTTCTTGGCCAGGCCGATCGTGAAGATAGTCAATCCGGCGGCGACGTCATGCGCATTGATTTTGTAGATCGCCGGCGACGCAAACTGCGGCATCATTTGCTTGTGATGCAGAACCGGCCCGGCGATCAGATGCGGGAAATAGGTCACGAACAAGAGATAGTGAACGAAGTTGTACTCGCGTGCGATACCGCGCGAAGTATCGACCAGGAAGGCAATCTGCGTGAATGTATAGAATGAAATCCCGAGCGGCAGAACGATGTCCGTCAGCGCCAGGGACTCTCCCGCCAGGGAGTTGGCGGTCGCAATGAAGAAGTTGCTGTATTTGAAGACGCCCAGCAGCAGCAGATTGGCGGCAACGGCAATGGTCAGCAATACTTTCCCGCGCTGGCGCTGGCGGGAAATTGCATAGCCCATGGCGTAGTTGAAACTGATCGATGCCAGAAGAAGAAAAGTGAATTTGGGGTTCCACCATCCGTAAAAAAACAGCGATGCGAGGACAAGCCATCCGGCGGCAACCCCACGACCGATTTTTGCAAGGGTAAAAAAACCGATGAATGTAATCGGTAAAAAAAGAAACAGGAATTCGTAGGAATTGAACAGCACGGCGGTATTGCTTCCCTCTGGGCTCCGGCAGTGCAATACGACCGCACCGGATATCGTTATGAATGAGTTGGGCGGCAGCCCGAATCAGCTATGCAGTTTGTAGCCGGAAAACATGCGAGGATAGCGGCGAATCATGCGCGCCAATGCAGTATCGGCTCCGGCCTTGATGACCGGCTTGGACGTTTCCGCACCAAAGCAACTGTTGCTGAACTGGAATTGCAGTATCAGGCGATGCCCCTCCTTGATATGCTGCCCTTTATGCAGGCCGCGCGTGTCTTCTATCAGGATGGTGCCCCGGGGCGCGGTAAATTCACGAATGTTCTGCGCCGGATAATGGCGCTCGATGTCTTCATCCTGAAGACGGACGTAGCCTCTCTCCAGCAGCGCATCCGGAATGCCGCCGCTGCGATGGGATCCGGATACAAAATAGTGCGGTCCGTTGTTTTTGCCGACATCGGTCAGATAAATGAACACCTTCAGCCACTTGATGCGATCCATATCGAAGTGATACATCTGCGCCGCCTCGCCATCGGGCTTGTCCGTATAAGCCGTACTCCACCACATCGAGAGCATGTCGGCGATCGGCTGGCTGCGGAAATAGGATTGCGCAATGGAGATCAGCGTCGGATCAATGAGCAGCGCCTGTACTTCCGGGTTGCCCAGTATCGCTTCCTTTTCAAAATCATAGATGACTGCACGCGGATTCGCGGCGTCATAGAGTGCAGTCTGGTGCACATGCCGTTGACCATCCGTTTGACGCAAAACGGCTTCCTGCGTCAAGGCAAAATGCATCAGCCGGTCGCACAGTTCCGCGGGCAAACGCTGATCCAGAATGACGTAACCGTTCTGGTCCAGCTCCGCCGTCAACGCTTTCAGCTGCGCCTCCGGCAACGGGGACAGCACCGTCGATTCGAATTCGATTTTCCTGGGTGGGAAAAACAGCGACAACACACGGCTCATCCAGTCATTGCTCCGCCCGGAAGTCGCACAAAAAGAGGCGATGTGGACATTTCCCGTCCACGCCGGCATTTTGCCGGATAGGCCGTACCGGCAAAATGCCACAAGCAACAGCAACGCATTTTTCAGTTGACGGATGGTGCGTTTGATTTTCTTGAGCATGCTATGCCTGTCCTCTATTGATTTTTCACCATTATAAGCATCCGACGATGCCGTCTTGCACAAAGCGGCTGTCGCCGGGGAACGTTCAGCGGATCAAGGGCGCGATCAATGCCATCGTGCGTACCGTCGCGCCTTGATATTTCCTGGCGAAAGCAATCGCGCTTGCGCCCATCGCACGACGTGCATCCTCGTTTTGCAGCAGCGCTGCGGCACACGCGAGCATCTCTCCCGCCGATTGAACACGCATGGCAGCGCCGCTTGCCGTCGCATCCTCGCTGACGGTCTGGAAGTTGAAGGTGTGCATGCCGATCAAGACCGGTTTGCCGAGCGCGCAGGCTTCGATCAGATTCTGCCCTCCCAGCGGCAGCAGACTGCCGCCGATGAACGCCAGGTCGCATGCAGCGTAGTAGGCAAACATCTCTCCCATGGAGTCGCCCAATACGATCTGCACATCGGCGGCCGGCGGCGTCGCCGCGAATGCCGAGCGCCGCTGCACGGCAAAGCCGCGCGCGCGGATCAACGACTCGACTGCGTCGAAGCGTTGCGGATGGCGCGGCACGATGATCGTCAGGAATGCACGATGATCGATGGCCGCAAGCGCATCCAGGATCAGTTCCTCTTCGCCCTCGCGCGTGCTCGCGCACAGCAACACCCGGCGCGCGCCAAAGCCGGCGCGCCATTGTTCGCCCAGGGCGACTGCCTCGGCCGGCGCCTCGACGTCGAACTTGATGCTGCCGGTCACATGCACACTGCGCGCGCCGAACAGGCGCAGGCGCTCGGCGTCGGCTTCCGACTGCGCCGCGACGCAATCGATGTTCGCTGCGGCTTCCAGCAAAATCGCGCCGAAGCGTTGGCCGCGTCGCAGCGAGCGCGCCGACAAACGGGCGTTGGCCAGTACCACCGGCACCTGGTGAAGACGGCACTGACGCACCATGTTCGGCCAGACTTCGGTTTCCATCAGGATGCTGATCCGCGGTTTGAAATGGCGCAAGAAACGCGCGCACATCCAACCGGTGTCGTAAGGGAAGAAACTTTGCACCACCCGCTCGCCATGATGCGCAAACAGTTGCCGACCGGTGACGCGGCCGGTGGCGGTCATGTGCGTCAGCAAGACCGTGTGGCGAGGATAGGCGTGCAGCAGTGCTTCGATCAGCGGTTGCGCAGCGCGCGTCTCCCCGACCGACACCGCGTGGACCCATAATATTGGCGGCACAGTGCGATCGCGGAACTGGCCATAAAAGCCCAGACGCTCGCCGATATGCCGGCGATAGCCCGGCTCCTTGCGGCCGCGACGCCACAGGCGCAACAGCACAAAGGGCAAACCCACCCACCACAACGCGGAATAGAGCAGTCGCATCAAACCAGCCGGCGTCCGGTCAGTTTGCTCAGAATCGCGAGCGGACTTGCCGAGGGGTCGTATTGGCTGTCGGCCGGCAGATGCAGCGTCTGTTCCAGCATGTACTGGCCGGACATGACGGCGTGCGAAGCCTGGTCCGAGAAGCACACCCACACGGAACCTGCGGCAAACGGCATGGTGACCTGGCCGGCGTTTTCCTGGTAAGCCATGTCGCCTTTCATGCCGTCATGCAGTTGCAGCATCAGGTGGTCGTATTCGCTGCGATAGGATTTGGTGATGTGCAAGGCCTTCATCACGCTGGCTTGCCAGGGCACATAGGGTTTGGCGCGCGGCAGGAACTTCCTGGCCACGGTTTCGAACGGTTCGCCGACGCGCCAGACGCGCGGCACTCCATCGGGATTGACGTTGCAGAACACGCGCAGGATGCGCTCTCCGTAATTGGGGCGCGAGGGGAAAGCGTCGACATGCAGGCGACGGTCGTCGGCGCGCCAGGATTGCGCCCGTGTTTCAACCTTGGCCGGACGATAGCTGGTGGGCGCCAGCCGCAGGGCGCCTTGATACTTTGGCAACAGCGAATAGACCAAGGACTGCGCCTGCTCGCGAAAGCGCCCTATCATCAGCGCCAGCGCCAGTTGCGTGGCGGTGTCGCCGAGCGCGCCCTTCAGATGGCCGCTGGCGTCCAGGCTGATGTTGCGCACCTTGGGGTCGCGTATGGCCGGCGTGAGCAGCATTTGCTCTTCCGGCAACAAGACAAACGGCAGGTGCGGAAAATACAGCACCTTGCCTGCTTCCAGGCCGGCGATCCAGTCCTGGTTCGGCGCGGGGACATGCCAGTCGGCGATGTCGATTTCTATGATTTGCGATTCCATCTCGATATTATGCCTCGTTGTTCAGGCGACGCCGACGACGCTACTGACGCTGCCATCATCCGGCGCTACGGCCTGGACAGACAATACCGCATCAATCGCGGCCAGTACTTGCGCTACATCAGGAGCAGCGCCGGTATCGCCCACATTGGCCACGCGCGGCGACCAGTTGCCCTCGGTCTTCCAGCGCGGCGAATCGCAATAAATCTCCACCGTCGGGCGGCAGTAGGCCGCGGCAATGTGCGTCAGGCCGGTGTCGAGCCCGACCACCAGCGCCGCATTCTGCACCAGCAGCACGGCCTCCATCAACGGCAGCGCCGGCAAGACGGTGGCGCGCGGCATGCGCGCAGCCAGGCTTTCCGCGGCCGCTTTTTCTTTGGCGCTACCCCACGGCAACAACACCGGCAAACCCTTGTCGCTCAGGGCCTGAGCGACGGCGACCCAATGTTCGGCCGGCCACTGCTTGGCGGCGCGCGCGGTGCCGTGAAAGAACACGGCGTAAGGCTGTGACGGCAACCAGGCCGGCGGCGCCGCAAAAACCGGCGCCTGCAGACCGAAATCAGCGGCCGCATCGGGCTGGTAAGCCAGCGCCGACGCCGCGACGACGCGCGCACGCATGACCGCATGGGTATGCAAGCCGACGGCGACGCTTTGCGTATGGAATATTCTTGAAACCGGTTCGTAGCCCGATCCTTCGGTGGCATTGGCCAGTCCGACGCGCTTGCCGCCCGGCGCCAGGCGCACCATGCGCATGACCACGCTGGTTTTCAGCAAGCCCTGGGTGTCGAACACGAAATCATAGGCTTCATGCCGCAGTTGCCGGTAAAACCCGGCAATTTCAGCACGCGTGGCCGCGTTGCCCAGGCTTTTGCGCCAGCGTCGCAACGCGATCGGGATGATGTTGCGCACCAAGGGATTGAGCCGCACCAGGCTGGTATAGGCCTCTTCCACCACCCAATCGATGTTGGCATCCGGATAATGCCGCCGGATATCGGCGACCATCGGCATGTTGTGCACCACGTCACCCAAGGATGAAACGCGGACGATCAGGATATTCAAGGCTAACCCACTATTCTTTGTCTGTGGGCCAGCATCTTACCTCTTTCAAAACGGCAAGGCTACCGCCGGCCTGGCCGCCAGGATGACGCGCCTGAATTCGTCCTGGATGCGCGCCAGCGCTTGCGGCGTTTCCGCCTCGAAGCGCAACACCACCACCGGCGTGGTATTGGAAGAGCGCATCAGGCCGAAACCGTCGGCATATTCGATACGCAGGCCGTCGATGGTGATGATCTGCTCGGCGCCCGGAAACTTTGCATCCTTTTGCAATTGATCGATCAGCGCGAAGTTCTCGCCCTCTTGCAGCTTCAGTTGCAACTCGGGCGTGCTGGTCGATTGCGGCAAGGCGTTCAGCACGGCCGACGGATCGGCTTCGCGGCTCATCAGTTCGAGCAGGCGGGCGCCGGCGTACAAGCCGTCGTCGAAACCATACCAGCGATCCTTGAAGAACACGTGGCCGCTCATCTCGCCGCCCAGCGGGGCGCCGGTTTCACGCATCTTGGCCTTGACCAGCGAGTGACCGGTCTTCCACATCAGCGGCAGACCGCCGCGTGCGCCGATCCACGGCGCCAGATGACGCGTGCATTTGACGTCGTACAGGATTTCGCGCCCCGGATGGCGCGTCAGCACGTCGGCGGCGAACAGCATCAACTGGCGGTCCGGATAGATGATCTGGCCGTCCTTGGTGACCACGCCGAGGCGATCACCGTCGCCGTCGAATGCCAGGCCGATTTCGTCGTCGCTCCGCTGCAGGCTGGCGATCAGATCCTGCAGGTTTTCCGGATGCGCCGGATCGGGATGATGATTGGGAAACGTACCGTCGACTTCGCAAAACAATTCAGTCACTTCGCAGCCGAGCGCGCGATACAACTCGCCGGCAAAGGCCCCGGCCACGCCGTTGCCGCAGTCGACCGCGATCTTCATCGGCCGCGCCAGCCTGATGTCGCCGACGATGCGGGCGAGGTATTCCTTGCGGATGTCATGAGTACGATAGCTTCCGGCGCCGCTGATGAATTGATTTTTCACAATAGCCTGGTACAGCGCCTGGATCGCGTCACCGTAAATCGCTTCGCCGTCCAGCACCATCTTGAAACCGTTGTAGTCAGGCGGATTGTGGCTGCCGGTGACCATGACGCCGGATTGCGTGCCCAAAACATGCGTGCCGAAATACACCATCGGCGTTGCGACCACACCCAGGTCGACAACGTCAATGCCAACGGATTGCAGGCCTTCGGCCAGTGCCGCCGTCAATTCGGGACCGGACAAGCGACCGTCGCGGCCGATCACAACCGCTGTCTGCCCCTTGGCCAGCGCAGCGCTGCCGAAGGCCCGGCCGATTTGACGCGCGACATCGGCATTGAGCGTCTGGCCGACGATGCCGCGGATGTCGTAAGCCTTGAAAATGGAAGATGCGATGGAAGACGCAATGACGGTCATGAATTGATTCTCTTGTTGTTGACGCAAACGCAGGATGGAACTAGAACTCACGCCTATTTATGAAATGAGTTCTAACGATGCTTTTTACGCAAAATCAGCCATCGTGGCGATTTGAAACGAATGATGCGCGAATACAGCCATATGTAGGTAAGCACGAACAGGCCGCAACATATCATCAATGCCCATGTATGTCGCCATAACAAGGTAGCCGGCCCCACCGCCATCAGCGATAACAGCCACAGATAGGGAGATGTCAGGGAATTGCGACGCGTGAGGTTGCGGGCATCGCGCCTGCCGACGGCCCAGAGAACGAGGCGGCGAAAAATGAGGCTGTGCAAGTGAATGCCGTCGGGCATCCCCGGCGACTGCCCGCGCAGGAAAAACCGGCGATACGCCGAAAACAAGGTCTCGAAACATGGATAGATCAGCAAGAGCGCGGGATACCAGCTCGATACCTGAGGGTTGCGCATGACCAGCAGGATGGCCAACTCCCCCAGCATGAAACCGAGAAAATAGGCGCCGCCGTCCCCCATGAAGATGAGGCCTGCCGGGTAATTCCAGATGAAGAAACCGGCGACGGCGCCGGCTACCAGCAATGCCGCAATCAGCACGAAGGAGTCGCCGACCTGCAACGCGACGTAGCCCAGGGACAGCAGCATGCAGAGCGCGACAATGCTCGCCAGTCCATTGAAGCCGTCGATGATGTTGATGGCATTGGCAATGCCTGCCACGGCAAGCACGGTCAGGGGCAGACTGATCCAGGCATAGTTCAGCATCCAGCTTCCCGAGAGCAGATCGATACGATCGATGCGCGCATCAAGCAGCCAGAAGCCCAGCAAGGCAGCAGCCATGGTCAGGAACAAGCGTCGCCTCGGGCTGACGCTCTTGGTGAAATCCTCGACGATACCTCCCGCAAAGGCGACACAGGAGCAGGCAATGATCAGCGCCATGCTTTTTGCAATATCGGGTTGACGCCATACGGAGTATGCCCCGCCGCAGACAACTGCGACAAAAATACTCAATCCGCCGATACGCGGCACGGCATGAATATGCACCTTTTGCACGCCATCCAGGTCGGAATCCAGCATGCCGTCGTGCAAGCTCGAATACCTGATCACAAGCAGTGTCATAACGGCCGAGATAAGGAAGCTGATGAATAGCGATGACATGTTGGCTTGGCTGTTAACTGATTAATATTTATTATGCCGCGCATGCCCGGACGTCCGGGCCGTTTGAGCAAAAACGTGATTGATGCGGCGATTGAAGCACAATATCTTGCTGACAACGAAATTCTGGCGCAGGCCCGATTTTATCGCGACTGGGCGTTGAGCGGCAGATGATTCGACTTGCGGGCAAGCACTTTTTCAGCGCCGTAAATCATCAGCAAATTCAGAAACAAAGAACCGAAAAGCAAGTAGGACTGGGCGGGAACATAGCCGAAACTGGAAAACCGATAGGCAACGACTTGCGCAAGCAGCGAACACAAGATCAGGTTTTTCCCGCCCAGGCGGTAAACGGCGGCGTCGATGACGGCGCCGATCGCCCCCACCAGAAGCATGCATCCGAACAAGAAGAGAAACGAACCCGAATAAAAACAGAATGCAATGACGCCGGGCAAGGAAATATAGTGATGGACCGTTGTATCCGCCTTCAGATAAGGGGATTTGACCATATTCAAGTCAAAGAAACTGGTGCTGTGATCCGAATATCTCTCCTGCCAGCCCTGTTTCCACAGATCCCAACCTTCTCTGCCTGAACTGGTCACCGCCAGCACGCCTTCCATGCCGACCCAGCGGTCGATAAAGAGCGACTTGCCCATGCCGTTGATCGCCTGGGCGTCAGCCCCTCCCCAATCTCGTTCTGCCGAGAATTCCTGCGCCGCATTTTTGAACGAACCGTGATAGCGCAGATAATTGACAGACATGACGGAGCCCGCGAACAACAACGCAAAAAGCAGACTGACCACCGCAATGAAAGGCAGCCTGATCTTGAGCCTGTTCAGTTGGACGCTTCGAAGAAATCCGTAAAACAGCGCACTCCAGTTCAACACCATGCCACGGCTCAGCAATGATACGTTGGACGTGAACCCCTCGAAGATCGCGAAAGCCCAGCCGGTCAATGACTTTCTGCCGCCGGCGACATACTCGAAATGCAGGATGAGTGCGGCAAAGGAGGCCAGGCCAAACTGCAGCAGCCATTTATAGACACCGCTCAGACCAAACGGCAAGATGGTTTCCGGTACTTGCCCTCGCTGGTAAATACCGTACATGATATTGGTGATGGCGACACAGAGACACAAGATCGCGAATACGGCCAATACGGACTTCCTGTACCTGCAATAAAAACCATACAGTCCCGGCTGGGATATCGTTGCCGCAGCGTGTTCGTCGTAGCAAAAAACACGCTCCCGAATCAGGGAAACAACAATCAGTGCAAACAAACCGCACGAAGCCACCAGCAAGCCGCGGTCGAAGGCCGGCCCTGAACCATCGAAATTACCGGTCTGCTCAACGAACCTCCCATGGGTAAATCCCACCCGGATGGTCAACTTGAGCCAGAAGCCCAGCCAGAACAGAACGCCGATGATGGTATCGAAATAGATCGCCTTTTTCCGGAATCCGAGCCACAGCAGATAATTTGAAATGACGGTGAACAATAGATAGACGTAGCCTTGCCCCGGATAGGCCTGGTAGGCAATCACAGCCAAGACCAGCATGACAGCGACGAAAACGCCAAGCAGAATCCGCATGCATGGCGACGGCAAAATCTCATATTGCTGCATTGGCGCTCCTCACACGCAATTTTGATAATTTCGTTATCAGCAGGCCCCACAAGAAGAAAATGAATACCCCTGAATACGGTTGCCGCATGCTGACTTTTGCCGCGTTGTCGATGATCACCAAGAACAGGACCACCAGGCTGAGGGACAACAACGCCGGCGATGCCAGGACCTCGGTACGCATCTGATACATTCTTCTGATGGTTACCCCGACGAGAAACAAGGTCGGCAATATCGCGATCAATCCGAAGTTATAGACAAAATCAAGATAGTAATTGTGCGCACTCGGATAATGGCGACGCTCGGGGGCACTACCGGCGCCGAGCAAGAGCGACTTGATACCGGAAGTCACGCCATGGAGGTAATAGTCCCAATACTGGATTCTGCTTGCCACGCGCGCACGTACGTCCATCAGCGTCGCGGCACTTCGTTCTTCCGGCTGATCGATCCCTGCCATTGCCGACTGCTCGGCAATTTTCCCTGCTCTGTACGCGGCTTCCTGCTGCATGAGACTGACTTCATGCCGACCGTATCCCCAACTGATCGCCGATGCCAGCACCAGCAGGACGACAGGCAATATGCTTCGCCTTCTCATGCGAATCCACGCAAAGACAAGCAATCCCAGGAAGAACAAAATACAACTCAACACCGACGACGATGCAACGACATACACGGCCATGCAAAGCGACAGTACTGACAAACCGATGTTGTAACGCGCGGTATCCCACAAATAAAACAAGGAAAGAATATAGGCGGCAACAAAAATCAGCGGCACATATTCGAGCGTCTGGTACACGGAGAAAAATCCCATTTCCGGCGACAGATAACCATGACCTGCGCGCCACGTGTAAAAGAGCTGAACCGGCACGACGACGATCAACACCCAAAAGAACGCTTTCGCGTACGCGTCGTCGTTGACCACATCCGCAGGTTCGAACACCTGTCCCAATACCAATGCAAACATGGGCAAGAGCAATTGAATCAGCAACAAAAACTTTGCCTGCTGCTGATCAGGGAAATTTTGCGTGAGAATAATCGCCGACATGATCATCAGCACGCACGTCATGAAGATGTAACTGAACGCCAGAAATGCACGCCGATAAGTCCCAAGCAACACAATTCCTGCATAGCAAACCAACGCGGAAAGCGGGATCGGCAAATTCATCACGCGTCCGCCGGAATCATAGACCGCCGATTCACTATGAAATACGCCCTGGCCGATTTGAAAGAACAAGGGCAGCAGCAGCAAGGCCGCGATCGTCATCCGCAAAGTCTTTTCCACGGAAAGCGGCCAGACTTGCTGCCCCATGTTTTCCAGCTTCTCTTTCCTCGCACTGAAATAAAATATATAGGCCAGGAGCGCGCTAGCCAAATACAAGCCGCTCAAGGCTTCCTGGCCGAACAGATAGAACGCAAAGGGAACTGCCGTAAAGATGAGGATATTCATCAGTACGTCGGGCCCGAATACGTCATGCTCAGTATCGTGCTGCAAGAGACGGAAACGTATTTTCTGGGCATGCACCATGATCACGCCGGCGATCATCGACAAGCCCGTCGTTTGCCAGAAAAAATAGGACTTCCCGGTCAGCTCAAGAATCGGAAGGCGGCCAATCGCGGCGGCCGTGATGCAAACGCCCGCCAGCAGGGAGAATGACAATGTCCAGCGCAAGAAACGCGGCTGGTGCGGTTTTCCGCTATTTTGCTCGTGCAGCGCAATGCTGGCGCCGAGGGCATTGGCAAAAATCGATCCGATGGCGCCGCCGATTGCAAACGCCGTGAATAAATCGCCCGCGATTTCCTTGGAAGTGACCAGCAATATCAACAGGCGAAATACATAGACGGTAATGCCGATGATGGCGGTCGATCCCAGATTGGGAAGAATTTTCCGGAGGGTTCCTCTGAGCGGATTCCTTTCTTCTCTGCGCAGACCTGTCAGGAACTTCACGCTGAAGAGCAGCGGGACAACCGCCCACAGCGACAGGCCCAGCAAGGGAAACGGAAAATCACCGATCAGCCACGCCAGCACGCCGAACAGCAGCGCCGATTGCAGAAGTACGTATTGCCTGGCTATGCGCTGCTCGCCAAGCCGCTCCATTTCGCTCAGATGAACCTCGCCTATCCACTCAATGCAACGGCGTGCGATCAGGATAATTGCAAAAAGCGGAGGTGCTCCGGCAACGCCGGCACTAAGCCAGTAGGCGGCCGCGGCAAGCGGCGCCATCAGGAGCAGCCGTCCCGACATGACGGCATATGCCGAAACGCCGGAGGTCTTGCTGAGAATCAGGCTGCGCGCATTTGCCGAAAAAGCATAAAGCAATGCCAGCGTGGCGGCCTGAACGACCCCAACTTCGGCCGCCATCGCCTGATGGCCGGTGAGACCGAGTCCGATAAGGAGGGCGGTCACGGCAAACGTATTGGCCATGAACGCCAGAGGGAATGAGTAGCGCAATCTGTATTTCTTTCGTTGCCAAATAATTAATTATTTGCGGGACCCTGTTGGTATTTGGGACTGCGTCCGACCAACTAGGTTCAACGATCGCCATGGCGACTAGGACTTAGACCACACGACCCGATTGATATAGTCGACATAGCTGGCGACAATACGAACGACCTGCTTCGATACGTCAGGATTTTCATAGTCGGCCACCGGCAACACGGGCCGGCTTTTGGCCGCTCTTTGGGAGGTGACGATATCGATGGCCTGGATCACGCGTTCGGCTTTCAATCCCGCCATGATCAAGGTGCCGACATCCATGCCCTCAGGACGTTCGTGCGCATTGCGTATGGTGATGGCGGCAAGATTGAGCAGCGATGCCTCCTCGGTGATGGTGCCGCTGTCGGACAACACGCAGCGCGCCTCCATTTGCAGCTTCATATAGTCGAAGAAACCCAGCGGCTTGGAAAACACAATACGGGAATCCAGTTCCTGATATCCGCTTTCTTCGAGGCGCTTGCGCGTTCTCGGATGCGTGGAAACAAAGATGGGCAATCCGTACCGATTCACCAGCGCTTGCAAGGTCTCCAGCAAATCCTTGATGGACTCCGGGGAGTCGACATTTTCTTCGCGGTGTGCACTGACGACAAAAAACTGCCCGGCCTCGAAATTCAATCGCGCAAGCACATCGGAATTGTCGATTTTAGGACGATAGTGATCGATCACTTCGCGCATGTGCGATCCCGTCTTGATGATCTGCTCGGGCTTGATGCCTTCCCCGATCAGATAGCGCCGGGCATGCTCCGTCAACACCATGTTGATGTCGGACAAATGATCCAGCACCTTGCGATTCAATTCTTCCGGAACGCGCTGATCGAAACAGCGATTGCCGGCTTCCATGTGGAATACCGGAATTTTTCGACGCTTCGCCGAAATCACCGCCAAACAGGTATTCGTATCGCCATACAGCAACAAGGCATCAGGTTTTTCTTGCGCAAACAAGGCATCCGATTTTTCAATCACGGCGGCGATTGTCTTGGCCGCCGAGTCGCCGGCGGCTTCCAGGAAAAAATCGGGTTGACGAATCTCAAGATCGTTAAAAAAGATCTGGTTCAGCTCGTAGTCGTAATTCTGTCCCGAATGCACCAGCACGTGATTGAACTGACGGTCGCATTCGGCAATGACCCGGCTCATCTTGATCAGCTCAGGACGCGTCCCCACCAGGGTCATGACCTTAAGCATTGAGCGCCTCCCGGATCTCCGGCAACTTCAGCAACAATGCCTTGATGCCTGCCACGTCCAGACGCTCGGTATTGTGCGATGTGTAGTCGTCCAGCGCCGAAATCTGCGACTCTCCCTCAACGAAATACTTGTTGTAATTCAGATCGCGATTGTCGGCAGGCACACGATAATAGCGTCCCATGTCCGTCGCCTTCGCCATCTCTTCCCTGGAGATCAGCGACTCATAGAGCTTTTCGCCGTGGCGCGTGCCGATGATCTTGACGGGATTGTCGAGTTTGAACAATTCGCACAGCGCTTGCGCCAGATCGGCAACCGTGGAAGCCGGCGCTTTCTGCACGAACAAGTCGCCCTGCTCGGCATGCTCAAATGCATGCAACACCAGATCGACGGAATCCTCCAGCGACATCAGAAAACGCGTCATGTTCGGATCCGTCACCGTCAACGGCTGTCCCGCCTTCAATTGCGCAATGAAAAGCGGAATGACGGATCCGCGCGAAGCCATGACGTTGCCGTAACGCGTGGCGCAGATGCGCGGCCCGTCGGCGGGAATGCTGCGCGATTTTGCCGTGACCAGTTTTTCCGCCATCGCCTTGGAGATTCCCATGGCGTTGATTGGATAAACCGCCTTGTCGGTGCTCAATACGACGACGCGCTTCACCTTGGAGGCGATGGCCGCATTCAACACGTTTTCGGTGCCAAGGATGTTGGTCCGGATGGCTTCCATGGGATAAAACTCGCACGATGGAACCTGCTTCAATGCCGCCGCATGAAAAACAAAATCGACGCCGACCAGGGCCTGCGCCACGCTATCGTAGTTGCGCACGTCGCCGATGTAGAACTTGACCTTGTCGTTGTTCAAGGCAATCCGCATGTCCTCCTGTTTCTTTTCGTCGCGACTGAAGATGCGGATTTCGCGTACGGCGGTATCCAGAAAGCGTTTCAGAACGGTATTGCCGAAAGATCCGGTACCGCCCGTAATCATCAAAACTTTATTGTCAAACATACAATACCCAATTCATCCATGGTGAATAACAGCGCCCACGCCTCAGCCTGCCCAGCCGCCGAATACATCAAAAATCTAGCACATTACTTTCCTGCCCCATAATACGCGTGCATGCTTGCAATCAGCTCCGGCCACTCAGGCGCCCGATATTGCGTCGCTTCGGCAAAGCGATCCGCATTGAGGGAGCGATCAATGACCAAGGCATCGTCGGGAATAATCTCGATCTGCTTCCCATAGACATCGGCGACGAGACGCAGCAGATCGAATTTAGCAATCGGTTGTGCCGCGACGTGATACAGCCCCTGCAGTGCGCGGTTGGGAATCACTTGGTCGCGCACGATTGCCGCCATGGTCGTGGTCGGCAAGCCCGAAAAGATGGCCTTGCGGTATCCCTTGCATTGCCCCTGTTGCTTCAGGAACCAGCCGATCAGGCTGTAAGCCCCTTGCAATTCATGACCGATGATCGATGTCCGCAGCGTAATCGCATTGGCGCCGCCGACTTCGCCCAGATATTTTGACTTGCCATACATATCGGCGGCATCCGACGGCGCCGCTTCCGTGTAATGTCCGGCGGCGCCGCTGAACACGCAATCCGTACTGAAGTGCACCAGGCGGATGCCCTCCGGGTCGCACAGTTTTTTCAGACGATGCGGCAGCAATGCATTGATCGTAATCGCCTCCACCGGATCGTCGGCCTGCGCCAGTTGCTTGATCAAGCCAATGCAGTTGATCACGACATCCGGTTTGATCTTTCGCAATACGCCGGCCAGTGCATCATCGTCGGTAACATCGATGCCCGTCACCAGGCGCGATGCCGTATCGGCGGAAAAGAAACGCCTGGCGTCTTCCGAACGCACCGTTCCGAATACGTCAAGATCCGCAGCCTCGCCGAGCACGCGCATCATGGCGTTGCCCAGCATTCCCGTTGCACCCAAGACTAAAATTTTCATTGCATCTCTCCGGCATTGCCTGCCGCATCCGATAAATAACCGACGAGCTGATCGATCAATTTTTCCCGGTCAAAATATTGACGGGAAAACATTCTACCGTTACTTCCGAACCGCTCCCGCTCTTCCGGCGCCATGTCCGCCAGCTGCAACACGGCATCGGCCAAAGCAGCCGCGTTCTCTGCGGGAACCGCGAGCCCGGCCTTCGCTTCTGCGATCAGGCGTGCGCCTTCGCCGTTGAGGCTGGCGATGATCGGCCTGCCTGCAGCCATGTACGCCTGCACCTTGCTTGGGACGGTCGCGGCAAAAATCGGCTCATCCGCCAGCGTCACCAACAAGACCGATGCTTGCCGCATCAAACCCGGCATCGTCTCGACCGGAAATCGCCCCGGCAAATGCAGGTTGCGCAGACCTCGCTTGTCTACCGCCTCCGCCAGCCAATCCCATTTGCTGCCCTTGCCGAAGACGAAGAAGGCAATGTCTTCACGATGCCGCAGCAATTCGGCGGCATCGGCAATGACGTCTACCGCTTGCGCTGCCCCCACGTTGCCGGCGAAAACAACGGAAAAGACTTGTGGCGGCAATGTCGGCAACGCGCCGTCGCCGCGAGGACTTTCGGCAACAGCATCACTAGCGAACATGGCATCTACCGAATTCGGATAATAAACCGCCGCTTTCCCAGGCGCGAGTCTCTCCACACTATCTTTAAACGCTGCCGACTGAACCAGCAATAAATCGGTATGGCGGTAAACAAAACCCACCACTTTTCCAACGCACTTCAGAATAAATGCATTCTTGACATAGCCTGTCGCCGCCAGGCTTTCGGGCCAAAGATCTTGCACCCATACCGTCACCCTGGTCCGCTTCAGAAAACCAAGAAACAGGGCCGGGAGCGCTTGCAGCAACGGCGACGTCGCATAGACGAAAATGGCGTCATAACGGCGACCGCGCAACAACCAGGGCCCCAGGACGGATCCTGCGGCGATAAAGGACAGGTAATTCAGCACCAGCCGGATGGCGCTACGGCTTCCCCGCGCGACCAAGGGCACGCGGTATATGCCGACGCCTGCCCACTCTTCACGCTGGCAGCCGCTCCCCTTGTAGCCGGGGAAAAATTTCCCGTCGGGATAATTCGGCTTCCCGGTCAGGACGTCGACGTCACATCCCCTGGCCACCAGCGCTTTCGCCATGTCGTTAATGGGAAAGCTTTCCGGTTGGAAATGCTGACTGACAATCAATACTTTCATTTTGGCTAATTCAAGAGATCCATGTCTGGCCCAAACAAATATCGCGGCATGCGGCAAAGGTCTTTTATTTGTGGCTCTTCAAAACGTAGGCGAGGAATGTTGCCGCATCTTGCAACGTCGATGGCGGCGACTCCTTGCCGATAAAACGTTTGACCGCGCGCGCGATGGAGATGGCAGATTCGGGATCGAAGGTTTGCTCCGGGTCGACCACGTCACGGACATAATCCAGCTCGGACGCCAATATCGCCAATCCGGCCTGGCGCGCCTCAATCAGCGGCAAGCCGAACGACTCCATCGTTGACGGATAAATCAGGGCGGCGGCCCGACCATACAGCTCCACCACCTTGTCGTGCGCGACAACCGATGTATTGTCGATACGCAGTCCGTGTTCCTTGGCCTGCTGCATTACCCAGCTGCACAGTTCGAGGAAATTGCCGCTATCGAGCGTCAGCGTCAGCGAAGGAAACAAGCCCTCCTCCGCCAGCAAACACCAGGCCTCGATCAGACGCCGATGATTCTTGTGCGGATCCCCGGACGCCACGTAGACAAAGTCGATCTCCTTTGCCCCGGACCCGGCGGAAGCCGCCGTCTTGCGCGCATAACCCGCGGGATTGGCCACAAACGGCATGATATGGATCGGTACCCGCCCCTTTGTCAACGCAGCCAGAGAGCGTTTCATCGACGGCGTCTGCACCACCAGCACATCCGCATTCGCAATGCGCCAATGCAACCAGAAACGCTCGGAGAAAAGGCGAAACCAAGTCCTGAAAGAGGTCGAATCCAGCTCGACCTCATCCACCAGATAGCGATTTTGCACGAAGACGATTGCGCAGCCCCTGGTCTTGAACAAGGGGGGCAGATTGCCCAGACACAGCAGGACATCGTCCTTCTCTACCTTGCGCCGCAACCAGATTTCAGAGAACAATCTTCCGACAATGCTCGGAGGGGTCCGTCGCACAAGGTTTTCCGCTGACACCGCATCCGGCAAAACGACGCGCTCATGCAATGACAAGACGGATTGCGTGCCTTTGGGCAACACAGCAAGCAAAGCATTCAATAAGGTGAGACCGCCGCCTTGATGAATATTCGAAGCGTGGATAAACAATTTGCGCGTCAAACCAGACTCCACATGAACTCATGGGCGTCAGGAAGCGAACCTGCCGTCATTCCGGCGAATAGGCAAACTGAGAGGATATTGATGATGACACTCCGGCACTAAGCAAAAACAAACGCAATTCTAGTGCATTACAGAATGATGACCGGCCATTTTCATGCCAAATGCCGACAAATGCGGCTCGGGTATGCGGGAGTGCAACAAGGAAGCAGAAATCCCTTGCCAAGACAGCCGCGCTGCGCGCCGTCGCATGAAAAGAGCGCAGGCCGAATACATGCTATTTGAGCAAGTATTTGCGCATCCGCCATTTCAACTTCGCCCAATGCTTCTCCAGATGGCAGACCAATGCGCCCCGCTTGCCGCTCAGGATTTTGGCGCGGGCCGCTTCGTCGAATACCCGGACATTGGCATCGCTGACGCCGCCAACTTCCATGTCCACGGTCACGGCATCGAAAAAAGCCGCCCCGAGTGTGTCGCGAGGACGCAGCAACAACTCATAGTCACCGCAAATCTTGTAGCTGTCGTCAAACAACCCGTATTTTTCAAACAATGCACGGCGATGCATGGATCCCACGTGGGCGACGCCCATGTATCTGCGAAATACCGGCCATTGCCAGGCATGTCCCACGACGCGAAGCAACTGCGCATCCCGGATCAGATTCACCTTCGAAGAGACATACTCCAGCGTGCCCGGCTGATGCGCTGCGATGAAATCGACGTAACCGGCGATTGCGTTGTCGGCATAAGCATCATCCGCGCCCAGAAAGGCAATCCAGTCGCCGGTTGCCAGGCGGACGCCGCGATTCCATGCATCGTAGATGCCGGCATCCGGCTGGCTCACCCAATAGTCGATGGCATGTTCATATTGCTTGAGGATGTCGATGGTGCCGTCCCGGGATCCGCCATCGACGACAATGTATTCGATGTTGTCGTAGGACTGGGAAAGCACGCTGAGAATCGATTTCTCCAGTGTTTTTTCGCCATTGAAAACGGCCGTAATAATCGTAATGAGCGGTTTGCCGCGTGGCGCGCCGCCGACATTGCCGCCCTCTTCGGCTTGCTTGAAATAACCATTGACGCGCAAGCCTCCTTCGCCTTTGCGACCGGCGGCGGCAGGCAAGGCAAGATAGGAACCTAATGCATTGCCCGCGTCGGACGGCTTGCTCCGGGTGAGGCGCCGCGTTGTGCTGAAGCGCGGATCAAGGCAGACAAATCCATTCATTTCGCAAATCTTTCTTTTTCCGTCATCAAGCGATTTGCATGTATTTCCCGATCCGCTCGAAAAATACAAGGTGCTCAGCTGTTTTTAAAGGCATTGACTGCTGCAATCACGCGCGCCACATCCGCATCGGTCATTTGCGGATGGCATGGCAAGGATAAACAGGTTTTGGCATGCTGCTCGGTGCGCATCATTCCTTGCGGATCCAGCCTGACATCGATACACGGCTCCTGATGATGCACCGGGATAGGATAGTGAATCAGCGCTTGCACGCCGTTCGCATTCAAATGCGCTTGCAATTCATCCCGCGCGTCGCAATTGACGACGAACAAATGATAGACGTGTGCCGCTTTTTCCTGGGGACGGCTGAGCGGCCGGACCCGGGGATTGCTGATCCCGGAAAAATAGGCATCCGCGATATCTCGCCGGCGATCGGTAAATTCGGCAAGCCAATGCAATCTCGCCGACAGCATGGCCGCCTGGATCTCATCCAAGCGGCTGTTCATGCCGAGCTCGGGATGATGATAGCGAACGCTCTGCCCGTAGTTGCGCAAGCGCGCCGATTTTTTGGCAAGCGCCTCGTCCCCGGTCACCAGCATGCCCGCATCGCCTGGCGCGCCGAGATTTTTGGTTGGATAGAAGCTGTACGCGCCGGCCCGGCCGAATGCGCCGGCCACTTGCCCTTGCCAGGTCGCCAGATGTGCCTGTGCGCAATCTTCGATCAGCGTGATTTCATGCTCGGCGCATAGCGCACGCCACGCATCCATGTCGCGCACCTGACCATACAGATGCACCAGCAACACCGCTTTGGTCCGTGCCGAAATACAGCGGCGCACGCTCTCGCGCGACAACAAGCCGGTGTCGGATTCGATATCGGCAAGCACGGGAATGGCGCCGGCCCTCGAAATTGCCAGCACCGTCGCAAAAGCCGTCATCGAGGTCGTGATCACTTCGTCGCCCGGACCGATCTCCAGCGCACGCAAAGCAATCTCGATGGCGTCCATGCCGTTGGCAACGCCAACTCCGTGCGCCAATCCGCAAGCATCGGCCCATTCGCGCTCAAAGCTTTCCAGTTCCTTGCCCAATACATACCAGCCCGAGTCGATCACTCGCTTGGCGGCCGCCAGCATGGCATCGCGAACCGCCTGCGGCTCGGCCTTGAAGTCGTTCATCAATATCATTTAGGTATCCAAATAGTGTGGAATATGCGTTTTATAGTATTCGATCGTGCGTTTGAGTCCTTCTTGCAAACCGATCTTCGGCTCCCATCCGAGCTCTTGCGATATCAGGCTGAAATCACTGTAGTAATCGCCGATGTCGATCGCCTTGCGCTCTGCCGGAAACGGCACCAGCTCATATTTTCCGCCATAGCCCAGTCCGACCAGCATGTCTGCCAGACTGCCCAGATCGATGACTTCCTTGCTGCCCAGGTTATAGACTTTGCCGTTGGCATGATCGCTCGCGCCCACCAGCAGCAGCGCGTCGACACAATCATCGACGTAGTTGAAATCGCGCAGTTGCTTGCCGTCGCCGAAAACCTTGATCGGACCGCCTTCAATCAACGACCTGATCCAGATGCCCAAAAAGGTCTGGCGCGCATCCTTCACGCGCATGGCCGGCCCGTAGGTATTGGTCAGCCGCAAGGCGCACGCGCGAATGCCGTAGACGTTGTTGTAGAGCAGGTGATACCACTCGCCGGCAAGCTTGTTGATGCCATTCACGTCAACAGGACGGATAGGATGACGCTCGTCGACCGGCAGATAGTCCGGCTTGCCGTATAACTGACGGGTACTCGCGAAGGTGATCTTCACGTTGCTATTGGCCGCCCGGCAGGCTTCGAGGATAGTGAGCTGCGCGGCGGCGTTGATGTCCAGATCGGCGCGTGGATTCGTCATCGAATCCATATGGCTCGTCTGCCCCGCCAGATTGAACAAGTAGTCCTGGTCCCGCACGAGATACGCCATTGCATGAGGATCGCGGACATCGCTGATATTGCAGTCGATGCGATCGCGAATATCCGCAATGTTGAACAGGTTGCCGCCGTATGTCGGAATCAGGCTGTCCACCAGCGTGACATGCGCACCAAGGCCAACCAGACGTCGCGCCAGATTCGAACCGATAAACCCGATTCCTCCGGTAATCAATACGCGTTTGCCGTTATAAGGACTGGTATTCATTGAACTCCCCTTTGATGCGCCGTCTGATGTTGCGCAGCGGCGTCTTCCACGACACCACCTTGGTTGCGTTGCCCCTGTCGAATCCAGGCAGGACCGCACTTACTTCACGCCTGGCCTCGGCCAGGCCCTGCACGTAAGGCCGGTACAGCAATTCCTTGACAGATCCGGCCAGCCGATAGGCACCTAGCTCAAGCGTGCCGTCGGCATATTGCTTGTAACCATGGAAATGGTAAAACACCAGCATGGCATCGTTCGCATGGAGTGCGCCGTCCGCGACATGCACATCATATTGCTGCACATTCCATGGCGCGACGCCGCCGCCGATATGGCGCAGGGCATGGACTCCCTCAAACCGCTCCAGCCAGTCGTCAAGATACTTCTGATCGCCGAACTTGCCATCTTCCACGCGGTTGTAGCACCATTCCAGGCATCGGTCCTGCCACCACTGAAGCACCGTCAATCCGCGCGAGTCCGACTTGAATGTCATGAATTGCACGCAATAGGTACCCGAGGCCGCCGACTGATCGTATCTGGGCGTGTAGCGATGCGAGGTGATCAATACGGATGCCCCGCTCTGCGCGAACTCCTGCAGCAACAGCGACGGTTTGGCGTAAAAACAAAGATCGGCATCGAGATACGTCACCTCGTCAAGCCGGTACGTGTCCAGCACGTGGCGAATGACATGCGGCGTACATGTCCAGCAGTATTCACCGGCGCTGCGCTGCGTTTTTACCGCCAGCAAATCGGCCGTTTCAAATTCACCGAGCGGTATGGCGACCAACCCGGGCAATGCCAGCTTGCGCAACGCCTCATAGGCCAGGTCGTCAAAACAGACCGCATATAACGTGAACTCGTCCCCTGTCCTGACCAGCGAGCGGTATAACACCAAGGCGCGGGTCAGATAGTTGGAGTCAAATAGGGTACAAAAATTATGCATAGATATTTCGGGCGTTCATTTCGCCTCGTCACGACGTCGTATGATTAATGGCGCTGTCCTCCGGGGAATTCTGCGCCCTGGATTGCCAGTGCCTGTGAAATGAAAAATCAAACGTCAATGCCGCCGCCAGATCATTCCTCGATACTCAAACTGGAACATGCGAACCCCAGTTTGCACATACCCGTCTCCGCCCAACGCCTCAAAATCGGCGATGAGATGATAGTCAGCCGAGAAACGCCGCACCAATCTTTCATGACTGAGCAAGGCGCACGGATAGCTGGCTTCGTAAATCGATGCCGGCACCTCTTGCACGCATATCCAATCATCCTGCCCGGCAATAAACGGTGTCCGATCTATCAGGACATAAGGAATGGATGCCGCGACGACGCTATCCAGGATCTGATCCGCCTTTTCCAGATACTGCAACACACTGGCAAATAAAACGACATGAGGGCGATGCTGCGCGAGGCACTCTTCAATGGAAAAGAAAAATTGCAATTCATCCGTTGCAAATGCATCGCGACCACGTTGAACGAACTTCTCTTGCTCGACGACGCACCAGGTCAGCGCCACGCTATCCGGCAAGAAATGCTTGCATTGAAAGTAACTGCTGCCGAGAGAACCGCCGAAATCCAGCACGGTCAGCTGACCGCCATTCTCCACCGCCACCCTTAACAGACCTGCAAGCAACGGGAAAGAGTGATGCACTTCGTCGAACAGGACAGAGTCCCGCTCGTATATCGCCTTGCCGGACTTCACCTGCATCAGCGCATTGCTGACCTGCTCCAGTATGCGGCTATCGTCGTATCCTTTAGAGGCGCCGGCAGCGGCTTCCCAGGATGCAAAATGCCCGACAAAACGAATGCGCGATCTCGAAAAAAAATGCCGTATCGCCATTACTCCCGGAGGAATGCAATTTTTGAGCAGCCGCTTGAGTGATTTTCCGATCATGCCAGTCTGCGCCACCATGAGCGAAGTTTATTCAAGATGCGTTGTCCAAGTGTCTTTTTCAGCGACAGGAAATAGGCGCGGATTGCCTCGTAGGCAACGGCACTGGGTTCGATCGGGATTCCCCCGACAGGTATCTCGGTTGTTGCGATCTCGCCGCCAAAATCATCCGTATTGCCGCCATGCGTGCCGGTCCGGTCATGCCCGATATTGTGAACCAGGCTGACCCCTGGGTACAGCGTCAGCTTGTTCGCGAGAAATGCACTTGCATACCAGCGGATCGCCCAGGAATTGACTTTGCCTTCGATTTGCTGCTGCAGCATTTCAGCATACCCATAACTGCCCTCAAAATCAAAAGTCGACGCTTCTCCACCGGCAAGCAAGGCATCCTGCAGCTTCTTCGCATCCGGCTCAAAAAAATCCCAGCCACGCTTCCACGTCGCCCACCCCCAACAATCCGCGCCGCGCAAGAAAAAAGTCGATGGCAGACGTGAAGCGGTAGGATAAACGTAGCCGTGAATGCTGATGACCTGATCGACACACTCATATTCATTGAGAGCGGCATTCATGTATTGCAGGAAATGGGAGGAGGTGACCAGATCGTCTTCCAGCACGATGACTTTTCCGTACTGAGCACAAATCATTCCTACTCCGTCAATGACGGAATTTGCCAACCCCATATTCCGTTCGCGTTCAATCAAGGTCACGGATTTAAAACCCGTCACCGTGCGCACGAAATCCCTGACATCACTCACCGCAGACATTGCGCCCGCATTTTTTGCCGCATCGGAAAAAATGAACAAATCACTTTTCTCGGCGAGCAAATTTCTTTGCAGTGCATGGATGGTCTGCCGGGTATGATCCAACCGGTTATAGACAAACAGGACGATGGGAGCAAGGCTAGCAGTCATCACAAGACCTTAGCTTCATGCCGCACGCAGCACTGCTCGGAATATCCACGTGTTGAACGTCTTGGCAAACAATGTGTAGCCATTCTCTTTCATGAATTTGTACAGTTCATTGTTCGCAGCATCGTCGAGACTGCTCTCCAATGCTTCGACCAGCACGCAAGAGGGGCGATACAAAGACCAGTTGTTGGATTTCAACACTTCAAAATCCAGCCCCTCGACATCGATCGTCAAAAAATCGATATGCTGACCGGCCGGCAAATGCTCGCCCAGAATTTCGTCCAGCCGTCGCACCGGGACCAGTATCGTGTCGATGACCTTGTAGGACGTGTTGTCAAGCCGATCCTGAACCAGCGCAACATCAAAGCTGTTGAGCGCAGGTTCATCGAACCGGTAGTATTTCAACACCCCCTGTGTCTCGGCGACACCATATTGCAGATTGACATCCGACTTCCGGCAACGCTGAAAAACTGAAATGGCGTCGGGATTCGGCTCGATATTGATTCCTCGCCATCCTCGACGATAGAAATATTGCGTGTTCGAAAAACGAGATGGATGATGCGCCCCGACATCCACAAAAAAACCTTCGCGTTTGCCGTCAAAGATGCGGCGCAAGACCATGTCTTCGCCTTCTTGAGAATAGACTCGCACTCCGTAGACGTCGCTGAATCGGGCGCGCAAATGAAACAGATGCTCCCTCAGTTTTTGGATGATTGTCATTTTTCGCGTATGTCTTTTATGTGCAGACAATGTGTCCGCACAATTCCTTCTCGATACTGCATGTTTCTCGCCTTCATGCAGATACAGCGGGTGAGCCTGAAATTTTACTCAACGCCTGACTTACCCCGGGCTGTCCCGGCGGAAGCGAACAAGAGATATGATCAAGATGATTGATCATATCTCTCGCTTTTTTCTCCGGGAAGATTCATTGCCCGATACAAGGAACTGCTTTTTAACAGATCAGCGTGGTTTCCGCTTGCAACGATCTTACCATCCTGCATCACGTAAATAACGTCGCAATGCATGATCGTCGTCAGGCGATGCGCGACGATAATGAGCGTTTTATTTCCGGCAAGCGCCTGGATTTCATCCGAAAGCTCTTTCTCCGTAATATTGTCGAGTGCGCTGGTCGATTCATCAAAAATCAAAATTTCCGGATCTCGATACAAGGCACGTGCAATGCCAAGACGTTGCCGTTGTCCACCGGACAGTCGCACTCCGGCTTCGCCGACGAAGGTGTCGACACCCTCATCCAGCGTATCAACGAACGCGTCGAGATTGGCGACTTTCAGCACCTTGCGGATCTTCTCTGCATCATAATCGTGAGAGAACGAAATATTGAATGCAATCGATTCATCAATCAACGCGATCTGCTGCGGAACATAACCGACATGGCGACGGATTGCATTGGTCGCATAAGGATCGATTTGTTCTTTGTCGAGGAAAAATTCGCCAGACCCTTTTTCCTGCAGGCCGGTGACGATGTCCAACAATGTACTTTTTCCAGATCCCGACGCACCGACAATGCCGATAGAGCTTCCCCGCCGAATCGTCATCGACAAGTCGCGGAGAATCTGTTTATCGCCATAGCTGAAATTGAGATTGCGGATCACCAAGCTTTCGTTGAACGGCAGCACAACCGACTTGACGTCCTGATGGGCAGCGGCAAGTTCCTCGTAAAAGGATTGCAACTTGTCCAGATAGGTTTTTGTATATTTGAATCCGCTGTAATACCCAGTAAATCGCCCAAATGCAGGAAGTACGCGCATGGCGCACAACGCCATGAGACCGAACACCGGCAACATTCTTTCCAGGCTCATTTTGGACTCGACGAAAACGGCAGCTGCAATGACAAATGCACTGATGATGATGTACTCGATCGTAAAACGGGGCAGTGACGCGGCAAAACCATTTCTCCAGGCGATGTTCCTTGTGTCGGACGAGAGCTCGATGGTGCGTGCCAGAAACATGCCCCCGAGATCCATGATCCTCGCATCTTTGATGCTTGAAATTGTTGCAAACGACCAGCGATAGCGAAAACCATCCACACGCGCCTGCTCCTTGCCGTAACGCACGATCCTTCTGATGATTAGCAGATACAGTCCCAAACCGACCAGCAAAATAGTTACGCAGGCAATTCCAGTAGCGACCGGCTGCAAATAAAACGAGACGCAGAAAAACAGTCCGAAAAAAATGACCTCGGCCACCATGCCCAGCCAGGCCTGAAAACACATGGCGACCTGAGACGAGTAGGTGTAGTTCATCCCCACAAGTTCAGACGGGGATTGACGCAAGAAAAAGTCATACCTCGCCTGCATCAGCTTGCCGAACAAATCGCTGGTCAATTCATGCGCAAGCTCAGCAAAGCCCCTCAATTGGAATCTATTGAGCAGCAAAGACAGTCCAACCTTGATCGTGAAAAAAACCAGCATGCCGGCGCTCACGGCATACAGAAACCAGGCGTCGCCGGAAAAGCCGAGCTGCTGGTAGATGAAGCTAAGGATGCGATTGGAATGAATCAGAGTCGGTTCGGAAATGATCTTGAGATACGGGAAAATAGCCGCGATGCCGACCAGATCAAACACGGATAACAATAGAGCGACGACGATGGACTGCGCGACGCGACGCCTCCCCATGTAGGTGAACAAAAATCTCATGCGAGACTCCGGAGCTTCTCGCCCAGCCCGCCTTTTGTCATCTCCGCTCCCCTGCCGTACATTACCGCGACCAGACGCTGTATTTCGGCTTTCAGGAATACGGTTTCCTGCTCCAAGGTGACGTGTTGCAGCGCACCAGGATCGGTTTCATCCAGCAACGAACCACTGCCGTTGCTGATGATCTTGTTGATCATCTCTTTGGCCTTGAGCTCGCGGGCGCGATTTCTGATGTCGGCATGCTGTTGACGATATGGCGAAAAGACTCTGCCGATGCGGCGGACCACGCGTTCGCCGAAACTGGGTACCTGCTGGTCGCGCTTCGGAAAACTTTCAGAGATGTCTATCAATGAACGATCATATTCGAATGCGCACCAGCGATAGGCCTTGCGGATGTTCTCAAAACTCCAGCCGTCGGTAAGCGCTTTCTCGATCTGCAAGAAATACGCATCTCTCGTCGCACCAACATAGTTCAATGTCGAGGGATGAGAAGTCACGAGATGCGGAGAATAGAGCACGACCGGCAAGCCAAGAAGACTCATTTCCTTGCCAGCATTCGACCAGCCGTTCAAGACGACATCGACAATCTCCGCCAGGCTGTAAATGGAAATATTGTCCGCAGGCCAATTCACGCGGACGTTATCCGGCAAATCCTTCAGCAGCTTCTCCAGTACCTCTGCCTGAGCCGATTTCACTTTTTCCCGCCGATTCGGGAAATTGCGCGGATGAACGCGCAAAATCAGACACAAATCGGGACGCCCTCGGGCAAATTCGATCAAGGCGCTGATCCACTCGACCTGTGTCGGGAATTGGCATTCCTCGTCCGGAAACTGGACGCCGATGGCCTCTGCCGCCACCCGTTCATCGGTGCTGCTCATGGTCGCCATCAGAACCTTCTGTCCTGGCTTGACTCCAAATCTGGCTTTCAGATCATGACCCTGATTGGTCAACGGCGCTGAATACGCGAACACGTCCAAGCCGCTGAACAACGCCAGGACGTGCTCCGTCACCGTCGACAGCAAATCTTGCGAGCAAGGTATTTCACGATAGTCATTCCAATGCAAATTTCTATTCCAGTTGGCGATCGTATAGCCTCGCGTCACAAACAAGGTTTGCATGCGGTTGGCCAGATTGTTTCCGGCATGGAGGAAATAATGCGGTATGCCACGCTGCGCCGCCAGCTCGCAGCAGACATGATTGACCGAATAGAACGAGTTATACACCAGGACTCTGTCCGGTTTCTCCTGATCGAGAAGTCGGCGACATGCGTAGAAGGAATACAAAGCGTTTGTGAGTTCCGGCTGAAATCTTTTCCATTCAGCGTCTGTCAGTACGACGGAATCCTTTTTATGATTGATAAGAAATTCATAGAGCGCATAGCGACCGACAGGGATAGCATCCAATTCGAGATCGATATAGTTGTGTCGCGTCAATGTCGCCATCACCTGACTGACTGCGGCACGGTCTTCGTCGGTAAGGATGTCAATGACATCCGGTCCGGAAAAATCAAATCCACGCCGGATGATGTCCCGCTGAGCCACGCATCTCTTGCAGACCTGTTCCTTCTCCTCACGCGACGCGTCAAGGGCGACGCCCATCGCGCTCATGGGGATGCAATAAGCATTGAACTGGCCGCCACACGAGACATAAACGATGTCATGACCACTTTGCTTCAATGCTTCCACGACCAGAGCCTCCGGAAAGGCGTGGACCCAAATTGCAGAATGAGGAGCGAAGGCTAATATTTTCATGTTAACGGCTTGATGGGTATATGACAAATGCCTACAGGAACCATGCTTATTCTATTACGCTGGCCTCTGAACGCAGCTCGGACAAGATTTCGTTCTGCCTTACCGCATAGCGAATTAGAAAATCATCTCCCAACACACCGCGTGCAGTAGAAAGTCTTGTGGCTAATCGATAACGCGCATGGACATCGTCAATCTTTCTTGCATCTCCTACCGGGTTCTCCAACTTCCCGAGAGCCACCTTCCAACGGAGATCATTGAATGCCAGTTGCGCCTCACTGGGCTTCCAATCGTCGGGCCTATTTAGAAACTCAACAACTGCGGCACGAATCTCTTCTGGACCATTTTCGTAAAACACATAGTTATCCCGGGGATAAAAAGCATGCTGAGCCCATGGCGTCAGAGGCCACTCCATCGGAGACAGAAATCGCTTATCCGATTTTGAATACACATGCTTCAATATTCCAATGTCATGCTCTTTTTGCGGATAACCCAAAAACCAGCTATACATGTTGGTCTGGACAATAGGGCGCTGAAACATGATCGCGACGTCTAGAATTCCCGATTGCATCCCGATGTAAGTGCGACACTCCTGAATCAGATAGAGATCCATCAATTCGCTTTTTTGCGGCGTAAAAGGATAGTCAATGACTTGAGGCATCGCGGGCAAACGTGCCATGCTTGAATCTCCGATGCGCACGACCCATCCCCCGCGTCGGGTGATTTCTTCTATGGCAGGAATATAGCCGTGAATGCTGCCATTGCGCTCCACTGTTTCATAGTCGTTGTAATAGCCGCCTTCCCGGACATGAAGACATACAAACCACGCGTCATCCGGCAGCCCCATCTCGGCACGTTGGCGCTGCGCGATGGCAAGTTTTTTCTTTGTCAGAGAGATTTCCAGCTTGGTCTCAGTCTGCTTTTCCCATTCGTAGCCTCGGACGATATCCCAAGAAAAGGAATGCATGACAAGACGCGGTTTCCATAGCAATTCTTGTCCCAGCATCGGAATGCGCGAATATTCGCTGAGCTGAACTCCCCAGTACTTGTTCGTAATCAGATGAAGCCCGCGAAAGAACCCAAAATACAGTGTGATGAGTGCACAGCACACCGGATACAACGGATTCGATGGAAGAAATGCCCTGTATTCGGATTGCAGATGCGTCATTTCCCTATTTGGTATGCCGAGACGCAACAAACCTGGCAACTCGTAGGGGAAAAGTACCACCAGTTTCTTTTTCTCGCGCCGTGCCTTCAGCAAACCGTAGTACATCTCTTCGCCAAAATTACCTATGGCGATCGGATGAGGCAAGAGAATGATCGTACCCGTCAATTTACCCAGCCAATAAAACAAATGATGCAAGATAGGCATCAGGTGGTCCTCTTTACTATATACGTCCAAACGGCCAGACATTCGGCCGAGACTCATTCGTACTATTCAGAAATTGTTCAGACAAGACAAAAGGGACTGACTGTCTATTTCAGAAGATCGTCAATTGCGCTGCGCAGCGTCCGTCCTTCGGCACCGCAGGCTGCCGACCATGCCAGCACGTTTTGCGGTTCTGCCGGAATTCGAGGAAAGCTGCGATTGGCCTCTTGCCAACTTGCAATATTTCCGATGTCTCTATGATAATTCGCGTTTTTGTAAGTGCTGATATGACCAATCATCTCTGGAATGATTTCCGTGCTCAAATCAATATCAGGCTTTCCTTTACGAACCAGGAGATCGAACACCGTTTGTTCAAAAATATAGACAGCCGCGTTGGCCAAATTTCCCGGCGGAGAGGCCACCTTTTCATGAAAAGCCAGGACGACGCCCCGCCCGTCGGTTTCAACGATGCCGCAGGAGCGAGGGTCGTCAGACTCAAACACCATCATCGTCATTTCGGCATCTGATGGACGCGCACGATGGGCGTGGATAAAATCTTCGGCGTCAAAAATAGTCAAGTTATCTGCGTGCGCAACCACAAATGGTTGCCCCTCAAAAAAATCGCGATTCCTGAGAACAGTACCTCCGGTGCCGAGCAATTCAGGTTCGTGAACCAGCGAAACCCAAGGCATCCAGCTACTATTCTCCAGAAAATTTAGCACCGGTTGCGGTAGATAATGTGTATTGACCAGTATCTTCTCAACTCCATGCCCCACCAACGTCTGCATCCAATAATCAAGCAGAGGACGTCCATGGATCGGGACCATGCATTTAGGCAAATAGTTCGTCAACGGCCGCAATCGGGTCCCGAGACCAGCAGCTAGGAGCAAGGCACGCATATCAGTCCGCCAGTTCCTGCGCCATATCGCGTTGCGACAAGGGAATGTTGCCGACCCGGCTGACCTGACATGCGGCAGCAATCGAGCCGAGATACATGCTTTGCCATATGTCGGCGCCTACAGCTAACGCCATTGAACAGCAGGTCAACAGACTATCTCCTGCCCCTGCCGTGTCCTTCGGCGACATATTGAATGCAGGCAGTCGATCGGTAAGCCATTCATCGGGATTGCTTGAAGAGGCGTGTGCGATGATGCCTTCCGCTCCCAACGTCAGCAGAATGTTGGCAGCTTGTGATTTTTCTCGCAGCTTTTCGGCAAGGACCACCAAGCCGGCGTTATAGTCCCTTACTGCCAGCCTTGCCTCGCGTTCGGTCGGCGTCAAAAGCATCATTCCCTTGAATCTGGACACATCCCCCATTTGTGAAGACGACTGACTATCTGCGACCATCGGAATATGACGTCTCACACATTCCTCGCTGATCTCATCAACAACAGATTGCGGCAGACAGCCATAATTGAAGTCCGAAAAAACCAGTAAATCCGAAGTCTTCAACGCCGCCTTCACTGCCTCCATAAAACGTCGGGCTAATTGCTGTTCAAGCTCATGCTGACGCAGATGACTCACGCGCAACAGAGTCTTCCCGGAAGCACGGAACCGTTGCTTCAGCGTGGTCGGCCGGCTATCATCTTCGAATACCGTTGCTCTTACACCGTATTCCTGCAACTTGTCCCGTGCGAATATCGCCGAGGCATCAGCACCGGATACCGAAAAATAGCTCACCTCAGCACCCATTTCGCGTGCATGTGAAGCAACAATGGCGGCGCCACCAATGAATCGCTGACTCTGGATCGGCGTCACCACAAGGGTTGGATCCTCCTGGGACATGCCGAGCGCCTCGCAATTGATATATTCATCAACAATCAGGTCACCCAATACGGTCACGCGAAAGCCCTTGAACTTGCCCATGATTGTACGCAAATCGGCCATGGAAAATCCGTGACGATCCAGATAGTCAGTCGGACGGATGATGGAAGACAAATTCGGTTCAAAAATCTCCCGCTTCAATAGATCCATCGACGAGAAACGCATTTCGCCCGAACTGAACAGCAGCTTTCCGCCATACGCGTCGACCGCCACCTGCTCCGGATTGAAATGCGCTTCGTGTTCGCCGCCCTTGACCACGACTGCCGGCTTCAGGTCGCTGATCAGCGCCTCAACTGATGTATGCATAACAAACGCGAAATCAACAAATCCGATCGCTTTGATGCCGTCAAGTCTCAGTTGCTGAGGGAGCAAGACGCCTTCGATATCGTCATCCGCAACACCCACAACCAGACAATCGCCACATTCCGCTGCAAAACGCAAAAGACGGAGATGACCCGGATGGACGGTGTTAAAATTGCCCGCGACAAAAACAACGCGCTTGCCGCTGGCGGCCACGTTCTTGATGTCTGCAATGACGTTATGGTTTGTCGACGAAATATCAGTCAAAATGTCCGGCCTATTAGGTTAAAACGTCTTTCAATATATATGGACGCTGTCATGCCTGAAACTGCAAACGGAGCGATTATCGCTCCGCCTTGCCATCATCACAGTTTAAACAATCAGGACAACTTCTGAAAAACACCGTGATGCGCAGGCATTCCCCATGTTTCGATGAATATCCGATCTTCACGGCAAAATTCAATTATCTTGTCGGTGTCGCCATCTTGAATCAAGGTCAACGCTGTCTTGATCATGGTCAAGATATCTTTCGCTTTCGCCGCATCTGTCTGCGAAGTGATAATTTGACCGGATACCAAGCAGGCAAGCAAGTCCTCAAGAACTGCAATCCCTTTTTTGCAGTTGGCAGGAGAGGCTTCATCAATCAAGCCATCAACTATAGCTATCAGGTCCGCCAATCCTCCGGAGATGGTCGGTGATGGCGAAGGCAACAGGCATTGAGTACTAAGGAAATGACTCAGTCTGCTTTGTTCGACAAAGGCAATCGCGGCGTCATTGTCTTGCTTTGCGGAATACTCCCCCTTGATCCAACTCATCCCCAGGACGCCCTTGTAATTCGGCCAAGACGAATACAAACGGAAATTACCCTCGTGCATATCACGCAACAACTGCGCCGAGTCGATAAAGTATTTTTGCCGTACGAATGGATTCTGGATCACATCCATGAACCATGATTCAATTTTTCGCGTGTGTGGAATGCTTTCCCATTTCGGGGAAAAGAGGCGTTTCGCCGTGTCCACGCCGTGTTCAAATGCGCCGGAACGCACCACGGTCTGGTACAGCGCCTTTAGCAATAATTCCATGAAACCACCATACATTTCCATGTAGGTGACAACGGCAAATCCGTCGGGGACAAGGCATTCATGAAACTTGGAGATCCATGCACTGGTCGGCTGCACAGTATAGATGAAGCCTTCCGCATCGATAATGTCATATTGCCTGGTAGGCTCAAAATCAAGCACGGACTTTGCGACGATTTCCCTCAGACTCGACTCAAGCTTGAATTTCGAGAAATAGCGTTCGATGTAGGGATGGGCGTCATGGTTAGGCTCAACCAAGGTAACGTTTGCCCCCCATTGCGCGAATACCAACGAATTTTCACCGGTATCCGGACCAAATTCGAGCACCTCCTTGTTGCGGAATAAGGCGGGAGGCAAAGACATGCGAAAGAACACGCTATTACGCAATTTTGCATACTTAAATAATTCTGCATCTCCACTGAAATCTGCGTAAGTCGGCTGCACATTCTGCGCCGCGTAATATTCGTACATTTTTTCTGTCATTGTTCCGCCCTAGGAAAATCTCTAATAATTGATTCGTGGCTCCGCAGCGTCAATCCGCCATCGACCACGATATTTTGACCTGTGATATAGGAAGCCTGATCACCCGCAAGAAACATGATTGCATCGATGATGTCTTGCGATCGACCTGCTCGTCCAAGCGGAATGAATCGCTCGAACCGGTCCGTAATCCAGCTGTTTTGCCGATAATATTCTTGTGCTGCGTCCTTGATGACTACACATGGGGAAACGACGTTGACCCGGATGCCCAGCTGCCCAAGTTGCAATGCGTAATAACGCGCCAACTGCACCAAACCCGCTTTGCTGACGTGATACCCGAGATCCTGTTCAGGCGCGACATAATGATCGGCAATCGAACTCACCATGACTATGCTGTTTCCGGCCTCTTCTTCGCTGAAATGGGCATGATCGACCATATGATCTATGGCAACTCTTGTCGCGGTCAAAGCCACCGACAGATCCGTTTCGAAGGCATCGCTCACGGATCGATTGCGTTGCATGAAGATGATGCTATACACCTTGCCATGCGCAGCAACTGCCCGGTCAATTGCCAAACGCAAGGCCGACGTATCCGAAACATCCACTGCGTGGCAACTCAAGCGGGGGGACGCTGGTTCGGCGACATGGCTACGCCCGAAAACCGATACCCGGTATTCGGGAGAGACTGCAAGCAGATGCTGCACGAGCGCTTGCCCGGTTCCCCGAGTGCCTCCCACAACAATGTAATGCCTGTCAGCCATTCCCGACGATCCTGAACTCCGGCACCGGAACAACGAAAGAGCCGCCCTGATCAAGGTAAGCCTGGTGCTTTTGCATAAAGGTATCCGCGAAGCGCCATGCTAATACCAGCACATAGTCGGGCTTGCGCTCGTATATTGCCGACGATGGTAAAACAGGCAAATGCAGGCCTGGACTAAAACGACCCTGTTTGGCTAGGTTGTCGTCAACGAGATAGTCCAGATACTCACCGATCTCGAAATGATAGATCAGCGTGGTGCCGGTAATAGATGCGCCAAAGCCGGCGACCGTCTTGCCATCTTTTTTTGCTTGCTTCAGAAATTGCAGAGTTTGCTGCTTCAGCACGTCGATCTTTGCAGCGAAAACATCGTAGGTCTCTTTGCGATAGATGCCCTTGGCATCTTCTTCTGACAACAATTTCGCCACCGAGCCATCTTTCTGCATCGGGCCACCCGGACGCTGCACAAAGTAACGCAGCGAGCCGCCCTTGGTTGCGACGCGCTCGATCACCACGAGCTCCAATCCAACACTCGCGAACAATGCCTGGATCGGTTTGACGGAAAACGACGACAGATGTTCGTGGTAGATAAAATCGAACACCATGTTGTCGATGACGTCCGCCAAATAATAACTCTCAAAAATAAATACACCGTCATCGGCCAGCAGCACGTTAATGCCGTCTACCCAAGACCGCAAGTCATCGATATTGGCAAATACATTATTGGCCGTCACAACGCGAGAATGACCATGCGATGCAACAATTTGCTTCGCCAGATCGCTCTCAAAGAACTTGCCGATAGTTTCAACGCCGCTGGCAGTTGCCTGCTCGGCGATGTGCGCCGCGAACTCAACGCCCAAGACCTTCATCCCCAGTCCCTTGAATGAACGCAGCAGAGTACCGTCATTGGAGCCGAGATCCATTACCAGCGAGCCGGGCGCGACTTCGCAACGCTGAACTACATGTTCGGCGTAGTTCTGAAAATGCGAACTTAGTCCAAACGAACTTTGCGTCACGTAGATATAACTTCCATACAACACGTCGGGATCAATGACGTCGGTAATTTGAGCCAACCCGCATTGTTTGCACATGAACAAGTCGATAGGATAGCTCGGCTGAACTTCATTCACACGATCTTGGCTAACGTAATCGTCGCCGATCGGTGTTGGTTTTAATGCGAATACCAATTCAAGGTCTTCGCTCGCACATGCACGACAGTTCGTGCGTCGATGAATGATCTGCTTCATGACTTTCCTAGTAGGGGATGGATTCTTTGATCTAGCTCACGAATATAGCGCTCTGCGACAGCAACATCTGTACCGTCTGGAGCCCATTCAGGAAATACGGTCGCGCCAAGCTGAAACGGACCATTGGTCGTTTCATGAAATACCAGCACATCGGAGCGAATGATTAACGTGTGAAACAGAGGCTTCTCGACACGGTCGTAAAATGCCAATCCGGACGCATAGTCACCCATTTCAATGACTTGCGTCACTTCACCGGCATCATCAAATACAACGAGATCGACCCGACCCGATATAACATGCATCGACTCGGATTTTCCCGGATGCTTGTGAGGGCGAACATAAGCACTGCGCTCATGAATGATCAACATCTCATGAAGCGTGTTTTCGGGCGTGTTGTGCGCGCACAAGCGAATCCGATTCCGCGGATTCTTGGAGGACAATTCCTCAAGATGGCTTATATCCGCACGCGATGCAGTAACGATTTCAAGATCCGAGTAGATCACTTCGGCATTTTGAAATCGGTACTTGCGCTCCTCTTCAAACATGTTCTTTCCACACAGGCAGCAAGCAGTCGCTTGGCGGCAAAACCGACCAGAATTGACCGCCGTCGCCGACCCACTTGGCATGCCGCTTCAGCACTTTTTCTTCATTTTCAGTGTTGACAGCCAATAGACAAATATCGATCGCTTCGCTATACAAGGCATCACTGGATTTGACAGGTAAGCGGCCTCCAGGCATGAACTTGTTCTGTTTCTCTGGCTGGTCATCCACGATGATATCGATATTGCCCGCCATGTCTGCAAAATTCAACAAACAGTAGACCCGTGCACCGGCACCGTACACCGCAATTTTTTTGCCGGCCTTTTTGAGACCACCGAGATAGGCATTCACATCGTTCTTAAACGTCGGCCAGTAGGCGGCGTACGCCATATTTTGCTCACGCAAGGCCGGCAGGTAATCGAGCGACAACGGCACGTCATCCACCTTGCGTCCCAAGACAAAAATGCCTTCGCCGCTGAACACGAAGACCTCGTCATGGATCATTTCCACACCCGCAAGCGTCATAAAGTGGCGCAACGTATCGAGCGTAAAATAATTGACGTGTTCTTCCCACAGACTGTAGTCTTGGCAGCGCAAGTTGCAGCTGAAATTCGGCACTTCAATCAGAACATATCCGCCAGGCTTTACGAGCGTCTTGATCGACTGAGCAACACCCCGCAAATCGCTGATATGTTCCAAATTCTGCCGAGTCAAAAAGAGATCAAATTGCCCGCGAGTAGCAACGATGCTTTCAGCCAATGCTGGCGTCAGGAATTCTTGCATTACATCGATACCTTTGCCAATCGCGAGATCAAAGGCATCTTGCGCAGGTTCCACACCAAATGTGTTCTTGAATCCCGCAACGGACATTTCCCGCAGGAATTCGCCGTCGTTGCATCCAATCTCGATGATCTTGGAATCTGACTGAATACCCTTTAGAGCCTTGAGCATGCCGATCTGATGCGACACGTGTGGTTGAAATTTCCATGCACTGATCGTGACGTAATTTGCGTAAAGAATTTCCGGTGGGCAGGAATCGACCAATTGCGTCAATCCGCACGTTTCACAGAAGAACAGTCGTACCGGCCAGACCGGAGGTTGTTCGGCAGGACTTTCCAGATAGTGCTTCGAAACCGGGTGGCTACCGAAATCGATCAGCTCGGTCAGCGCATGGCTGCCACAAAGATTGCATTCATGTTCAACAGTCATGGTATTTAGTGAGTATCCGTAAATTAAAAAGCTGTGAAATTTATTTTTTTGATTTGTTCGCAAAAACCATGGTGATTTCCACGCTCACGCGTGTCTGATCGCCCATGTTGACGGCACCACCATGCAGCACGCCTTCATTGAAGATCAGCATGTTGCCGGGTTCTGTCAGCATCAATTCGGCACCCAGCGTCGCGACATCCTCATCAATGATCGGCTTCATGCCGCCTGCGCCGGGCACTGCATGGTAGCGGTACTGTTTCGTATGGGAATTCGGAACAATCATCAGGCCGTTCTTTCCCGGCTGGGAAAAAATCGGGATCCAGATCTTGACCGTCTCTGATCCTGGAGGAAAGGCCTGATCATCCATGCCCATGACGTCGTGAAACCATTTATCCGCATGCAGATTACCGACATCAGTGGCGGCATTGGGCCTCACCAAACGCCAATAGATTTCTTCACGGCCGACTTCATGAGTATTGCCATAAAACACATCGGAGATCGTGAAATCACCAAGCTCATCTCGCAAGGTTTGCAAAAAAGGCAAGGCCCGGATCTTGCCGCAGCTTTCCCGCGGCAGACACCGCGTCTGCTTCGGCCATAATTTTTCATGCTGCAGTAAATGCGAAAGCTGATGATAGTTGGCAATGCCAATCTCCCTGAACTGCGACACCAGATCTGAATTCGCGGCGCCAATGACAGAGAGCCATTGTTCGGTGATCGCCTCACGAAATACTGCCAGTTCATCTGCAGTGAGTTTCACGTCCCGCGAATATCCAGGAGTGCCGAAAATTTTGCTTTTCAGATTCAGTGTGGTCATTTGCTTATCTCATCAACTGCACGGATGGTGAAAATCAGGCGTCCATCCGAATCAGACAGCGCCCGGCCATTTCGCCACTGCGCATGCGTTGAATCGCAACATTAATGTCGTCCAGCTTAAAGTATTCGGTAATCAATGGTTTGAGTTGAATCAATCCCGCGTTCAATAACTTGGTGTAACGCGGAATATCGACGTGCGGCACTGATTCGCCGCCATGCGACCCGCTGATACGCTTGTCGAAATGCAAGGGCAGCGAAAAAATATTGATATTCCGGCCTTTTTTGGGTACACCCACCAACACCACGCGGCCCTGGGCTTTGGTCAGCTCGTAACCCATTTCGATGATCGAAGGCTGCCCCGTGTTATCGATGAACACATCCAGCCCCTGACTACCCAACAATTCAATCAAGGCTATCTTGGCGTCGACGTTGGTGGCATTGATCACATGGGTCGCGCCCATTTGTTTGGCCAGATCCAGTCGGCCGTCATACAGATCCACCGCAATGATCGGATATGCAGAACGTAGGCCTGCCGCCTGGATGATATTCAGGCCGACGCCGCCTGCCCCGAAAACCACCACCGATTCTCCGAATTTGATGTCGGCATTGTTTTCCGCCACGCCGAACCCGGTGGTCACTGCGCAGCCGAACAACGACGCTACTTCCATGTCGCTGGAAGAGTCGATCCGAGTGACACGATTTTCGGAAACGATTGCATACTCATTGAAAGTAGCGATCAACCCTGCGTTCAGCGGCTTTCCGTGCCAGGTATATTTCGGCGATACGGATTCGATCCCTTGGCTCTTGCGCCAGTGCAATACCACGTGATCACCCGGTTTGACGAAGCGCACACCAGGTCCCACTTCTTGCACAATGCCGGATGCTTCATGTCCAAGCAGATGGGGAAGATATTTATCTTCTCCTTTGGCGCCGTCGATTTCACCGATCTGCGATCCGCAGATGCCGCTGACGCCGATTTTGACCAACACCTGGCCAACTTCAAGCGCCTCCGGCATTTCGATCTGATCTACGATCAACGGCTTATGCAATTCGGCCAGAATAGCGGCCCGCATTGTTTTTGGAATAGTCATTTTCTTTACTCAAAATAGATCAACGAATGGTCGCCGCTATAGCCCGTTTGCTTGAACCACCAGTCCCATTCTTCCGGCGTGCAGAACGCCTCGCACGTCACCTGCCAATACATCAGGTTGGCTTTCTCCGTTTCGTTGCGATACGACTCGACGCACAGATATTTGCGCTTGCCGACTCGCTCCATTTCACGCAAGGCTTTGTCCAGATCGTAGTTATGCAGGTTGTGCAGCGTTGTGATGGAGAAAACGAAATCGAAATAGTCATCCGCGAACGGAAGCTTGTTGGCATTGGCGATCTGCAAACGGTCCTTGATTTCTTCCTTGGCGTTCTCGATCGCATACGTCGAAACATCGATACCGTGGATTTCAAGACCTGGCACCAGCAACGACATCTCATAAAGCAGAAAACCTTTTCCGCAACCGATGTCCAGCACTTTATCGCCGGCCTTCAATCCGTAATGATCGATCATGGCCTGAGCGACAGGAGCCCAGCGGCCCGGCATGTAGCGGTAACCGCCATAGCAGATGCGACGGTCACCATCCCAGTAGTCAAACCCCCATTGTTTGGCCAATGCCGCTGCTTTCGGCTTCGGATATTCGGCATCGTTAACGCGCGCCAGATAGTCGCGCGCTGTGCTCTTGTGGACGGAAGTGAGGAAGTCGATATACGCCATGATTTATGCCAATCTGGATTGAAAAAAATTTCGTGTCTTGTCGAGTTGCGCACGCTTGCGTTGCTCCGGCACGGATGTCGGGTTGGCAAATTGACGCCGCCGCGCTGCATCCGGCAGGAATTCATTGAGCATGATGCAGCACCACTTTATTTGCGAAGCAGGTAAAAGCAGATGGGCCCTGGCCCGCAATGCTTCGGCCCGACTGGAATACTTCAGGGCTTCTGAAATGAATTCATCAAAATAAACCGGGGGAACAGGCACGGCGGGCTGACAAAAAAAATCGCCAGCCATCTTGGCCGGATCATCCCATCCGGCATATTCAAAATCAATGAAGCACAGTGCCCCGTTCTCTTGCATCAGCGCATTGTGAAAACCGAAGTCTGAAGGCGAAATACAACGATCCGCCACATCCAGTAATGGAACGGCAGTTGCGGCAATGCCTGCCCGCAATGCAAGCCATACCGATGATATTTCATCTATCAGCCCCTGCGCCTCTCTATCAATGTCGTCGTCGACAGACAGTCCGCGCAATTTGACAAGGCGACGATCCACCGTTGTCAAATGCTGCTCGATATCGAAACATGCCTCAGAAGCCGGCGACAATCCCTGCCCGCGATCAGCGTCGGCATTCAAATCAGCAATAAAACTTGCCGCAGCCAACACGTGCTTCTTATCAAGTTGCTCGGCAGCAAGCTTGACGCCGTTGATGAATTCGTAAATGCCGACATGTTGCTCCATGCTGCAGGCAACCGGTTTCGGCACCATCGCCAGACCGATGCTAGCGGCATAGGAAAGAAATCCATATTCGGCACCGAGCCGGTCTCGGATATCGGTAGCATCGTTAAAATATGCCTTCGCGACAAATCGGCCAGCCTCGCTGTCGACGGCAAATACACGATTGTTGCCGCCGCCATCTATCGCGGACAGCGAAATATCTCCGGGATTAAGACCTTGGGCGCGCAACAACTCGACGATTGTCGCCTTCAGATCTTTGCTCGCCATTTCTCGTCGAAAAATGCCTGAATTCCCGCCCAGCTGGTAAAGCGCGCAGTCACGCCTTCATCATCGTGATTCTGTTCCGGATCAAACAGCAAGCGCGCCGTCTTTTCAGGATAGCCAGACATCTTCAAAATTTCGGGCAAATCGTCGATAAAGTAGTCGCAATCACAAGCCGCAATGCGCGCGATTTTTTCTTCCTTGGTCAATTCGAAGAAGACGCCATCGGCAGCCAACAAGGGCTCAGCGCCGCTGCGCAGCGCGGCGTCAATCCAACCGCTGGCGGCCGCGTGCAAATCGTACTTGGGCCCCAAGAACGGATGCTTTGTCTTGTGGCTCACAATGACGACTTCCGCCCCATTGGCACGTGCACGGCGGATGAAATCGATCACGCCGGGATACGCCTCCGCCTCATTCATCCGGGCGCCGTAGACGTAGCCTTGCATCTCGGTGAATGCAGGTTCGTTCCCGACTTTGCGCAGATAATCGCGCACAGCAACTTTCGACACGGCAGTGTCGACCGGCACCAATGCCTTTTCGACCGCTACCGTATGAAACAACGAATCGTAAGTAACGATCGTGTTATCGAAATCCAAACCAATACGCATCTCAGGCCGCCGCCTTTCTGAATGCAGCTTGCACTTTTGTCGCGATGTTATCGGCAGTCAGGCCATATTTGGCGCGCGCGTATTCCTGCGTGCCGATTTCGTGCATGAAGTCGTCGTCGACACCGAAGGCAACGAGACGTCCCTTCGTCCGGTCCTGCTGCGCCAACCATTCGGCAATGCTGCCGCCCAGGCCGCCAATACGGCTATGCTCTTCAACGACTGCGACGACGCCATAACCTGAAAACACCTGTTGCAAGGTCGCTTCATCCAATGGTTTGATCGTGTGGAAGCTCTCGACGCGGGCCGAAATCCCTTGCCCCTCCAGCATTTCTGCAGCTTGCAGTACTGTGGGCAGCAACGTGCCCGTACCGATCAGACATACATCAGCACCCTCACGGACCGTAATGGAACGGCCAATCTGGAAACTGTCGTCTTGCTTTGGAACAATGGCTTCGCCACGTTTGCCGATGCGGATATAAACCGGGCCATCCTGCTTGAGCGCGGCACGCAGACACTGACGCAACTCCATTTCGTCGGCGGGCGCCATGACCGTCATATGCGGCAGCACGCGCATAATGGCCAGATCTTCACACGAATGGTGGGTCGGCCCGAGTTCCGCGTACGACAAACCGGAGCCGGTGCCGACGATGATTACCGGCACGTTGTGATAGCAGGCATCGACGCGAATCTGTTCGAAACAGCGCGTGGTCGTAAACGGCGTGATGGTGTAAATCACCGGACGCAAGCCGGACAAGGCCATGCCGCCGGCCACGCCCATCATGTTGGCTTCTGCAATGCCGCAGTTGATAAAACGACCTTCATTGCCGGCCTTGAATTTATCAAATAATTTGTTACCGATGTCACCTGACAACAGGACTACGCGCGGATCGCTGACGCCGAGCTTGGTAATTTCATCTGCAAATGCGTTTCTCATGCTGCGACTCCCAATTCTTTGTATGCTGCCGCTACTTCGTCGGCAGTCGGAATCCGGTAGTGCCAGTTATTGTCGTCTTCCATGAAGGAAACGCCCTTGCCCTTGACAGTGTGCGCAACGACAGCAACCGGCTTGCCGACACTATTTCGTTTGCGCCCCAATACATCCGTCAGGGCGACCATATCGTGACCGTCGATCTCGACAGCGTCCCATCCGAAAGCGGTCCACTTGTCGACAAACGATCCGACAGCCAACTCTTCGCTACGGTCCGTCGCCTGCCATTTGTTGAAATCGACAATTGCCAGCAAATTGCCTGCGCGTTGCGCAGCAGCCATCATTGCCGCCTCCCAGACGGATCCCTCATTACATTCGCCATCGCCGAGCAAGACCGTCACGTCATAGGTTTGCTTCTGAATGCGACCAGCCAATGCCATGCCCAGACCAATCGGCAAGCCATGACCGAGCGATCCGGTTGCAGCCTCAATGCCCGCCAGATGATCAGGAGTTGGCGGATGCTCGGCAAAAATGCCGCCATCCTGACCGTAGTTGTCCAACAAGGACTCCGGATAGAAACCTTTCAGCGCCAACACTTGAAACAACGCGGCGGCACCGTGGCCCTTGCTGAGGATGAAGCGATCACGCAGAGGATCCTTCGGTTTGGCCGGGTCGATTTTCATTGCGCTGAAATAAGCTGCAATCAGGATATCAACACAAGAAAGGCACGAACCCAGGTGCGGCGTATGCGTATTGTGCGAAGTCGAAATGATACGACCGCGAATGTCGGCCGCAATTTTCTTCAACGTAGTTATGTCTGAAGTCATCGTTACTTACTCTAAAAAGCTATACCCGTTACCAAACAGGCAAAAATGGCGTCTTGTCATGCCGGAAAACGGCTTGTTTTCTATGGAAAGAGGCCGCCATTCGGGTGTCCGAGATTATGAACGGTTAGAACCGAAATCACAACATCGAAATCCGCGCCGAGACGCTACCGAACAAGCCTGTACCGCCCTCTCCACAGCTTCAGAAAAACGACTTGACCGCCCCGATTACGTGACTTACCTCTGCATCGCTCAGCTCCGGATAGATCGGCAAGCTAATCATCGTTTTGGCGTAACGCTCGGCGTTGGGGAAGTCCCCCGGCTTGTAAGGAAGATTCTTGGCGGCATCCTGCAAGTGAATCGGAATCGGATAATGCACGCGGGTGTCCACACCGTTCCGCAAGAGATGCGCCATCAAGGCATCGCGTTGATCCGTGCGGATCACGAAGTTGTGGTAAACGCATTCTTCCCAGGCCTGGTCAACCGGCACCTGAACGCAATCCGCCAAGCCGGTTGCATAGGCTTTGGCGATGACGCGGCAACGCGCATTCCATCCGTCCAGATAGCCGAGCTTGACTTCGGCAAAGGCGGCTTGCATGGTGTCGAGTCGCGAATTGAAGCCCCAGATTTCACACTCGTCCCGATTGCGCAGACCGTGATTGCGCAGTTTCAACAACTTCGCGGCAAGCACGTCGTCGTCTGTCGTGATCAAGCCGCCATCGCCGTACACTCCCAGATTTTTCAAGGGATGCAAACTGAAGCCGGCTGCGTGTCCCAGTGCGCCGGCGCGCTTGCCGCGATAACGGGAGCCGATTGCCTGAGCAGCGTCTTCGAGGACAAACAAGCCGTGCTTCTGTGCAATCGCGTTGATCTCATCCATCGGCGCCGGACGGCCGGTGAGATGGACCGGAATGATCGCCTTGGTACGCGGCGTGACAGCGGCTTCGACCAGCTTCGGATCGATATTGAAATCCTCGGCCACATCAACCAGCACCGGCGTAGCCCCTGCCGCAACAATCACCCACGCCGAAGCGATGAAGGAATTGGTGGCGGTAATCACTTCGTCGCCGGGACCGATATCCAGCGCCTTGAGCACCAGGAACAGGGCATCGGAACCATCGGCCACACCAAGGGCATGACGCACGCCGATGAACTCCGCGACCTTGCGCTCAAACGACTCCAATCGCGCGCCCATGATATAGCCGCCACTGCGACCGACATCGACAAATGCCTTGGTCAGTTCAGCTTCGATGCTGCGAAACTGGCGCGCCAGGTCGACGAACGGGATGGTCATTTTTTCAGCCATAGAATGCCTTGATCAATTGAATCACGCGATCCTGCTGCTCACGCGTGATGAATTCGTGCACTGGGAGCGACAGCGCCGAGGCAGCGATCGCTTCCGTCACCGGGAAGTCACCCATCTTGTGTCCCAGGAAAGCCGCCGCGGGCTGCAGATGCATCGGCACCGGGTAGTGGACTTTTGCGTCGACATTGTTTTCGACCAGATATTTCTGCAACAGGTCGCGCTGTTCGCAGCGCACCATGTACAGATGGTAGACCTGCTTCACGTCGGCTTCGCGCGCCGGAATGGTGATTTGCGGAATGCCGCGCAAACCGTCATCGAAGTACTGCGAGTTGGCGATGCGGGAAGCCGTGATGTGGTCGATCTTGCCCAGCATGTGTCGCGCGACCACGGCTTGAATGGTATCGAGCCGCGAGTTATAGGCGAAGACGCGGCATTCGTCGCGCCCCGCCAAACCATGATTGCGCAACAGGCGCAGCTTGTCGGCCAGTTCGTCGGAATTGGTGGCGATGATGCCGCCGTCGCCCCATACGTTCAGGTTCTTCAGGGGATGGAAACTGAAACAGGCGATGGTGCCCAGTTCGCCGGAATGCCGACCTTTGTAGCTTGCCTTGATTGCATGGCAGGCGTCGCTGACGATCGCCAGTCCGTGTTTCTTCGCAATCGCTTCGATGGCATCCATGTCGCAAGGCTTGCCCGACCAATGTACCGGCATGATGGCTTTGGTCCTGGGCGTGATCTTTTTTTCGATCTCGGCGGGATCGATGTTGTAGTCGTCGCGCGCATCGGCAAACACGGGCGTAGCGCCGGCGGTCACGATGGCGCCGATGGTGGCGTAAAAGGTGTAGGGCGTGGTGATGACCTCATCGCCCTTGTCGATGCCCAGCGCCTTCAGGCTCAGGAACAATGCATCGGTGCCGCTGCCGACGCCGATGGCATGCTTTACGCCATTGATGGCGGCAAACTCGGCTTCGACCTGATCGACTTCCGAACCGAGGGTAAAGTCGCCGCGACGCACGACTTCCCGGATTTTGGTCCAGATCACATCATGATCGGCAAACTGATCGTGCAAATAATTGTGATTGATCTCGAGCGCGCCGGTCTGGCGATATTGCTCGGGCAAGAAATTTTGAATGGTAGGAGAAGTCATGATCGTAAATGTTGTACGGTAGTTACCGTCTATGCTTTATGAATGTAGTTCAGCGGCAACTGATTGATTTCATCGAGATTGTCTTTTACCCAGCGAATCGTCGCATCGATACCCTGTTCGAAACTGACTGCTTCAGCCCAGCCCAATTCGGTCTTGGCCTTGGTCGAATCCATCAGGTAGGCCTGATCTTTTCCGGCTCGGTCCGGCGCGACTTCCGCCAATGCATCAAAGGGCACGCCGATTCGCTCGCAGATGATTTCGACGACGTTGCGAATGCTCATGAAACGATCCGAAGAGAAGTGATAAATCTCTCCCGGATTGCCGTTGGCGGCGGCGCGCATGATGCCGTCGGCCACATCGTCAGCCGCGATAAAAGCACGCACCGCAGTACCGCCGCCATGCAATTGCAGCTTGCGACCGGTCAATGCATAAATGATGGTGCGCGGTACGATGCGATACAACTGCTGGCCCGGGCCATAAAAGTTGGCATAGCGGGTGAACACCACCGGAAAACCGTAATTCTGATGAAACGCGCGCAGACTCATATCGATGGCCGCATGCGACACCGCGTACGGCGTGCTCGGCAAATACTGCCAGCTTTCAGGGATCACGCTGTCCTGGCTGCCGTAGACTTCCGGTGTCGAAATGCGGACATAACGCTGCAACCAATCGTATCGACGCAAACGATCGTGCAAACGTACCTTGGCAATGATATTGGTGTTGTACCACTGCGCCGGATCCTGCCAGCTTTCAGCCACCATTCCCTGCCCGGCGAAATCAACAATCACCTGCGGACGAAATTGCTCCAGAACACCAAGAATCGTCTCCAGATCGTGATTGATATCGGCTCTATAAAACGTATAGCGACTGCTGTTCGGAGATTGCTTGTACGGCAGGAAAATATCCGAACCCTCCGGGGAACGGTTGAATCCGACTACTTCCGCACCGTCAGCCAGCGCCCGGGCAACGAACGCTGCTCCCGCAAAAGAATTACTACCCAAGACCGCAAAACGTTCAAACTTCATCACCGCGCCTCAGGCTTATTCTGGCAAAGCCATTGCATGATCATATGCCCGACAATGACCTGCAAATCCTCGGAAATCTGCATATCGTTCACATCAAAGTGAATCGGCAAATCAGCCATTGCTTTCGCTTTGCCGCCGCTATAGCCCAAAATCGCGCAAGAGCGCACGCCCATGGCGCGAGCCTGTTCCAGCGCTTTCAGAATATTCGGTGAATTCCCGCTTCCGGACAGAACGATCAGCAAATCGCCTTTTTGGCCTTGCACGGCCAACTGCTCGGAATAAATGCTGTCGTAGCCAACGTCGTTGGCCAGGCATGTAATGACCGCGGCGTTAGCCGCCAGCGACAACACGCGCATACCGCCGCCGGTTCGCTTGGCGATGCCATAGAGGTAGTCGTTGGCCAAATGGATGGCGTTGCCCGCGCTGCCGCCGTTTCCGCAAAAAAACACTTGTCGGCCGTTAGCCCAGCAATCGCGCATCTCTTCCGCCAGTTGCGCCACGCCGGACCAGTCCGCAGATGCGAGCACGCCTTGCAGGCGACTCGCATAATCGCTGAAGAAAGCAGTCGGTAACTTGTTGTTTTCGCTCATGCTGCTTTGGGAGCCAGCACGGTCTGCTCCATCCATTTCAGATTGTAGTAACGGTCTTCGTCTTTCAACACGCCGCTGCGGTATTTCTCGATGATTTCCGTGATTGCCGTTTCAACCGATTTGGACGGTTTGAAACCGGTAGCAAGCAACTTGTCGGAATTGACGCGATAAGAACGCGGATCATTCGATTCCGTGACAACGATCTCGACAGGGATATGCTTTGCGACCATCTTGGCAATATCGAGGATCGAAATATTCTCGAAGCCGGCGTTGTAGACGCCGGTCACTTCCGGATGATCGATCAGATGCAGATAGACGTCGGTGATGTCGTCGATATGAATGTTCGGGCGCACCTGCGCACCGCCGAACACGGTGATCTTGCCCTTGGAGAGCGCCTGCATCGTCAGCAGGTTGACCGACACGTCCAGGCGCATGCGTGGCGAATAGCCGCACACGGTTGCCGGACGAACGATCTGCACTATCATGCGATCCTTGTAGCTCATCAGCACCGGCTCGGAGACCATCTTGGTCTTGTTGTATTCCGAGATCGGCTTGAGCTCCAGATCCTCGGTCACTTGCAACTCTTCCTTGACGCCGTAGACGCTGCCGGAAGATGCATAAATGAATTGCTTGACGCCCTTGCGCGCCGCCTTGTCGGCCAGTTGCATGGTTGCCAGCGCACTGACTTCCCACGTCAATTTCGGATCGAGGTCGCCGCACGGATCATTGGCCACCGAGGACAAGTGAATGATCGTGTCGATGCCGTCGAGAGAGATTTGATCAATATCACGCACGTCGCCTTGCGTTACGGTCAGATTCGGATGCGGCTGCAAATAATTGCCGAACCACATGGTATCCAGCACACGCACCTTGTAGCCGCGCGCGAGCAATTTGGGGACCAGCACTGTACCTTTGTAACCGCAACCGCCAGTAACTAAAATATTCATATATGCGTGTGATTCTCTTAAAAATTAAATGGAACTGATTTATCGTTGTTCTGAAACCGCAGATTCGCCAGCATCTTTTCGTTATAAAGACCAGCCGTCATCGACGACGATGTTCTGCCCGTTCACAAATTGCGACATGTTGCTCAAAAGAAACAGCAAGGCCCCCTGAAGATCGCGAGGCTCAAGCATTCCCTTGGAAAGCGAATAACTATTATATCGCACCAAAAAAGCCTCGGGCTGAGCATCCAGAATGCCTCCCGGGCTGATGCAATTGACTCTGATACCGCTACCTTTCAGATAACTGGCCAGATATTTTGTCAAATGAACAATAGCTGATTTGATCGCGGCATATTCCACCGGCATCGTCATGGGAGTATCGCCGTACACATCGAAACGCGGCGCCACTACCCCATAGATCGAAGCCATGTTAACGATGGAACCTCGTTCTTGTTTCTTGAAATAGGCGGCAAATTGTTGAGATGCCAGAAAATATCCGCCTAGATGCATACCGACGTTTTGATTGAAATCATCAAACTCAACGTCTTCGAACTTGCGTCCGTAGTGCTGGTTGCGCGGGTAGGCATTATTGACCAGGGCATCGATGCGGCCATATTTTTGATGCACGGCGGCAATCAGCGCCTGCAGCGATTGCTTTGATGTGATGTCTGTTTTTACGAAATCGATCGACGCTAAAGGATGCTGAGACTGTTGTGATTTAACAACGGCGTCGCCGGCCCCTTCATCGCGATCGGCTATGACCGCCGTTCCGCCCTGCTCCAGAATGGCGCTGACGAACGAGCGCCCGATCAGGCCTGCGCCACCCGTGACCACAATAACCTGGTCTTTCAACAACATCGCGATCCCCTTACTCTGCCGCTGCCAGACGCTCTCGCATCAACAGCTCTACCAAACGAAAATCCAGCTCCGAATCGATGTCGATCGAACGCTCTTCCGGCATGACATGAAGCCGGGTATTTGCGCGAAAAACGGAGTCTCCATCGAAAAGTGCATCGTGTTGCCAGACATAAATGGATGCATTCATGTCGTAGCACAAAGGCGCATCCTGACGCCGGACAATGCCGGCCTGCAACGGCTTGGACAGTGCCACGACACCGGCCGCATTGACCTCGACCAGATTGAAATAGGGTGAACGACGCGCCGGCATTGCCGTAATGATGTTGTCGACTCCCGTGCTTTCCAGCAACCCGACCGCCTGCCGGATGTCCTCCTCCGAGCGCAAAGGCGAGGTGGCATCAAGGTCGACCAGGGTGGCAAAGCGCTTCCCGGACAGCCGTTCGACCTCCGACACGCAATGTCGGATGACCGGCAGCTTGGCGGCCGTATCCGTGGCGAGCTCCGCCGGACGCGCGATCAGATAATCCACCCCGGCATTGCGCGCCGCCTCCAGAATCATTTCGGAATCGCTGCTGACCGCAATCGCATCGAACAATCCGCTGCGCCGCGCCTGCTCAATGCTGTAGGCAATCAACGGCTTTCCGATCAAGGGACGAACGTTTTTCCCTTTGACGCCCTTGGAGCCGCCCCGCGCGCAAATCGTGCATAAACGGCTCATCGCGATACCCATTGCCGCGTGCCGGCGGCCTGTTCGATGGCGGCAATCAGATCGAGCACTTCAGCCCCCTGCCGGAATGTACACAACGTCTCATGGCGCCCGCCAAGCAATGCCGCGTGCATTTCTCTGTAGGTATCGTCGCGACCGCTGACGATGCTTTCAATTTGATCGTTCATGGCGACCGTTCCCCTGACAAGATCCGCCTCTATCGTGCCGCTATCGGTATTGATGATGACGACGCGCCTGCCGACGCGGTCCAGATAATTCATCTGCAAGCTCACCACCGGACATCCTGGTGTTTCGAGCAGCACGGAGAACACGTCGTCGCTATCGATTTCCAGCGAGCTGAAATGACCGCCCAACGCGGCGACGCGGCTCCAGCCATTGAACAACCAGGCAATATAGTCCAGTTCATGACTCAGGTCGCGCAATACGCCGCCACCCTGACCTGCGCTCGCCGAATAGGAGGTACGGTAATCGGCTTGCGGGCGCCATTGCGGCAAATACTGCCCGACATAAATCTGCGCCGACAACATGCGCTGGCCTTGCAACAAGGTCTTCAGCCGTTGCAACACGGCATGAAACCGCAGGTTATAGGCAACGAACACGCGGCCGGAACCGCTCCCCGGCTCAAGGTCGCCCGGCGCCTCGAACAACGGTTTCTCAACCAGAATGTCGCCGGCGAAACCTGCGCGATTGAGCGACTGCAAGGCGTCACGGTGCTCCGAGGTGCGGTTGGCGATCACCACGTAGGTCGGCTCGTACTGTTGCAAGGCCTCATCGAGACCGGCATAGCACGTGCGCACGTTGACCCGGCGCCGGCTGACGACGGCGACCTCATGCCCCGACTCCTCAAGGATCCGGACGTGACGCGCACCGATCGAACCATAGCCGACAACCAGCGCCTTGCTCATGAAAACACCGACTGGTACTCGCCGTTGGCGCGCTCATAGTCGGCAAGATGTCCCACATCCAGCCAATACTCCCGCACCGGGAAAACCACCGTCTCGCGCTGTTGCGCCATGAGATTCTCAAACAGGGTCGGCATGTCGAAAAAGGTATCCGGCGCAATCAGATCGAGCGCTTCCGGCGCCAGCAAATAAATGCCTGCGTTGACGAAGAAACGCTGCACCGGTTTTTCTTCGATGCCGGTAATGCGATGGTTCTCGATCTTCACCACCCCATACGGCACCTGATGATCGTATTCCCTGACGCACATGGTCGCCGCCGCATCATGCGTCACATGAAACGCCAGCAACTGACTGAAATTGACCTTCGTCAGCAAATCGCCGTTCATCACAAAAAACGGTTCGGCCGGACGCTCCGGCAGCAAACTCAGCGCGCCCGCTGTGCCCAGGCGCTTGTCCTCGTGGAGATAGCGGATTTCGACGCCGAAGCGGGAACCGTCGCCAAAATAGGATTTCACGACTTCGGCCATGTAATTGACCGAAATATAGAAACGCCGGAAGCCGTACTCGATGAAATTTTCCAGGATCGTTTCCAGCAAGGGCTTGTTGCCGACCTTGAGCATCGGCTTGGGGCAATCTTCCGTGAGCGGCCGCAAGCGGCTGCCAAGACCGCCTGCCATCAGCACCACCCAGTTGTCCTTGCTGCGCGAATGAATCAGATCGTCGAGCGTGTCGAGGCCGATGACGGTGCCGTCCTCGTCCACCAGCGGCATATGATGCAAACCCTTGCGCTTCATCGTCGCCAGCACGGTTTCGCGGCTCATTTCCATACGCGCCGTATTCGGCTGCGGATTCATGATGCGGGTGACCGTCTCCGTGAAATCGATCCCTTTCAGGATGCCCCGGCGGACATCGCCGTCCGTTACCGTTCCCAACAAGCGGCGCTGCTCGTCAACGACCAGCACGATCTGTTTCCCGCTGCTGTCGAGTACCTGAATCGCCTCCCTTACGGAGGCCTGCGGCAACACCAGCACGTCTTTCCATTTATCCATTATCTGATCTCTTTTGCGGGAACGCCCACGACCTTTGTTCCTGGCGGCACGTCGCGCACGACAACGGCACCGGCGCCGACGAGGCTGCCCTCGCCGATGCGCACTCCCTGAATCAGGGTCGCCCCCGTACCGATATGTACATTATCGCCAATCTCGACACCGCCGGAGAGCACCGCTCCCGGCGCGACATGGACATGACGTCCGATGCGGCAATCGTGATCGACGACGGCGCCGGTGTTGACGATCGAATTCTCACCGATCGAACAACCGGTTTGCAACACCACGCCGGCCATGATTTGCGCGCCCTCGCCCAACACGACGCCGGCCACCACAACGGCCGAGGGATGACACACCTGCGCGAAGGTGTAGCCGGCACTCTTGCAGCGATCAAACAGCGCCCGGCGACCGGCGCTGCTCCCCACGGAACCGATGCCATTCACCAGCAGGATGCGGTCGACGGCATGCTCCTTCAACACATCGTCGGTCCCGAGAACGGGAATGCCGGCGATCAGCACGCCCGTCTTCAGCGGGTCGGCATCCGTCAATCCCAGCACCGGCATGCCGGCCAATGCACTCAACAACACGCGTGCATGACCACCGGCGCCGAGAATGAGTATTCCCCCGCTCAACGCTGCACCTTGTCGTCAATACCGTAGTCACGATCGGCAACCGTACCCAGCAACTCCCAATATCGCACTGGCGAGAGGCCATCGCCCGGCCGCTTGACGTCCAGATTGTCAGCGGTGAATACCTCCCCTTTGCGAACCTCCGCGCCGGCGACCAGGCTTTTACGTGCAATCGCACGATTCTTCAATTCGGACGGCGCCGCCTGCTTGACCGCGGAGCCGAGCGACATTTCCACTTCGCGTATCGAGCGGATCATTTGCGCCAGCTCATCCGGCTCCAGCGATGCCTGATGATCCGGGCCGGGCAAGTTGCGGTCGGTCGTGAAATGTTTTTCGATCACGACTGCGCCCATTGCCACGGCCGCGATCGGCACCGCGATGCCGACGGTATGATCCGAATAACCTGCCGGCAGATCGAAGGCATTGGCCAGCGTCGTCATCGCGCGCAAGTTCACATCGGCAAATGGCGCAGGGTATTCGGTCGTGCAATGCAACAACGTCACCCTGGCTTGCAGCGCGGCACGTCCGGCCGCGGATACGTACGCTTGCTCGAAAGCGCTCATCGAAGGTGCAGCCTCCGGCTCGGAGTAGCCGAACGCCAGCACGCCAAGCGCCTGTTCGATTTCCCCCAGCGTACTCATCCCCGTCGACAAAATGACCGGCTTGCCGGTGCGTGCCGCGGCAAGCAGCAGCGGTGCGTTGGTGATATCGCCGGAAGGCATTTTGATCAGCGGCAGGTCGAAACGGCCGGCGAGCAACGCCAGGCTGTCCAGGTCAAACGGCGTCGACAGGAAGTCGATATTGCAAACCTTGCAGTGTGCGATCAACGCCTCATGATCGGCATCGCTGAGTTCGAGCTTGCGAATCATTTCGTGCTGCGATTCTTCCGCGTCGGTCGTCGCGCGCTGGTACTGCGCCTTGGGCGCGGCGCGGCTGACGAGTTTATCCGCCTTGAAGGTCTGAAACTTCACGGCATCGGCGCCTGCACGCGCAGCCACCGAAACCAGTTCCCTGGCGAGGTCCAGCGATCCGTTGTGATTGACACCGGCTTCGGCGATAACATAAACGCGCTTATTCATGATCGATGTTCAATTCAAAAAAATGTTTCTTCAGTAGCGCTGCCGGTTCCCGGACCGCACTGATCGCCTTGGCTATCCGCGCAGCGCTTTCACCGTCGCCATAGGGATTGACCGTTTGAGCGCAATCCATCGTCAGTGCACGCCGTATCGCGGCTTCAATCTCTGCCGCGACAGGTTCGCAATTGACGACCGAACTTGCCTGCAAGCGCCCTTTCTGACGGTCGCCGATATTGACCGTCGGCTTGCGGAAAGACGGCGCTTCGTACAGACCGCTGGATGAATTGCCGACCACGCCGTCAACCAGCGCCATGGCACTCAGATAGCGGACCTGGCCCAGCGATGTGTAGGCGCGTGCGAACGGCCGGTCCTTCACGTAGCGGTCCATCAGATCGATAATGATCTGGCCATCCGTATCAGCGTTCGGCTTGGTCATCAGGATCCCCACTTCGTGACCCAGCGCGTCCAATGCCGTCAACAACTCTTCGAACTGTGCGGCGGCAGATTGTTTTTCCAGCGTCGCCGGATGAAAAGTCACCAGCAAATTCTGCTTCTGCAAACGAAAATCCAGCGCAACCTCCAACGCAGTCCGTTCAAGCAAACTGACGCGCTTGATGTAGTCCAGCCCCGGGCTGCCGACATTGTGGATATGCGCCGGGTTCTCTCCGAGCTGGCGCACGCGGCGCGCTGCATCCGCATTGGTGACAAAGTGCACATGCGCCATCTTGGTGATGCTGTGCCGGATGGCCTCGTCGAATGCCCCCTCGGTCACGTCGCCGCCGGCAATATGCGCAATCGGGATACGTGCGATCAGCGCCGCTTGCGCAGCGGCCAGGATTTCATAGCGATCGCCGAGCACCAGCAACATGTCCGGCTGCAAACGATCCAGGGCATCGGCGAATCCGATCACGCCCAGGCCGAGCGATTTTCCGACGCCGATGGCCGTATCGCTCGCAAGCAACATGTCCACTTTGGCGTCGATACGAAAACCGTCGGCTTCAATGGCGCGATACGTCGAACCGAATTGCGCGGACAGGTGCATGCCCGTGGCGACGATCTGCAACTGCAAGCCGGGGGTAGCGGCGATTTCGCGCATGACCCAATACAGCAAGCCGTAATCGGCACGGCTGCCGGTCACCACGCAAATTTTTCGCATGGCCGTCACCGGCCGGCTCCCAACGCTGCACTGCTGGGAATATTGATAAGCCGCGCTTCAATGTCTTCCGCCGTTTCCAGCGAGGGCATGCGCGGACATGCGCTGAACATCGGCAGCCGGTGCATCAGCGTCCAGGCAGGACGCGTCATGATGCCCAGACCGTTGCTCAGTTCCAGCAACTCGTCGCGTTGCGCCGCGTTATCCCGATCCAGCAACAAGACATTGAGCCAGTAGTTGCTGCGGGCAAAAGACGGTTCGCTGAAGAAACGCACGCCGCCGATGCCCTCAAACACCTGCGCATACGTTTTTGCAAGGGCGCGCTTGGCTTCGATGAAACCGGGCAATTGTTCCAGTTGCGCACAACCCAGGGCGGCATTGATGTTCGGCAGGCGATAGTTGAAACCGATGCGGTCATGCGCAAACGACCATTTGTGCGGCACTTTGGCGGTAGTTGTCAGATGCTTCGCCAATTTCCCCAGTTCGGGATCATTGGTCAGAATGGCGCCTCCGCCACCGGTGGTCACGACCTTGTTGCCGTTGAAACTCAGCGCCGACACGCGCCCCAGATTGCCGGTATGGCGGCCTTTGTACGACGACCCCAGCGATTCCGCGGCATCTTCGATCAAGGCAATCCGATAGCGCTCGCAGACGGCAACCAAGGCATCGAGGTCGACCGGATGGCCGAAGGTATGCATCGGCACCACGGCCTTGATGCGGCGTCCGGTTTGTTTGTTGTAGCAGGCGTCGCCGCGCACCTCCGCGATATTCTCCAGATGGCGCTCCAGCTTGTGCGGATCGAGCCCCAGGGTCGCGATGTCGCTGTCGACGAAATGCGGAACCGCCCCGCAATAGCTGATCGCGTTGGCAGTCGCAATGAAAGTCAGCGTCGGCATCAGCACTTCATCGCCGGCCTCGACGCCGACCAGCAGCAAACAGACATGCAGGGCGGCAGTGCCGTTGACCACGGCGATCGCATGACGCGTGCCGGTATAAGCGGCCAGATCCTGCTCGAAACGGTCGACGAACTTGCCGACGGACGATACCCAGCCCGTGTCGATGCATTCTTTGACATACGTCCATTCATTGCCGCCGAACTCCGGCTCGTGCAAGGCCACCCGCGCATCCGGCGCAGGCAGGACGGATTTGAGCGCCGCGATGATTGCCGGCTGATCCAGTTTAGACATTGTAGATACCAGCCTTGTAGTTCTTCAGGTTGTCCGGGTTGGTGAACCAGGTCACCGTTTCCTGCAAGCCGCGACGGAAACCCTCACGACCGGCATAGCCCGGGCTCCAGCCGGTCAACTCGCGCGCCTTGTCGTTGGCCGCCCACAGGCGGTCGACTTCGCTTTTCTCGGGGCGGAGCCGGACTTCGTCCGTTTCGATCTCAATCTTCACGCCCATGATGTCGGCAATCATGGCGACCGTATCGCCGATGGAAATTTCGAAATTGCTGCCGACGTTGATCACTTCGCCGACCGATTTTTCCGACTGTGCAACCGCGATGAAACCTTGCACCGTGTCCGCCACGAAATTGAAATCGCGGGTCGGATGCAAGGCTCCCAGCTTGATGCGGCGCTGGCCGCTGGCGATCTGCGTGATCACGGTCGGAATGATGGCGCGTGCCGACTGGCGCGGCCCATAGGTATTGAACGGGCGAATCACCGAAACCGGCGTGTCGAAAGCGTTATAGAAAGACATGGCGATCTGGTCGGCGCCGATCTTGCTGGCGGAATAAGGCGACTGTCCCTGGAGCGGATGTTCTTCGGTAATCGGCACAAAGCGGGCTGTTCCATACACTTCGCTGGTGGAGGTATGCACCACCTTCGATACGCCGAGTTCGCGCGCAGCCTGAACGATGTTGAGCGTACCCTTGACGTTGGTGTCGACATAGGTATCCGGCGAATGATAGGAGTAAGGGATGGCGATCAGCGCCGCCAGATGCAACACCAGGTCGCAACCTTGCATGGCTTTCTTGACGCCGTAGGGATCGCGGATGTCGCCGGCGAACACGTCGAATTTACCTTTGACGTCGTCCGCGCAACTGTCCAGCCAGCCCCAGGAATTGAAGGAGTTGTAGAGCACGAATGCCCTGACGTCATGTCCCTGACGCACCAATGCCTCGGTTAAATGCGATCCGATGAAGCCATCCGCTCCGGTTACCAATACTTTCATTTTTGCTCGCTCTGACAAAAGACTTCGATGCCTTGCACTGCGATCCGTCATGTCGCTCACTGAACCGGATCGCCGCGCAAGGCGAATTAACGATGATGCTTATTGCAAACCCGACAAATAACTGTCGTAGGTCTTCCTGATGCCATCGGCCAGGCTGACGCGGGCCAACCACCCTCGTTGCGCCAACAGGGAAACGTCGAGCAGTTTGCGCGGCGTTCCGTCCGGCTTGCTGCTGTCGAATTCAATATCTCCTTCGAATCCGACGACCTCCAGAATCGTCTCGGCCAATTCGCGAATCGTCACGTCCGTGCCGGTGCCGACGTTGTAAGCGCCGCTGCCGGCGCCTTGCTCCATCAGGAACACGCAGGCATCGGCCATGTCGTCGACGTACAGAAACTCCCGCATCGGCTTGCCCGATCCCCATACGATCAGTTTCTTGTCGCCACGCAGCTTGGCCTCATGCGCCTTGCGCAACAGTGCCGGCAAGACATGGCTGTTGGCGAGATCGTAGTTGTCGTTCGGACCGTACAGATTGGTCGGCATGACGGTGACGTATTCCGTCTGATATTGCCTGTTGAAGGACTCGCACATCTTGAGTCCGGCGATCTTGGCGATCGCATAGGGCTCGTTGGTGCTCTCCAGCGGGCCCGTCAGCAAATACTCTTCTTTGATCGGCTGAGGACAGTCGCGCGGATAAATGCAGGACGAACCAAGAAACATGAGTTTGCCGATCCCTGCCGCATGTGCGCCGCCAATGACGTTGGCTTCCATCTGCAGATTCTGATAGATGAAATCCGCACGATAGATATTGTTTGCCTGGATGCCGCCGACCTTGGCCGCAGCCAGGAATACATATGCCGGCTGCTGCTCCGCCAGGAACGCGTGCACGCGCGCCTGGTCCAGCAGATCCAGCTCGCCGTGGGTGCGCGTCAGGATATTGGCATAGCCGCCGGCCTGAAGGCGCCGCACGATGGCCGAACCGACCATGCCGCGATGGCCGGCCACATAAATCTTTGCGTCTTTGTCGATTACAGCCATTGCGTCTTCACTCACGATTGTCGATAGCGGTATAGCCGTGGCGCTTGATCAGCTCGTCGCGCTGCGCCGATTTCAAATCCTCGCGCGCCATTTCGGCAACCAGCTCCGCAAACGAAGTCTTGGGCGTCCAACCAAGCTTTTCCTTCGCCTTGGTGGCATCGCCGAGCAAGGTTTCCACCTCTGCGGGACGGAAATAGCGCGGATCAACGGCGACGATGCATTTGCCGTTTTCATCGTACCCCTTTTCGTCAAGGCCCTCGCCTTCCCAACGCACCTTCAGATCGATTTCACGCGCCGCGGCCTCGATGAAGTCGCGCACGCTGTATTGCACGCCGGTAGCGATGACAAAGTCTTCCGGTTGTTCCTGCTGCAACATGAGCCACTGCATTTCAACGTAATCGCGTGCATGCCCCCAGTCGCGACGGGCATTCAGATTGCCGAGGTAGAGGCACTCCTGCAGGCCCAGCTTGATGCGCGCCAACGCGCGGGTAATTTTGCGAGTGACGAAGGTTTCGCCGCGAATCGGACTCTCGTGATTGAACAGAATGCCATTGCAGGCGTAAATGCCGTAGGCCTCGCGATAATTGACGGTGATCCAGTACGCATACAGTTTCGCCACGGCGTAAGGGCTGCGGGGATAAAACGGCGTGGTTTCCTTTTGCGGCGTTTCTTGCACCAGGCCATACAGCTCCGAGGTCGACGCCTGGTAAAAACGCGTCTTCTTCTCCAGTTTCAGAATGCGAATCGCTTCCAGAATACGCAAGGAGCCAAGGGCATCCGAATTGGCCGTATACTCCGGCTCTTCAAACGAGACGGCAACATGGCTTTGGGCCGCCAGATTGTAGATTTCATCCGGCTGCACTTGCTGGATGATGCGGATCAGGCTGGTCGAATCGGTCAGATCGCCATGGTGCAATCTGAACCGGACGTTTTTCTCGTGCGGGTCCTGATACAAGTGATCGATACGATCCGTATTGAGCAACGAGGTACGCCGCTTGATGCCATGGACTTCATAGCCCTTGGACAACAGCAACTCCGCCAGATAAGCGCCATCCTGCCCTGTAACGCCGGTAATCAGTGCAACTTTACTCATGTACTCTTCTCAGTTTTTTGTGTTCGGTGAAAATGATATGCGCGATGTCGCCTAAAACATCTTCGCATTCAACAAGCGCAACAAATACTTTCCGTAGCTGTTCTTGATATAAGGCTGCGCCAGTGCCTCCAATTGCTGTGCGGAAATATATTTTTTGCGATAAGCAATTTCTTCGGGGCAAGCGATCTTGAGCCCTTGGCGGCTTTCGATGGTGGCGATGAATTGCCCGGCGTCCAATAAAGACTCGTGCGTCCCGGTATCGAGCCATGCCATGCCCCGCCCCATCACCTCGACGCTCAACCGGTTTTGCGCAAGATAGACGCGATTGATGTCCGTAATCTCCAGCTCGCCCCGGGCGGAAGGTTTGACAGCCGCGGCAATGTCGCAAACCTGCTGATCGTAGAAATACAAACCCGTGACGGCGTAGTTGGATGTCGGCGCAACCGGCTTCTCTTCGATGCTGATGGCGCGGCGCTGCTCGTCGAAATCAACCACGCCATATCGTTCCGGATCCGTTACGTAGTAGGCGAACACATAAGCGCCATCCTGTTGCTTGTCCGCGGTTTTAAGCTGAGATTCGAACTCATTGCCGTAAAAGATATTGTCGCCGAGAATCAGCGCCGACGGATGGCCTCCGATGAAGCTGCGTCCAATGGTGAAGGCCTGCGCAAGACCGTCGGGAGAGGGTTGTTCCGCATAGGACAAGGAGATCCCCCATGCACTGCCGTCACCGAGCAAGCGCTGGAACATCGGCAAATCGTAGGGAGTCGAGATGATCAATATGTCCCGGATACCGGCCAGCATCAGCGTTGACAGCGGATAGTAGATCATCGGCTTGTCATGCACCGGCAGCAGCTGCTTGGAAACAGCCTGTGTGACGGGGTACAGTCTGGTGCCGGATCCCCCGGCCAGAATGATGCCCTTGCGCTGGGTACTCGTCATCGGCGTGCCGATTCCGCTGGCAATACGGGCTGGCGGCGGCACCCTGTCCATGAATCAGACACGAACATCATCTTTACCTCGTTACACTCAATATTCAGTTTAGCTCGCAATTTTACTGGCAAAACGTACAAATGCGCCCGATAACGCACTGAGATAAGCACTCAAGAGACAAAATCGGCATCTTTATCGGACACTTCTCCTTCAAACAAACCTCTGTTCGAGCAAAACGGCTTCAGTCATACTCTTCGGTATGAATAAAGTCCGATAACATCATTGCATCTTCGACCTTAAAATCCTTGCCTACATCCCTCATGCCTACCTACGCCATCGGCGACCTCCAAGGCTGCGGCCAGCAGCTGCAAAACCTGCTCACCCTGATCGACAACGCATCCCCCCACGCCGACTTCCTGTTTGTCGGCGACCTGGTCAACCGCGGTCCGCAATCGCTGGGAACCTTGCGCCACCTGCGGTCATTGGGATCGCGCGCCAAGGCCGTGCTGGGCAATCACGACCTCCACTTGCTCGCCGTCTCCCAAGGCATACGCCCGCAACATGCGACCGATACCCTGGATGACATCCTCAACGCCCCCGATCGCGACGAACTGATCGACTGGGTACGCCATCGCCCGCTGGCCCTGTTTGAACAAGGCCATTTGCTGTTTCACGCGGGAATATTTCCGGAATGGAATGCAGAAAAGACCATGGCTCTGGCGCACGAGGTGGAAACCATGCTGCGCGGCCCGGATTGGGTCGATTTCCTGCGCCACATGTACGGCAATGAACCTGCAATATGGTCGGACGATCTGCAAGGCTATGACCGGCTGCGCTGCATCATCAACACGCTCACGCGCATGCGCCTGTGCCGGCCGGACGGCGGCATCGACTTCAAGATCAAGGAAGGCCTCGACGCCGCACCACCAGGCTATGTGCCATGGTTTGACATGCCCGGCCGCAAAACGGCCGACATCACTTGCGTATTCGGCCACTGGGCATCGCTGGGATTGACGCTGCGCCCCAACCTGATCGGACTCGATACCGGCTGCGTCTGGGGCGGCAAGCTTACTGCGATACGGCTTGAGGATCGGGCGCTGTTCCAGGTGGAATGCCCGCGCGCGGAGCAGTTTGCATGAGATCCTCCGGCACATAGCCAAGTCCATCCGCCACCACCTTGCGGGCGGCGACAGCCAATTCTCGGCGATGCGCGCCATCGGTCGATATTGCAGGCAATTGCGTCAATTCCGCCGTCATCGAGCGCGCATGCAGAATCGCCAGGATACTTTCCACGATCGTGGTATCGCCGATGAAATCGGCCGCAGGATGGTAATTCCCCTGCGCGTCCAGATAGCGCAACGCATAAGGTTGCACCGGCACCTTGGCGTCGAGCGCGGCTTCGAACAGGTTGGCGTGAAACGGCAGCAGCTTGCCCTGCGCCGCTGTCGTGCCTTCCGGGAAGAAGGCCACGCGGTCGCCGGCTTCGATACTCTCCACCAATCCCTTGAAGATGCGCCGCACGTCGCTGGCTTTGCCGCGCGAGATGAAGATCGTCCCGGTCTTGGCGCACAGCCAGCCGATGAAGGGCCAGCTGCGGATGTCCGACTTCGCCACGAAGCGGCACGGCTGCATCGAGTTGACGACGAAGATATCGAGCCACGAAATGTGATTGGCGACGATCAGCGAACGCGGCGGCGCCGTCACGCCATCCGGCCGGCGTATCACCACCCGGATGCCGCAGATGGCCAGCAGCTTGCCCGACCAGCGACGGATATGGCCTTCACGCCGCGCCGGACCGATCCAGGGAAAGATGAAGGCGCAGATCGCCATGCCGAGAAACAAATGCGCAACCATGCGCAGTATGCGAAAAGGAAGCATCGCTTTTTTCTGTGATTAACGCTCGAAAGCGACGTGTCCGGCGACGATGGTCGCCTTGACCTGGCCGGTCAGTTCGTAGCCGAGGAAAGGCGTGTGCTTGCCCTGGCTGGCGAGGGCTTTGGCTTCCACCGTCCAGCGTGTTTCCGGATCGAAAATGCAGACGTCGGCAATGTCGCCGACCTTCAGGCCGCCGGCCGGCAAACCGGCTACGCGCGCCGCGTCGGTAGTCACCTTGGCGACCGCCTGGTTGACGGCGTCGGCAGCGCCGGCTTCTTGCGCCCACTTGAGCGACAACGACAGCAGCAATTCCAGGCCGGTCGCGCCCGGCGAAGCTTCGCCGAACGGCAGCAGCTTCTCGTCGTCATCGACCGGAGTGTGGTCGGAACAGATCGCATCGATGGTGCCGTCCAGCAGCGCCGCGCGAATCGCGTCGCGGTCGCGCTGCGAGCGGAACGGCGGATTGACGCGCGCGTTGGAATCGAAGAAACCGATGTCCATGTCCGACAAATGGATGTGATGGGCGCCGACGTCGCAGGTCACCGGCAAGCCTTCGCGCTTGGCGGCGCGCACCAGCTCCAGGCCGGCCGCCGACGACATGCGGCACAGGTGGACCCGGGCGCGCGTCGAGCGCACCAGTTCGAAGATGGTGTAGAGCGCAATCGTTTCCGACATCACCGGCACGCCGGACAAGCCCAGGCGCGACGCCGCCGGACCGCTGTGCGCGATGCCGTGGCGACCCAGGTGCGGATCCTGCGGGCGCAACCAGACGGTGTAGTCGAAGGTCTTGGCGTACTGCAGCGCGGAGAGCAGCACGGTGGTGTCGAGGATAGGTTCGTCGGCCTGCGAGAAGCCGACGCAACCGGCTTCGGTCAGCTCGGCCATTTCCGTCAGCGCCTTGCCTTTCAGGCCGACGGTCAACGCACCCAACGGATACACGTGGGCCTGGTTGAGCGACTTGGCGCGGTGCTTGAGCATTTCGACCAGACCCGGCTCGTCGAGCACGGGATCGGTGTCCGGCGGACACAGGAGACTCGTGACGCCGCCTTGCATGGCGGCCTGCATTTCGGATTCCAGCGTGGCTTTGTATTCGTAACCCGGCTCGCGCAGGCGCGCGCTCAGGTCGACCAGGCCGGGAGCGACCACCAGGCCGGCCGCGTCGATGGTCTTGTTGGCCGTGAAATCGGTGGGAGCCTTGCCGACGCCGACGACTTTGCCGGCGGCGATGAACACGTCTTGTTGCGCGTCGATATGGTTGGCAGGGTCGATCAGTCTGCCGTTCTTGATATGCAGTTTCATGCGCTATTCCACTCTTGTCCGAGTCTGTTGAATTAATTACCTGCGACGATGCTCATCACCGCCATGCGCACCGCGATGCCGAAGGTCACCTGCGGCAGGATCACGGCTTGCGCGCCGTCGGCCACGGCCGAGTCGATCTCGACGCCGCGGTTCATCGGACCCGGGTGCATTACGATGGCGTCCGGCTTGGCCAGCGCCAGGCGCTCGGGCGTCAGGCCGTAGCTCTTGAAGAACTCCTGCGCCGACGGCAGCAAGGCGCCGCTCATGCGTTCGTTCTGCAGGCGCAGCATGATGATGACGTCGACGTCCTTCAGGCCTTCTTCCATGTTGTGGAAAACGCGCACGCCCATTTGCTCCAGTCCGCTCGGCAGCAGCGTGCTGGGACCGATGGCGCGCACTTCCGGTACGCCCAGCGTGGTGAGGCCGTGGATGTCGGAGCGCGCCACGCGGCTGTGCAGGATGTCGCCGACGATCGCCACGCGCAAGTTGGTGAAATCCTTCTTGTAGTGACGGATCGTGTACATGTCCAGCAGGCCCTGGGTCGGATGCGCATGGCGGCCGTCGCCGGCGTTGACCACGTGTACGTGCGATTGCCTGGTGTCGATCAGGTGCTTGGCGATCAGGTAAGGCGCGCCCGATTGCGAATGGCGCACCACGAACATGTCGGCATGCATCGCCGCCAGGTTGTCGATGGTGTCGAGCAGCGACTCGCCCTTGCTGGCGCTGGAGGCGGAGATGTTCAGGTTGATCACGTCGGCCGACAGGCGCTTCGAGGCGATCTCGAAGGTGGTGCGGGTGCGCGTGGAATTCTCGAAGAACAGATTGAACACGCTCTTGCCGCGCATCAGCGGCACCTTTTTCACTTCGCGGTCGCCGATGCTGACGAAGGACGATGCGGTGTCGAGGATATTGGTGATGATTGCTTTGGGCAGGCCTTCGATGGTCAGCAGATGTTGCAGCTCGCCGTTCTTGTTCAGTTGTGGATTAAGCATGGACCACCGTCAGGGAAAATCGGCCGTCGTCGGCGCGTTGCAGTTGCAGGGATTGATCGTCGGCGAGCGCAATCGTCTCGGCCAGGAAATCGGCGGCGATCGGCAGCTCGCGGCCGCCGCGGTCGACCAGCGCCGCCAGCAGGATGCGCGCCGGACGGCCGTAGTCGAACAGTTCGTTGATCGCGGCGCGCGTGGTGCGGCCGGTGTAGAGCACGTCGTCGACCAGCACGATGGTCGCGCCTTCCACGTCGAAACCGATCTGGCTCGGCTTGACGTCCGGACGCAGGCCCTTTTCGGCAAAGTCGTCGCGGTAGAAAGACACGTCGATGAAGCCGAGCCGGTCGTTCAGTTGCAGCTCTTTGGCCAGGCGCTCCGCCAGCCAGGCGCCGCCGGAATGGATGCCGACGATGGCGACCTGTTCGGCGCCTTGCAAACCGGCTTTGACCTGCTGCGCCAGCCTGGCGTACAGCGCTTCCGCGTCCAGCGGTGGGAGAGTGTTAGTTGTGCTCATGGGAGTCGTCGAAATATTGCTGCAAAATAATGGCGGCGGCCTCGGCGTCGATATGCTCGCCGCGGCGTTGTTCGATCACCGCCGAGGAATAGCGCTCGTCCACCAGCACCGTCTCGACGCCGAAGCGGCCGTGCAACTGGTTGGCGAAGCGGCGGCAGCGCACGGTCATTTCGTGCTCGGCGCCGTCGGGGTGGCTGGGCAGGCCGACGATGCAGCGCGTCGGCGTCCACTCGTCGATCAGCTTGCCGAGTTCGGCGAACTTGGCGTCGTTGGTGGCGGCGCTGATGATGGTCAAAGGCTGGGCTTGCTTGATCAGGGTATTGCCGATTGCCACGCCGATGCGCTTTAAGCCGAAGTCGAAGGCCAGGAGCGTTTCCACGGATTGCTGCTCAGGCCCGGCCGAAGTCGCCGCTGAGCATGACCGGGTCGATGCCCAGCAAGGCCAGCGCTGCGGTGAAGCGTTGCTCCACCGGCAAGTCGAAAATGATGGAGGGATCGGCCTTGACGGTCAGCCAGCCGTTGCGGGCGAGTTCGTCTTCCAGCTGGCCGGCGCTCCAACCGGAGCAGCCCAGGCTGACCAGCACCTGTTGCGGGCCGTCGCCGTGGGCGACCGCTTCCAGCACGTCCTTGGAGGTCGTCAGGGAAATGCCGTCGGTCACCTGCAAGGTCGAGGAAAACTGGCTCATCGCCGTATGCAGCACGAAACCGCGCTCGACCTGCACCGGGCCGCCGAACATCACCGGGCTGCGATACAGATCGGGAACGGCGTCAGGCGAGTCGTGGATGATTTCCAGCTTGAGATTGATGCGATCGAACAGGACATCCATGGTCATGTCGGTCGGCTTGTTGATGACGACGCCGAGCGCGCCGTTCTGGTTGTGTTCGCACAGATACACCACGGTGCCGCCGAAAATCGGATCCAGCATCGAAGGCATTGCTATCAGGAAATGATTGGTCAGGTCGAACTCGGGGGCGAGTTTGGCGGCCTTGTCGGTGCTTGCCGCAAAATCGGAGGTTTCCGTCGCGTCGTAGGCAGCGTCGGAGGTGTCGGCGGAGAAGGCTTTGCGTCGCTTGATCATGCCCGCCATTTTAGCAGTTTTACGACGAATCCCCCAGTCCGGCGGCGAGCCCTTGCTGCTTTCGGCCCGGCCGCCGGGCGAGTCGCCCTAGGCTGCCAGCAAACGCCGCGTTGCCTCCCTTGCCTCCCGCCCCAGGGCCGCCAGATCAAGACCGGGAATGTCGTCATCTTCAACAACCGCCTTGCCCGCCACGTACAAGGCTTTCAGATACGGCCGCCCGCCGCCGACCACCGGCCCCAGGGCCGGATCGTGCAGGCCGAAATAGCGCGGATCGTCCAGACGATACAGCGCGATGTCGGCCTGTTGTCCAACCTGCAAGCCCTCGATGCCGCCCATGCCGTGCAGTCCCAGCACTCTGGCGCCGCCGGTCGTACCCCAGCGCACCACGTCTTCCACCGTCGTGGCGTCGGCGCCGCCTTCAAACGTGCCGCCGGCGTACGACGGCGTCGCTTCCTGGCCGCGCCGCGCGCGCTGCATCAGCCACGCCGCGTGGGTTTCCGACAGCATATCGGCCGCTTCGTTGGAGGCCGCGCCGTCGACGCCGATGGAAATCGGCACGCCCGCGTCTTCCAGCCGGCGGATCGGCGCGATGCCGCTGCCGAGCCGGCCGTTGCTTTGCGGACAATGCGCAATGCCGGTGCCGGTCGTGCCGAGCAAGGCGATTTCGGACGGATCGAGTTTGACCAGATGGGCGAACCAGACGTCGCTGCCGAGCCAGTCGCAGCGCTCGGCAAACTCCACCGGCGTGCAGCGATGCTTGCCCTGCGCGGTATCCTGATAGCCGACCGTTTCCGACAGATGGCTGTGCAGGCGCACGCCGGCGCGGCGCGCAAACCCGGCCATGGTGCGCAACTCTTCCGGCGTGGCCGAATACAGCGGCGTGGTCGGCGCCATCACCACGCGGCGCATCGCCGCCGGCGACGGGTCGTGATACCGCTTGATCAATCGCTCCATGTCGGTCAGGTAACCGTCCAGCGTTTCCGGTCGCAAGGCCGTCGGCAACTCCGCTTCCAGCTGGCGCGTCTGCGTCGCGCCGCCCCGGCACAGCACGAAGCGCAGGCCGAGGGCTTCGGCTTCTTCGAACAGAATCGCCGAGGTGTCATAGGGCATGCCGGGGTAATACAGATAGTTGTGATCGGCCACCGTCCCGCAGCCGGAACGCATCAGCTCCACCAAGCCGATGCGTGCGGCCAGGCGAAACAGCTTCTCGTCGAATTTGGCGCGATAACGATAAGGCGTCGCCGCCAGCCACGGCGTGAGCGAGGCATTGATACCTTCGGGATCGCCCTTGAGCACGGACTGGAACAGATGGTGATGCGTGTTCACCCACGACGGGTAGGCGATGCAATCGGTGGCGTCGACCACCGTTTCACCCGGCAAGGGCGACAGCTTGCCGATGGCGGCGATGACGCCGTCGACCACGCGGATGTCCGGCCCGGCATGACGTGCCGCTGCGCCGGGCAGGCCGGTCATGATGGCGTCGATGTTGCTGATCAAAAAAGAAGTCGTCATTTTGCGTTAACCCATTTCACTTTCGTGCCATCCGGCCAGCGCCACGCGCGACAAGGCCATCATGGCGAGGAACAAGACGATCCCGGTCGCGGTAATCAAGAACAGCGCCGCAAACAAGCGCGGAATATTCAGCTGAAAACCCGCCTGCAGGATCTGATACGCCAGTCCCGATCCGGTGCCGCCGGTGCCGGCAACAAACTCCGCCACCACCGCGCCGATCAGCGCCAGCCCACTGGAGATCCGCAAGCCGCCGAAGAAATACGGCAAGGCGCTGGGAATGCGCAAGCGGCGCAAGGTCTGCCAGCGCGACGCCTTGTTCAGCTTGAACAGGTTCAGCAAACCCGGATTGACGCTGCGCAGTCCCAGCGTGGTGTTGGAGATGATCGGGAACAGCGCCATGATGGTCGCGCAGATCACCAGCGCGAAGGTCGGCTCCTTGACCCAGATGATGATCAATGGCGCGATCGCGACGATCGGCGTCACCTGCAGAATGATCGCGTACGGGAAGAAGCTGACTTCAATGAAGCGGCTCTGCACGAACACAAAGGCAATCGCGACACCCAGCAGCACCGACAGCACGAAGGCCAGGAAGGTGATCTTCAGCGTCACCAGCAGCGCGTCCGACAACAGTCCCCAGTCCGCCATCAGCGTCCTGGCAATCACCAATGGCGTCGGCACCAGGTAGACCGGCACCTCCAGCAGCGTGCAGATCAACTGCCACGCCAGCAGCAACACCACGCCGATCGTGAATGGCGCGGCGACACGCAGGAATTTCGGATTAGTGATCAACGGGGTCATGACCGCCTCCTTCTTGATTGGCCAGCGTCAGGTAATCGGACAGGATCTTGCAATAGCCCATGAATTCCGGCGAGATGCGGAAAGCGTCGTCGCGCATGCCGCCGGCGCCGGGCGCCTCGATGGGCACGTCGGCAATCACGCGCCCCGGCCGCGCCGCCATCACCACCACGCGGCTCGACAGGTACACCGCCTCGTAAATGCTGTGCGTGACGAACACCACGGTCAGGTCTTGCCGGCTCCAGATCTTGCGCAGGTCGGCGTCCAGCTTGTTGCGGGTGAACTCGTCGAGCGCGCCGAACGGTTCATCCATCAGCAACAGATTGGGCCGCGTCGCCAGCGCCCGCGCAATCGAGGCCCGCATCTGCATGCCGCCCGACAGCTCGCGCGGATAGGCGTCATGGAAACGATCCAGCCCGACCAGCTTGAGCGCATCCCGTACGCGCACGTCGCTGTCGGTGCGCGGCATGTGCTTCAGGTCCAGCGGCAGACGCACGTTCTGCTCCACCGACGCCCACGGCATCAGCGTCGCTTCCTGGAACACCATCGCCAGCGTGCGGTCCGGCGTGCCGACCGTCGCCAGGTTCTTGCCCCACCAGCGGATGTGGCCGTGCGACGGCTCCTCCAGCCCGGCGAACATCTTCAACAGCGTGCTCTTGCCGCAGCCGGACGGACCGAGCAGCGAGACGAACTCGCCGCGCCGGATGTCCAGCCTGACCTCGTCCAGCGCGCGGGTGCCGTTGCGATAGGTCTTCTCCACCCGCTGTGCGCTCAGCACCGCATCGATTGAGGAGGCAGGGTCGGCAGCGCCCTGCTCCCAGGCCGCCCATTGCGGCATCGCGTGATCGTCTCGTTTCATCATTGCTCCCGGCCTCTAGTCTTTGCTGCGGAAAACTTCGGTTTCGCCATGCTCTTCCAGCAACTGCAACAGCATGCGACGCATGATCAGGCCCGGACGATCGGACGCCATGTGGAATTCCTGCTTGCGACGCACGTCGATGCAGGCATCGGGGTCGGTGGCTTCCAGGATCTCGCGGTCCTCCACCAGAATCGGCGCGTCCCAGGCGATCAGTTCGGCTTCGGCGCAATCTTCTTCGGTGTCGTTGCGGTATAGCCATTGCGCCAACATGATGGAGCCGTCGTCGATCGGCGTGGCGCAGTTGTAGATGATGTGGTGCCGGCCCGAACTCGGATACTGGCAACCGAAGCGGCGCGAAAACGGCAGGTACCAGCGGTTGAACATGTGGCGCATGGTGGTGTCGTCGGTGGTACCGGTGACGCGGTAGCTGGCCGGCACGTTCTTGATCGGCACCAGCGTTTCCGCTTCGAAGCCGTAATTGGTTTCGTTGATCTCGTACTTCTCCGGCTTGGGCTGGTCGTACAGGCCGAAGGTGCCGCGATGGACATAGCTGAAGTGCGAGTTGTCGAAGGAGTTTTCCATCATGCGCAGCGCGCTGGTTTCCCAACGTTCGTAGAACTGGAAGATGCGGCGATAGCCGGGCGTGGTTTCTTCCGGAAAGAACGGGATGTCGCGCAGCGGCTTCGCCAGCGCCACCCACACGTAGCCGTAACGCTCTTCGCAATAATACGACTGCACCATGGCGCCGGCCGGCACCGAGCCGTCGGCGTTCTGCGGCACGCGCACGCAGGCGCCGGCGCAGTCGAAGGTCCAGCCGTGGTAGCCGCAGACGATGTTGCCGTTGTCGACAAACCCCTTCGACAGTTTCGCCGTGCGATGGCAGCAACGATCCTGCAAGGCAGCGGGCTTGCCCGGCGACTTTAACCAGACGACGATGTTCTCGCCCAGCAGCGTGAAGGGCTTGGGTCCGTCTTCCAGCATCGCGATCGGCATGACCGCGTACCAGAATTTTCGCAAGACTTTTTGTTTCGTAACCAGCATGGTGCAACTCCTTTAAAACCGGCCATGCCCTGCGCTTGCAGCAACATGGCCAAGCGGCCGGCGCGCCGTCATGGTCGCCTTCGCCGCGCATTCAATCAAATCGAGTCACGACGCCGCAGCCAGTACGCTGGCGGCGCCGAAGGTTTCCTGCACTTTTTGTGCGAGGTAGTCGCCGATGGTGCAGGGCGCATAGCGTGCCGGATGCTCGTCGGAGCAGCACGACGGCAGGCACGACACGGTCACCGCATGGTCGCCGTCCATGAAGAACGGCAGCGAATAGCGCGGCGCCGGATTGTCGTTGCGCACGCGATGCGCATTGCTGTGATAAACGTCGTTGCTCCAGCGCTGCAGCAGGTCGCCGATGTTGACCACGAAGCTGCCTTGGATCGGCGTCGCGCGCACCCAGTCGCCGTCGGCGTTGCGCACTTCCAGGCCGCCGATGTCGTCCTGCGCCAGGATGGTGACCAACCCCCAGTCGGTGTGCGCACCGGCGCCGATCTGGTTGTGCTGCGCGTCGGCAGGCTGTGGCGGATAGTGCAGCATGCGCTGGGTGGCGATCGGCGTGCCGAGCGCGAAATTGAAGAAGTCTTCCGGCAATTGCAGCGACAGCGCAATGATCGCCAGCAGCCGCCGCGACAGCGTGCTCATGGCGGCGTGGTATTGCTGCGCGTGGGCGCGCATGCCAGGCAACGCCTGCGGCCAAAGGTTGTGGCCGTAGCGCAGCACGCCTTGCCGTACATAAGGATGATCAAGCGGCAGGTCGGTGCCGAACTGGAAGCCCTCCTTGAGATCGGTCGGCCCGTCGTCGAGCGCCTGCGTGCCGATGCGCTCATAACCGAACCCGGCCGGCGACAGCGACATGTCGACGGCGCGCTTGACCGCATCTGGCGCGGCAAAGAAGCGGCGCGCCCAGTCGAACTGGCCGTCGACCAGGCTTTGCGGCACGCCGTGATTGACCAGATAGAAGAAACCGACGTCGCGGGCGATCTTGTGGATCTCCCAGGCGACCGCTTCGCGCTTGCCGAGATCGCTTGAAAACGCATCGGCAAAATCGATGACCGGCAGGCGCTGCGCGGTCTTGGGTGGTGTGTAGAGAATCATGGCGTCCTCACGCTGTTGGTTTCATCCGTTACGCAACCAGATCGCCGTCGTCCTCGCGAACGCGAGGACCCAGTGTCGCTGCTGCTCGAATCCGATGCGACGCTGGATTCCCGCTTGCGCGGGAATGACGGCTCTTTTTCCTGGCCGTCAAGGCATGACGTGCATGTCTTTCACGAACTGCGTGGTGTACGCCTTGTGCCAGTCGACGTCAGCCTTCAGCAAACCGGTCGATACCATGGTGTCGTAGGTTTTCTTCCAGCGCTCGTCGGTCATGATGCCGATGCCTTGCCTGGCGGCGTCGCCGCCGGTGACGACTTTCAGTTCCTTGAGCTTCTTGAGCGCGTAGGCCAGTTGCTCGTCGCCCATTTCCTTGTTGTCTTTCTTGATCAACGCGTTACCCGCCGACGGATCTTCCAGGTAGCTCTTCCAGCCTTCGGCGGTGGCCTTGACGAAGCGCTTCACCAGGTCAGGCTTGGTCGCCACCGTCTTTTGCAGCGTGATGATGGTGGTGCCGTAAGGCGGATAGCCTTCCTGCGCGAACAGGAAGAAGTTGGCCTTGGCGCCGGTCTTTTCCGCCTGGAACAGTTCCGACGACGGATAGGCTTGCTGAACGATATTCGGATCGGCGAAGAACGGCTGCAGGTTGAAGGTATAAGCCTTCGATTGCGCGTCGGTGTAGCCGTACTTGGCTTTCAGCCATGGCCACCAGCTCGATTGTCCGGAGCCGGCCACCAGGATGGTCTTGTCCTTCAGCGCACCGAGGTTGGGCACGTCGGCATGCGTCATCATGCCTTGCAGATCGGATTGAAACGAGGTGCCGACGGTGACCAGCGGCAAGCCCTGCTCGACGCCCTTCAACACGGTAAAGTCGTAACCCATGCTGAAGTCGGCCTGGCCGGCCACGAGAATCTGCATGTTATTGACCTGCGGGCCGCCCATCTTGATGGTGACGTCCATGCCGTATTTCTTGTAGATGCCTTTGGCGACAGCTTGATAGAAACCGCCGTGCTCCGCCTGCGCGTACCAGTTGCTCAGGACGGTGACCTTTTCCTGCGCCTGCACGCCGGCTGCTGCCTGCAACGCCAGTACGCCTATGATTGCTGCGGCAATGCGGATGAGGGATGTTCGCTTGCTCATGGCCTTCCTTTCAGGTGGGTTGTTGTACGTCAATCGAAATCAGATATCCAGCACCAGGCGTTCGCTGCGACAGCGCGACACGCAGGGCATCAGGCATCGGTTGGCGGCGCGCTCTTGTTCCGTCAGCACGCTGTCGCGATGCTCGGGAACGCCTTCCAGCACAGCGGTCTGGCAGCTGCCGCAAAAACCTTCGCCGCACGAGGTGCCAATCGACACCCCGGCCGCAGCGGCGGCAGCGACGATGCTTTGCCCCGGCTGCACCATGCACTGCACGCCGGAGCGTTGCAGTACGAGTTCGAATGCGCGGTCTTGCGTTACGGTCGCATCGCTTGCTGGCGTCGTGGCGGCGAACAGCTCGAAGTGCACGTCGGCGTCGCGCCAGCCAAGCTGCGCAGCCTGCTCGCACACCTGCGCAATGAAGGGCGCCGGACCACAGATGTACAGCGGCGTCGTCCGCGCCAACAAGGCCAGCCTGGCTGCGACGGCGGCGGCGACCTCGTCGGCATTCAGGCCGAAGCGGAAGTGGCAGTGTCCGGCCATGACGGGTTGCGACAGCGAAGAGAGAAAGGCGGCGTGTTCCACGCTGCGCGCGAAGTAATGCAACTGCGCGGCGCGTCCGCGGTACAGCAGGTCGGTCGCCATGGCGTAAATCGGCGTGATGCCGATGCCTGCGGCAAACAATGCGACGGGATGCTCACTGTCGTGCAAGGGAAAGGCGTTGACCGGGGCGGCGGCGATCAGTTGCGTACCGACGCCGGCTTGTTCGTGCAGCCAGGCCGACCCGCCGCGCGACGCGGCTTCGCGTTTGACGGCGATGCGATAGAAGCCGTCGTCGCCGGGCGCGTTGCACAATGAATAGCAACGCTGCAGCCCACCGGGCAGCGACAGCTTGATATGCGCACCGGGTGTCCACGCCGGCAGACGGCGCACATCGTCGGCAGACAGATCGAAGACGCGGATATCGTGACCGTCGTCACGGATAGCTGCCACGCGCAGGTTCAACTGCGCAGCGGTTTGCGCCGCCGTCATGAAAGCGTCGCGCACGGTGGTCATAGCGGGCCTCCGTGAGGAAGCAACGGCGCGGCACGGCATGCAAAATGTTCAGAAAAAAAGGAATTGCCGCAGAGAGCGGCGAGGGAAATATGGCTTGAGCAGCATGAGTGCGGAGATCGTCGCAGCATTTCTCGTGTCCTATAAGTTCACAGGTGCCACCGGTCTGTTCCGATGGCTTCACGAGCAATGCCCCACAGTCGATGGTATTTGGATCGACGGCTAGCCGCTTCTACTCAGTCTTCAAACTAGCAATCTGCGTGCCATGCCCCGTCTGCGCGGGATGCACGGCTTTTATTGCTGCTTGAATAAAAAGAGGACGGAAAATTCCGTCCTCAGTGCAAACCATTGATCCAAATCAGTGCGAGCATCACCAAAAACTGGCGCAAAGCATCTGGCCGCCCGGCCTGACTTATATATAGGTATGGATCAGATCACGCCGTGTGACTTGAACCATTCCGTCGCGCGCTTCCAGCCTTCCTTGGCGTCCGCTTCCACATAGCTCGAACGGTAGTCGGCGTTGAAGGCGTGGCCGGAATTCGGGAACACGATGAATTCCGACTTGTTGCCGGTCTTGGCCAGCGCTTCTTTCATCTGTTCCACGGTGGCGACCGGAATGCCGGCATCCTTGCCGCCGTACAGACCCAGCACCGGCACCTTCAACGTCGGCGCGATGTCGATCGGATGTTGCGGCTGCAATGCGCTCTTTTCGCCGACGATGCGGCCATACCATGCGGCGCCGGCCTTGATCTTCGGATTGCGCGCGCTGTACAGCCAGACGATGCGGCCGCCCCAGCAAAAGCCGTTGATGCCGATCTTGTCCGGATTGCCGCCGTTCTGGCCGGCCCAGGCGACGTAGGCGTCGAGGTCGCCGAACACCTGCTCGTCGGGGACCTTGGAGATGATTTCCTTGTTCAGTTCGGCGATGGTCGGATAGACCGCCGGATTGCCCTGGCGCACGAAGAAGTCCGGTGCAATCGCCAGATAACCGAGCTTGGCGAAACGGCGCGCGATGTCGGCGATGTGCTCGTGCACGCCGAAGATTTCGGAGATGACAAGAATCACCGGCAGGTTGGTCTTGCCTTCCGGCTGGGCGCGATAGGCCGGGACCTTGGTGCCGTTGACCATCACGCTGACTTCGCCCGCGGTCAGGCCGGCGGTATCGGTCTTGATCATGGTTTGCGCGCAGACCGGCAGCACCGCGGCGGCAAAGCCGGTGCCCAGCGCGGTCTTGATGAAAGTACGGCGATTGCCGGCATCCAGCAGGCCGGTTGCGCCAACCAGGCTGTCGACATCGTTTTTCAGATCGTTCATGAAAATCTCCAGTTCAGAATGCAAAGCAGAATGAGGTGAGGGAACGGCAGATGCAAACACGGCCTGCCTGATCTTGTCTCAGGCAGGCCGTGCTACGGATGCTGCTGCAAGGCATTCTACAAGACTTGCGGAATGGTTTGCACTACACGCCTGCCGTTATGCCGCGACTGCATCCGGCAATTCCGGATGCATAGGCGTGATGTCGATGGTGCGCTGCGCCGGCGGCGCCATGCCGATCTGACGACCATCCAGCTTGAACACGCTGACCAGTTGCGTCAGGTTGCCGGCCTGGTCCTGCAGCGATTGCGCGGCGGCGGCGGCCTGCTCGACCAGTGCGGCGTTCTGCTGCGTCATGTCGTCGATCTGGATGATGGCTTCGTTGATCTGTTCGATGCCGCTGCTTTGCTCGGTGTTGGCGCTGGTGATTTCGGACATCACGTCGGTGACGCGGCGGATGCTGGTGACGATGTTGTTCATCGTCACGCCGGCCTGCTCCACCAGCTTGCTGCCGGTTTCGACCCGCTCGACCGAATCGCCGATCAGCACCTTGATCTCCTTTGCTGCGCTGGCGGAACGCTGCGCCAGGCTGCGCACTTCCGACGCCACCACCGCGAAGCCGCGCCCCTGCTCCCCGGCGCGCGCGGCTTCGACCGCAGCATTCAAGGCCAGGATATTGGTCTGGAAAGCGATGCCGTCGATCACGCTGATGATGTCCACCACCTTTTGCGAAGAAGCGTTGATCGACTCCATGGTCGCCACCACTTGCGAGACGATGCTGCCGCCCTGCACCGCGACATCCGATGCCGCCACCGCCAGCTGGTTGGCCTGCAAGGCATTCTCGGCATTTTGCTTGACCGTGGAATTGAGCTGCTCCATCGACGACGCAGTCTCTTCCAGCGAACCCGCCTGCTGTTCGGTACGCGCCGACAGGTCGAGGTTGCCGCGCGCGATTTCGGTCGATGCCGTGCTGATGGTTTCGGAGCCGGTGCGCACTTGCGTGACGATGGCGGCAAGCTTGTCGCGCATGACGCGCATGGCTGCGAGCAGGCTTTCCTGGTCGCCTTTCTTGGTATCGATTTGGACAGCGAGGTCGCCATCGGCGATCTGGCCGGCGATGCTCACGGCGTAGTCCGGCTCGCCGCCCAGCTTCTTGAGCAGATTGCGGGTGATCCACACTGCCGCCAGCAATGCCGTGACGATGCCGATCGCGCTGGTGACCAGCATCAGCCGGCGCACCGCATCATAGGCAGTGGTGCTGTCGCGTGCGGCATCGACGTTTTGCCTTTCTTCGAGCGTGCTCAGCGCCGTCAATTCGGCCTGCCATTTCTTTTGCACCGGCAAATAGTCTTCTTTGAGAAATTGGGCCAGCTCATAGGCTTCGCGCTTGAGGCCGAGATCGACGGCCTGGTCGATCAGCTTGTGCGCCGCGTCGGCCTGCGCCTTGATCTTTGGAAGCGCAGCTTTTTCCTCCGGCTGGGTGCCGGATTCGGCATCAAACATCTTGCGCAGTTTTTGCTCGGCGGCGAGATATTTCTGCGTCTGCGCCTTGATGTAGGCGGCTTCCCTTTCGATATCGTCGGCGCCGCCCTGCAGCATCAGATTGCGCAGCGAGATCGAGCGCTCCTGCACCGTCTCGGCCATCTCGCTGACAAGCTTGGACTCCGGATTATTGACGGTGACCACTTCCAGAAACCGCCGCTGCATCTGGTCCATGTTGTACAGACCGAACACCGTCACCAGAACCAGCAACAGCACCACCCACGCGAACCCCAATCCCAGCCGCGTTCCCACCTTCATCCCTGCAACCATGACGCCTCCTCGTTCTTCTACTTGATCCGATGATCCCGAGAAGCCCCTGCGCCCTGAAGCCGGCAATACGAATACGTCGTCCTGCTTATGCGTTGTTTTGCTTTGTCTTCCGTCGACGTACGCCAACTTCCTCGCAACAGCTTCGTGTCTCTTGTCTGCTTGTTTAATTGTTTGTTTCTTGGTCCCCCACCGTCATCGGGCGATGACGATGATGCAACTTTCAGCGTTACTTCTTTTTTATTGTGTTTACTTCAAGTACGGTCCATCCATTTGCTACGGCATATTCTGCACCAAGAGGAACATGCTCGCAGGAATGTTAATACAGGGCAAGCGAGGGAGGGAAAATGCGCAACACCAATGTGCGCCTGAGAGAATGACAAAGACGAGATTCATGCAAGGTTTAACAGGTTCATGAGGCGTAGCGAGCAAGCCGCTGTGTAGCCGAGAAGCGCAGTCGTACTTTAGTACGTCGGGCATCGCAGGCTGCACAGCGGCTTGCGCGGTAGCTTCACGGACCTGTTAATGGGCTTGGTCCCAGTTTTTTCCGACTCCCACTTCGGCCAATAGCGGCACCTTCAGGTCCGCAACATTTTTCATCAGTTCAGGCAATTTTTCACGTACGACGGCAAGCTCGTCGTCCGGCACTTCCATGACCAATTCATCGTGCACCTGCATGATCAGCTTGGACTTCATGCCGTCGCGTTCCAGCCAGCCCTGTACGGCAATCATTGCCAGTTTGATCAGATCGGCGGCGGTGCCCTGCATGGGCGCATTGATCGCCGCGCGCTCGGCGCCCTGGCGGCGCGGACCATTGGGCGAATTGATCTCCGGCAGCCACAGGCGGCGACCGAAGACGGTCTCCACATAGCCCTGCGACTTGGCTTCGAGGCGCGTGTTGTCCATGTACTGCTTGACGCTGGAGAAGCGCTGGAAGTACTTGTCGATATACATCGCCGCAGCAGCACGCTCGATGCCGAGATTGCCGGCCAGGCCGAAGGCGCTCATGCCGTAGATCAGGCCGAAGTTGATCACCTTGGCGTAGCGGCGCTGTTCGCTGGTGACCTCGCTCAATCCAACGCCGAAAATCTCCGCGGCGGTGGCGCGATGGATATCCTCGCCGTCGGCGAAAGCCTTGAGCATGTTCGCGTCTTCGGAGATGTGCGCCATGATGCGCAATTCGATTTGCGAATAGTCGGCGGAGACGATGGCGCTGCCCGGCGGCGCGATGAAGGCTTCGCGGATGCGGCGGCCTTCGGCGGTGCGGATCGGGATGTTTTGCAGGTTGGGATCGTTGGACGCCAGGCGACCGGTGACCGCCACGGCCTGCGCGTAATTGGTGTGCACGCGGCCGGTGGTCGGATCGACCATCTTGGGCAACTTGTCGGTGTAGGTCGACTTCAGCTTGGACAGGCCGCGATAGTCGAGCAGGATCTTCGGCAACGGATAATCTTCCGCCAGCTTTTGCAGGACTTCTTCGTCGGTGGACGGCGTGCCGGAGGGCGTCTTCTTCACGACCGGCAGTTGCAGCTTCTCGAACAGGATTTCGCCGAGCTGTTTCGGCGAATTCAGGTTGAACGGCTGGCCGGCCAATTCATACGCCTGCTGTTCGATTTCCAGCATGCGCTTGCCGAGCTCGTTCGATTGCGTGGCCAGGATGTCGGCGTCGATCAGCACGCCGTTGCGTTCGATCTTTTGCAGCACGACGGAAGTCGGCACTTCGATCTTTTCATAGATGTAGCGCAGCTTGGCGTCGTTCTCGACTTGCGGCCACATGGCCTGATGCAGGGCCAGCGTGACGTCGGCGTCTTCGGCCGCGTATTCGGTGGCGCGGCCGATCTCGACCTGCTCGAAACCGATCTGCGAGGCGCCCTTGCCGCAGACGTCGGTGTAGCTGATCGTGGTGCGGTTGAGATGGCGCAGCGCGAGGCTGTCCATGTCGTGCGTGCGATGCGATTCAAAGACGTAGGATTCCAGCAGCGTGTCGTGCACGATGCCGCGCAACTGCACGCCCTGGTTGGCAAAGATGTGGCTGTCGTATTTGAGGTTCTGTCCGAGCTTGGGCTTGCTCTCGTCTTCCAGCCACGGTTTAAGTTTGGCCAGCACCAGTTCGCGCGGCAGTTGCGCCGGCATGTCCTGGTAGTTGTGCGCGACCGGAATGTAGGCGGCGCGGCCCGCTTCGCAGCACAGCGAGATGCCGACCAGTTGCGCCTGCATGGGAATCAGCGAAGTGGTTTCGGTGTCGACCGCCGTGAGCGTAGCGGCATTGATCTTTTCTATCCAGGCGTCGAGCTGCGCTTCGGTCAGGACGGTTTCGTATTCCTTGGCGATGGCGGCGCCGGCGTCGAACAGGCCGCCTTGCGCGGGCGCTGAAGTCGACGCCTCGGTACCAGCCTCGGATATGGCATCCGGCCCGGCTTGTGCCGCCGCGTCGAGTTCGCGCAGCCAGGTGCGGAAGTTGTAGCGCGTGAAGATTTCACGCAGCGCGACGTTGTCGTTGGGCTGCACCGTCAGCGAGTCGAGGATGGTGCCCATGTGCGCAGACAGGTCGCAATCGGTCTTGACCGTCACCAGCACCCGCGCCTGCGGCAACCACGGCAAGGCCTTGCGCAGGTTCTCGCCGACCACGCCGGTGATCTTGTCGGCATTGGCCATGACGCCGTCGAGCGAATCGTATTGCGTGAGCCATTTGACAGCCGTCTTGGGGCCGCACTTCTCGACGCCGGGAACGTTGTCGACCGTATCGCCGATCAGGCTCAGGTAATCGACGATGCGCTCGGGCGGCACGCCGAACTTGGCGATCACGCCGGCGCGGTCCATGGTTTCGTTGCTCATGGTGTTGACCAGCGTGACGTGATCGTTGACCAATTGCGCCATGTCCTTGTCGCCGGTGGAGACGATGGTCTTGAGTCCTTCCTCGGCGGCGCGCACGCCCAGCGTGCCGATGACGTCGTCGGCCTCGATGCCCTCGACCATCAGGATGGGCCAGCCCAATGCGCGCACGGCGGCATGAATCGGCTCGATTTGCAATGCCAGGTCCTCCGGCATCGATTTGCGTGTAGCCTTGTACTCGGTATACAAGTCGTCACGAAAGGTTTTCCCCTTGGCGTCGAATATACAAGCGATGTAACTTGCTGGATAATCATTGCGCAGTCGGCGCAACATATTGATGATGCCGTACAACGCACCGGTCGGCGCGCCTTCCGCGTTACGCATATCCGGCAAGGCATGAAATGCACGATAGAGGTAACTGGAACCATCAACTAACAACAAGGTTTTTTGCATATGGAACTTAGAGGAAAAAATGTACCGCGACTGCGGGAAGTGAATGACATCGAGCGCGCCACCGCCAAGAAGGCGCGCGAGTCATGGCATGTGCTCACGATTATGGCAGAATTTATCGAGTCCACCGAGCGTCTGTCGGAGCTGCGGCCTGCCGTTTCCATCTTCGGTTCCGCGCGCACGAAAGCAGACGATCCGCATTATGCCTTGTGCGTCGACATCGCGCGACGCCTTTCCGACGCCGGCTTTGCGGTCATCTCGGGCGGCGGCCCGGGCATCATGGAAGCGGCCAACAAGGGCGCCTTCGACGGCGCCTCGCCATCGGTCGGCCTGAACATCGAACTGCCGCACGAACAGCACGGCAACGGCTGGCAGGACATCTCGCTGTCGTTTCGCCATTTCTTCGCGCGCAAGGTCGCCTTCGTCAAATACGCCGACGCCTACGTGGTCTTGCCGGGCGGCTTCGGCACGCTGGATGAACTGACCGAAGCCCTGACCCTGATGCAGACCGGCAAATCGCGCCTGATGCCGGTGATCCTGGTCGGCAGCAAATTCTGGGGCGGCCTGATGGACTGGATCAAGACGCAACTGATCGACGACGGCATGATCTCGCCCAAGGATCTGGACCTGATGCAAGTCATCGACGATCCTGCCGAAGTCGTGGTCGCGATCCAGAAGTTCTACGAAGCCCGCCAAAAACCGGCAGGCGCCGACGGCGACAGCGAACAGCAAACCGGCATGTATCTGTAAGCAGGCACGGCGCAAATACGGTCAATCCAGCGTCGGAGACGCCGGCCCGCAACGATGCTGTTGCGGGCCATTTTTTTGAGAAAAACTTCAATAGTTATTCTATGACTACGTCGTAATCGTTGCGTAATCGGCAAGGCGTTGAACGAACGTGCGCCGCCCCCGTCGAAGCTGGTTCATCACCGGGCTTGCACGCATACAATCTCTCTTTGCCTATCCCTGGACCGAACCTCACATGATCACCAAATACCGCCTGTGCTGCCTGCTCGCGCTTGTCGTTGCGCAGGCGTTTCCGCTGGCGCAGGCGCAATCCAATCCCGCCCGCGCCGACGCACTCTCGCCCTCAGTGGAGCAAGTCGCCAGCGCAGCGGCAGGCGGCAACGCCGAAGCCCAATACACACTGGCGCGGATGTACAACAGCGGCGAGGGCGTCCCGAAAGACCCGGCGGCGGCGGCGCTGTGGCTGCAGAAAGCGGCAAACCAGGGCCACGCCGATGCGCAATACAGCCTCGGCACCAGCTATCTTCTGGGCTACGGCGTACCGAAGAACGCCGTGGCGGCGGTGGAGTGGCTGCTCAAATCCGCGCAGCAAGGCAACGCGCTGGCGCAGACCAACCTCGGCGCGATGTACCTGAACGGCGACGGCGTCGCACAGGATTTCCGCCAGGCGCTGCTGTGGTTGGAAAAAGCCGGTGCGCGGGGCCAGCCGCTGGCGCAATACAGCCTCGGCAGGATGTACCAGAACGGCTATGGCGTGCGCACCGACGAAACGATGGCCGCGCAATGGTATGCGCGCGCCGCGGCGCAAAACCACGCACCGGCCGTGCAGGCGCTGGCGCAACTGAAACAAGTCGCCTCCACTTCCGCCGCTGCCGCCGTGCCGGCAGCCGCGAGCCGCAACGCCGCATCACACCCCCAGGCGCCCCTTGAACAGGCCGCCGTACTCGACGCCATGCAAGCCTGGGCCGCCAGCTGGAGTCGCAAGGATGTCGACGCCTACCTCGGCCATTATGCCGACGATTTCCGCACGCCCAATGGCGAAAGCCGCAGCGAGTGGGCCGCGCAACGCCGTGCGCGCATCGAGGGACGCAAGCGCATCGCCGTCGCGATCATCTCGCCGCAGGTCCAAATGGACGGCAATATGGCCACGGCGACCTTCACGCAGCAATACGTTTCCGACAGCTTCTCCGAGAGCAGCCGCAAAACGCTGCTGCTGGCGCGCCGCGGCGACGCCTGGAAGATCCTGCAGGAAACCGCCGGCAAGGCTGTCCCGACGGACAAACGGCAAAAAATCCGTTGAGGACCGGCGCTTCGCCCCCATCTGCATGGCGAGCTGCATTCCTCAGGATGCTGGCTCGCGGTGATTCGTTTGTTACAATGAGTCCATCTTTTACCTGTCCAGATTGCGAGTTCACCATGATTACCAGAAGCCGGTCCGCCGCATCGCTTTGCTTCTCCCTGCTGATGCTGTCTCCCCTGGCCCATGCCCAGGCAGTGTCGGACAAGCCGGCGCCGCCGCCACCCGAGCTGCAAACGCTGGAGGAAGGCGAACCGCCGGCCGTGACCATCAAGAAGCCGGGCGAAGGCACAAGTTCCGGCAACAAGATCGAAGAGCGCCGCGACCACGGCCAGACCAAGGAAATCAAGGTCCAGTCGGGCCCCAGCACCTATTATCTGAAGCCGAAGGAACAACTCGGCAGCTCGATGCCCGGCGATGTGCAAAGCGGCCCGCCGACCAGCGCCCAATGGCAGATCAAGGAATTCGACTGGGGCGGCAAGAAGAAGCCGAAAGACGGCGACAATACCGACAGCTCCGGCAAATAATTCCCGTTAATCATCCACCGGCCCGGGACAACACTTCGTCACGCCAACGCGTAACCGCGCTCCCGGGCTTCACTATCGTTCTTCATCATTTCCGCACATGGCAGTTTTTACTCCGGTCAGCCTGGATGACCTCTCCGGCTGGATTTCCCAGTTTTCCCTCGGCAAGGCGCTCGCCGTCAAAGGCATTTCTTCCGGCATCGAGAACAGCAATTTCTTCATCACGACCGAAAGCGGCGAGTACGTCCTCACGCTGTTTGAAAAACTGAGTTTCGAGCAACTGCCGTTTTATCTGGAACTGATGCGTCACCTGGCGCAGCGCAACGTGCTGGTGCCGGCGCCGATCCCCAACAAGAACGGCGGCATCGTCAACGCGCTCAACGGCAAACCCGCGGCCATCGTCACCAAGCTCGAAGGCGCCTACCAGCCCACGCCGCAGCCCGTGCATTGCGCGGAAGTGGGCGCCATGCTGGCCAGGATGCACCTGGCGGCGCAGGACTTCGGCATCCGCCAGCCCAATCTGCGCGGCTTGCCATGGTGGCGCGAGACGGCCCCGGTCGTGCTGCCCTATCTGAATGAAGAGACGCAAAACCTGCTGCGCGCGGAAATGCAATTCCAGGAAGACTTCGCCGCCTCGGATATCTACCCGCAGTTGCCCAACGGTCCGGTGCATGCCGACCTGTTCCGCGACAATGCGATGTTCGTCGGCACGCGCCTGACCGGCTTCTTCGATTTTTATTTCGCCGGTTGCGACACCTGGCTGTTCGACCTCGCAGTCACCGTCAACGACTGGTGCATCGACCTGGCCACCGGCGAGCTCGATGTGCCGCGCGTGCAAGCCCTGCTCGACGCTTATCATACCGTGCGTCCGTTCACCCCTGCCGAGCGGCAAGCATGGGACGCCACGCTGCGCGCTGCCGCCCTGCGCTTCTGGCTGTCGCGCCTGTACGATTTCCATCTTCCGCGCGCCGCCGAAATGCTGACGCCGCACGATCCTGCGCACTTCGAGCGCATCCTGAGATTGCGCATCGCACGCGCCAATCCGCCACTGAACTGATTATGGAAAAACTGCCTGCAAAAACCGGCTGGCTTTGGGTCAAGGAAGGCGTTGCGCTGTTTCGCAAGCAACCGGCCGAAGTCTCGACCCTGTTTCTGAGCTACATGTTCCTGATGCTGGCGCTGGGCATGCTGCCGGTCGTCGGCCAGTTGCTGCCGCTGATCCTGGTGCCGCTGTTCGCCATGTCGTTCATGCAAGCCTGCCGCCACATCGAAGAGGGCAAGCGCGTCTATCCGAATCTGCTGCTGGTGGGCTTTCGCTCGCCGGCGCTGCGCACCTTGCTGACGCTGGGCGTGCTGTATTTGCTGGCGGCATTCGGCGCGGTCGGGGTATCGGCGCTGGTCGACGGCGGCACGTTCTGGAACGCCATGACCGGCACCGGCATCAATCCCAAGGACATGGAGAACAGCAACATCAGTCTGGCGATGGTCACCGCCGCGGTGGCGTACATCCCGGCGGCGATGGCATTCTGGTTCGCCGCGCCGCTGATCGCCTGGCAAAACATGTCGCTGGGCAAGGCTTTGTTCTACAGCTTCTTCGCGGTGCGCCGCGCCGGCAAGGCTTTCCTGCTGTATGGCCTGGCATGGCTGGTGATTGGCATCCTGCTGCCGGCAGTCGTGAGCACCATCGTCGCATTGCTCATCAACAACATGACGATCATCGTATTTATTTTGCTGCCATTGTCGATAATATTGACCGTGGTCATGTATTGCTCTTTTTACCCGACATACACTGCGATCTTTGGCAGGCCGCAGCGCGAAGAAGCATCCGTTCCTGAAAGCAACGACAGCGCAAGGTGACAAGTTGGCAAGAAAAGAAAATGGTTTCTTTCTTGCCAACAAACTGCCTGTAACAATGCTTCTGTCACGGGGAAAAAAGATGCGGATGAACCTGCCTGTCACCAATGCCGAGTATCCATTACAAGACGGCAAATCCATCGTTTCGAAAACGGATCTGAAGGGCAACATTACCTACGTCAATCCCTACTTCATCGAAGTCAGCGGATTCCAGGAAGAAGAACTGATGGGGGCGCCGCAAAACATCGTGCGCCATCCCGACATGCCGGCGCAAGCCTTCGCCGACATGTGGAAGACCGTCAAAAAGGGGATTCCCTGGACCGGCCTGGTCAAGAACCGCCGCAAGACCGGCGACCATTACTGGGTCCTCGCCAACATCACGCCGGTGCGCGAAAAAGGACAGATCGTCGGCTACATGTCGGTGCGCACCAAGCCGCCGCGCAAGGATGTCGCCGCCGCCGAAAAACTCTACGCCGACATCCGCAAAGGCAAGGCCAAGGGCATCGCCATCGAGCAAGGCAATGTCGTCAAGACCGGCCTCAAGGGCTGGATCTCCAGGCTCGGCAAGATCCAGCTCAATACACGCATCAACCTGTCCATGATCACCATGCTGGCGTTGCAGCTGGTCGCCGCAGGCGTCAGTTTCTTTACCGACCACAGCAGGCTCAACACCGGCATCTGCGTCGCCACCATCCTGCTTACGCTGTATATCTGGTACGCGTTGCACAGCGCGCTGGTGCGTCCGATCAACGCCGCGCTGAAGGCGACTTACGCCATCACCGGCGGCGATCTGTCGAACAATATCGAATCCGACCGCCACGATGAGATCGGCCGCCTGCTGCGCGCGCTGCGCCAGATGAACATCAACCTCACCGCCATCATCGGCGACGTGCGCTCCAACGTCGAATCCATCAACGGCGCGACGCGCGAAATCGCCAGCGGCAACATGGATCTGTCGCACCGCACCGAGTCGCAGGCCTCCAACCTCGAAGAAACCGCATCGAGCATGGAACAGCTGGCCACGACCGTACGCCAGAACGCCGACAGCGCGCTGCAGGCCAACCAGTTGGCGGAGTCGGCTTCATTGATCGCCGTCAAGGGCGGCGACGTGGTCGCCAAGACCGGCAATACCATGAGCGAAATCAGCGAATCGTCGAAGAAGATCGTCGACATCATCAGCCTGATCGACAGCATCGCCTTCCAGACCAATATCCTGGCCTTGAATGCCGCGGTGGAAGCCGCGCGCGCCGGCGAACAAGGCAAGGGATTTGCCGTGGTTGCCTCGGAAGTGCGCAGCCTGGCGCAACGCTCGGCGGGCGCCGCCAAGGAGATCAAGACCCTGATCGAAGATTCGGTGGAAAAGGTCGACATCGGCAATCGCCTGGTGGACGACGCGCGCAGCACCATGACGGAAATCGTCGACTCGGTCAAACGCGTCACCGGCATCATGAACGAGATCACCGTCGCCACCCAGCAGCAAAGCGCCGGCATCACGCAAGTGCATCAGGCCGTCACCGATATGGACGAAAGCACGCAGCAGAACGCTGCGCTGGTGGAACAGGCCGCCGCTGCCGCCGGCAGCCTGGAAGAACAGACCGGCCGGCTGTTGCAGGCGATTGCCGTGTTCAAGTTCCAGCACAGATAAGCACTGCGAGCATCCGATAAAAAAGCAGGCTAAATCCGGAATGCTGTTCAGTTGAGCATGAGACATCCCTGCTTGTTGCACAAACTTGTGTCACTGTCGTCCTGACGAAAGTCAGGACCCAGCGTCGTATCGGCGGTTGTCACGACACTGGGTCCCAGCGTGCGCTGGGACGACGGTGAACTATGAAATATGGTGAGGCTTTACTAAATGGCATTCCGGATTTAATCTGCCGTTTTTATTTTCCTTCACTCTCGGCGGAAGGCAGCGCCGGCCAGGGCCGGTAAATATCGCGGTAGCGTTGCAAGCGCGGCATCAAGGCGGCATGCCGTTCCTTGCGCGGCATGAAACCATCCTGCTGCTGCGGCTTGCGGCACACCACTTCCTCCACCCCGCCATCGGCCAGCCAGGCAAGACGCGCCGCGCCCAGAGCGCCGCCGGCTTCGCTGCCGACATGCGTGACGATGCGCACATTGAGCGCATCGCTCAGCAACTGCGCCCAATACGCGCTGCGCGCGCCGCCGCCGACCAGAGACAATTGCTGCACATCGGTACCCGCAGCACGCAAGGCATCCAGGCCATCCACCATGCCGAAGCTCACGCCTTCCAGCACCGCATACGCCAGGGCCGCGCGCTGATGTTCGTGCGACAGACCGTGAAACGCACCCAGGGCGTACGGATCGTTGTGCGGCGTGCGCTCACCGGACAAGTACGGAAGAAACAAGGGTGCGTTGGCCAGGGCCTCCTCATCCATCAAGGCCACCTCTTCCAGCAAGGTCTTCTCGTCGACGCTGCACAGGCGGCAAAACCAGCGCAGGCAACTCGCCGCCGACAGCATCACGCTCATCTGATGCCAGCGCTGCGGCAAGGTGTGGCAAAACGCGTGAATCGCGCGTGCAGGATTGGGGCGGAACTTGTCGTTGACCACGAACAGCACCCCCGAGGTGCCGAGCGAGAGGAAACCGTCGCCCGGATTGACCGCGCCGATGCCGACTGCGCTTGCCGCGCCATCGCCGGCGCCGCCGGCCACCTTGACCTCGGGCGACAAGCCCCAGGCCCGGGCCAATTCAGGCAACAGAAAACCCGCGGCACGGCTGCCGTCGACCAGCGCCGGCATCTGTCCGCGATGCATGCCGCCGGCGGCCAGCAAGGCATCCGACCAGTCGCGTCGCGCCACGTCGAGCCAGAGCGTGCCGGCGGCGTCGGACGGATCGGAAATCTTTTGCCCCGTCATCCGCAGGCGCAACCAGTCCTTGGGCAACAGCACGCATGCCACCTGTGCAAACAGCTGCGGCTCGTGGCGCGCCACCCACAACAGCTTGGGCGCGGTAAATCCCGGCATGGCCAGATTGCCCGCCACTTCGTGCAAATCGGGAGCGCGCCGCGTCAGCTCGGCGCATTCCTGTGTGCTGCGCGAGTCGCTCCAGAGGATCGCCGGCCGCAACACCCGGTCGCGCGCATCGAGCAGCACGGCGCCGTGCATCTGTCCCGACAAGCCGATGGCGCGGATGCCGGCGAAACGTTCCGCCCCAAGCTGGGCGCGCAACTTGGCGACGGTGTCGCAGCTCGCCTGCCACCATTGCTGCGGATCCTGTTCCGACCAGCGCGGATGGGGACGCGACACCGTCAGCGGCGTACCGGCCAGCGCCAACAGCTTGCCCCCGGCGTCGATCACGACCGCTTTGACTTCCGACGTACCAAGGTCTATCCCCAGATACATGGTGCTCCTCGTTGAATTCTCACTCGTCCTGGCATGGACAGGTATTTATGCGGACATTTTAGTCGAAGCCGCCAGCCACGCATTGACGTCCTCCACCGCCTCGCGCAACAGGCTTTCGAGCTGCACCGTGCCGGCCAGTTCGCCCCACAGCAAGGGATCGGCGCAATAGGCGCGCAGCGGATCGGCAGCGTCCAGCATGGCGCGTGTTGCCGCCGGATCGAACACGCCATCCTGGTATTCGTAGCTCAGCGCGCCCTGCTTCCAGCGCTGCAGGAAGACAAAGAACAAGGCCGGCAGCCGCGCCGTCGCGCGCGGCTGATGCCCGCGCGCCAGGCCGTCGCTGATGGTCGGCCGGATAAAGCCGGGGATCTTGGAGAAACCGTCCGCCGCCACGCGCTGGTTGGTGTCCTGAATCGCCGGATTGCCGAAGCGCGCCAGCGTGGTGTCGCGATAGGCTTCCAGATCCAGCGGACTCGGCGTCAGGCTGGGAATCACATCTTGCGTGACGTACTCCCAGGCCATGCGATGGATATCTTCATGCGCCGTGCCTTCGTGAATGTAATTGAGGCCGATCAGGGTGCCGGCCCAGGCGATGCAGCTGTGGCTGGCGTTGAGGATGCGGATCTTGGCTTCTTCGTAGGGCAGCACCGAGGCCACCATTTCGACGCCGACCTTTTCAAGTGCCGGACGACCGGCCTTGAAATCATCCTCGATCACCCATTGGATGAACGACTCCGCCATCAACGCACACGGATCGTCGACACCGGTGGCCTCCTTGACGCGCTGGCGCACGGCATCGGTCGGACGCGGCGTGATGCGGTCGACCATGGAATTGGGACTGGTGACGTTGTTGCGCACCCATTCCAGCAATTGATGATGGCCGCACAAGGCCAGGAACTGCTGCAAGCCGCCAAGGAAACGTTCGCCGTTGTGCCGCAGGTTGTCGCAATTGAGCAGCGTCACGCCGCCGGCGTTGCCGTCATGGCGCGCTTGCAGGATGGCGCTGATGGCGCCGTAGATGGTGCGGCGATCGCCATCGATATCGGCGGCCAGGTCAGGCTGATGAACGTCCAGCCGGTGCTCGTGATCGAGGTAATAGCCGCCTTCCGTCACGGTGAAGGAAATCACGCGCGTACGCGGCTCGGCGCCGGTTTTCACCAGGCTCTTCAATTGCGCATCCCAGGGCACGATGTTGCGGATGGCGCGGATCGTTTCATAGGCGCGCTGCCCCTGCGGCGTGACCGTTTCCAGGGTATAGCAGCCTTCGTTCTTTTGCAGCTCCTGCAGCAGCGGCGCCATGTCGGGACGGATATTCGCCAGCGCCAGCTGCCAGCGGCGGTCTTCGTCGTTGCCGCGCTCGCGCAGGCGATGCAGGTAGACCGCCTGATGCGCGCGGTGGAACGATCCGGCGCCGATATGCAGCCAGACCAGGTCGTTTTTTGAATCACGGTTCATCATGTTGTCCTCTGTTGCCTGTTCATTTCTCTCTTAATGCATCGCCGCTGCACGCTCTTCAAGACGCGTCACCGCGCTGCCGTCCTGACGGAACAGATGGCAGCGATGCGCATCGGCGGCGACGCCGATGATGCTGCCGGAAGCGAGCTTCAGGCTGTCCGGCACACGCAGGATGAGCGACTCTTCCGCCGCGTCGCTGGCGGCATATAGGTAGGAGAAATCGCCCAACAGTTCCAGCGCGGAAAAACGCGCCTGCAACATCGGCTGGTCGGCGACGATATGCAGATGTTCCGGGCGGATGCCCAGCGTGACCTTGTCGCCCTCCTTCAAGGCGCCGGCCTCGACGGCCGCCAGTTGCCTGCCGCCGTCGGGCAACTGGACCAATACGCCTTCCGCCCCCAGGGATGCCACCGTGCCGTCGATGAAGTTCATCTTCGGCGAACCGATGAAACCGGCCACGAAACGATTGGCGGGATGGTGATACAGCTGCTGCGGCGTGCCGACCTGTTCGATGCGTCCCGCCGACAGCACCACGATCTTGTCGGCCAGCGTCATCGCTTCGATCTGGTCATGGGTGACATAAATCATGGTGGTCTTGAGATCGTCGTGCAGCTTGGAAAACTCCAGCCGCATCTTCACGCGCAAGGCGGCATCGAGATTCGACAGCGGCTCGTCGAACAGGAACACGCTGGGCTGGCGCGTGATGGCGCGGCCGATGGCGACGCGCTGGCGCTGGCCGCCCGACAGGGCGCGCGGCTTGCGGTCGAGCAAATGGTCGATGTGCAGGATCTTGGCGGCGTGCTGTACCGCAGCGTCGATCTCGCTCCTGGACTTGCCCGCGATCTTGAGGCCGAAGGCCATGTTGTCGTACAGCGTCATGTGCGGATACAAGGCGTAGGACTGGAACACCATGGCGATGCCGCGCTTGGCGGCCGGCACGTCGTTCATGCGGCGTTCGCCGATGTTGAGGTCGCCGGCGCTGATGTCTTCCAGGCCGGCGATCATGCGCAGCAAGGTCGACTTGCCGCAGCCGGACGGACCGACGAAGACGACGAATTCGCCGTCGTCGATGTCGAGATTGATGTCGCGCATGACTTCGTTGTCGTCGTAGCGCTTGGCGAGGTTGCGGATGGTGACGGCTGCCATGAAAGTCTCCTTGTTTCGTTCCGTGTCGATGATCCCGTCGTGCAGACGACGGACTCCTGCATGAGTGGGTACGCGTCGGACATGCGCCGCTCAGGCGGCGTCCTCCGCCAGCAAGGCGGCAATCAGCGCCGGCAATTCGCGCATGTCGTCGAACACCAGTTCGGCGCCGGCAGCGATCAATTTCTGATGCATGCTGCCCTTGTCGTGCGCCACGCCGGTGAATCCCAGCACGCGCATGCCGGCGCCGCTGGCCGCGCGCACGCCGGTGACGCTGTCGTCGACAGCGACGCAGTGTTCCGGCGCGACCTGGTAGCCTGCCGCCGCGGCGAGATAAACGTGCGGCGCCGGTTTCGGACGGCCGACGTCGTGGGCGCTGTGGATGTGCCCTTCGAACATGTCCAGCAAGCCGCAGCGACGCAGACCTTGCACGATGCGCTCGCTGCTGCTGTTGCTGGCCACCGCCTTGGGCAGCGCTATCTGCTGCAATGCTGCCTCGATGCCGGGCACCAGTTGGACCTCGTCGCCGCAGGCGATGCCGACGGCGGCATTGATGTCGGCGTATTGCGCGGCGTCCAGGCCGAAGCCGAATTCCACGTCGAGTTCGTCGAGCAGCAGCTCCGTGAACATGCCGAGCCGGGAGGCGATGGCGTGATGCAGCCGGTCGCCCTCGGCCGGGTCCTTCAGCAGCGGCAAGAGATGCTCGTGCAGCACGCGCAGCGCAATGCTCTCGCTGTCGAGCAGGACGCCGTCGCAGTCGCACACCAGGTGCGTGATGGTTGATGTCATGTGTTCTTTCATTACTTGACGGCGCCGAAGGTCAGGCCGCGCACCAGTTGCTTCTGCGCCAGCCAGCCGAGCGCCATGATGGGCGCGATCGCCAGCAGCGACGCGGCCGACAGCTTGGCCCAGAACAAGCCTTCCGGATTGGAATACGAGGCGATGAACACCGTCAGCGGCGCGGCGTCGACGCTGGTCAGGTTAAGGCTCCAGAACGCCTCGTTCCATGACAGGATGATCAGCAGCAGCGCAGTCGAGGCCAGACCGGGCATGGCGGTCGGCAGCAACAGGTAAAGCATTTCCTGCCAGGCATTGGCGCCGTCGATGCGGGCAGCTTCGAGGATCTCTTTCGGCACGTCGTTGAAATAGGTGAACGCCATCCAGACCGCGATCGGCAGGTTGATCAGCGTATAGATCACCGTCAGGCCGGTCACCGAATCGAGCATGCCGCTGTTCTTGGCCAGCAGATAGATCGGCACCAGCACGCCGACGGCCGGCATCATCTTGGTCGACAGCATCCACAGCAGCAGCTTCTGCGTGCGGCCGGTCGGAAAGAAGGCCATCGAATAGGCCGCCGGCACGGCAATCAGCAGCGCCAGCAAGGTCGACCCCAGCGACACGATCATGGAGTTCTTGACGAAGGCCAGGTAGTTGCTGCGCTCGAAGACTTCACGGAAGGTATCGAGCGTGGGCATGAAGATCAGGCTGGGCATGTAGGCCTGATGTTCGTTCTTGAAGGCCGTGACGGCGACCCAGAAGATCGGGAAGAACAGGATGATGGCGCAGGTCCAGGCCAGCAGGCCGACCCAGAGCGGACTCTTTTTTGTATCGTTCATTTTTCGTTCGCTCCTTTGAGATTCTTTGCCAGCATGCGCACCAGGAAGAACGACACGATATTGGCCAGCACCACCGCAAATATGCCGCCGGCCGAGGCGATGCCGATGTCGAATTGCTGCAGGCCGATCGAGTACACGAGATAAGTCAGGTTGGTGGTTTCCGTACCGGGACCGCCCGCCGTGGTGGTAAAGATTTCAGCAAACACCGACAACAGGAAAATCGTTTCGATCATGATCACCACGGTGATCGCGCGCTTGAGATGCGGCAGCACGATGTAGAAGAAGATGCGGATCGGTCCGGCGCCGTCGAGCTGGGCGGCTTCCTTCTGGTCGCCGTCGAGCGATTGCAAGGCGGTCAGCAGGATCAGGAAGGCGAACGGTATCCATTGCCACGACACGATGATGATCACCGACAGCATCGGATATTGCGCCAGCCAGTCGATCGGCTCCATGCCGAGATGGCGCATGACGAAGGCCAGCATGCCGTAGACCGGATGCATGATCATGTTCTTCCAGATCAGCGCGGCGACGGTCGGCATCACGAAGAACGGTCCGATCACCAGCAGCCGCGCAATGCCGCGTCCGCGGAACGGCTGGTCGAACAGCACCGCCAGCAGGGTGCCGCCGATGACGCTGACGCCCAGCACGGAACCGATCAGCAAGGCGGTATTGGTGATCGACGGCCAGAAGGCGGGATCTTCGAGCAGGAACTGGTAGTTCTCCAACCCGACGAAACCGGTCTGGTCGGGCGCCATCAGGTTGTAGCGATTGAACGAAAAATACACCGTCATCGCCAGCGGCACGATCATCCACAGGAACAATAAGGCCACCGCCGGCGTTTGCAGCAGACGGATCGGCAAAAAGCGTTCGGCGCTGCTGCCTTTGCCCCGGCGTTTCCCGCGACCGGATTTCTGCGTTGATTGTGGTGAAGCGCCGGCTTCGGGAGGCAGGGGAGAAGTATTCGATATCGACGACATGGCGGCCTCGATGCAATCAGGTTCGGGCCGGCGTCATGTTGCAGACGATCCGGCGGTAATAGGCAAAACAGCGTCCTGCGCCGCCCGGCCTCAAGCCGGGCGAACGCACGACGGCATCACTTGATGTAACGCCCCTGCTTCATCATGCGCACGGTTTGCGCCTGCGCCGTCTTCAACGCTGCATCGGCGGTGCCCTTGCCCGCCAGCGCGCCGGCAATCGCCTGGCCGGCGATGGTGCCGATGGATTGGAACTCCGGAATCGTGGCGAACTGGATGCCGGTGTAAGGCACCGGTTTCACGGTGGGATTGTTGGCGTCGGCATTCTGGATCGCATCGAGGACGAAGTCGGAGAACGGCGAAGCCTTCTTGTACTCGGCGGAAGCGTAGGTCGAGGTGCGGGTACCCGGCGGCACCAGGGCCCAGCCGCTGTCCTTGGCGACCAGCTTGATGTAGTCCCTGGAGGTCGCCCAGGCGGCGAACTTCCTGGCGGCGTCTTGCGACTTGGACGACTTCGGCACCGCCAGCGACCAGATCCACAGCCAATGCGATCCCTTGTCGGTGGTGGCCATCGGCGCCGGCGCGAACGCCACCTTGTCGGACACCTTGGAATCCTTGCCGTGATACAGCATGCCGGCGGCAACCGTGGCGTCTACCCACATGCCGCATTTGCCGCCCGAGAACAGCACCAGGTTTTCATTGAAGCCGTTGGAACTGGCGCCCGGCGGACCGGATTTGCGCATCAGGTCGACGTAGAAATTGACGGCCTGTTTCCACTCCGGCGTGTCGAGCTGCGGTTGCCATTTTTCATCGAACCAGCGGCCGCCGTAAGCATTGACCATGGTGCCGACCAGCGCCATGTTCTCGCCCCAGCCGGCGCGTCCGCGCAGGCAGATGCCGTAGACGCCCTTGGCCGGGTCATGCAGTTGCGAGGCCAGTTTGCCGATCTCTTCCCAGGTCGGCTTTTCCGGCATCTTCAGGTTCTTTTGCGCGAACAGGTCCTTGCGGTAATAAGTCATCGAGCTTTCCGCATAGAACGGCAGCGCATACAGCTTGCCGTCGGTGGTCAGGCCTTCGCGCACGGTCTTGATCAGGTCGGCTTCGTCGTAGTCGGCGGGCAGGCCGGTCATCGGCGCCAGCCAGCCTTTCTTGGCCCAGATCGGCGCTTCATATGCGCCGATGGTCATCAAGTCGAACTGGCCGCTGTTGGTGGCGATGTCGGTGGTCAGGCGCTGGCGCAGCACGCTCTCTTCCATGGTGACCCAGCGCAGCTTGATGTCGGGATTGGCTTTTTCGAACTGCGGCGACAGCTTTTGCAATTCGATCATGTCGGGGTTGTTGATGGATGCGATGTTCAGCGTGACGGGTTCGGCGGCAGCCATGCCGGCGATGCCGACGGAACCGAGCATTGCGATAGCGGCAGCAATGCGTGTACTGACACGTGCGACGGGGGCGCGAAGTTTCATGCTTGTCTCCAATTGTGTGCGGGCTGAAGAACGTCCGGAAGGGGCGTCTTTGCCTCGATGTAGTTATTGAGCAAAAAATCTGTTTGCGAGCAAATAATCAAACATTCATCATCGAAAGTCAAGCATTTGCATTTTTCTTGAGCAAATATTCAATTTTGATAATAATGCGATGTCGTCATCCGATATCACCGCAGACCACAACGCAGGCCAACTCCGTACAATGCCGGATCGCCTGAACTGTCACGCCCCCGGAGACGACAGCAGGTTCATAACAAGGAAAACCGATGTCATCCAGCTCATCCAAACTCGATCTGGCGGCGCGCGCCGCGTGGATGTACTACGTCGCCGGCAACACCCAGAACGAGATCGCCGAACGTCTCGGTATTTCGCGCCAGATGGCGCAACGCATGGTGGCCTATGCCGGCGCCTCGAACCTGGTGAAGGTGCAGATCACGCATCCGATTTCGTCCTGCCTGGAACTGGCGCAGGGACTGCAGCAGCGCTACGGCCTGGAAGTATGTCGCGTGGTGCCGAGCGCCGTTGCCGACGAACCCGCCGGCGATGACGCGCAGGGCACGCAGCAAATGCTGGCCGTCGCCGGCGCCGAGCTGATGGAACAATACCTGCGCCAGGAAGCGCCGCTGATCGTCAACGTCGGTTCCGGCCGCACGCTCAAAGCCGCCATCGAAAAAATCAGCGAGATGGAAAGGCCGCAGCACCAGATCGTCTCGATGATCGGCGCCTTTGCCTCGGACGGCTCCGCCAATCGCTACGACGTCGCCCTGCTCGCCGCCGAAAAAATGCAAAGCCGCTTTTATCTGCTGCCGGCGCCGCGCGTGGCCGAGAGCGAAGCCGACCGCAAGCAATGGTGCAACCACCGCGCCTACCAGATCGTCACCGGCCTGGCGCAAAAAGCCGATGTCACCTTCCTCGGCATCGGCACGATTGCCTTGCAGGGTGCAATGCATGAAGACGGTTTCATCGACGCCGACGAAGTGGCGCAGTTGCAGCAGCAAGGCGCGGTCGGCGAACTGATCTGCCACGCCTTCGGCGCCGACGGCAAGATGCTGCGTTCGCCGCTGGCGGCGCGCATCACCACGCCGCCGCTGAGTACGCCGCCGACCAAGCCGGTGATCGCCATGGCAGGCGGACGCAAGAAGGCGGAAGCCGTGCGCGGCGCGTTGCGCGGCGGCTGGCTGACCGGCCTGGTGACGGACGAATATTGCGCGCAATTTGCACTTCGGGACGCTTAAGTTTCAACGCAGTCAAAACAAGAATTTTTCAGAATCGGCACCACGGAGACACCCATGCCCCATCCCATCGAATTCGTCGTCTTCGGCGAAGCCCTCACCGACTTCATCCGCCAGCCCGGCGGCGAGTGGCGCGCCCTGCCCGGCGGCGCCTGCTGGAACGTCGCGCGCGTCGGCGCGCGCCTGGGCGTGGCGACCGGCTATGCCGGCAGCATCAGCAGCGACGTCTTCGGCGAAGAATTGCGCGTGCTCACGCAGGCAGCCGGACTCGACATGCGCTACCTGCAACAGATCGACAAATCGCCGCTGCTGGCGATGGTGACGTCGACCACGCCGCCCGATTATTTCTTCGTCGGCGACGACAGTGCCGACCTGCATTTCGATCCGAGCAAATTGCCGTCCGGCTGGATGGACGACGCCCGCGTCTTGCATTTCGGCTGCATCAGCCTGACCCGCGAACCGCTGGCCTCGCGTCTGCTGGCGATTGCCGCCGAAGGCGCGCAGCGCGGCAAGCGCATCGCCTTCGATCCCAACTGGCGCAAGCTGATGGATCAGCCGGACTATCACGTGCTGATGCGCAAGCTGCTGGCGTTGTCGCATTACGTGAAGGCGTCGGATGAGGATCTGGAGAAGCTTTTCCCCGGCGATGCGCAGCCTCTGGCGACGTTGAAGGCCTTGGCGCCGCAAGCGGAGATTTTGTTCACGCGGGGCGCGGACGGTCTGTCGTGGATCAAGGGGGAGAGCGTGATCGATCAACCGGCTTATCGGGTTGATGTCATTGATACCGTGGGCTGCGGCGATGCGTCGATGGGCGGGTGGATTGCCAGCATTCTGCGGCAGGTGGATGCGCCGGTGATTCAGCATTTGCAGTGCGCTGCTGCTGCGGCGGCGTTGTCGGCGGCGCGGGCAGGGGCTTATGCGGCGACTTGGGATGAGGTGCAGGGGTTGATTGGGGCTTGATCTTACTGCTTCGTTTTGTTCCGACCTGATTTCTTCGGTAGCTTCATCTTTTCTTTCTTCGATCAACCCTTCGCCGGGGGTAGCCCGGCAGCTACTCACTTTTCTTGCTCCGCCAAGAAAAGTAAGCAAAAGAAGGGTTGGAGCACTGCTCCAACACAACTGGGTCGTAGCCCCTTCGGGGTTCCCGGCGTCAGCAGGCGAAAATCGGGAAGGGAAAACAACTCGCTGCGCTCAAACATTTTTCCCTTCTTTTTCCGATTTTCACCTGCCGCCACCGGCTACTCTCAAGCGGACTTCGAGACTGGCTCGCTGCGCATCGCCAGGGGACGGTGGTGGTTTTAATATCTCCGGTCTCATTTGCTTCGTCGTTCCAACGCAAGTTGGAACCCAGTGTCGTGACGGAGGTTGAGTGACGCATTGACGCCACTGGGTCCCAGCGTTCGCTGGGACGACGGATTAATTAGTAACGGCAAGAGGTGGGAATCACGAAGCCACAGGCGAGTAACCCCTGGCGAGGCGCAGCGAGCCAGTTTGGCTGTTCCGCTTGGAGCCAGCCGGTGATGCGATGCGAAAAATGGAAAAAGAAGGAAAAACTGTCTGAGCGAAGCGAGTTTTTTTCCTTCCCATTTTTTGCTTCGCAGCGCCGGGTAGCCCGAAGGGCCTGGATCCCGCGGCCGCCTTCTTTTGCTTACTTTTCTTGGCGGAGCAAGAAAAGTGAGCGGCTGCCGGGCCGCACCCGGCGAAGGGTTGATCAAAGAAAGAAAAGAATCAGCAACAGCAAACGTAAAGTCGGGACAACACCAACACCACCCTCACCCAAGCTTCTCCAACTTAGCCACACTCAAATCCAACAACTTCATCCCAAACTTCCCGAAGTTGATATGCGCCCGCGTGCTCCCGCCGCCGCCCTCGATGTTGACGATGACACCCTCGCCAAACTTGGCATGCGCCACATTCTGCCCGATCCGCCATCCCGAATCAGGACGGGAAAAACTCTGCGCGATCTTGTTGTTGCCCGACTCCGGCGCATCGTCCCACGCTGCTTTCGGATGCGCGAACCAGCTGTGTTGCTGCTGCTGAATCTTCGGCGACAGCCACTTGATCGATTCATCCGGCAATTCATCGAAGAAACGTGAGCGCATGTTGTAGCGCGTCTGGCCATGCAACATGCGCGTCTGCGAAAAGCTCATGTACAGGCGCTTGCGCGCACGCGTAATCGCGACGTACATCAGACGGCGCTCTTCTTCCACGCCGCCCTCTTCCTTGGCGCTGTTCTCGTGCGGGAACAAGCCTTCTTCCAACCCGGTGATGAACACCGCGTCGAATTCCAGGCCCTTGGCCGAGTGCACCGTCATCAGTTGCAAGGCGTCCTGCCCGGCCTGCGCCTGGTTGTCGCCGGCTTCCAGCGAAGCATGCGAGAGAAAAGCCGACAGCGGCGACATGATCGTCGTCAGCGACGCGTCGGCATCGATGATTTCAATGCCGTCGGCAGTCGTGATGGAGGTGCCGGCAACGGCTTGCGCCTGCGGTCCGAGGAAGGCCGGCGCATCGAGGCCGTAGCCTTCTTCCGACACGAACAGGGTCGCGGCGCTGACGAGCTGCTCCAGATTCTCGATCCGGTCGGCGCCTTCTTTTTCGTTCTGGTAATGCGTGAGCAGGCCGCTGGCGTCGAGCACCACCTGCACCATTTCCTGCAAGGGCAGATTTTGCGTCTCGAAACGCGCGGCTTCGATCAGCTTGATGAAGCCGTTCAAGGAAGAACCCGCCTTGCCTGCCACGTAAGGCACCGCCGCATACAGCGAGCAGTTGTACTGGCGCGCGGCGTCCTGCAATTGCTCCAGCGCCTTGGCGCCGATGCCGCGCGTCGGGAAGTTGACCACGCGCAGGAAGGCGGAGTCGTTGTGCAGGTTGTCCATCAATTGCAGATAGGCGATCGCGTGCTTGATTTCGGCGCGTTCGAAGAAGCGCTGGCCGCCGTACACGCGGTAAGGAATCGCCGATGAAAACAAGGCATGCTCCAGCACGCGCGACTGCGCGTTGGAGCGGTACAGCAAGGCGATCTCGCTGCGCGACCAGCCTTCGGCAATGAGGTTCTTGACCTGCTCGATGATCCATTGCGCTTCCTGCAAATCGCTGCTGGCTTCGAACACGCGCACCTGCTCGCCATGGCCGGCGTCGGTGCGCAGGTTCTTGCCGAGGCGCTTGCTGTTGTTGGCGATGAGGATATTGGCGGCGTCGAGGATGTGGCCGTGGGAGCGGTAGTTCTGCTCCAGCTTGATCAGGTTCTGCACGCGGAATTCGCGCTCGAAGGCCGTCATGTTGCCGACGTTGGCGCCGCGGAATGCATAGATGCTCTGGTCGTCGTCGCCCACGGCAAACACGGCGCCGCTATCGACCTGTCCCTGCCCCGACATCAGCTTGAGCCATTTGTATTGCAGGTCGTTGGTGTCCTGGAACTCGTCCACCAGCACGTGGCGGAAACGGCGCTGGTAATGCTCGCGCAACGGCTGGTTGCGCGACAGCAGCTCATACGTGCGCAGCAGCAGTTCGGCAAAATCGACCACGCCTTCGCGCTGGCATTGCTGGTCGTAGAGGTCGTACAGCTCGACGAACTTGCGGTTGTAGTCGTCGTGCGCTTCAACGTCCTTGGCGCGCAGACCCTGGTCCTTGGCGCCGTTGATGAAGTACATCAGGTTGCGCGGCGGATATTTCTCGTCGTCCACGTTCATCTGCTTGAGCAGGCGCTTGATGGCCGACAACTGATCCTGCGAATCGAGGATCTGGAAGGTCTGCGGCAAGGCGGCGTCGCGATGATGCGCGCGCAGCAGGCGATTGCACAAACCATGGAAGGTGCCGATCCACATGCCGCGCGTGTTGATCGGCATCATCGCCGACAGGCGCGTGAGCATTTCCTTGGCTGCCTTGTTGGTGAAGGTCACCGCCAGGATGCCCGAGGGCGAAACCTGCCCGGTCTGGATCAGCCACGCGATGCGGGTCGTCAGCACGCGCGTCTTGCCTGATCCGGCGCCGGCCAGGATCAATGCGGATTGTGCAGGAAGGGTGACGGCCGCGAGCTGCTCGGCGTTGAGATTGTGGAGAAGATTTTGCATCCCGCGATTATACGTGGGTGCGTCATCCTCAGCGCGCCACGGGTCCGGATTCTTCCCTCGAAAAATTCGACGGACCAGACCACATCCCGCGCCGCCAGCAGGTTTGCGGCAACAGGAGTAAAATTCCGCACTGCAACATGGCATTGAGGCCGGTTGCCCTCTCTTACTCCCTATCATGTCCGAAGAAGCTCTACGTTCCACATCTACTGCCGCCACTGAAGGCGCGCCTGTCAGCACCCCTGCGCAATCCGCCGTCATCGTCCAGATCCTGTCGACCGTCCTGTTCACGTTTCTTGCCTATATGACCATAGGCATCCCGCTGGCGGTCTTGCCGGGCTACGTGCATCTGGACCTGGGCTACAGCTCTTTCATCGCCGGCCTGTCGATCAGCGTGCAATACCTGTCCACCTTTATCACGCGCGCCCAGGCCGGACGCATGGTCGACACCATCGGCCCCAAGAAAACCGTCATGCGCGGCATGCTGGCCTGCGTCGCCAGCGGCGTGTTCCTCGTGCTGGCGGCCTGGTCGTCGGAATTGCCCTGGCTGAGCCTGTCCATGATCCTGGTCAGCCGCTTCTGCCTCGGCATCGGCGAAAGCCTGGCCGGCACCGGCTCCATCATCTGGGGCATCGGCCGCATCGGCGCCGCGCATACCGCGCGCATGATCTCGTGGAACGGCATCGCCACCTACGGCGCGCTGGCCATCGGCGCGCCGCTGGGCGTGGCCTTGCAGCATGTGGCAGGATTTTCGGCGATCGGTTTCCTCGCGCTGGCGCTGCCGCTGATCGGGTACCTGATTGCGCGTCGCCGCCCTGCGGTACCGGTGGTGCGCGGCGAACGCCTGGCCTTCCGCCTGGTGCTCAACCGCGTGCTGCCTTACGGCATCGGCCTGGCGCTGGGCACGGTCGGCTTCGGCGCGATTGCCACCTTCATCACGCTGTATTACGCCAGCCATAACTGGTCCAACGCGGCATTTTCGCTGACGCTGTTCGGCGGCTTCTTCATCGGCTCGCGCCTGCTGTTCGCCAATTCGATCAACCGCTTCGGTGGCTTCAAAGTCGCCATCGCTTCTTTTGCAGTCGAGGCGGCGGGCCTCAGCATCCTGTGGCTGGCCGGTTCGGCCGAAGTCGCCATGGTCGGCGCGGCATTGGCCGGCTTCGGCTTTGCACTGGTGTTTCCCTCGCTGGGCGTGGAAGCGGTCGGCCTGGTGCCGGCGCCCAATCGCGGCGCGGCGCTGGGTGCCTACTCGGTATTCCTCGACCTGGCGCTGGGCATAACCGGGCCGCTGGCCGGACTCATCGTGGGCCAGCTCGGTTACGAAGAAGTCTTCCTGTTCGCCGCCATCGGCGCACTGTGTGCGGTGGCCTTGACGCTGTCGCTGTATCGGCGTTCGCAGCTTGCAGGCAAGACAACCGAAACCAACGCCTTGTGATGATGTCAATCATCCCTATGTCTTATTCATAGGGTTGCGTTTTTGGCATAAAATCGCGAAGTTGCATTCCATCACACCAAGGAGCAAAACAATGGCAAAAAAGAACGTGGCAGCGATCAACATCGGCATCAACGACAAGGATCGCAAGAAGATTGCAGACGGCCTCAGCAAACTGCTGGCCGACACTTACACGCTCTATCTCAAGACCCACAATTTCCACTGGAACGTCACCGGCCCGATGTTCAACACGCTGCACCTGATGTTCGAAGGCCAGTACAACGAACTGGCGCTGGCGGTCGACCTGATCGCCGAACGCATCCGCGCACTGGGCTATCCGGCGCCGGGTTCGTACAAGGACTTCGCCAAGCTGTCGTCCATCCCTGAAGCCGAAGGCGTGCCTGCCGCCGACGACATGATCCGTCAGCTGGTGGCCGGCCAGGAAGCCGTCACCCGCACCGCGCGTTCGCTGTTCCCTGCCGTCGATGCCGCCGCCGACGAACCCACTGCCGACCTGCTGACGCAGCGCATGCAGTTGCATGAAAAGAATGCGTGGATGCTGCGCAGCTTGCTGGAAGGCTGAGGAAACAAGAAAGACGAAAAGGCCGTTGCTTTCGAACGAGGCAGCGGCTTTTTTCAATCCGGCGCGCCGACCTCACAACAGATTCGAACATTCCATTGCGTTCGACAATTTGCTTCGATACACCTGGCGTACCGTTCACGCTGCCGCCTTACATGGCTCCCCGATATCCGAAGACACTCGGGTCGGACTCACACCCACATCATCAAGGTATTCGCCGTCGCCTGCAATGCCGGCAGGCAGCGCGCGGTCGCTTCGGCTTTCGAACAGCTCGAGGTCATCATCGAGACGCTCAACGCACCGATTAAAACACCCCGGCGGCTCTTGATCGGCACCGATATTCCACGCATGCCGATTTCATACTGGTTTTCGGTGACGCCGAAACCATCTTCGCGGATGGCGATCAACTGCCGCAACAGTTGCTCCTTGTCGGTGACGGTCAAGTGGGTATAGGCGATCAGCTCGATGCGTTCCAGGTAGGCGCGCAACTCGGCGTCCGGCAGGGCCGACAGCAGCACCCGGCCGGCGGTCGAGGTATAGGCCGGCAAGCGGGTGCCGGGTTCGAAGCCGGTGGTCAGCAGGCGCGGCGCATTGACGCGACTGACATAGACGACGTCGTCCCCTTCCAGTACGGAATAGTTGGTCGACTCCTGCAACTGCAGCGTCAGCCGCTGCAGGAAGGGCACCATGGCGCGCGGCAACCGCGCCGAATCCAGGTAGGAGCGTCCCAGGTTCAGCACCTTGGGCGTGAGCCAGAAGTTGCGGCCGTCGGTTGCCGCCAGGCCGATGTGCACCAGGGTCAGCAAATAACGGCGCGCCGCGCTGCGACTGAGCGCCACTTTTTCCGCCAGTTCGCTGGCCGTCAGGCGCACCGTATCGTCATTGAAGGCGGTAATCACGTCGATGCCCTTGATCAAGCCGTCGATCAGATCGCGCCTGGCGATTTCCACTTCCTGCAACTCCGGTTTTTTCATGTCAAATAACTCCCAAAATGCGCGCTAATCGCGCATTTTGCGCGATTAGCGCAGTATTGCATATTTTCCCGGCTATTTTTCTGGGTACGCCATTCCTATACTTGGCCTGACCATTTCAGCCAAGGATCAGCATGACCGCGCAAGAACATAATCCGGAACCGAATAATCCGCTCGGCATCGACGGCATTGAATTTATCGAATACGCCAGCGCCCAGCCCTTGGCGCTGGGGGCCTTGCTGGAGCAGATGGGATTTGTGCCGACCGCCCGTCATCGCTCGCGGGAAGTCACCTTGTACCGCCAGGGCACGATGAATGTGATCGTCAATGCCGATCCGTCTTCGCTGCCGCAAGCCGACGGCGAACCCCAGGCGACAGTCATCAGCGCAATTGCCTTGCGGGTGCGCGACGCCGACGCCGCCTACCGCCATGCCATCGAGATGGGCGCCTGGGCGATCCAGACGCGCGCCGGCGTGATGGAATTGAATATCCCCGGGGTGCATGGGGTCGGCGACTCGATCCTGTATTTTGTCGATCGCTTCCGCGATTTTTCCATCTACGACGTCGATTTCAAGCCGATCCTGAATGCCCCGGCCAATCCGCCGGCGCTGGCAGGCATGCATTTCTTCGGCGTGGTGCAGACGGTAGGGCGCGATCGTTCGCCGGAATGGATCGATTTTTACCAGCAACTGATGGATTTCCGGCCGCTGCCGCAAGGCCGCTATTTTGGCGTGTTGCCGAAAGGAGTCTTGCTGGAAAGCCCCTGCCATCGTTTTTACCTGCAGCTGGTAGAGCCGCCGGAAGGCGCCGCCGGCCTGCAGTGGGATGAACAACTGGTGCGGGTCGGCATCGGTGCGCCCGATGTGCTGGAAGCCGTGCGGCAACTGAAACAAAGAGGCATCGTCTTCATCGACCGCGAACCGATGCAAGCCAGCGAAAAAGGCGCGTTGACCCAGCTTTACAAGAGCGGCATCAGTTTCGAACTGGTAGTCAGCCGCCAACATATCAGCCATCAGAATATCAGCCGGCAGGAGCAGGCACATGCTTGAGATTTCCGGCAGCACCCGTATTTTCCCAGTCATCGGCTGGCCGGTCGAGCAAGTCAAAGCGCCAACCTTGTTTAACGCTTATTTCAAGCGGCACGACATGGATGCCCGCGTCATTCCGCTCAAGGTTCCACCGGCCGCTTACATGGCGTCGGTGCGCATGCTGATGGCGATGGAAAACGTAGGCGGCATCCTGGTCTCGATTCCGCACAAGCCGATGAGCGTGGAGGCGGTAGACCAGCCGACTGAGCGCGCCGTGCTGGCGGGCGCCTGCAACGCCATCCATAAAAGCAAGGACGGCCACCTGATCGGCGACCTGATCGATGGCGAAGGTTTCGTGCGCGCCTTCGACCGCACTTGCGGCGACACGCCGTTCGACTGGCCGCGCGCCAGAGCCCTGGTGGTCGGCAGCGGCGGTGTCGGCTGCGCGGTGGCGGCGGCGCTGGCGGCGCGCGGCATTCGCCATGTCGCCATTTACGATACGCGCCGCGAACAGGCCGAGGCGTTGCGCCAGCGCTTGCAGAAAATGTTCGGCGGCACGGAAGTCGTGATCGGCACGCCGTCTGCCGCAGGCTATGACCTGGTGGTCAACTCGACGCCGCTTGGCATGAGCCCGGACGATCCGCTGCCGCTGGACCTGGACGGTATTGCGCCGTCCTGCATCGTCGCCGATTGCGGCATGAAGATTGAAATGACCCGCTTGCTGGCGGCAGCGCAGCGCCGCGGCTGCCGCATCCAGAAGGGGCGCGAGATGATGATCGAACAAGCGCCGCTGTACCTCGAACTGTTCGGCTGGCCGGGCGTGTCGTCGGATGCGTTTCGCGTGTTGGAGGCGATATGAACCTGAGCAATTTCGGCATGGACAGCATCACCCTGGCCGGGCCGCTGGAGTCAAAATTAAATGCATCCAAGGCCGCCGGATTTTCCCAGATCATGTTGTGGGCCAAGGACCTGGCCGGCCATCCCGGCGGCCTGGAACAGGCGGTGCGACTCGTCAAGGCCAGCGGGGTGCGTGTGACCGGGATCCAGGTCATGCGCGATTTCGAAGGCTTGTCCGGCGCCTTGCACGAATACAAACTCGACATCGCCAAGAACCTGTTGCAGGTGTGCCAGGCGGTAGGCGCACCGTTGCTGATGGTCTGTTCCAGCACCTCCAGCCATGCCAGCGGCGAGCTGCCGCTGATCGCGCGCCACCTCGCAAAACTGGCGACCCTGGCGGTGCCGCTTGGGGTGCGCATCGGTTACGAAGCGCTGTCCTGGGGCCGGCATGTCAATCAATACCAGCAGTCGTGGGAAGCGGTAGAGCTGGCCGATCACGCCAACCTGGGAGTGGTGCTCGATTCCTTCCACATGCTGGCGAACCAGGCCGACCTGGACGGCTTGCAAGATATTCCAAGCGACAAGATCGCCATGGTGCAGCTGTCCGATTTCATGTGGCGCGATATCCGCAGTGCCGAAGAGCGGCTGGAAACGGCCCGTCATCTGCGCGTATTTCCGGGCGAGGGCGCGCATTCGAAGGAGTTGTCGGCATTGTTGCGGCGGCTGGACCGCGGCGGTTATCGCGGCGATTACAGTTTCGAAGTCTTCAATGACGATTACTTGCAATTGTCGCCCGAGATTGTGGCCCGCCGTGCGCATCGCGCCGCCAAGTGGGTCACCGACCAGGTGCTGCGGCGCAGCCTGCAGGTGCGCCAACCCAGTGCCGGGCATCCGACGATGGCTTAACCGTCCGCAGTACATCATATAAAAAATAATAGCCGCGACCAAAAAACAATAACGCGGCTTCACCAAGGAGACAGCATGACCCCACGCCAGAAATCCGTTCCGGTGATGAACGGCCCCGACCGGAATCCGCCGGACAGTCGCGCACGGCAGTGCGCACTGTAGTTAGTTCCGCGAGCAACGGCGGCCGATCAGCAGCCGCCGTAGCTCATCATCAGTAATAAATCATAAAAACAAATTCAATGGAGATGTCATGAAGAGGAAACTCGTCGCAGCCTGCAGTCTTGCCGGCTGCTCAGCGCTGGCGCAAGCCGAAGCCAACGTCACGTTATATGGCGATATAGACCAATATCTGGGTTACATCCGCAGCAGCAGCGGAACCAGCGTCGTCGGCCTCAACGACGGCGCCATCTTGCGCAGCCGCCTCGGCCTGCGCGGCGTCGAAGAACTGGGCGGCGGTTACCAGACCAGGTTCACGCTGGAACAAGGCTTGAACGCCAATACCGGCGGCGCGGCGGACTCCAGCCGCCTGTTCGACCGCCAGGCATGGATCGGCATGAATACGCCGGCGGGCGAGTTCCGCATCGGGCGCCAGAACAGCATCCCGTTCTTCATCGGCGGCGCCATCGATTACACCGAACGCACTACTTACGGTTCGGTCATCAATACCTTTGGCGTGCCGTCGCGCTACGACAACGACCTCTCCTACAAATCGCCGCGCCTGGCCGGCTTTCAGCTGGATGTGCATTACGCATTGACCGAAACCGCAGGCGAGGGACTGGGCGCGCGCGGCGTCTATCAGCTCGGGCTGGATTACAGCCAGGGGCCGTATCGGGCAGGCTACGCCGGGCTGTGGGCGAAACCGGCGGCGAAGGCGCTCTATGCAGAACGAGTGGTTTATCACAACCTGTATGCGGATTACGACTACGGCCAGGGCAAGCTTTATTTCGCCTACGTGCGCAGCAACAACGTGACCAGCAATGCCAGCGGCAACAACGCCACCGCCATCCTCAGCAATGTCAGCATCCCCGACAATGCCTTTGCGGGAAGCAATCCGGACGTACTGCGGATGTACAACATCTATCAGATATCGGCCGACTATCGCCTCACTCCGCAATGGCGGATCGGCGCCTTGTACGGTGTCATGAAGGACACTTCGCACCGTGATTCAGGAGCACAGGGCGGCAACCTCGGAACTTACTACGATTTATCCAAACGCACCACGCTCTACGGATTCGTGAATTACATGAAGAACGACGCCAACGCCGGTTTTCGTTTCAGCGGCTCTGCCGGACCCACTGCCAACCTGGCGGGAGCAGACATCAACGGCAAACGGCTGATCGGTTTGCAAGCCGGCATCCTGCACCGGTTCTAAGAGCGCTGTCCGCGCGCACTATGTGAACGCCATCATGCAGAGAGTTTCTTCTCTTCGTGAAAAAATCAACCTATGGATTACCGAGGACGTCATGTCTACATCGACAGTAACGAAACACATTCCGGACTTGCCTGCCGACAGCACCGCGAACTCCGCGCCGCAAGCCGCTGCGCGTTCGCCGCGCAAGGCAGCGCTGGCCAGCTGGATCGGCAGCGCGGTCGAGTATTACGATTTTTTCATTTACGGCACCGCGGCGGCGCTGGTGTTCGGCAAGATATTTTTTCCGTCGTTCGACCCGGTCGCCGCTACCGTGGCGGCGTTCGCCACCTTTGGCGTCGGTTACGTCACGCGGCCTGTCGGCGCGGTGCTGCTGGGCCATATCGGCGACAGGTACGGCCGCAAGAAAGTGCTCACCTTCACCTTATTGACGATGGGTATTTCCACCTTCCTGATCGGACTGCTGCCGACTTACGCTCACGTCGGCATCAGCGCCCCGATCCTGCTGGTGATCCTGCGCATGCTGCAAGGCGTGTCGGCGGCAGGCGAACAGGCCGGCGCCAATTCGATGACGCTGGAGCATGCGCCGCCGCATCGGCGCGCTTTTTTCACCAGCTTCACGCTGAGCGGCACCCAGGCCGGCCTGATTCTCGCCACCCTGGTTTTCCTGCCGATTTCCGCGTTGCCCGAAGATCAGTTGCTGGCATGGGGCTGGCGCATTCCGTTTTTCCTGAGCGCGATCGTCGTCATGGTCGGGATCTGGGTTCGCCGCACCCTGCCTGAGACGCCCGCTTTCGAACAGGAAAAATCCCGGCAACATAACAAGCTGCCGCTGATGGTGCTGCTGCGCAATCACAAGAAGAACCTGGCGCGCGTGATATTTTGTGCGCAGATCTCCGTGGTGAGCACCATCTTCAGCGTGTTTACGCTGTCCTATGCCGTCAATATCGTGCATATTCCACGGGCAACCATGCTGACGGTATTGATCCTGGCAAATGTGGTGGCGCTGGCGGCGATTCCGGCGTTCGCGGCATTGTCGGACCGCATCGGCCGCAAACCCGTATTCATCTTTGGCGCGCTGGCCTGCGCCGGTCTGATCTGGCCTTATCTGTGGAGCATCAGCCAGGCCAATATCGCGCTCATCTTTGCGCTGGGGCTGCTATTGTCCGGGGTGGTGTACAGTGCCGCCAACGGCGTCTGGCCGTCGCTGTATGGCGAGATGTTCAATACGCGGGTGCGTCTGTCCGGCATGGCCATCGGCACCCAGATCGGTTTTGCGGTAGGCGGCTTCGCGCCGACCATCAGTGCGGCGATCCTGAGACCGGGCGTCGACGGCTGGATGCCCGTAGCGATATTCGTCAGCGCCGCCGCACTTGTCGCCGCGCTCTCGGCAGCCACGGCGCGCGAAACCTGTCGCACGCCGATGGACGAACTGGGCAAGGAATAAGCATATACAAGCCATCAAGAGACCATCATGAAAACCATTATTCCCGCAACAGAACATGCCGCCACCGGAAGCAAGGCGCGCAAAGCAGCCTTTGGCAGCTTCGTCGGCGCAGTCGTCGATTGGTATGATTTTCTGCTTTACGGCATCACCGCCGCCCTGGTATTCAACAGCCAGTTTTTTCCTACCGCCAGCCCGACCGTCGGCACGCTGGCCGCCTTCGCCACCTTCGGCGTCGGCTTCCTGTGCCGGCCGCTGGGCGGCATCGTGTTCGGCCATTTCGGCGATCGGCTCGGCAGAAAACGCATGCTGGTGATCACCGTGGTCATGATGGGCGTCTCGACCGCGTTGATCGGCCTGCTGCCTACTTACGCCAGCATCGGCTGGTATGCGCCATTGGCGCTGGTCGTGCTGCGCGCCCTGCAAGGTTTTGCGGTTGGCGGCGAGTGGGGCGGGGCGGCGTTGATGGCGGTTGAAAACGCACCGGAGGGGAAGAAGGCGTTCTACAGCAGCGGCGTGCAAGTCGGTTATGGCGTCGGACTGGTGCTGGCGACCGGAGCGGTCTCGATTCTCACCCATACGTTGGGCAACGAGGCCTTTATGGCATGGGGGTGGCGCGTACCCTTCCTGGTCAGCATCGTGCTGGTGTTGATTGCGGCATGGATACGCTCGACCATGGAAGAATCGCAGGAATTCATCGAAAAAGTCGGCTCGCACGGCGAGCGCAGGGTCAGGATTCCGGTATTGGAAGCCTTGCGCAATCATCCTAGAAGTTTCCTGCTGATTATCGCGCTGCGCATGGCGGAGATGTTCACGATGTATATCGTCACCGCCTTCGCCCTGGCTTATTCGACCAAGAATCTTGGCATGTCGCGCGACCTGTTCCTGAACATCAGCCTGCTGGTCGGTGCAGTAAGTTGCATCACCATTCCCGCTTTTGCGATGCTGGCCGATCGTATCGGCTTCAAGCGCGTGTACGTGACCGGTGCGCTGATCGGCCTGCTTTCCTCCGTGCCGTTCTTTCTTGCAATGGAAGCCCGTTCTGTTGCCTGGATCGTGATTTTTTCCGTGCTGCTGGCAAATATTGCGCACGATATGGTGGTCAGCGTGCAGCAGCCCTTGTTCACCGAATTCTTCGGCGCCGAGTACCGCTACAGCGGCGCCGGCGTCGGCTATCAATTCGCCAGCGTGGTCTGCGGCGGATTTACCCCTTTTATCGCCACAGCCTTGCTGGGCATCGACGGCTCATGGCACATCGTGGCCGCTTATCTGGCAGGCGGTTGCTTGCTGTCGGCAATCGTTTCCTCACGCATGCAAATGGGAAAAACGATCCGACAACCCGATGCAGCCCGGAATCGACTTGCGGAACCGGTCTCATAGACAGGCTGCTCCCTCGGCGTTCCGCCCGGGATGCATCTTGCGCTGCTTTAGAACTCATTTCATCAATAGGCGTGAGATGCGTTCTTCCCAGAAAGGGTGCTGGCAAGGGTGTAGCAGGGGTTTCGCGCAGCATGCTGCGCGCCTGCGCAACGGTCTGCGCTGCAAGCGCAGATGCGCCCTGCAAGGGGGCGACGCGTCGTGTGCCGGGGCACACGCAAGGAGCACAACGCGGCCAGCGCCCTTTCTGGGAAGAACCCGGAGGGAGCGGCCTGTTTGGGCGAATTGCCGCGTTACGAATCAGGGTCAAGACGCCCAGTCTTGCCCCCGATTCGCGCCTTGCACTTCATCCCAAACAGGGCAAGCTCGCACTCACGCCTATTGATGAAATGAGTTCTAATACAGAGCGGCAAACCGTCGGGCAGCGTCAATGACGTCATCTTGCATGTACACGCTGCTGATGGCCGCCACCATGTCGCTTCCCTGCGCAATCAGCGGCAGACAATTCTCTTGCGTCATGCCGCCGATGACGACCACCGGCAGCGGAATTTCCTTCTTCGACTCGGCGACGATTTCCGGCGCGGTCTTGAATTCGTACTTCTTCACACGCGACGGATAGAAACCGCCGAACGCCACATACGTTGCACCGGCGGCGTAGGCGTCGCGCGCCAGTTGCAGGGTCCCGTAGCACGAGGCGCCGACGATCTTGTCCTTGCCGACCTGCGCGCGCACGTCCGCCACCGACGCATCGGTGCCGCCGACGTGGATGCCTTCTGCATCGAGTTCGATGCAGAGATCAACATAGTCGTTGACGATGAATGGGGTGTTGTGACGACGGCAGACTTGCAGCAGCGCACTCGCCTGCTCTTTGCGCAGCACTGCATCAGCGGTTTTGTGGCGGTATTGCACCAGCGTCGCGCCGCCTTTGATCGCCTGCTCGGTTGCGCCGACCAGCTTGTCCGTGTCGTCCCAGTCCGGGGTCACGATGTACAGGCCGCGCAGGGACCATTGTCTGGCTTCATTCATTTGTTTTCTCCTGCAAAGGATTTTTCATACAGCGGCACGCGATTGGGGATGCGCTGCCCGGGGGCGATTGCATAGGAAGTTGCCAGTGCATGCTGGCAATATTGCTGGGCCGCCTCGATGGCGTCGCGCATGCCAAGACCTTGCGCCAGCATCGCCGACAAGGCCGCTGCCAGCGTGCAGCCGGTGCCATGAAATTCATCCGGCAAACGCGGCCAGTTCCATGATGCAAATGCGCCATCGGGACCGAACCAGCGATTGACCACGTCTTCCTGCTGCGAACCGTGACCGCCCTTGAGCAAGACGTGCTCGCAGCCCCATTGCATCAATAGCGCCGCCTGCTCTTCCCTGCCATGGCCGCTGCCGCAAAGGCGATCGGCTTCATTCAGATTGGGCAGGATAACGGTGGCGACGGCATACAGAGGCGCGATCGCCTGCGTGGCCTCATCCGTCGACAGGCGATTGCCCTTGCCGCTGGCCAGCACCGGATCGACCACCACCGGCAAGTCCGGCCGGCGCATCCGCAACTGCAAAATCAATTCGGCTATGGTCTCGGCGTTGCGACGATTGCCGGCAATCCCGAGCTTGACCGCCTTGATGTCGAAGCGATCGATCAGCACCTGCGCCTGATGACGAATCAACTCCGCATCAATCGGATGCACGGCGAACACGCTGACGTTGTCTTGTACCGTCAGCGCCGTCGGTACCGACAACGGATGGCAACCGAGCGCGCTGATGGCCGGAATATCCGCCTGCATGCCGGCGCCGCCGCTCGGATCGGAACCGGAGAACACCAGCACGCACGGCGGCGGCGAACGATAGGAAGACATGACCTGACTCAGACGACCCGGCCCGCCATCGGCGACGACGGCGACGCGGCGAAGCGTTTCGGAACACGGCCGGCGAGGAAGGCTTCGCGCCCCGCCTCCACCGCCAGCTTCATCGCCCGCGCCATGCGGATCGGATCGCGGGCGCCGGCAATCGCGGTATTCATCAGCACGCCGTCGCAACCGAGCTCCATCGCAATGGCCGCATCGGACGCCGTGCCGACGCCGGCATCGACCAGCACCGGAATCTTGGACTGCTCGATGATCAGCGACAGGTTCCACGGATTCAGGATGCCCATGCCGGAGCCGATCAGCGACGCCAGCGGCATCACCGCGACCACGCCGATGTCTTCCAGCATGCGCGCCTGGATGGGATCGTCGCTGCAATACACCATGACGTCGAAACCGTCCTTGACCAGGGTCTCGGCGGCTTTCAGGGTTTCCGGCATGTTGGGGAACAGGGTCTTCTCGTCGCCCAGAACTTCCAGCTTGACCAGCTTGTGACCGTTGAGCAGCTCACGCGCCAGCTGCAGCGTGTAGACCGCATCTTCGGCGTTGTAGCAACCGGCCGTATTCGGCAGGATGGTGTAACGCGAAGGCGGCACCACGTCGAGCAGGCTCGGCGCATTCGGATCCTGCCCGATGTTCACGCGGCGGATCGCCACCGTGATGATGTCGGCGCCGCTGGCCTCGGTGGCGAGCCTGGTCTCGGTCAGATCCTTGTACTTGCCGCTGCCGACCAGCAGGCGCGAGTTATAGGTCTTGCCCGCGATCGTCAAGCCGGTATCGGCGGACAAAGCGGGAGTATCGTTCATATTCATTTCAAATCCTTTCAAGCATTTGCATACTGTTGCAAACGACGCTGGGTCCCAGCGTGCGCCGGGACGACGGACTAATTGGCTTCAGCGAAACAGCGATGCCGAAGGCGAGCCCCAAGCGAGGCGAAGCGAGCCAGTCTCGAAGTCCGCATGAGAGCTGCCGTTGGCGCCGTGCACAAATCGGAAAAAGAAGGGAAAAATGTCTGAGCGAAGCGAGTTGTTTTCCCTTCCCGATTTGTGTACGGCGCCAACGGGAACCCCGAAGGGGCAGCGAACCGCGGTCGCCTTCTTTTGCTTACTTTTCTTGGCGAGACAAGAAAAGTGAGTAGCCGCCGGGCTACCCCCGGCAGCGTTGATCGAAGAAAGAACAACCGCAGTTACCGCAACAAACCAGTCCGAAGAAACACAAACGCCGCTGGCTCCCGACTTTCGTCAGGACGACGGAAGTGAAAAATCAACCGCCGCCAATCGCCCGGACAACATCCACCCTATCTGCCTCGGCCAACACCCGTCCGGCCCAAGCCTGCACAGGCACCACCTGCCGATTCACCGCCACCGCCACCGCCTTCCCGGTCAGCTCCAGCGCAGCAATCAGCTGCACCAGATCAGCACCGTCGGCGATGGCATGCGGCTTCCCATTCAATTCAATCTGCATCGCATTCACCGCAACAATCAGGCTTTGGAATAAATCTCGGCGCCCATCTTCACGAACTCCACCGACTTCACTTCCATGCCCTGCTTCAAGGCGGCGATCTCCGAGATGCCTTCCTTGGCGGCGTAGTCGCGCACTTCCTGCGTGATCTTCATCGAGCAGAAATGCGGGCCGCACATCGAGCAGAAATGCGCCACCTTGGCCGAATCCTTGGGCAGGGTTTCGTCATGGAATTCGCGCGCCTTGTCCGGGTCGAGACCGATGTTGAACTGGTCTTCCCAACGGAATTCGAAGCGCGCCTTGGACAAGGCGTTGTCGCGGATCTGCGCGCCCGGATGGCCCTTGGCCAGGTCGGCGGCGTGCGCGGCGATCTTGTAGGTGATGATGCCGTCCTTGACGTCGACCTTGTTCGGCAAGCCCAGATGTTCCTTCGGCGTGACGTAGCACAGCATCGCGGTGCCGTACCAGCCGATCTGCGCGGCGCCGATGCCGGAGGTGATGTGGTCGTAGCCCGGCGCGATGTCGGTGGTCAAGGGGCCCAGCGTGTAGAACGGCGCTTCATGGCACTGCTCCAGTTGCAGGTCCATGTTTTCCTTGATCAGGTGCATCGGCACGTGGCCGGGACCTTCTATCATGACCTGCACGTCGTGCTTCCACGCGATCTGCGTCAGTTCGCCCAGCGTCTTCAGTTCGCCCAGTTGCGCTTCGTCGTTGGCGTCGTAGATCGACCCCGGACGCAAGCCGTCGCCGAGGCTGAAGCTGACGTCGTAGGCCTTCATGATGTCGCAGATGTCTTCGAAGTGCTCGTAGAGGAAAGACTCTTTGTGATGCGCCAGGCACCATTTCGCCATGATGGAGCCGCCGCGCGAGACGATGCCGGTCATGCGCTTGGCGGTCAGCGGCACGTATTGCAGGCGCACGCCGGCGTGGATGGTGAAGTAGTCGACGCCCTGCTCGGCCTGCTCGATCAGCGTGTCGCGGAAGATTTCCCAGGTCAGGTCTTCGGCCTTGCCGTTGACTTTTTCCAGCGCCTGGTAAATCGGCACGGTGCCGATCGGCACCGGCGAATTGCGGATGATCCATTCGCGCGTTTCGTGGATGTTCTTGCCGGTCGACAGATCCATGACGTTGTCGCCGCCCCAGCGGATGGCCCAGGTCATCTTTTCGACTTCTTCGCCGATGGACGAGGTCACGGCCGAGTTGCCGATGTTGGCGTTGATCTTCACCAGGAAGTTGCGGCCGATGATCATCGGTTCGACTTCGGGGTGATTGATGTTGGCGGGGATGATGGCGCGGCCGCGGGCGACTTCGTCGCGCACGAATTCCGGCGTGATCATGGCCGGGATCGAGGCGCCGAAAGATTGGCCCGGGTGCTGGCGGCCCATCAGGTCGGCCAGCTTGTTGCCCATCGGGCCGGAGGCTTTCAGCTGCTCCAGGTATTCCTGGCGGCGCAGGTTTTCGCGGATGGCGATGTATTCCATCTCGGGCGTGATGATGCCTTTGCGCGCGTAGTGCATTTGCGTGACATTGCCACTGAGGTTACCGCCCGCCTTGGCGCGGCGCGGCTTGCGATGCAGGTTGAAGCGCAGCTCGGCCAGAGCCGGATCCTCGAGGCGCTGCCGGCCGTATTCGGAAGTCGGACCGTCGAGTTCTTCGGTATCGTCGCGTTCCAGGATCCACGGCAGGCGCGGCGTCGACAGGCCGTTGCGGATGTCGATCTTGACGTCCGGATCGGTGTAGGGACCGGAGGTGTCGTAGACATAGATCGGCGGATTCTTTTCCGAACCGAACATCGCCGGCGTGTCGGACTGGCTGATCTCGCGCATCGGCACGCGGATGTCGGGACGCGAACCGGTGACGTAGATCTTGCGGGAATTCGGTAAAGGCTGGACGGCTGCTTCGTCTACCGTGGCGGTAGCGGAGAGGAATTTCGGATTGGCGTTCATTTTGGCTCCTTTGCGGTTGGCTTTTGGAGCCAGCAAAGGAGGATTCGGAAAGAGACCTGTTGCGTGTTGAAGATGCAATACGGCGGTTCCGGCGCTTCCCTTCGCTGGCATTACCCAGATCAGGTTCAAGGGTATTTCTCACCCGTTTGCCGTACTTTGGCATTCAGGACCCCTAGCATTTTGTTGCTCTTACTACGTTCAGTTTCAAACGTCGTGGGCCGGATTCTACACCCATAATCCGGCCCGTGACATCACAAATTTCGACTAGTTGTCATGAGAGAAATCCTATGGAGATCCATGGCACCGCGGCAACAATCAGCAGCCCGGCAAGCAGCGCGCCGAGGTAGGGCCAGATCTTGCGCATGCCGGCATCGGGGCTGACGCGGCCGATGGTGCAGGCGCTGTAATAGCCCAATCCGAACGGCGGCGCGAACAGGCCGATGCCCATCGCCAGGATCACCACCATCGCGTAGTGCACTTCGTGCACGCCGAGTTGCCTGGCGATCGGAAACAGCAGCGGCCCGAACAGCACCATCGCCGGAATCCCTTCCAGCACGCTGCCCAGCACGATGAAGGTGACGATGGAAATCAGCAGGAAACCCCAGCGTCCACCCGGCATCAGCGACATGATGTGCGCCAGGTCATGCGAGAAGCCCGACTGCGTCAGCGCCCATGCCATGCAGGTCGCGGTGCCGATGATGAACAGGATCGCCCCCGACAGCGAAGCGGTTTCGACCAGCATCGGATACAGGCGCTTCACGTCGAAGCGGCGATAGACGAGGATGCCGACCACGATCGTGTAGGCGATGCCGATGGTCGATACTTCGGTCGCCGTCGCCACGCCTTCCACCACCGCGGTGCGGATCAGCACCGGAATCGCCAGCGCTGGCAGCGCCACGACGAAGGTGCGCAGCACGACTTGCAGCGATGCGCGCTTGACGTCCTTGAGGTTGCTCTCCGAAATGCGTTGACGCGCAAGGATCGCCAGCGCAACCGCCAGCACGATGCCCGGCAACAAGCCGCCGGTGAACAGCGCCGCAATCGACACGCCGGTGACCGAACCGATGGTGATCAGCACCAGCGACGGCGGAATCGTCTCGGCCATGGCGCCCGATGCGGCCAGCAAGGACACCAGTTCGCCCTCTTCCATGCCGCGCTTCTTCATCTCGGGAAACAGCACCGGCGCCACCGCCGCCATGTCGGCCGTCTTGGCGCCGGAGATGCCCGACACCAGCATGATCGCGCCCAGCAACACGTACGACAAGCCGCCGCGCACATGGCCCAGCAGCGAGGCGAGGAAAGCCACCATGGCCTTGGCCATCTGCGTCATTTCTATCAATTGTCCGAGCAGGATGAACAGCGGCACCGCCAGCAGGATCAGCGAACTCATGCCTTCGTTGACGCGGCCAGGCACCACCTCCAGCGGCGTCGACGTGGTGCACAGCAAATAGGCAATCGTCACCAGCCCGAAGCAGAACGCGATCGGCACGCCGGCCAGCACGCCTGCGCCCAGCAACAGGATGAAGAAGAACGCCAGGTTCCAGTTGCCCATGGCTTGCAGCTGGCTGCCGCCCAGATACAAGGCCGCCGCAATCGCCGCCAGCACCAGCGCGACGAATCCCAGATCGCGCCAGCCGTGACGCGCCAGACGCAGGCCGGAAACACACAGCATCAGCACGCAACCCACCGCCAGCGCCGCTTCGCGCACGGTGCCGGGCACCCCCAGCGCGGGCGTTTCCACCACCCATTCGTTTTGTGCGTATTCGATGGCAGGCAGCAACAGCAAACCGATGAACAGGCAAGGCGTGCCGACCGCAATCGCTTCGACGCGCGCGCGCCAGCCCGGCGACAGTTTGCCGATCAGCGCCGTCATGCGCATGTGTTCGCCGCGCCGCAAGGCCACCGCCGCGCCGAACATCGCCAGCCACAGGAACACCGTCGACGCCAGCTCATCGGCCCACACCAGCGGCTGACGCAGCACGAAGCGCGAGAACACGCTGGTCAGCAAAATGCCTACTTCCGCCACCACGGCGATGGCGGCCGGAATCTCGATGAGCATGCCCAGCGCGCGGTCCAGGTGCGTCAAACCCAGGCTGGGGCGCGGCATGGTCTCGATGTGATGGCCGGCGGCCATCATGCCAGCTCTCCGGAGTATTGCTGCAGCAAGTGCCAGCCTTGCTCGCCGAACTTGGCTTTCCAATCCTTGTAGAACGTGGTCTTGCGCAAGACGTCGCGGAAGGCGTTCTTGTCGACGTCGATGAATTGCAGGCCCTTGCCGGTCAATTCCTGGCGCAGCGAGTCGTTGAGCCTGGCGATGTCGGCGCGCTGATCCAGCGCCGCCTTGTCGAATTCGCGCAGCACGATGGCCTGCACATCCGCCGGCAATTTCTGGAAGGCGCGCTTGTTGCCGAGCACCAGGTATGCATCCCACACATGGCTGGTCATGCTGCAATATTTCTGTACTTCATACAGGCGCGCGGTGGCGATGATGGGCAGCGGATTTTCCTGGCCTTCGACCAGCTTGGTCTGCAGCGAGGAATACACCTCGTTGAAGTTGATCGGCGTCGGCCCCGCGCCCAGCGACTGGAACAGCGAGGTCAGAATGGGCGCTGCCGGCACGCGCAGCTTCATGCCGCGCAAGTCGTCCGGGGTGCGGATCGGCTTGGCGCCTGACGTGATCTGGCGGAAGCCGTTGTTCCAGCTGCGCGACATGCTCATGACGCCGACCTTGTCGATCTGGCTGAAGATGTACTTGCCGAGATCGCCGTCCATCGCCTTCCACACTTCATCGTAGCTGGAGAAGGCAAAGCCGGTGTTGACGATGCCGGCCGCCGGCACCAGCGTCGCCAGGATGGAAGCGGCGATGTTGAAGAACTCGACGCCGCCGTTGCGCACCTGCGCCAGCAAGTCGGTATCCGAACCGAGCTGGTTGGCCGGAAACAGCTTGATGTCGACGCGACCGTTGGTGGCTTCCTTGATGCGGTTGATGGCGTCCTGCGCGCGCTTGTTGACCGGATGCGTCGGGTCCTGGCCGGTGGCGAACTTGTAGTTGAATTCGGCGGCGTGGGCGTATTTGGCGATCCATGCCGACATCGGCAAGGCTGCGCCGGCGGCGCCGTACGTGAGTAGCTTGCGGCGGATGATCCCGCTCTGCGTGAGTGCGTCCTTGGTCATGTCTGTCTCCTTGATATTGGTTTTACTTGTTATTGCATGCGATCTTCCTGTCTTGTTTCCTTTGCGGGCAGGCGGCGTTCAGAGCCACGATCTGATGTTGGCCGACATCACCGCGGCGGAAATGCCGTAGCGGTCGTGCAGGGTCGGCAAGGCGCCGGCGTCGAGGAAGGCATCCGGCAGGCCGATCTGGCGGAACGCCGGCGGCCGCACGTTGGCGCGCATCAGCACGCCGGCCACCGCCTCGCCGAGGCCGCCGACGACGGAGTGGTTTTCGGCGACGATGACCATGCGGCCGCTGCGCGCCGCTTCCTTGCGGATGGCGTCTTCGTCGAGCGGTTTGATGGTCGGCACATGCAGCACGCCGACGTCGACGCTGTCCTTTTGCAGCAGCTTGGCCGTTTCCAGCGCGCGCATGGTCATCAGGCCGGTGGAAATGATCAGCACGTCGCGGCCGTCGCGAATCATCTTGGCCTTGCCCAGTTCGAACTTGTAGTTGTACTCGTCCAGCACGGCCGGCACGTTGCCGCGCAGCAGGCGCATGTAGACCGGTCCCCGGTGGTCGGCGATCTGCGGCACGGCCTGTTCGATGTCGAGCGCGTCGCAGGGATCGACGATGGTCAGGTTGGGCATGGCGCGGAAAATCGCCAGGTCGTCGGTGGCCTGGTGGCTCGGACCATAGCCCGTGGTCAATCCCGGCAAGGCGGCGACGATCTTGACGTTGAGGCTTTCCTCGGCGATCGCCATGCAGATGAAATCGTAGGCGCGGCGCGAGGCAAACACGGCGTAAGTGGTCGCGAACGGCACCATGCCTTCGCGCGCCATGCCGGCGGCGGCGCCCATGAGCAATTGTTCGGCCATGCCCATTTCATAGAAGCGCTCCGGATGCTCCCTGGCGAAGATGTGGAGGTCGGTGTACTTGGCCAGATCGGCGCTCATGCCGACGATATCGGTGCGCACCTTGGCCAGTTCCGCCAGTGCGTGGCCGAACGGCGCCGGACGCGTGGCCTGCCCCTCCGCCGCCAGCGAGGCGATCATCGCCGAGGTGGTCAGACGCGGCTTGGCGGGCGCCTGATTGTTTACGTCGATCTGTTTTTCTTTTACCTGGCTCATGCTTCGCTCCCGACATAAAGCGTATCGAGCGCGAGTTGCCATTCTTCAGGATCGACACGGATAAAGTGATTCTTTTCGCGCCCTTCGAGGAAAGGCACGCCCTTGCACATCTTGGTGTCGCA
>Ga0209646_1000134_pt1 | contig 124492 bp, 112 predicted proteins | sample AraplaL_Col_mTSA_FD_184259 | JGI IMG/M metagenome (GOLD analysis project Ga0209646, IMG submission 184259) | Arabidopsis root microbial communities from the University of North Carolina, USA - plate scrape CL_Col_mTSA (SPAdes) (version 2) | ecosystem: Host-associated > Plants > Roots >...
CATGGTGCGGCCGGTGGTGTCGCGGGTCCGTTGGGGTGGCCGACCGGGGAGCAGAAGTGTGGTCTTGCCGGTGGGGGGTGCTCGCAGTCGTTCCAGAACGGCACGATCACCGTCGACGGAGCAGGGAAGGCGACTGTCAGCCGCCAGCCCTGAGCCCGGCGGCGAGCGCCTCCACCTGATCGGCGACGCGCGCGGCGCCGCGACCGTCGAAGAGATCAGCGCACGCGGCGAAGAGGCGTCGGCGCAGAGGTGCATCGTCGAGCAGCCGTTCCACGGCCGCGGTGAGATCCGCCTCCGCGTCCGTCGACGTCGACAGGTCGACGCCGAGAGCGAGTCCCTCGTGCATGAGCGCCGCGAAGCCGGCGCGTTGATTGTCGACGACCGCCGCGAACACCGCAGGCACACCCAGCGTGCAGACATCCCATGCGCTCGTGCCCGTCGCCGAGACCGCGACATCGGCGGCCGCGAGGAGGTGCGGGAGCCGCGGTGTCGGCGGGTGCACGCGCACTCCTTCGAGGCGGCCGGCGCGGGCAGTCACGGCGTCGCGCCACCGGTCCGTCACCACGAGATCGATATCGGCGGGGACGGACAGGGCCTCGAGCGCGCCGGCCACCGTCACCATCGCGCCAGTCGGATCGCTCCCACCCATGAAGGCGCAGATGCGGGGTCTCCCGGAGATCTCACGCACATCTGGTCGCCGCAACGCGACGATCTCCTTGCGGACCAGAGCATACCGAGGGCCCGCGAGCAGTCTCCTGCGCTGCGTCGGGCTCAATGACCCGCCGTCGGCGCCCAGATTCTGGTCCAGGTAGCGTGTCGCATCCGCTCCGCGGCCGTCGCCGTCGATCACCAGCATGACCGGCACGATCCTGTTGGCCGCGGTGATCGCGTCCGCTGGGATCGTGTAGGAATCGATGATCATCATTTCGATGCCCTCGTAGTCCGCGGCCCGAGTGCTCATCGTCCCGGGCGGAACGCTCTCGACGGTGACACCGGCTTCGATGATCCGGGCCTCCAGCCAGGCGACATTCTCAACGGAGCCCCGGAGGACCACCTCGTGTCCTCTCGCTGTCAACTCCTCCGCGATCGTCAGACAGCGCATCACGTGACCTGTGCCGATCGCCTCGCTGGCGTCGGCGCGTATCAAGCACCTCACGAGTAAGATCCTATTGGCCGGTCATCCGCGACCTCTTGTGCGGCTGACAACGTCTCAGACATGGAGGACCATCATCACGATTTTGCAGGGCTCGTCGATTCTCGTGACGGGCGGTACCGGATCCTTCGGCAAGGCGTTCATTCAGTACGCGCTGGACAACTTCGACCCCCGCCGCATCGTCATCTATTCGCGCGACGAGCTCAAGCAGTACGAAGCGCGTCAACTCTTCGCGGATGACCCGCGGCTGCGCTGGTTCATCGGCGACATCAGGGACCAGGATCGTCTTCGGCGCGCGATGCACGAGGTCGACTATGTCGTCCACGCGGCGGCACTGAAGCAGGTCGACACCGCGGAGTACAACCCGTTCGAGTACGTGAAGACGAATGTCGTGGGATCGCAGAACGTCGTCGAAGCCGCTATCGACGCGGGCGTGAAGAAAGTCGTCGCGCTCTCCACGGACAAGGCCTCCAGCCCGCTCAACCTGTATGGCGCGACGAAGCTCGCCGCGGACAAGCTCTTCCAGTCTGCGAACCACTACGCGGCGAGCTACGAGACGCGCTTCAGCGTCGTCCGTTACGGCAACGTCATGGGCAGCCGCGGGTCGGTCATCCCGTTCTTCCGGAAGCTCGCCGCGGAGGGCAAGCCGATGCCCGTGACGGACAGCCGGATGACCCGGTTCTGGATCACCCTCCCGCAGGCCGTCGCTTTCGTGGTCGACTCGTTCGATCAGATGCAGGGCGGGGAGTTGTACGTTCCGCGGATCCCGAGCATGAAGATCCTCGACCTCGTCGAGGCGATCGCGCCGGGGGCGGAGACCTACGAGATCGGCATCCGTCCGGGCGAGAAGCTCCATGAAGAGATGATCAGCCTCGACGACGCCCGACGCACGCTTCGGCTGGGTGACCGTTACGTGGTACTGCCGACGATCGCGAACTGGGGTTTCACCCCGCCGGAAGGCGAGGCTCTGCCGGAAGGCTTCGCCTACCAGTCGGACAGCAACGACCTGTGGCTCGATGCGCAAGGCATCCGTGACATCCTCGAGACCCTGAGCTGATGGCGGAGCCAATCCCGTACGGTCATCAGTCCATCGACGATTCCGACGTCCAGGCCGTCGTCGGCGCTCTCCGCGGCGAGTGGCTGACAACCGGCCCTGCGGTCGCTGCATTCGAAGCGGAGATCGCCGCCGTCGCCGGTGTCGGTGAGGCGGTGGCCGTGACGAGTGGAACGGCCGCGCTCCACGCCGCGTACGCGGCAGCCGGTGTCAGCGAGGGCGACCAGGTAATCGTGCCGGCGTTGACGTTCGCGGCGACCGCGTCCACGGCCTCCCTTCTGGGGGCCGAGATCGTGTTCGCCGACGTCGACGAAGAGACCGGCAATATCGATCCCGCCGTGGCCGATGCGCTGACGACGGACCGGACCGCGGTGGTGGCGGCCGTGGATTTCGCCGGGCACCCGGCCGATATCGACGCCCTGGTGCCGGTTGCCCGCCGCCGCGGCGCGCTGCTCCTCGAGGACGCCGCGCATTCCATCGGATCGACCTATCGGGGTCGTCAGGTCGGATCCCTCGCCGACCTGACGACGTTCTCGTTCTTCCCGACCAAGAATCTGACCACTGCCGAGGGCGGTGCCGTCGTCTCGACAGACCTCGAGCTCGCCGCCGCCGCGCGCTCTTTCCGCAGCCATGGGTTGGTCAGGGATCGTGCTCTGCAGCGGTACCCGGACGAGGGGGCATGGCATCAGGAGATCCATCGCCTCGGCCTGAACTATCGGCTGCCTGACGTGCTCTGCGCGCTGGGGCTGAGCCAGCTCCGACGGCTCGCGGAGTTCAAGGCGGCCCGAACTCGTGTCTTCGATCGCTATCAGGATGGTCTGGCGGGCATCGATGGCCTCCAGCTGCCGACCAAGTGGGATGATGTCGATCCGATGTGGCATCTCTTCCCCGTGCGGGTGCAGGACGGAAGGCGTCGCGAGGTCTTCGATCGCTTGCGCGCCCAGGGGATTCTCGTGCAGGTGAACTACATCCCCGTCTACTGGCACCCGTACTACGAGGACCTTGGCTACCGACGCGGCATGTGCCCCGTCGCTGAAAAGTACTACCGCGAAGAGATCTCGCTGCCCATGTTCGCGAGCCTGTCGACTGACGATCAGGATCGTGTGATCGACGCGGTACGCGAGATTCTCGGCTGAGGGGATGAAATGACGAAGACTGTCCAGGGACCGATGATCATCGCGGAGATCTCGGGGAATCACAATGGTTCCCTCGACCGCGCGCTCGAGATCGTGCGGGCAGCTGCGGCAGCGGGGGCGCACGCGGTGAAGATCCAGACGTATACGGCTGACACCATCACGCTCGACGTGGATGCGCCGGCGTTCCGGGTGAGTGAAGGGCACGCCCTCTGGGGGTCCAGGACCCTGCACGACCTCTATGAGGAAGCGCACACGCCGTGGGACTGGCACGCTCCGATCTTCACGCTCGCACGCGAACTCGGGATGCTCGCCTTCAGCACCCCGTTCGACGAGACCGCCGTCGAGTTCCTCGAGACGCTCGACGTCCCGATGTACAAGATCGCGTCGTTGGAGATCGTCGACCTGCCGCTGATCGAGCAGGTGGCCCGCACGGGGAAGCCCGTGATCCTCTCCGTCGGCACGGCGTCGATCGGAGAGGTCGCCGCTGCCGTCGACGCTGCACGGCGCGGCGGATGCAGCGACCTCACTCTGCTGGCTTGCACGAGCTCATATCCCGCAGAGCCCGACGACGCGAACCTTCGGCGTATTCCGGTCATGGCGGACATGTTCGGCGTAAAGGTGGGGCTGTCCGATCACACGAGCGGCGTCGGGGTTTCGATCGCCGCCACCGCCCTGGGGGCCGCGGTGATCGAGAAGCACGTCACCCTGCGCCGCAGCGACGGCGGCGTCGACTCCGCCTTCTCGCTAGAACCTGAGGAGCTCCGGCTTCTCGTCGAAGGCTGCGATGCCGCCGCGCGCGCGCTCGGAGCTGCGCATGTGTGGACGACCGGGGCGGAAGCGGAATCGCTACGCCTCCGTCCCTCCCTCTACGTGGCGGAGAGGGTCGCCGCGGGAGACGAAGTCACGTCGCGCAACGTCCGGAGCGTCCGCCCGTCGGGGGGGCTGCCGCCGGCGGATCTCCCGCGGGTTCTCGGACGACGTTTCGCGGAGGACGCGGAAGTGGGGACGCCCGTCAGCTGGGAGCTTCTTCGCTGACGGCGTCGGTCCAAGTCAGCAGGAGGACGTCGTCCGCGATGCTCTCCTCGCGGAAGCCGGCGGACGCGAACAGAGCTCGGCTGATCGCGTTCTCAGCGCGGATCCGCGCGATGATCCGCACACCGCTGCCCGCCATCCTCCGATACTCCTCGATGCCGGACAGGAGGAGTGGAAGGGAGAGGCCGCGTCCCCGATGCGCGGGGGCAACCGTGATGCTGATCTCCGCAACACCGCCCTGTCCATCCAGACGGACGGTTCCGATCGGTTCGCCGTCCTGTTCCCCGATGTAGAGGCATCGGTCCGGGTCGGTGATCGCCCGGTCCAACCATCGACGGTGGGATTCCTCGTCGACCGGTGCGGTGCTCAGCGAAGAGGCGCGAGTCACCGGGTCGTTCCGCCACTCGAGCAGGATCGGGGAGTCGCCGGGAGTGACGTCGCGCACGGTGATCACGCGTTCAGCCTAGCCGCCACGAACTAGCATGGAGGGATGGTGCTCGCTATCCTCCAAGCCCGGACAAGCTCACACCGCCTGCCAGGGAAGGTGCTGGCTCCAGTGGCGGGGGCGCCGCTCATCGTGCGAGCGCTGGAACGGATCTCCCGCGCGTCCCTGATCGACCGCATCGTCCTGGCGACGTCGGACGATGCTTCTGACGACGACCTCGCGGCCGTGGTGTCGGAAGCCGGATACGACGTCCATCGTGGTCCGCTCACCGACGTCCTCACCCGGTTCCTGCAGGCTATGGACCGATTCCCCGATGAGACGGTGGTCCGGCTCACCGGGGACAACGTCCTGTGCGACCCGGTGGTCATCGATGACGTCATCCGCGCCCATCTCGACAATGGCGTCGATTACACGTCGAACACGCTTCAGCGCTCCTTCCCACGGGGACTGGACGTGGAGGTCTTCCGGGCCGCGGCGCTCCAGGACGTTGCTGCGCTGGCCACGAGAGAGGAAGAGCGCGAGCACGTCACGCTCGGGATCTACCGACGGCCGGAACGGTTTCGGTTGCACTCCGTGGTCCAGACGCCGGATCGGTCGAGTCTTCGGTGGACGGTCGACTTCCCCGCGGATCTCGAGTTCGCACGAGCGGTCTACGAGCATCTGCACGGACGAGCTCCCAGATTCGGGCAGGACGACGTGGTGGCGCTCCTCGAGGAACACCCCGCACTGGTCGTTCGCGAGTCGGATATGGCATGAGCCGCGCGTGGGCTCAGCGCTCTGTCGGGAGGCGTGGCATAGAATACTGGGGTTCGTGGCGACGACCGTCGCCGCTACCGAATGAGTGGGCCCGTGACTGACTCCCGAGAACTTTTCGCCGCCGTCCCGCGTTCCGATTTCGATACTCCTGGCCGTAGCCGCGGACTGATCGATGTCGTGCGCTGGCGTTACCTCTTGACCTTGCTCGTCCGGACGGGTGTGACGACCCGCTATCGGAACTCCGTGCTCGGGTGGACGTGGTCCTATGTCCGACCCGCCGCTCAATTCCTGGTGTTCTGGATCGTTCTCGGGTTGTTCATGAACCTCGACAAGGGGATCCCGAACTACGCCGTGTACCTGTTCTCCGGCATCGTTGTGATCAACCTCTTCTCGGAGGCATTCAAGAACGCGACCACTTCGATCGTCGGTAACGCGCCGCTTGTGCGGAAAGTCTTCCTGCCTCGCCAGCTTTTCGCGGTGTCGGCGGTGATCGTCGCGTTCGTGCACTTCCTCCCTCAGGTTGGACTCCTGCTCATCGTCTGCCTGCTGCTGGGGTGGATCACCCAGGTCTCTCTCCTCACAGTGCTGGCGATCTTCGCCGGCATGGTGATCGTCATGATCTTCGCCCTCGGGCTCGGGCTTTTCTTCGGTGCGCTCAACGTGCGATACCGGGACGCGGAGAACGTGGTCGAGCTCATGCTCCTGCTGGCCACGTGGGCGTCGCCCGTCCTGTATTCCTGGGTCATGGTCCAGGACGCAGTGGTGGAGCGGCTCGGGTGGCCGCAGTGGCTGCTGGAGGTCTATCTGTTGAACCCGATCACGCAGGCCGTGGAACTCTTCCACTACGCCTTCTGGCGGCCTGCGACGGCGCACTCCGCCATGGATCCGATCCCGCCGGACCTGGCGTGGAACACGCTGTGGACACTGCTCATCGCCATAGGGACGCTTCTGCTCGGGCAGCTCGTGTTCCGTCGCCTCGAGGGAAGGTTCGCGCAGGATCTATGAGTGCCCCCACCATGCTCCGCCCGAGCATCATCATCGATGATGTCAAGAAGCGCTTCACGCTCAACCATGCGTTCTCGCTGAAGGACACCGTCGTGTCCTGGATCAAGCGCCGCAAGCTGACCAGCCAGTTCGAAGCGCTCAGGGGCGTCGATCTCGTGATCGGAGAGGGCGAATCGGTCGCGATCCTCGGACTGAACGGCTCCGGCAAGTCGACGCTCCTCAAGCTGATCTCCGGCGTCATGGAGCCCGACGAGGGCGAGGTCTTGACACGGGGGCGGGTCGCCGGGCTCATCGAGGTCGGAGCCGGGTTCCACCCGGAGCTCTCGGGACGAGAGAACGTCTTCCTCAACGCCGCCATCCTCGGTATGAAGAAGCACGAGATCGAGGAGCGCTACGACGAGATCGTGGCGTTCAGTGAGATCGAGCAGTTCATCGACCAAGAGGTCAAGCACTACTCCTCTGGCATGTTCATGCGGCTCGCGTTCTCTGTGGCCATCCATGTCGAACTCGATGTGCTCCTCGTGGACGAGATCCTCTCCGTGGGCGACGCACCCTTCCGAGAGAAGTGCCGGATCAAGTTCGAGGAGCTCATCGAAGAAGGGAAGACCCTCGTCGTCGTCAGCCACGACATGGAGATGGTCCGGGAGCTGTGCACCCGGGGGGTCGTGATCAACAAGGGTTCCGTCGTCTACGACGGTGAGGTCGAGGGCGCGATCGCGCTGGTGGACAAGTGACCGGCTGGGGTGAGCAGGCGCCCGCGCTGCTGCTCGCGCTGGCATATCTGGTCGTCCCCGGTCTTCCCACAGCGCTGTGCCTCCGCGGCGTCCCCGGCGTCGTACGGCTGGCCGCCGCGGTCGGGAGTTCCCTCGGCATCATCGCCGCAGCGTCCGTGCTTGCGCCGGTCGTTGGGCTGCGATGGGGGGTGCTCCCTGTCGTCGGAGTGGCCGTCGTGGTGTCCGTCATCGCGGGCGCTCTCCGTCTGAGCGACCGCCGCCCGACTCCCGAGGCCGCGAACACCACCTCGCGCAAGCCATGGGTATGGGCGGGGCTCGCTGTCGCGTTCCTCGGGTGGGTGGCGCTCCTCGTGCTGGGAATGCGCGATCCTGGCAACCCGTCTCAGCTGTACGACGGGCTCTTCCATCTCAATGCCGTGGAGTTCATCCTCGACGCGGGGGATGCGTCACCGCTCCACATGACCATGGTGACGCCCGGACAGACGACCAGCTTCTACCCGACGCTGTGGCACGCGCTCGTGAGTCTTCTCGTGCCCCTCTCCGGCGGAGTGGTGGCCGCGACGAACGTGGCGACGATCGCAGTGATAGCACTGATCTGGCCGGTCGCGCTGGCAGCGCTGACGACCGTGGTCTTCCCGGATCGACCCCTGGCCGCCGCTTTCGCCCCGGTGCTGGGATGGGGCTTCAGCGTCTTTCCTCTCGGATTCCTGAACTGGGGCGTCCTCTACCCCAACCTGATCGGCACGGTGCTGATCCCCCTCGTGCTCGCCAGTGTCCTCCTCGCCTGTGCCCCGGGCCTCTCATGGCAACGCCGCACCCTGCGGGTTCTGGTGGCGCTGGCGGTCGCCGGGGGCACCGCGCTCGGGCATCCGTCCGCGCTCCTCGGCGGGGTCGCTCTGCTCGTGCCGTTCGCGGTGTGGCGCGCCTGGGGTGTAGTGCGTCGCAGCACCGCGACCGCTCGTGTCGTCGTGATCGCCCTCATCGGGCTGGCCCTGGCGGGATTGCTGGTGGTCTGGGGCGCAGCCAACGTCACAACCCACGAGTGGCTTCCGACGCAGACCATCGCGCAGTCCGTGGGTGAGGTCGCTTTCCTCAGCCCCGTCGGGCGGAGCACCGGACTGCTCCTCGGCCCGCTCGTCGCCATAGGTATCTGGTACCTCGCACGGCGACGTGTCTGGTGGGTGCTGGGCTCGTACGCCGTCAGCATCGCCCTCTACCTCGCGGCGGCGTGGCTGCCGGTCTTGGCGCTTCGCAGCTTCTTCGTGGGCGTCTGGTACGACGACACGACGCGGGTCGCTGCGCTGCTCGCCGTGTGGGGTCTGCCGCTCGCCGCGGTCGGCATCTCCGTCGTGGGGGATTGGATCGCGCAGCTGCACAGGAGGCGCCGTAGAGGGGTTCTCGTCGCGGTGATCGCGCTGCTTGCGCTCGCCGCAGGCAGCCACCTCCTCGCCGTGCGTAACGATCTCCGCTACCTGCGTGACGTGAGCTACCGCTTCGATGAGCAGTCCCAGGGGCTCTCGCCTGACGAAGCGGCCCTGTTCGAGCGAGCCGAGCGCGAACTGGGGCCGAACAGCCTTGTGGTCGGCGATCCCCTCACGGGGGCCGGCCTCCTCTACGCGTACACCGGGCACGATGTCGTCTTCCCGCATGTCACCGGCCGGTACGGGCCAGAGTCCGCGGTCCTGGCCCGCTCCCTCGTCACCGGTGACGCTGCGGCGTGCGAAGCGATCGAAGACCTCGGAGTCACACACGCCGTGGACTTCGGCGACACGGTGCTCTTCCAGAACCACTACACGACCTACGACGGTCTGCACGATCTCGACGAGTCGCCGATCCTCACCGAGGTGGATCGGGTCGGCGATGCCGTCCTCTACGAGATCACGGGTTGCGACTAGCATCCTTCTCGTGTTCCTCCGCCTCGAGCAGCGCGATCTTGCGGGCGAGGAGCGTGAGCTGTCGCTGTAGCGCGATGTTGCGTCGGTACTGGGAATAGACGAAGGCCAGGAACATCACGATGAGGCCGTAGAGCACGAGATCCGTGCCGCGTCCGACGCCGACGAGACCGGCGACGAAGCTCAGCCACTGGGGGAACAGCACCGACAGCACGGCGACCACCACGAACAGCCCCATGAGGAGGCGTCGGATGGCCAGGTGACTGTCTGCCCCGGTTCGACGCATCATGAAGACGGCGAGGACGATGATCGCCGCGATGAGCAAGAACTGGATCCACATGTTCAGCGCACCACCAGGTCGACGAGGATATTCACGGAGTTCAGCACGCTCTGGCCCTTCGCCTTGGAGTAGTCGGTGTAGAGGAGTTCCACCGGATACTCCTTCCAGGGCAAGCCCGTCCGACCGAGTTCGAGCACGATCTCGGTGGCGTGTGCCATGCGGTCCTGCTGGAGCGCGATGCTGGCTGCCGCATCGCGGCGGATCACGCGCAAGCCGTTGTGCGCGTCGGTGAGCTTGAGGTTCGTGGTCAGGTTGGTGACCCACACCGCGGTCTTGAGGATGACCCTCTTGATCCACCCCGGGTTGGTGCGGTCGTCGAGGAAGCGCGATCCGAAGACGATCGCGACGTCTTCGTCTCTGGCCAGTCGGAGCATACCGAGCGCGTCTTCCACGCGGTGCTGACCATCGGCGTCGAACGTGACGATGTAGTCGCATCCGGGGTGCGCGAGCGCAAAGTCGATGCCTGTCTGGAGCGCCGCCCCCTGTCCCAGGTTCACCGGGTGCTGCACCAGAATGGCGCCCGCGGCCAACGCTACCGCTGCCGAGCCGTCGGTCGAGCCGTCGTCGACGCAGACGACGTTCTCGAAGTGCGGCTTCAGGCCCTCGATCACGTCGCCGATGACGCTTGCTTCGTTGTAGAGCGGGATGACGACCCACGCGCGGGGATCGGCGGGGGAGGGCGCGGGGACGCTCGAGGACATGGCTCTATTGTGTCAGGTGTCGATTCCCTCGCCGTGCATGAGTGCGTCGATGCGCGGTTCGCGGCGCGCGTCGAGGTTCGCGGAGCAACGCCAAGTAGAATCTCGTCAGTGCTGCCTCATCGCGCAGCGTGCAAGGAGCCCCGTGACTGAAACCTCCCGCGTGCGGATCGTCGATTCCGCCGATGTGTCCGCCGACGCCGTCATCGGCGACGGATCCTCCATCTGGCACCTCGCCCAGGTGCGCGAGCAGGCCCGCCTCGGCGAGAACTGCATCGTCGGGCGCGGCGCGTACATCGGTACCGGTGTGGAGATGGGCGACAACTGCAAGGTGCAGAACTACGCCCTGGTCTACGAGCCCGCCAAACTCGGCGACGGCGTCTTCATCGGGCCCGCCGTCGTGCTCACCAACGACACATACCCCCGCGCGATCAACGCCGACGGGAGCCTCAAGAGCGCCCACGACTGGGAGCCGGTCGGGGTCACGATCGAGCGCGGCGCGTCGATCGGTGCCCGCGCGACCTGCGTCGCCCCGGTGACGATCGGTGCCTGGGCGACGGTCGCGGCCGGCGCCGTGGTTGTCAAGGACGTCCCGGCGCACGCCCTCGTCGCCGGCGTCCCCGCCCGGCGCATCGGCTGGGTCGGCGAGGCGGGCGTCCCGCTCACCCGCGGCGACGACGAGAACACCTGGGTGTGCCCCGCGACAGGGGCGCGCTTCATCGAGACCGACGGAACACTGACCAAGGAGACCGTGTGAGCGAGTTCATTCCCCCCGCCAAGCCCCTCATCGGCGACGAAGAGCGCGAAGCAGTCGACCGCGTCCTGCGCAGCGGCATGGTCGCGCAGGGACCCGAGGTCGCCGCCTTCGAGGAGGAGTTCTCCGCGCACTTCGTGCCCGGTCGCCCGTCCGTGGCGGTCAACTCCGGTACCGCGGGTCTGCACCTCGGTCTGCTCGCCGCTGGAGTCGGCCCTGGCGACGAGGTCATCGTGCCGTCCTTCACCTTCGCCGCGACCGGCAACTCGGTGGCGCTCACCGGGGGCACCCCGGTCTTCGTCGACATCGAGCCGGACACCTTCTCCCTGGACCCCGAGGCGGTCGCCGCCGCGATCACGCCGAAGACCAAGGGCATCCTCCCCGTGCACCTCTACGGGCACCCGGCCCGGATGCGCGAGCTCGAGGCGCTGGCCGCCGAGCGCGGTATCGCCCTGTACGAGGACGCGGCGCAGGCGCACGGTGCGTCGCTGGACGGCCGCCCCGTCGGCTCGTTCGGCGAGTTCGCCATGTTCAGCCTCTACCCGACGAAGAACATGACCAGCGGCGAGGGTGGCATGGTGACCACGGCGACCGACGAGATCGCCCGTCAGGTCAAGCTGCTGCGCAACCAGGGCATGGAGCGGCAGTACGAGAACGAGATCGTGGGCTTCAACGCCCGCATGACCGACATCCACGCCGCGATCGGTCGTGTGCAGCTGACCAAGGTGGACAGCTGGACGAAGACCCGTCAGCAGAACGCCGCCTTCCTCGACGCGAACCTGCAGGGCGTCGTCGTCCCGCCGGTCGCCGACGGCGCCGTGCACGTGTACCACCAGTACACCATCCGCGTCCCCGAGGATCGGGACGGCTTCGTCGCCGCCCTGAAGAACGAGTACAACGTCGGCGCCGGCGTGTACTACCCGATCCCGAACCACCGCCTCCCGTCGCTGACGCACTTCGCGCCCGGCCTCGACCTCCCGGAGACGGAGCGCGCCGCGCGCGAGGTCGCCTCGCTGCCGGTGCACCCGTCGCTCAGCCAGGACGACCTCGAGCGCATCGTCGCCGCGGTGAACGCCGTCGCGAAGGCGGGTGCCTGATGGCAGACCTGCGCGCCGGTCTCCTCGGCGTCGGGATGATGGGTCGCCACCACGCCCGCGTGCTGCGCGAGCTGGACGGTGTCGAGCTCGTCGCGATCGCCGACCCGGGCGGCGACCCGCACGGCGTCGCGGGCGACCTGGAGATCCTGCCGGACATCGACGCGCTCATCGACGCCGGCATCGACCTGGCCGTCGTCGCTGTGCCCACGCGGTTCCACGAGGACGCGGCACTCAAGCTCGCCGCCGCCGGAGTCCACACTCTCGTCGAGAAGCCGATCGCGCACACGGTGGACGCCGGTCAGCGCATGGTCGATGCCTTCGCGTCGGCGGGACTGATCGGAGCCGTCGGGCACATCGAGCGCTTCAACCCCGCGGTGCAGGAGCTGCGTCGTCGGATCGAGGCCGGTGACCTCGGTGCGGTCTACCAGGTCGTGACACGGCGTCAGGGGCCGTTCCCCTCGCGCATCGCCGACGTCGGGGTGGCGAAGGACCTCGCCTCCCACGACGTCGACCTCACCGCCTGGGTCGTGCAGAGCGACTACGAGCGCGTGTTCGCCCAGACCGCCTTCAAGAGCGGCCGGGAGCACGAGGACATGATCACCATCACGGGCCGGACCACGAACGGTGTGATCGTCAACAACATCGTCAACTGGCTGAGCCCGATGAAGGAGCGGCTCACTGTCGTCACCGGGGAGAAAGGCGCCTTCCTCGCCGACACATCCACCGGTGACCTCACCTTCTACGCCAACGGCACGATCCCCCTCGAGTGGGAGTCCGTGTCCTCTTTCCGCGGGGTCTCCGAAGGGGACGTCACGCGTTATGCGTTCGCCAAGCGCGAGCCGCTACGCGTCGAGCATGAGGCCTTCCGCGATGCTGTGCTCGGGCACCAGACCGACGTCGTCACGATGGAGCAGGGACTGCGCACGCTCGCCGTGGTCGAGGCGGCGCTGGAATCGTCTCGGACCGGCGCGGCGGTCGCACTCTAGGTGATGCGCCTCTCGATCGTCAGCCGCATCTTCGCACCGGAGCCGAGCGCCGCCTCGTTCCGGCTGCGTGCAGTCGCCGACGCTGCTGTCGGCGAGGGGCACGTGGTGGATGTGATCACCTCACGGACGCCCCCGATGCTCGCTGATGCCCCAGCTGGCATCGATCCTCGCGTCACCATCCGCCGGGCACGCGTGCTGAGGGACCGTCACGGCTATGTGCGCGGCTACTTGCAGTACCTCAGCTTCGACGTGCCGCTTCTCTTCCGGATGCTGCGGCGGCCCCGTCCGGACGTGGTGCTCGTCGAACCGCCGCCCACCACCGGTGCGGTCATGCGGGTGATGTGCGCGCTCCTTCGCCGCCCCTACGTGTATTACGCAGCGGACGTCTGGTCCGATGCTGCTGTCCTCACGGGTGCGTCCCGACCGGTCGTCGCTGTCGTCCGCGCGATGGAGCGATTCTGCCTCCGGGGCGCACGACGGGTCCTCGCGGTGAGCGACGGTGTCGCGTCGCGGCTGCGGGAGTGGGGAGTGGAGCGCATCGATACGATCGGCAACGGCACCGATCTGACTGATTTCGCCGTGGATGGCCCCGACATGGGGCTGCCGGGGCCGTACTTCGTCTACACAGGCACGGCATCCGAGGTGCACGGTGCCGTGATCTTCGCCGAGGCCTTCGCGGACGTGCACCGGGATCATCCCGAGGCGCGGGTCGTCTTCATCGGTCAGGGCACGGACTGGCCGGTGATCGCCGATATCGCTGCAACCCTTCCCGCAGGGGTGATGTCCGTGCTTCCGCGAACGGAGCCGAGCGAGATCGCGCGATGGCTGAGGGGCGCTACCGCGGCCCTCGCCTCGGTCGTGCCGGGGAAGGGGTACGACTTCGCATTCCCCACGAAGATGTATGCGGCGCTGGCTTGCGGGGTTCCGGTGCTGTACGCGGGTATCGGGCCGGGACGCGACTTCGTGCTCCAGACGGGGGAGGGAATCGCGGTCGGCTACGGTGTCGAAGAAGTGTCCCTGGCGATGCGGCGGTTCCTGTCGCGGCCGGGAGAGCGGACATCCGCAGAACGGCACATGGCCGCGCGAAAAGCCCGAGAGATCGCGGATATTGATGCGGTCGCCGCGCGGGCCGTCCGCGTGCTCGAATCTGCGGCGGCAGGGAAACGTTGAGGAAGATGTGATGAGGTATCCGGTGGTTCTGATCTCAGCGGGAGCGGCATGAAGCTCATATGGAAGACCCTGCGGTCCGTTGTGCCCCTGCTGCCGGCGCGGGCGCAACGCTTCCTGTGGATGTATGTGATCTCGACGAGCGCTCTCGCGATCCTCGACGTCGCGGCGCTCATGCTGCTCGCCGTGTCCGTGACCTCGATGGTGCAGATGGAGGATGTGACGCTTCCGGTGATCGGCACGATCACCAGCGACGGCTACATCTGGATCATCGCGACCGTCGCCATCCTCATCATCACGAAGTCCGCCCTCGCTGTGACCCTTCAGTGGTTCGCGACACGGCGGTTCGCGACCTTCGAGCTCGAGATCGGCGACCGGCTCTTCGACGCGTACATACGTGCCCCGTGGACCGAGCGGCTCAAGCGCAACACCTCGCAGCTGGTCCGCTTGGCCGACGTTGGCATCGCGAACGTGACCTCCGGCTTCCTGCTTCCGGTGCTCGGGCTGCCGCAGCTGCTGTGCACCTCGGCCGCCGTGATCGTCGTGCTCGTGGTCGCGAATCCGGTGACCGCCGTCGTGACGATGGTGTACCTCGGGTTCATCGCGCTGATCCTCTACTTCTGGATGTCCCGAAAGTCGGTGGAAGCGGGTCGGGTGAACCGAGACTACTCATTCCGTGTCGCCTCTCTGATGACGGACATGGTCGCCGCGCTCAAGGAGATCACGCTGCGCAACATGGCGCCGGACGTGGCGAAGGTCGTGCACGACAACCGCATCCACACCACCCGGGCTCGTGCGAATCTCGGCTTTCTCGGTGCCTTCCCTCGTTTCGTGCTCGATGCCGCGCTCATCGGGGGCTTCCTCCTCGTCGGTGGCATCGCCTTCCTTTCGGGCGGCGCCGCTCAGGCGATATCCGCCGTGGCAGTCTTCGCTGTCGCGGGGTTCCGACTCGTGCCCTCGCTCACCGGTTTCCAGGCAGTCCTGACGCAGGCTACCTCCAATGTGCCGCACGTCTCGGCGGTCATCAGCGACATCAAGGCCGCGGAGGGCTATCTCGAGCGCGCCGAACGCATCGGGCACGACCCGCTCTCGGCTGAGCCTCGCACGCTCGTCCTCTCGGACGTCTCCTTCACCTACCCGGGCGGAGAGTATCCGGCGCTCAGCGGCGTGAATCTCACTCTCCCCATCGGCAGCACCCTCGCGCTCGTCGGGTCATCCGGTGCAGGCAAGTCGACACTCGTCGATCTCATCCTGGGACTGCTGGAGCCCACTGAGGGGACCGTCCGCCTCGACGATCAGAGCCTGCACGACGTCATGGCGGCATGGCGTTCGAAGGTGGGGTACGTGCCGCAGGACGTCGCTCTCTTCGACGGGACGATCGCGCAGAACGTCGCCCTTTCGTGGACCTCCGAGCTCGACCGCGATCGTGTCGAGACCGCCCTGCGTCGCGCCCAGCTCTGGGACATCGTCAGCAAGCGGCCGGGGGGCATCGACGGACGCGTCGGCGACCGCGGTATGTCGCTGTCCGGCGGGCAGCGACAGCGGCTGGGCATCGCCCGGGCCCTCTACAGCGATCCTCTCGTGCTGGTGCTCGATGAAGCCACGAGCGCGCTCGACACCAAGACGGAAGCCGACGTCACGTCCGCGATTCAGCAGCTTCGCGGTGACGTCACCCTGATCTCCGTCGCCCACCGCCTCGCCACCATTCGCGACCACGATCAGATCTGCTATATGCGTGATGGTGCCATCGCCGCGACCGGGACATTCGACGAGGTCGTCGCCGAGATGCCGGAGTTCGCCGTGCAGGCGCGTCTCGCGGGGCTCGTGAAGTGACCGTTCCGCTCCTCGATGTCGTAATCGCGGTGCATACCCGCACGCGACCGATCGGGCGTGCCGTGGCATCGCTCCTCGGCGACGAACCCGTCGATGTGCGCGTGACAGTCGTATGCCATGGGATCGAGGCCGTACGCATCGCGGAGACGGTCGGAATCCCGGCGGGCCCCCTGCTGCGGTACGTGGAGTACCGCGACGGCATTCCGAGCCCGGCAGGGCCTTTCAACCACGGGATGCGGATGGCTGACGGAGCTTACGTAGCGATCATGGGATCGGATGACTTCGTCGAACCGGGCGCTACGAAAGCCTGGACGGAGTACCTGCGCGCGCACCGCCCTGACATCGCTCTGATGCGCCTGCGCCGGCAGGACGGCACGATCCTCGCGAGCCCCCTGACGCGAATCGGACGGTCCCGTTCGCTGGACGCCGTGCGTGACCGGCTGTTCTACCGCACGGCCCCGCTCGCGCTGATCCGTCGCGAGCTGCTGGTCGACCCGGCCTTGTCCCTCACCGAGGGACTCCGCACCGGTGACGACATGGCTCTGTCCGCGCGTCTCTGGGCGGGAAGCGCGCGAGTCGACCTCCTGTCCGACGCGCCCTGTTACGTCATCGGTGCGGACGCGGGGGATCGCATCACCGAGTCCGTCATGACCGTCGGCGATCAGCTCCGCGCTGTCGAGCTTCTCGTTTCAAGCGATTGGTGGCGGCGCCTTCCCGGCGCGACGCGTGCCTCGCTCGGGGTCAAGCTCCTCCGGGTGCATGTGCTCGACGCGCTTCTCGGACGACCCACGGCGGACGCGTGGACGGATCAGGGGCGCCGCGACATCGTGAGGATCGTCGAAGCTGTGGTGCGGGATGCTCCTCGTGCTCTGCGGCCGCTCTCTCGAGCCGACCGTGCCCTGCTCGATGCAGCGCGGCATGCCGGAAGCGCCGAAGAGTTGGTGCAGGCGATCCACCGGAGACGGACGGCGGGTCGATGGGAGACGATGCTGCCGCGCGCATGGTGGAGAGCTTTCGACCGGGAGAGCACGCTCGTCCGTTTTCTGCTCTACCGCCTGAGACGAGGAGGAACCGAACGTGGTTGACACCCAGCCGGGGGGAGGGGAGAGGCCGACCGTTCTCGTCCTATCCTTCTCGCCGATCCGACGTGACGCGCGTGTGCTGAAGCAGGTGCGTCTGCTCGAGGAGAACTATCGCGTCGTCACGTGCGGCTACGAATCCGCCCCCAGTGACGCGGTCGAGCACCTGGAGATCCCTTCCGACGCAGTCGTCGACAACCCGTATGGACGGTTCGTCTCGCTCCGCCAGTACTCTCTTGCGTACTGGCGCCTCGCCGGCGTGCGGTGGGCTCGTCGGGCGCTCGCCGCCCGCCGGTTCGACGTGATCATCGCGAACGACGTCCAGGCGGTGCCGGTGGCGATCTCGTTGCGTCCCCGCGCCGGTGTCCTCGCCGATCTGCATGAGTACTGGCCTCGCTTACACGAGGAGAATCCGGCGTGGATGCGCTGGATCTCCCCGTACTACCGGTGGATGTGTCGCAAGTACGTGCGGCGGGCGGACGCTGTCACGACCGTGAGCCCCGGCCTGGCGCGGGAGTACGAGCGGGAGTTCGGATTCGAGACCGCCGTCGTCACGAACGCCACTCCGTACGCAGATCTGCAGCCGACCGAGGTCGGCTCGCCGCTGCGGCTCGTCCACAGCGGAGCCGGTCTGCGCAACCGTGATCTGGGTCTGATGATCGATGCGGTCAACCGCTCGTCCGCCGATGTCACGCTGGACCTCTACCTCACTCCCAACCACCCAGACTATCTCGACGAGCTGCGGAGAAGGGCGGACGAATCGGACCGTGTGCGACTTCGGGACGCGGTTCCCTACGATGAGCTGGTCTCCACGCTCAACGCCTACGATGTCGGTGTCTTCGTCCTGCCGCCCGTGAACTTCAGCTACGCCCATGCCCTGCCCAACAAGTTCTTCGACTTCGTGCAGGCACGTCTGGGAGTGATCGTCGGTCCCTCGCCTGAGCTGGGTCCGACGGTGAGGAAGCATGGCCTCGGGGTCGTCGCGACAGGCTGGGACGTGGAGGCGCTCACGAAGGCAGTCGACGAGTTGACGCCGGACGATGTCCGGGAGTTCAAGCGGCACGCGGATGAAGCGGCGTCTGCTTTGTCCGCGGAGCAGGCGGTGGACCCCTGGCGGGTCGCCGTGGAGCGTCTCCTGGCAGCAGGTGGTCGATGACCCGCTCGCTCCTCATCTTGTCGTTCTCAGACATCTCTGCCGACGCTCGGGTCCTGAAACAGGTGACCGCTTTTCGCGATCGGTACGAGGTCACGACCTGCGGCTACGGCCCGGCTCCGGACGGAGTCGCGAACCATGTGCAGCTGCCCGCGGACCAGGAGGTCTGGAGGTACTCCCGGGCGCTTCTGATCCGCCGCCAGTTCTCCCGCGCCTACTGGGAGAACGCCGCCGTCAGGACAGCGTCCGACGCTCTCGCCGGTCGGCCCTTCGACATCGTGCTCGCGAACGACGTCGATGCGGTCCCGCTCGCCCTGAGTCTCCAGCCGCGTCTGGGCGTCCACGCCGACCTCCATGAGTTCGCGCCGGCGCAGAAAAGCGAGTTGCTGCGATGGCGCCTGTTCGTGGCGCCGTTCATGGCGTGGATCTGTCGCAGATTCGTGACCCGCGCGACCAGCGTCACCACGGTGGCGCACGGCATCGCGCGCGAGTACCGGCGTCGGTTCGGAATCGTTGCGGGGGTCGTGACGAATGCGACCCCGTTCTCGGATCAGCCGCCGTCGGCTGTGCACGAGCCGCTCGCGCTCGTGCACAGCGGCGCCTGCTTCCGCAATCGGCATCTGGGCATCATGATCGATGCGCTGGAGCGGACGCGCACCGCGGCGACGCTCGACCTGTACCTCACGCCGAATGATCCCGCGTATCTGGCCGAGTTGAGGGCTCGCGCGCGAGCTCTTCCTCATGTACGGGTGCACGATCCGGTGCCTTACCGCGACCTCGTCGGCACTCTGCGCGACTACGACGTCGGCGTCTTCGTCCTCCCACCGGTGAATGCGAACTATCGGTGGGCGCTTCCGAACAAGCTGTTCGACTTCGTCCAGGCGCGTCTCGGCGTCGTCGTGGGGCCGAGCCCGGAGATGGCGGACCTGGTCCGTTCGGAGGGCTTCGGTCTCGTGGCGGAGGACTTCACCGCCGACGGGTTGGCGAAAGCGCTCGACACGCTCGATCCGGAGGCGGTACGAACACTGAAGCTGCGCTCTGACGAACTCGCCGCGACGCTCTCGAGTGAGTCCCAGACCGCGCTCTGGATCGCCGCGATCGACCGGATCGCTGCTCGAGGATGACGGCGAATCCTGGCGGAGCGGAGCGCGCGGGGCAGGATGCTAGCGTCGGGATCATGAAGGTTCTCGTCGTCACGACATGGTTCCCGAGCGAGGAAGCACCGCACACCGGAACCTTCGTCGCCGACGACGTGGACCTGCTCGCCGCGACCAACGAAGTCATCGTCCTTCATCTCGCGCCACCCGCGCAGCTCTCCCGCCCGCGCACGGAGGTCCGGAACGGCGTCCGGGTGGTTCGCATTCCTATGTCGCCGTCGCGCCCCGACCATCTGCTGCGCGTCGCGCCCGTCATCCGGCGCCATCTCGCGCATGCCGATGCCGTGCACACGATGGCGCTGTCGGCCCTCCTTCCGTTTGCGACGATCCGTGTCCGCATACCCTGGGTGCACACCGAGCACTGGTCCGGACTGATCGCTCCGGAGACCGTCCCCGGGGCGATGCGCGCGACGCTGCCGCTCACAGTACGAGGGTTGCGGCGGCCTGACGTCGTCGTCGCGGTGAGCGCTCGACTCGCCGAGCGGATCGCCGAGGTCCGGCGGCGGCCCATTGTCGTCATCCCCAATCACGTCGAAGCGCCCCCCGCAGCGGCGACTACCCGTCGCCAGGACCACGGCAGAGTCCAGGTCGTCGCCGTCGGCAGCCTGGTGCCGCACAAGGGGCCACTCCTGGCGATCGCCACGCTCGCCGAGTTGCGCCGACGCGGGGTCGATGCTTCGCTCCTCTGGCTCGGCGACGGTCCTTTGCGCGCTGCCACGCAGGCGGCAGCGACCCGGGCCGGCATCGAGGACCGTATCCGGTTGCCGGGAGCTATCCCGAAGTCGGAGGCCATCGCGGCTGTGCGCGAGGCCGATGTATTCCTCCTCCCGACCGAGTCGGAGACCTTCGGGGTCGCGATCGCGGAGTCGCTGGTCGCCGGCGTCCCCGTGGTCGTAGGCGCGCGGGGCGCGCAGAGCGAGTTCGTTCACGAACCCGACGGCGCACTGGTCGCTGAGCGCACGCCGGCGGCATACGCCGATGCCGTGGAGCGCATCCTTCGGATGAACCGCGACCGGACACCCGCGCAGATCGGCGCCGTCGCACGGGACCGCTTTTCGATCGCTGCGCGGGCGGAAGCCTACCGCGAGGCGTTCGGGCAGGCCGGTGCGCCCGTCGCGGCGAAGCCTCGTGTCGATGTGGTCATCCCCGTGCATCAGGCCTCGCGACCGATCGAGCGCGCGGTGGCATCGGTGCTGCGCAACGAGGTCCCGCTCCGCGTCACCGTCGTGGCGCACGACATCCGCGCCGACGAGATTCGGACGAGGCTCGGGCGGCTCGCCGACGACGTGCGCGTTCGTGTGACTGAACATCGTGATGGGCTTCGTCGTCCCGCGGGCCCCTTCAACCACGGCCTCGATCTTGCCACCGCGGAGTATGTCGCGGTGATGGGGTCGGACGACGAACTCGAGGAATCTGCGATCGACTCGTGGTATCGGCGGGCGACGAAGGACGGTGCGGAGGCTGTCATCCCCGTGCTCGCGCACGCCGGCGGCCGGGCGGTGCCGACCCCTCCGACGCGCCCGCTCCGCAGCCGTCGGCTCTCGCTCACGAAGGACCGCCTGTCGTATCGCAGTGCCCCGCTGGGGCTCGTGTCACGACGGCGCTTCGCAGACCTTCGTTTCGACCCCACCGTCGCCACGGGCGAGGACATCGGATTCGTGACCGCGGTGTGGTCGCAGGCGGTCGGTGTGAGCTTCGACCGCCGGGGTCCCGCCTACCTCGTCCACTCGGACGCGAGCAGCCGCACGTCGACGACCCTGCGACCGGTCGCGGACGACCTCGGGTTCATCGGTCCACTGCTGGAGTCGCAAGCCTTCTGTGCGCTCAGCGCGGAAGATCGCGCGGCCATCGTCGCTAAGGTCCTTCGCATCAACGTCATCGGCGCAGTGCACAACCGCCGCGACGGCGCCTGGTCGACGGACGACCGCGCGGCCCTCGCCCAGGCTGTCGCCGCGCTGCGCGCCGTGGCGCCGACAGCGGAACGCCCGCTCTCGCTCGTGGATCGACGCATCCTCGACCTCGCGGCGGACCAGACGTCCTCGACGGAGCAACTCCTGGCGCTCGTCTTCCGGCGACGGAACCGCCTTGCGCCTGCGTCCCTTCTGGCGCGGGGCATCCGGGGGACGTTCCACCGCGAGGGGCCGCTGCGCATGGCCGCGGCCTCCGCACTGTCATTGGCTGTCCGTGTCCGCACGCGGAGTCACGCGTGACCCGCCTCCTGCTTTTCACCAACGAGTACCCCTATGCCACGGGTGATGTCGTGTTCGTGGAGAAGGAGATCCGCGACCTGGCCGCCACCTTCGATGACATCGTTGTCTTCTGCTACGCCCGAGACACCTCGGCCGGCCTCGTCGAGATGCCGAGCAACGTTTCACTCGGAGCCAACCTCTTCGTTTCCGCCCCGGAGGACGGACCCCGAGTCCTCCTCCGTCCGTCGGCCCTGGGAATGCTCGCCGTCGCGGCGGGACGAGAGCTCGTGGCAGGGCGCCTGCTCCGGCATCCTCGTTCCTTCATCCTGGGAGCGTGGATCGGCCTCGCGCACGCGCATCGGAAGGCCGTGCGGCAAGCGATCGCGGGTGCGGACGATGTCGTCGCCTACGCGTTCTGGGGGATGGGAGGGGGACAAGCGCTGCCTTGGCTCCGAGGGGTGCGTCGACGCGTCGTGCGGGTTCACGGATACGACCTCTACGAAGAGCGGTCGGCATCCGGGTACCTGCCCGCGCGACCCTTCACCTACGCGCGGGCGGACCTGGTCCTGACCATCTCCGAGCATGGGCGGCGGTACCTTCGCCGACGCTTCCGTTCGCTCGCCGGTCCGGACCGAGTCGTGGTCAGCCGCCTCGGAGTGGCCGGGCCGGAGAATGTGCAACGTGGCGCCCGCGGAGAGGGCTTCCTCATCGTCTCCTGCTCGACGATGAGCAGCCTCAAGCGGGTGCCCCTGATCGCCGAATCCGTAGCCGCTTTCGCGCGGCTCGCCCTCGGCGACGTCGAGTGGGTGCACTTCGGTGACGGGCCCGAGCGTCCGGCCGTCGAGGCGAGGATCGCCGATCATCCCGACAATCTGACCGTGACCCTGCGCGGGAACACCGCTAATTCCGACGTGCTGCATTACTACGACACCCGGCGTGTGGACGTCCTCGTCAACCTCAGCACGACGGAGGGCGTCCCGGTGAGCATCATGGAGGCGATCTCCCGGGACATCCCTGTGGTCGCGACGAGTGTCGGTGGCACACCCGAGATCGTGGGAGCGGAGCACGGGACAGGTCGCCTCGTGGCGCCCGATGCGGCCCCTGGCGACGTCGCGGCAGCGATCAGCGCCGTTGTGGCCGCGCATGACGGCGCGCTCGCTCCGCGAAAGCGGTGGGAGGCTGAGTTCGACGTCCGCGTGACGGGTCCGAGAGCGGCGCGCCTGGTCGCGGGCGTGAGCGGCGAGCAGGAGTTCTAAGCGGCGGCGAACCGCCGGAACGCCGCGATGGCGTCGGGTCGCCAGACCGAGTCCGCGAGTCCCTGTTCGACGGTGGTCGGGGTGTGGAGGAACCCCTGCGCTGCGTCCGCGACCCGGGTGAGCTCGCGGTCGATGCGGGTGGGGAAGATCTCGGCGGAAGCATAGTGTTCTGCGAGCGAGGATTCTATGACGGCCGTGTGGCAGCCGTAGGCGAGCGCCTCGAACAACATGGTGCTGGAGAACCCGATCACTGCCCGGCTTGCGGCGAGAGCGGCTCCACCGTCGGCCGAGACGTCCAGGACGACCCCGTCTCTCGCGAGGACGTCAGCGTGCCGCCGTGCCGCTGTGGCTCTCTCCACGGGGTGCGGGCGCAGGACCAGCGTCCAGTCGTCCGGCAGTGCCGCGCGAAGCGCGAGGAGGGTACGGTCCACGAGGTCGTGTTCGAAGTTGCTGGACACGAACAGTACACTCCGCGGGCGGTCGTCCCAGGGGGTGACCTCGAGTGTGGTCCGGTCCAGGGTCGGCTTCCCGATCGGCTCGAATCGACCCGGGAAGCGGATGTCCCGCCCCCAATACTCCCCGTATCCGAGGAGGGTGTCCGGCAGGCAACGAACCAAGTCGGGTGTCCGCATCGCTCTCCCCACGTTGTAGGCGGCATGGCTGCTGCCGATCCATCCGTGCTGGAGCTCGGCCACTTCGATCCCCCGTTCGTGCGCTAAAGCGATCTCGGGAGCCCGGTTCCCGTAGGCCGCGGTCTGCATGTAGATGCGCCGAGGGGACGTGCGGTCGAGGAGCAGACCGAAGGCGTCGCGGGCGTGCCGCGCGCGATCGGCGCGGCGCAGGATGTCGGCGATCGCCCGCTCACGCCCGGCCTCCGTCACCGGGAAGTCCAGGAGTTCGAACACCTCACGCATGGTTTGATCGAGCTCACGACGTTCGGTGGGCTCCAGCGGGTGGCGGACAGCGCGGCGCGCGACCTGGTCGTTAGCCCGCGCGAGAGTGAACGTCCGAGGAGTCAGCGGATGTTGATCGCCACGGCTGAGCGCGTCGACGTAGGCGTCTTGGACGATGGCCGCGTCGTCGCCGAGCGCGTTGGCGAAGTCGTCCGCGAGCCAGTTGCGGTACCCCCCGGGGAGGACGCTCTTCGTCCAACCGGACACGAGGAAGAGATGGTCGACCTGCGGAGTCCGCCGGAGCGAGTGAGGGTTGGGGAGAGAGCGCCGCAGTGCCACCGCGGTCTGCTGCACCACACTCGGACGTTGATAGGTCGGCAGCGTCGTGCCGATATCGGTCTCGGCGATGGCGCGCGAGATCGGCCAGCGAGCGAGGGGCCAGATCGGCAGTCCGATGCTCCGGATGCGAGTGAAGAGTTGATCTGGTGCGCTCTCCTCGAGATCGAGAAGAGCGCGCATTCCGGCGGTTTCCGTCACAGTGACTCCATGAGGGTGGTCGCCAGGTAGCCGGCGCGAGGACGATTCGGATCCGAGTGTATCCACCCGCAGCGAAGCGTTCGTCCGAAGCGGCCACAAATTGAGCCCCGTGCGCATCTCCCCGCTCGCCGGTCGACGGGCCCCGACGGTCGGCGGCGGAGTCGAGGGCGGATCCCGGATATCGATGCCGGGCGGACAGGCGCCCGCACCCGCGACCAGGCGGTGGGCGTTGGACGTCCCTCGGATCGTATCCGTCGTCGGTGTCGTGGCCATCCACGTCTTCGGCAACATGGTGGGCAACGACGCCGTGCGCGGCAGTGCCCGGTGGTGGGCGGCCGTCGTCGTCGATCTCGGCTTCGTCTGGGTTGTGCCCGTCGTCGTGATGATCAGCGGCGCGTCGATCCTCGAACCGCGCCAGTTCGCCACGGGGCCGGCGGACTTCTATCGTCGACGTCTGCTGAGGCTGGGTCCCGCGTTCGTCTTCTGGCCCCTGTTCTACGTTTTCGTCGTCAACAGCGTGATGGCGGGTGAGGTCGCTGATGCGAAGGGCTCCCTGCTCGGGGCGATCGACGGTCGCAGCTACACATACCTGTACTTCCTCTGGCTGATCGTGGGGCTGTACATCGTGGCCCCGGTGCTCGCCGCATTCCTCCAGGGCGGCGGTCGCCGTCGCGGGCACGACGCGCTCCTTCCGATCGGCTACTTCGGCCCTGTCGTGACCGTCGTCGCACTGGCGTGGTTCGTGGTCGGCGTCAGCGTGCTGAACGATTGGCGACCCCGCCGTACCGCCGGGTTCATCCGCGTGCTTTCCGATGTCTCTTTCGGTGTCTTCCTCGTGCACTTCGCTCTCATCCACGTCGTCCGCACGGTCCCGGCGCCGGCACCGACGGACGAGTTCCTGCCGGTGACGATCCTCGTGTGGGTCCTGGTCACGGAGCTGTCGTTCGCGCTCGTGGTGGCGCTGCGGCGGATTCCCTGGGTGCACCGGCTGGTGTGACGATCGACGCGCCCGAGACGGCCATAGACTAGAACCCATGCGCATTGCTGTCGTCGCCCTCGGCAAGATCGGGCTTCCCCTCGCCGTCCAGTTCGCGTCGTCCGGTCATGAGGTGATCGGTGTCGACGTCAACCAGACGTCCGTCGACACGATCAACGCCGGGATCGAGCCGTTCCCGGGTGAGGCGGAACTGCAGGAGAGACTGTCCGAGCTGGTCTCTGCCGGTCGGCTGCGCGCGACCACGGACTACGCGGAGGCGATCCCGGGTGCGGATGCGGTCGTCCTGGTGGCGCCGGTCTTCGTGGACGATGACACGTGGGAGCCGGACTTCCGGTACATGGACTCCGCGACGAGGTCGCTCGCCGAACACCTCACCCCCGGCACGCTGATCTCCTACGAGACGACGCTGCCCGTCGGCACGACCAGGAAGCGCTTCACGCCGATGCTCGAGGAGGGGTCGGGCCTTTCGGAGGGCACGGACTTCCACGTGGCCTACTCGCCGGAGCGCGTGCTCACCGGGCGCGTCTTCGCCGATCTGCGCAAGTACCCTAAGCTCATCGGCGCGCTCTCGGAGGAGGGGAACCGCCGGGCTCGCGAGTTCTACGAGGCGGTCCTGCAGTTCGACGAGCGCCCGGACCTGCCGCGCCCGAACGGGGTGTGGGACCTGGGGACGACGGAGGCCTCGGAGATGGCGAAGCTCGCCGAGACGACGTACCGCGACGTGAACATCGGCCTCGCAAACCAGTTCGGGCTGTTCGCCGCCGCGCACGGCATCGACGTCTACAAGGTGATCGAGGCCTGCAACTCCCAGCCCTACAGTCACATCCACCGCCCGGGCATCGCCGTCGGCGGGCACTGCATCCCGGTCTACCCCCGCCTGTATCTGTCCACCGACCCCGACGCCGACATCGTGCGCGTCGCGCGCCAGCTCAACGCCTCCATGCCGGAGCGCCTGGTGGCGCAGGCGGAAGGCATCCTCGGCGACCTGAGCGGTCTGCGAGCGGTCGTGCTCGGGGCCGCCTATCGCGGCGGCGTCAAGGAGACGGCGTTCTCCGGCGTGTTCCCGACGGTGAAGGCGCTCCAGGACCGCGGCGCGCAGGTCGTGGTGCACGATCCGCTGTACAGCGACGAGGAGCTCGCTCGCCTCGGCTTCGACACATATGAGATCGGCGGCGAGGCGGATCTCGTGATCCTGCAGACGGATCATGCCGATTACCGCGATCTGACGCCGGCGGACCTGCCGGGGGTGCGTCTGCTCGTCGACGGACGCAACGCCACGGATGCGGCTCGCTGGGCGGGCACCCCCCGGATCGTGGTGGGCGCCGCGGCCTGACCGGCCCGGCGACCCGACCTCCCAGGCGCGCCCCGATACGATGGGGACCATGGATCTTCTCGTCGTCGGGTCGGGTTTCTTCGGCCTCACCATCGCCGAGCGCGCCGCGGAAGCGGGCCGCAAGGTGACCGTCATCGACCGCCGCTCGCACATCGGCGGCAACGCCTACAGCGAGGCGGAGCCCGAGACCGGGATCGAGGTGCATCGCTACGGCGCGCACCTGTTCCACGCATCGAACGCGACGGTGTGGGAGTACGTCAACCGCTTCACGTCGTTCACGAACTACGTGCATCGCGTCTACACGACCCACAAGGGCGTCGTCTTCCCGATGCCGGTGAACCTGGGGACGATCAACCAGTTCTTCCAGGCCGCGTACACGCCGGACCAGGCTCGCGCTCTCGTCAAGGAGCAGGCTGGCGAGTTCGATGCGAAGTCCGCGACGAACTTCGAGGAGAAGGGCATCGCCCTCGTCGGCCGCCCGCTGTTCGAGGCGTTCTTCCGCGACTACACGGCGAAGCAGTGGCAGACCGACCCGCAGAAGCTCTCCGGCGACATCATCAGCCGGCTCCCGGTGCGCTACACCTACGACAACCGCTACTTCAACGACACGTGGGAGGGCCTGCCCACGGACGGCTACACGGCGTGGCTCGAGCGCATGGCCGACCACCCCCGCATCGAGGTGAAGCTGGACGTCGACTACTTCGACGAGTCCCAGCCGCTGAACAAGAAGGCGACCGTCGGTCAGGTCCCGGTGGTCTACACCGGTCCCGTCGACCGCTACTTCGACTACGCCGAGGGGGCGCTGAGCTGGCGCACGCTCGACTTCGAGCAGGAGGTGCTGGACGTCCGCGACTTCCAGGGCACCAGCGTCATGAACTACCCGGACATGGACGTGCCGTACACGCGCATCCACGAGTTCAAGCACTTCCACCCGGAGCGCAAGGACGTCTACGAGTCCGAGAAGACCGTGATCATGCGGGAGTTCTCCCGGTTCGCCGAGCGCGCAGACGAGCCGTACTACCCGGTGAACACCCCGGCCGACCGCGAGGGCCTGCTGGCGTACCGCGAGCTCGCGAAGGGGGAGAAGGACGTCCACTTCGGCGGTCGCCTCGGCACGTACCAGTACCTCGACATGCACATGGCCATCGGGTCGGCGCTGTCGCTCTGGAACAACACTCTCTCCTAGACTCGGAATCGTGAGTCACGCTGCTGTCGGGGCGCCCGGGACGCCCCGGCGCTATCTGCATTCGCTGTGGCTGCTGTCCGCGCGCGACCTCAAGGTCCGGTATGCGACCAGCTTCCTCGGTTACGTGTGGTCGGTTCTCGACCCGCTGGTGATGAGCGCGATCTACTGGTTCGTGTTCACGCAGGTGTTCAGCCGCGACGTCGGCGAGCAGCCGTACATCATCTTCCTCATCAGTGCGCTGCTGCCGTGGGTGTGGTTCAACAGCTCGGTGTCGGACTTCACCCGGGCGTTCAAGAAGGACGCCCGCCTCGTCCGCTCGACGTCGATCCCTCGTTCCATCTGGGTGAACCGCATCGTCCTCAGCAAGGGCATGGAGTTCCTGTTCTCGCTGCCGGTGCTGGTGCTGTTCATCGTCATCAACCTCCTGTTCGAGAGTCATGCCGACCAGGTCGTGCAGATCGGCTGGGGCGTGCTGTGGGTGCCGGTGGCCATCCTCATGCAGACCGTGCTGCTCGTCGGGCTCGGCCTGCTCGTCGCTCCGCTGTGCGTGCTCTACACCGACCTCGAGCGCACCACCGCCCTCATCCTGCGGGCGATGTTCTACGCGACACCGATCATCTACAACGTCACGGACCTGCCCGGCATCTTCCAGACCCTCGGCGCCTTCAATCCGCTCGCGGGGATCTTCATGCTGTACCGCATGCCGTTCTTCCCCGATCAGTGGAACCCGTTCACGCTCACCGTCAGCGCCGTGATGTGCCTGCTCATCCTCGCGCTCGGCGTCTGGGCGTTCCGGCGTCTCGAGCGCCCCGTCCTGAAGGAGCTGTGATGGACGCCGCGATCGTCGTGCAGAACCTCGGCGTCCGCTTCCGCCGCAACCGTCGGGGGCAGCGGAACTTCAAGGACCTCTTCGCGGGAGCGTCCCGGCGCTCACGTCCCGGCGAGTTCTGGGCGCTTCGCGACGTCTCCTTCACCGTGCAGCCGGGTGAGTCGATCGGCGTGGTCGGTCGGAACGGGCAGGGCAAGTCGACGCTGCTCCGCCTCGTGGCCGGCGTCCTCCTGCCCGATGAGGGCACGGTGAGCGTGAACGGCGGCGTCGCCCCGCTCATCGAGATCACCGGCGGATTCGTCGGCGACCTCACGGTCCGGGAGAACGTCCGCCTGACCGCCGGACTGCACGGCATGTCGAAGGACGAGGTCGCCCGTCGGTACGACGACATCATCGCCTTCGCCGAGCTCGCCGGGTTCGAGGAGACGCCCTACAAGCACCTCTCGAACGGCATGAAGGTGCGTCTGGCGTTCTCCGTCGTCTCCCAGCTCGACGAACCCATCCTGCTCGTCGACGAGGTCCTCGCGGTGGGTGACAAGGCCTTCAGGGAGAAGTGCTACAAGCGCATCGACGAACTGCTCTCGGACGGCCGTACGCTGTTCTTCGTCAGTCACAACGAGCGCGACCTGCGCCGGTTCTGCACCAGGGGGCTGTACCTGGATCGCGGCACGCTCGCCATGGACGCCCCGATCACCGAGGTGCTCGACCGCTACAACGCGGACTACTCCGTCTGAGAGGGCGCGCCGACCCGGGGCGTCAGAGACCGACGAGGTCGCGCAGATCTGCCGCGGCGGAGCGTGCGTCGTCGATCGCCCCTGACACTCCGGAGCCGCTCTCGATCGCCGCTCGCAGCGCCACGAGGCGCTGTGCGTAGGCCTCCACGCCGGAGCGCCAGGAGTCCTGGATGGAGGACGGCGGCAGGGCGTCGCCGAGCCGCTGGGCGTCCTCCTGCAGGGAGTCCACGACGGGGAGCGCATCCTGACCGCTCGCCCCGGCGATGATGTCGAGGCCGCGGACGGCGGAGTTGAGCCACCCGGACACCTTGTCGCGGAACACGTCGACGGTGGGGTCGCCGACCGGGGGTGCGGTGGTGATCGGTGTCGGCGTCGCGGACGAAGTCGGCGCAGAGGTCGGCTCGGGAGCGGCCGTCTCGGACGGGCTGGCGCTCGGGGACGGACTCGCACTCTCGACAGGCTCCGGTCCGCCGTCCCGGGGCAGCACGAAGAACAGCAGGACCCCGACGATCGCGAGCGCGGCGACGCTCAGCCCGACGATCAACCACACCCGACCCGTGCGCTTCGGCGCGGGGGGAAGCGGTGCCCACCGGACCTCGGGCTGCGGCTCGTCCATCTCAGGCCTCCAGGGGGCTCATCGGCTCCCAGGTGCGATCGCGGCCGATGCGGCCGCCGTCCCTGAGCCCGCGGAACAGGTTGCTCGTTCCGCGGACGGTGCGCTCGACGAAGACGAGCCGGATCAGCTCCTTGAAGAACGTCGCGGTCGTCCCGAGGCCGAACAGCACGGGGTTGTAGACGCCGTGCACGCGATAGTACTGCTTGATGAAGGCCCGGTTGCGCATGATGTAGTAGCGGTAGGCGTTGCTCGAGGCGTTCATGTGCCGGATGCCCATGTCCCACTGCCGGATCTCGCGGGTGCGGCGCAGCACGAATTCATCGACGATGACCGCGGTGGTCAGGCGCGAGGCCAGCCACCCGTACATCTGGTCGTCCCAGTAGATGAAGAAGCGGGGGTCGGGGAGGCCGATCTGCTTCACGATCGAGCGGTGGATGAACATGCCCTCGAAGCAGCCGCTGTTCATCTCCTTGTAGCCGGAGGAGTCGAATCCCGCCGGCGCGAAGGGGATCGGGATGCCCATGCGCTCCGCGATGCGGTACTGCCAGTAGAACTCGCTGCCGTCGTAGTCGTAGCGCCGTCCCTGGATGCTCTTGAACCGCGGCGCCCAGGCGCCCATTCGGGCGAGACCGTCCGGGAGCACTTCGACGTCGTCGTCCATCATCCAGATCCACTGCGCGCCGAGGTCGTACGCCGTGCGCATGCCCTCGCTGAACCCGCCGGACCCGCCGGTGTTGACGTCGAGACGGCGATACACGAGGTCGGTGCCGATGTCGTCTCGGAAGGACTCGACGACGTCGGTCGTATCGTCCGAGGAGGCGTTGTCGATCACGATCACGTGGCCCGGCTTCGGATCCATCGCGGTGATGCTCGTGAGCAGGCCGGTCAGCAGATGCGAGCGGTTGTACGTGACGATGACGATCGCGGTGGAGGCCGGATCGAAAGCCGCGCCGGCGGTCATGCCTTCTCCTCGAAGATCTGCTGCCAGGCCGCCGGGGAGACCAGCTCCGGCAGTGCCTCCCGGTACTGTCGCTGGAGCTCGGGCCATCGCCGCCGCAACTCCGCGTGCAGGCGTACGGACTCGCGCAGCATGCGGCGGTACTTGGCCCGGTCGCGCGTGTAGATGTTCTTCCCGGAGCCGTCGGCGGCGCTGACCAGAGCGCTGTCGTACTGGGGGAGACGCCACCAGTGCGCGTCGCCCTTGCCGAACTCCACCTCGGGCTGCGCGACGTTCGCGGGGTCAGGGCGGTGCAGCCAGTGCGAGACCAGAGTCTTCAGTGTGAAGATCCGCAGCTGCAAGCCGGTCGGGCTGTCGTACTCGTTCTTCGGAAGCCGTTTGTAGACCTGGCGACCGCGGCGGGCGTGCAGCACCCGGGCCGGGTCGCGATGGATCACGGTCTCCGGGTATTCGGCAGCAAGGGCCCGCGCGGCCGGCATCGCCGTGGCGAGGTTCCGGCGCATGTGCTTGGGGCCGGAGAGCACATCCCGCAGTGCCCGGTTACGCAGCGCCACGGGGTAGTACTGCATCATCATGAGGTGCTTCAGGTCGACGCGGCGGCTGTGCACGATGAGGCGACCGCCTCGGGGTGCTCCGGAGTGCAGGAGCCCGGCGACGATCCGGTTGCGGGCGTGGAAGTACGCCTGCCAGTCGATCGAGTCGTCCTTATTCACCCAGGAGACGTGCCAGAGCGCGACACCGGGCATCGACACCGTCGGGAAGCCTGCCTCGCCCGCACGCAGGCAGAACTCAGCGTCGTCCCACTTGATGAAGGCGGGAAGGGACAGCCCCACCTTGCGGACCGCGTCGAGCGGGATGAGGCACATCCACCACCCGTTGTAGTCAGCGTCCATGCGCATGTGCAGCAGCGGCGACTGGCGCAGATTGGCGACTCCGAAGTCGTGCGGCATCTTCTCCTGGTAGAGGTTGCGCCACATGAACGGTCCCTCGTCGACGACCTCGGCCCACCCGTGCAGCTTCGGGCGGTCGAGGAGGTCGAACATGTGCCCGCCGACGAGCACGGGGGTGGTCGCGAACTGACCGAAGACGATGGAGCGTCGCAGGGACTCCGGCTCGATGCGGACATCGTCGTCCAGCAACTGCACGAAGTCGCTCTCAGGGCGCTGCAGGGACTCATGCATCGCTCGGGCGAAGCCGCCCGATCCGCCGAGGTTGCCCTGGCGGATGACCTGCAGGGTCTCGCCCAGACGCTCGGCGACCTCGGCGTAGCCGTCCTGGTCCGCAACGAGCTGCGTGCCCTGGTCGACGAGGAAGATGCGGTCGACGAACTCCAGCGCATCCGGGGAGGAGGCGAGCGCCCTCAGGGTTTCGACGCAGTAATCGGGCTTGTTGTACGTCGTGATGCCGAGAGAGGCCTTGCCCGTCCGGGCGGGCGCATGCTCAGTGGTCCACTCCGCGCCCTCGAGCACGGCGGGCTTCTCGTCGGCGACGATGTCGAACCAGATCCAGCCGCCGTCGCTGTACTGGGTGAGGTCGAGGTCGAACGACGTCGTGGCCTCGCCGGTCACCTCGCGGGTCGCTACGCGCTGGCGCACGCCCGAGCCGTTCGAGCGGTAGACGAGGATCGTCGCCGGTCCTGTGGTGCGGACCGTGAGCTGCACCTCGCGGACGCTCGTCCAGTGCTGCCAGTACGACGCAGGGAAGGCGTTGAAGTAGGTGCCGAGGGAGACCCGCCGACCCGCCACGATCCGGGCGCGGTGCCGGCCCAGGATGTTGCCCAGGTGCGCGCGACTCGAGACTCGGACCGGTTCCTCCTCGATCACGGACCACGTCTCGGGATCCGCGTACAGCGGGAGCAGGTCGGGGTCGCGATCGAGCGGGAAGACGACGTTCTGAAGGACGTGGGCCACAGGGAGGTTCTCCGTTGTTGGTGCCGCGGCCGCTGCCGGAGGGCAGCGCGCGACTCGACGAGCAGTGAGTAGCCTACCGGTGGTCGCCTTCGGATCTGCGGAGAGCCGACCCCCTGCGCTCGGCGCGTCTGGCTAGACTGGCCGCGATGAAGGTACTGATCACCGGCGGGGCCGGCTACATCGGATCGACCGTGGCGACGGCGTGCATCGAGGCCGGGATCGAGGTCGTGGTGCTCGACGATCTGTCCACCGGGCTGGCGGCCTTCGGGGAGGGACGCCACCTCTACGTCGGCGACATCGCCGACGCCGCCGTCCTCGACCGGCTGCTGAGCGAGCACCCCGACATCGACGCGGTCGTGCACTGCGCCGCGCGCATCGTCGTGCCGGAGTCCGTGGCCGATCCGCTCGGCTACTACGACAGCAACGTCGGCAAGACGATCACGCTCCTCCGGCGCCTCCGCGATGCGGGCATCCCGCGCATCGTGTTCAGCTCCTCCGCCTCGATCTACGCGGGGGAGACGGGCGACGGGGTCGACGAGAGCGGGCGTCTCGCTCCCTCGAGCCCCTATGCGACCACGAAGGCCATGGTCGAGCAGATCCTCTCCGATGCCGCCGCCGCCGGGGACTTCCGGGCCATCGCGCTCCGCTACTTCAACCCGATCGGTGCCGACCCGAAGCTCCGGACCGGACTGCAGAACCCCACGCCGTCGCACGCGCTCGGCAAGATCATGCAGGCGCGCGCGGCCGGTGAGCCTTTCACGATCACCGGCACGGACTGGGCCACCCGTGACGGGTCGGGCCTGCGGGACTACATCCACGTCTGGGATCTCGCGCTCGCACACGTCGCGGCGGTGACCCGTTTCGACGACGTCGCGACGCCGGAGCAGCCGTACCAGGTGATCAACCTCGGCACCGGAGACGGTGTCACGGTCCGGGAACTCGTGCAGGCGTTCGAGCGCGTGACCGGGGCACCGCTGCCTGTGGTCGAGACCGATCGCCGCCCCGGCGACCAGGCCGGGGCCTTCGCGATCGTGGATCGGGCGCGCGAGGTGCTGGGGTGGCGTGCGGAGCGCTCTGTCGACGACGGCGTGCGCGACGCGCTCGCCTGGGCGGAGAAGCTCCCCACCGTCCGCTGACCGCCCGCCGAGCTCACTCCTGTGGGCGCAGGGTGGGAATGGTTCCCGTGTGCGCCGCGTCGATGTTCTCGCGCCACGACCGGGACTGACCGGCGCGCAGGGCGCACAGCGCGAGCATGAACCACCCGGCGCCGACGAGGGTGAAGCTCTCGAACATCGAGTCCACCGCGAGGGTCACGAGCGTGATCGGGGTCCAGGCGTAGACGACCGAGCGGCGGACGCTCGCGACCAGCCAGGAGCGGATCAACGCGATCCCACCGAGCAGCAGGAACAGCACCAGCCCCGCCGCGCCGAGTTGCAGCAGCACGTCGAAGAAGGCGTTCAGCGCGCTCTGGTGCCGGTCGTCGAGCTGGAAGTTGATGAACGTGAAGGGGTACTCGCCTCGAGCCCAGTCGCCGAACCACCCCCACCCGGTGATGGGCTTCACGGCGACGAAGTCGAGGATCATGTTCCACAGCTCGGCCCGCATGGAGAAGTCGGAGCCGGCGTCGAGCAGCGCGATGATCTGGTGACGAAGCGCGAACGCGACGGTGAGGGCGAGCGCGACCAGGACGCCCAGCGCCCATTGCACCAGGTTCCGACGCGCCGGAGCGGTGTGGCGGACGATGGTGAGCGCGACGGTCACGATCCCCACGGCGACCGCCAGCACGAGCACCGTCGGTGAGGACGACAGGAAGGCCAGGCCGCCGGCCAGGGCGACGGAGACCACGGCGAGCGGGGGGTCGACGGACTGGGTGCGCCACTCGATGACGAACGTGATCAGGGCGAGCACCGCGATGAAGCCGAGCATGTTGCGGCTGCCGAACAGCCCCTGGACCGGACCGCCGGCGGCGAGGTTGCCCTGGATGTCCAGGAACGCGAACGGGAGGTCGAGGAGCACCCCGGAGAGGATCTCCACGCCGAGGGAGACGCCGAGGAGCACGCGCAGGGTGTCGCCGAGTGCACGGACGGTCTGGAGCGTGTCGCGGATGTGCCCGATGGTGATGGCAAGGAAGGCGTACCCGAAGAGCGACAGCCAGCCCAGCACGGTGTCGGAGCGGTCGGTCGTCCACACCAGGCTCACGAGCGCCCACGCGAGGAACGCCAGGAGGGAGGAGGGCGCGATGCGCAGCGGGGACAGCTCCTCCCTGCGCACCCAGAGGATCGCGGCTCCCAGGAGGCACAGGGCGGTGATGACGGTGGCGAGGGTGACCGGCGACGTCATCCGTCCGATGGCGAACGAGCCGAACACGGCGGTCAGTGCCGCGAGCGTGAAGGCCCTGGCCATCTCGGCCGAGCCGAGGAGACGGACGAGCGGATGCACCGTCACGGCACCCGCCGCGTCGCCGTGCCGCGCTCGAACACGAGGTCGCGCTCGCCGACGCCCACCAGCGGCACCGACTTGAGCTTGAACGACAGCAGCACCAGGAGCAGCCAGCCCCACAGCATGATCGGCGTGGACTCGGTGAGCCCCTGCACCAGGAGGACGACGGTGTACAGGCTCGGCAGCAGGGTCAGCGGGGAGTACGGGCGGTGGGCATCGAGGTCCCACCGCGGGCGATCGACGGCGAAGAACCAGGAGCGCCACAGCAGGCTGCCGTACGCCACGGCCATCAGCACGAGTCCGAGGACGCCGAGCTGCAGCAGCACGTCCAGCCACATGTTGTGGGCGTGGAACACGGTGATCCCGTGGTCGACGATCCAGCCGTCGAAGGCAGGGTCCGTGGGGACCCACGGGCTGGAGAAGCCGTTGCCGATGATCGGGTGCTCCCCGACGCGTTCCAGGACCGCCGCCCAGATCTTGTTCGAGCGGCCGGTGAGATCGGCGCTGCGGCCGAGGAGACCGAGGAGGGGCTCGCGCAGCAGCCACAGGGCGAGGGCGAGGACTGCGGTGGACCCGATCGCGACGACGTAGATCCGGGTGCGGGCGGTCGGCGACGCTGCACGGCGCATCAGCAGGGCGACGACGAGGACCACGGCGGCTGCACCGGCGCACGCGAGCGCGGTCGCGGACGCGGTGCGGAAGAGGAAGTACGCCGCGAGGATCATCCACAGCGCGAGTGTCGTCCGCCAGCGGGCCCTCGCCGCGAACAGCACGCCGAACGTGATCAGCGCGAACAGCGAGACGAGGCCGAGCAGATTCGCGTTGCCGAGGATGCCCTGGATGCGTCCCCCGTCGAACAGGTTGTCGCGGACCCAGTACCACTGGGGATCGATCTTCCCTGCGGGGATGTCCGCGAAGTTCGGCAGGAGAGGGCCGTGCAGGACCAACGACACCCACAGCTCGAGTGCGAGGGAGAGCCCGAGGATCCACTTGAAGGCGGACGACAGGGCGCGCACGATCTCGTGCCAGGTGAGCACGTGCGCGATGAACAGGCCGTTCACCGTGACGGCGGCCAGGAGCATGCCCGTGGCGACGGTGGGAACCCGCCACTGGGACCAGGCGACGGAGAGGAGGGCGAGCGCGGTGTAGCCGACGGCCGCCCAGGGGAGCCGGCGCCAGCGGAAGGGCTGCGGGCGGTTCCTCGCGAGCATCGGGACGCCGATCGCGAGGGTGGCCGCGCTGAAGAGCGCGAGCACGATCGCGGCGCCGATCTCGCCGAGCAGGTTGTACACCGCCGAGTGCGCGAACGCCACGAAGAGGACGGCGATGACGTATCCGCGCAGCAGGAGGTGCCCCGTGGACTCGCGCTCGGGCGCGGTGGGCAGGGCTGCCACCGGGTGCTTGGTGTACTGGGCCATCGCGACTCAGGCTACCGCGACGTGCCCGGATCCGACCTGTCCGTCGCACCGGGCTCTACGCTGGGGGCATGCTGCGCAGCCTCACCAACGTGCCCCGCGACTATGCCTGGGGATCGCCGTCCCTCCTCGCCGAGCTCGAAGGCCGCACCCCGACGGGTGCGCCGGAGGCCGAGGTCTGGTTCGGCGACCACCCGGGAGATCCCGCCGACCTCGCGGACGGGGGGACGTTGGACACGGTGACGGGCGGCACGCTGCCGTACCTGCTCAAGCTCCTCGCCGCCGCGCGGCCGTTGTCGATCCAGGTGCACCCGACCAGGGAACAGGCCCAGGACGGCTGGGCCAGGGAGAGCGCGCTGCCGCTGGACGACCCGCGGCGGAACTACCGCGACGCCAACCACAAGCCGGAGCTGATCGTCGCCCTGAGCGACCGCTTCGAGTCGCTCAGCGGCCTGCGTCCGATAGCGGACACGCTGCGCCTGCTCGAGGCCCTCGAGGACGGTCCGGGGGTGCGGTCCCTGCGGGAACGGCTCTCGGGTGAGGGCGATCCGCTCGGCGACGCGATCGGGTGGCTGCTCGGTGGAGGAGCGCAGGAGGAGGTCGCGGAGATCATCGGCGCCGTCGTCGTCGCCGCCGCCGGCGCCGCAGGGGAGGAGTTCCCGGCCCTGCGTGCGGTGGCCGCGATCGCCGAGAGCTCGCCGGGTGATCCCGGGGTCGTCGTCGCCCTGCTCATGAACCACCTCGTGCTGCGCCGCGGCGAGGGCGTCTTCCTTCGGGCGGGGCTGCTGCACGCCTATCTCTCCGGCCTCGGTGTCGAGATCATGGCCGCGAGCGACAACGTGCTCCGGGGCGGTCTGACCCCCAAGCGCATCGATGTGCCCGAACTGCTCGCCGTGCTGGACACCACGCCCGGCGAGGTCCCGGTCCTGCGGCCCGCGGGCGACGAAGCCGTGACGACGTACCCGGTGCCCGTGCCCGACTTCGCCCTCCGACGGGTCAGGATCGACGACACGGCGGTCACCCTGGACGTGTCCGGCCCGACCATGGTGCTGGCGACAGCCGGCTCCGTCCGGGTGACGGCGGAGTCGGGAGCGGAAGTCTCCGTCCCGATCGGCACGGTGGCGTTCGCCGACGCCGACGAGCGCTCCCTCACGCTGTCCGGGGCGGGCGAGGTCTTCGTCGCGACCCCCGGCCGCTGAGGGGTCGAGCGCAGGCGCGCGACACGCCGGTGGAAGCTCATGAACCTTCAAGAAACGCTTGAGGGTTTACGATCCGCGACTTGACCCGAGCGAATGACACGGGTGTAATTAGGTGAGCACGGCCCGCCAGGGGGGCGGTTTCTGAAGGGTTGGAGGTCGAGATGACGGGTTACCGTTCCGATGTGCCGGAGAACTGGTTCGTCGATCCGGTCAACCTCGGTGTTCCCGGGGTCCGCCGGTCCGACCCGGACGACGACAACGCCCTTGCCTGGCAGAGCGACGCGCTCTGCTCCCAGACCGACCCGGAGGCCTTCTTCCCGGAGAAGGGCGGCTCCACGCGGGATGCCAAGCGCATCTGCACGGCGTGCGACGTGCGTGGCGAGTGCCTCGAATACGCGCTGGCCAACGATGAGCGCTTCGGCATCTGGGGCGGGCTCTCCGAGCGCGAGCGGCGCAAGCTCAAGCGCCGCGCCAGCTGACGCCTCCACGGCGCGGCTTCGTGGGCGCGCCGGGAGCGGTGCGCTTCCTGGACTGACGCCCCGCATAGGCTGACCACGTCATGCCAGCCCGAGTTCATGCCCTCATCGTCGCGCGCCCCGGCCCCTCCGCCCGCGCCCAGCTCCTCCGCACGCTCGACGCCGTCCGTTCCCAGACGCTCCCGCCCGCGGCCGTCACGCTGATCATCTGCGGCGACGCCACCACAGCACGGGAGAGCGACGCCGTCGCCGCCACCGTCGAGGGCATCATCGAGGCGCGGTCGTCGACCTCGTTCGCCGAGGCCCTCGAGCTGGCGCGTCCACGCGTCCTCGACGGATCGGCGATCTGGATCCTCGCGCAGGACACCGCGCCGCACCCGCGGGCGCTGGAACGGCTCACGGGCATGTTGGAGCGTTCCCCGTCCGCGGCGATCGTCGCTCCGAAGCTCGTGGCCACCGACAACGAGCGCGAGATCGTCTCCCTCGGCGTGAGCATGACCACCTTCGGCCGCTCGGTCGAGCTGGCCGCCGGGGAGCTGGACCAGGGACAGCACGACCGGATGGACGACGCCCTCGGGGCGGACATCCGCGGCCTGCTCATCCGCGGCGAGGTGCGCGACGCGCTGCGGCCGGACCCCGCCCTCGGCGGTGCCGACGAGGGCCTCGACCTCGGCGTCCGCGCGCGGCTCGGAGGCGGGCGTGTGGTCCTCGCCCCGGCTGCGAGGGTCTCCGCGGCCCCGGATGGTCCGGCGGCGCTACCGGCAGGACGAGCCCGGAGGGCATTCGTCACCCGTCTCGCCCAGCTCCATCGGCGCCTCGCCTATGCGCCCGCGGCCGCCGTGCCGCTGCACTGGCTGACCTTCCTGCCGCTCGCGCTGTGGCGTTCCCTCACCCATCTCATCGGCAAGCGGCCCGAGGCGGTGTTCCCGGAGTGGGGCGCGGCTCTCCTCGCGATGATCCGCTTCGGCGCCGTGGCGCGATCGCGCGCCCGTATCCGCTCGTTCCGATCCTCCACCTGGGCGAGCATCGCCCCGTTGCGGGTCACCCCCGCGCAGCTGCGGCGCCGGCTCGACGACGGTCATGGCAGCGAACACGGTGCCGTCAGCGAGCTCCGCTTCTTCTCCGGGGGTGGGGCCTGGGCGGTGCTGGCCGCGCTCGTCGTGAGCATCGCCTCCTTCACCAGCCTCCTCGCCTGGCCGGCGCTGGGGGGCGGGGGCCTCCTGCCCCTGCGCGAGACCGTCGCCGCGCTGTGGCAGGACGCGGCGTGGGGGATGCGCGGGCTCGGCATCGACCTCGTCGGCCCTGCGGACCCGTTCGCCGCGATCGTCGCGGTGCTGGGCTCGCTGTGGCCCGGGGCGCCGTCGTTCGCGATGGTGCTGCTGTGGATCCTCGCACTGCCGCTCGCCGTCCTCGGGGGATGGTTCGCCGCGACCCGCGTCACCGACCGAGCCGGCCTGCGCATCTTCGCCGGCATCGCGTGGGCGCTCGCGCCGACGTTCCTCACCGCACTCGTGGACGGTCGGCCTTCCGCCGTGCTCGTCCACCTGCTGCTCCCGTGGCTGTTCCACTCGGCGGTGGTCGCCCACCGTTCCTGGGGCGCGGCCGGAAGCGCGTCCCTGCTCCTGGCGGCGGTCGTCGCCTGCGCGCCGGTCCTCGCTCCGGCGCTCGCGGTGCTGTGGGTCGTGGCTCTGGGGATCGTGCTGGGAACGGCGCAGTTCCGCGGGGCCGGCCGCCTGCTCTGGCTCCCGCTGCCGACCGCGGCGCTGTTCGCTCCTCTGATCTTCTGGCAGCTCGCCCACGGCACGGCCCTCGGTCTGCTCGCCGATCCCGGACGGACGTGGCTCGGGCCGCAGGCGGCCGCCGACGCCGCCGGTCGCCTGGCGATCGCCGGTGGCTTCCCCACGAGCGATCTGGCAGGGTGGGCGACCGTCCTTCCCGGCACCTGGGCGGCGCTGCTGTGCGCGCCGCTCGCGCTGCTCGCACTGGGATCCGCCGTCTCGCCCCGGTGGCGTGCGGGGATCACCCTGCTGGTCGTCGCGCTCAGCGGACTCGCCACGGCGTTCCTCGCCGTCGGTGTCAGCGTCGCCTCTGCAGGAGCGACCGCTGTCCCGCTCTGGCCGGGCACCGGTCTGAGCCTCGCCTGGATCGGCGTCGTCGGCGCGGCGACGATCACGCTGGACACGGCGCTCACGCTTCCCCGACTGCGGGTGGCCGCCACGGGACTGGCCGCCCTCGCGCTGGTGGTGTGCGCGGTCCCCGCCCTCACCGCGTTCCACGGCGACCGTTCCGCGCTGACCAACGGCCCCGAATCCACGCTGCCCGCCTACGTGCGTGCGCAGGCGGCCGGGGACCGTCCGATCTCCACTCTCATCCTCACGCCGCAGAACGACGGCGGTCTCGCCGTCGAGGTGGTGCGCGGCGCGAGCGAGACCCTGGGAGCGCAGACGACGATGCTCTCCACGGCGGTCGAACCGCAGGGGACGGACCTCGCCGTCCTCGCCGTCGATCTCATCTCCGCCCGAGACTTCGACGCGCCGGCGCAGCTCCTGGCGCAGGGGATAAGCTACGTCCTCCTCGCCGAGGTGCCGGGCGAAGGCGATCGCGCACGCACCCTGCGCACGGCCTCCGTCGCCGCGATCGACCAGCGGGCGGGCCTCGTGCAGGCCGGTTCGACGGACCGCGGGGTCCTCTGGCGCCTCGAGGGCGAGCCGGCGGAGCCGGCAGCGCTGAGCGCGACGCAGGAGGGGACCGCCAGGGTCGTCGTGACGCTGCAGCTCCTCGTCGTGCTCGCCGCGCTGCTCCTGTCCATCCCGACGCGCGCGTCGCGTCGGGCCGCCAGAGCGCAGTCGAGGATCGTCGGCAGGGCGCCGGAGGAACCTCTGGTCCTGCCACGCCACGCGGAGGACTCGGTGCCGGACGCGGCCGTCGTGCCGCCGGTCGGTACCGTCGAGGACCCGCAGGACGAACCCGCGCTCGCCGACGAGGCACTCGCCCCGATCGCCGACGCCGAACCCGCTGACGACGGTGCAGACCCCCGCCCGACGGCGGACGGCGAGGAGGACCGGCCGGATGTCTCGTCCGCCGACCACCAGGGAAGCACCAGCTCCGAGGAGGACCACCGATGACGGGCAATCGCGCGTTCCGCGTCGCTGCGACCAGCGCACGGGTCGTCACCGGCGTCGTGGTCGCCGCCGCCTGTGTGCTGGGCGTCGCGACCGCCGTGCACGCCCCCTGGCCGACCGTCACGCACGAGCCGGCGCAGGAGCGGGTGACCCCGCTCCCCGGAGACAGCGTCCTGGTGTGCGCCGGCGACTTCCGCGCGCTCGGTCGCAACACGGCCGCGCCGTCGGAGATGCGCCGGGCGGCGACCCCCGAGCTCACAGCGGGAGGCACGAACGGCGTCCCGTCGCAGACGGGGCTCGCGGTGCCTGACCTCGTGGACGGGCAGGAGGTGCCGGTGCTCACCGGAGCCGTCGAGGGGCGGTCAGCACCGCTCATCGCCGGCGCCGAGTCGTCGACTCTCGCCGCGGAGGACCTCGCCGGCTTCGCCGCCTCTCCCTGCGGAGTGCCTCGGCTCGAGTCGTGGCTCGTCGGCGGGTCCGTGGGCACCGGAGCCGAGGACGTCGTCCTCCTCGCGAACACAGCCGACGTCCCCGCGACCGTGACGCTCGCGGTCTACGGAACGGCCCGCGGCGGACGGACGGTCATCGTCCCGCCGCGCACGCAGACGGCACTGCCGCTGACGTCCATCGCCGCGGGCAACGACGTCCCCGTCGTCAAGGTGAGTGCGGTCGGAGCGCCCGTCCGCGCCGTTCTGCAGTCGGCGCTGATGCAGGTGCTCGACCCGGTCGGGGCCGACCAGCAGGAAGCGGTGTCGGGCCCGCAGCAGCACGTCGTGCTCCCCGGCGTGCAGGCCTTCGCGGCAGCAGGGGACCAGGGCGACATGACGGTGCTGCGTCTGCTCGCGCCCGGAGCGGACGCGCTCGCCGAGGTCCGTGTGACCGCCGAGGGGGGTGGTGCCGGTCTGGACGCGTTCACGGTGCCGCTCACCGCCGACGAGCCCGCGCAGGTCTCGCTCAGCGGTCTCGAGCCGGGGACCTACACCGTGGAGATCGAGGCCGATGCCCCCGTCGTCGCCGGGGTGCGGCAGCAGGACGGCTTCGGAGCGGACTCCGATTTCGCGTGGGTCACCCCCGCACCGGAGATCGACGCGGAGGTCGCCTTCGCCGTGCCGTCCGGTCCGTCCCCGCGGCTGCAGCTGGCCAACACGTCCGATGAGGAGACCACCGTCTCCCTCTCGACCATCGACGGGGGCTCGCCGCAGGAGATCGTCATCCCGGCGGGGGAGACCCGTGGCCTCGACGTCGCAGCGGACACGACCTACGTGCTCCGTCCGGAGGGAGAGGTGCACGCCGCCGTCGCGATGACGGCGCCCGGCGCCCTCGCCGTGCTTCCGGTCCCGCCGTCGCCGGGGGTCGAGGCGTCGATCACCGTCTACCCCTGACGGGCGGGGTCAGCGGTCGTGGCCGAGATCCCACGGCTCCCGGCCGACGTACTCCGCCGCCGCACGGAAGACGGCACTCTCGATCGCCATCCGTCGATGCGCGGCGTCGTCGTGTCCCGGCGGGAGCAGCCGCTCGATCGGGATCCGGAAGAGGACGATCCTCCGCTGATCGCGGTCGAGGTGCCAACGCGGCACCTCGCCGTCGGCGTCGTACGTCGGCAGCGCACCGATCTCGAATCGGACGTCCTGGAGTTCCGGCCACGTCCCGCGCAGGAACTCGACCGCTGTGCCCACGGTGAGGTCGAAGCGATCGATGCGGCCGTCCAGCGGGGCAAGCGGCGGCTTCACGACTTCGCTGCGTCCGAGACGACCGTGCCGGCCGTGCCTGGCACCGCGGCGAGCGGCGGCGGCGGGGACGGAACGGCGACGGGGCATGCCGAAAAGTCTAGGCGCTGTGGCGGCTCCCGGCGCGGCAGCCCCGCCGCCGCCGGGAGGCGCCGTACGCTGACGGAGATGGACGGACGACTGTGCTCGAAGGTCGGCTGCGCGCGCGAGGCCGTGGCCACCCTCACGTATGACTACGGCGATCAGATGGCCGCGCTCGGGCCGCTCGGTGCGGCGAACGATCCGCAGGCGCACGACCTCTGTGCGCCGCATGCGGACCGCCTCTCCGTCCCTGCGGGATGGCTGGTCGTCCGCCACGAGGCCCTGCGCGCCTGACCGACGCGACCGGCGAGGTGGTCAGGCGCCCAGACGGCGACCCGTCAGTCGCTCCGCGCGTCGATCCGCGTTGTCCAGCGCGCGGCGTTCGCGCTCGCGCCGGAGGACGGTGACGCCGACCAGCACGAGCTCGGGCGGCGCCGCCGGTACGGGGGAGATGAAGGGTGCGGCCTCGGCGAGCAGGTCGCGGGCCACGCGTTCCCGAGCAGCCGGGAGCATGCGCGGGGCGCTCACGAGGAATTGGGAGATGCGGCGGGCGAGCCGATCAGGAAGCCGCGCCACGTCGGCGACCTGCGCCCATGCCGTCAGCGCCGGAGGCAGCGTCGGCGCGAGCGTGACCAGCTGCGGGGTGCGCACCCGCTGGCTGTACGTGCCGGCGACCAGGTCGCCGAGGCGCTGGGAACGCGCCGTGAAGGCCCCGACCAGGACGGCGAGGCCGCCGAAGGTGAGATAGATCTCGAGGACGCCGAGCAGGGCGCGGATGAACGCGTGGCGGAACCCGGCCGCTCCGCCGTCCATCCGTACGATCCTGCCGCCGACGGCGAGCTTTCCGAGGCTGCGTCCCTTCAGCGCCACCTCCATCGTGATCGGCAGGATCACGAAGCTGATGACGAGGGAGGCCACGAGGGCGATGCGGTCGGTTGCGGTGTCGAGCACGCCGATGTCGAGAAGCCAGATGCGCAGGAAGATCGACCCGACGAAGACGGCGTAGCCCAGCAGCATGTCGATGACGGCCCCGGCCGCCCGGAGGAGGAACCCCACCGGCTGGACGTCGATCGCGACCGCCTCGCCGGAGAGCACCTCGTCGGAGACGTCGATCTGCGCGGACATGAGTACAGTAAATCAGGTGGATGCCGATGCCCTCACCGATGCGCGCCGGTCCGAATGGGAACGGCTGGACACCCTCAGCCGGGCCCGCCTGGACGGTGCCGGTGTCGACGAGCTCATCGTGCGCTACCGTGCCGCATCGGCCGACCTCGCGGAACTGAAGACGTCGGTCGGGGAGTCCCCGCAGGGCGCCTACCTCTCCACGATCCTCGTGCGTGCGCGGCTCCGGCTCACGGGGGCCGCGGACAGCATCCTCACCCAGACGTCGCGGTTCTTCCGCCTCCAGCTCCCCGCGGCGCTCTACCGCCTGCGTCGGACGACCCTGATCATCGCGCTCGCCTTCGTGGCGGTCGCCGTCGGCACGGCCGCGTGGATCGCCGGTGACCCGGCGCTCGTCGCCACGCTCGGTCCACCGGACGCCTTGGAGCAGTACGCCGACGAGAGCTTCACCGGGTACTACACCGAGAACCCGGCAGCGGTGTTCATGGGGATGGTCTGGACGAACAATGCCTGGATAGCGATGCAGTGCGTGCTGTTCGGGGTGACCGGCATCTGGCCCGTCTACATGCTCGTGCAGAACGCCATGGGGCTGGGCACGTCGGGGGCGGTCATGGCGATCCACGACAAGGCCGACCTCATGGTCCTGTACATCCTTCCCCACGGGATGCTGGAGATGACGTGCATCTTCGTCGCCGCGGCCGCCGGCCTGCACATGTTCTGGGCCTGGGTCGCGCCGGGCCACCGCACCCGCGGCGAGGCGCTCGCGGAGGAGGGCAGGGCGCTGGCCACCGTCGCCCTCGGGCTCGTGTTCGCGCTCTTCCTCTCCGGGCTGGTCGAGGGGTTCGTCACCGGATGGGCACTGCCCTGGCCGGTCAAGATCGGCATCGGTGCCGCGGCCCTCGCGGTCTTCCTCATCTACATGCTCGTGATCGGCCGGCGCGCCTATCGCCGCGGCGAGACCGGTGACCTCGTCGAGTACGAGTCCGGCACGCCGCGGCTCGTGGCGGGCTGAGGCACGGCGACCGCCGTCAGAGCCGCCCCGCCGCCTTGAGCTCGAGGTAGCGGTCGGCGATCCGCGGCGGGAGGTCCTCGGGGTCCGCGGCGATGGCTTCGCCACCGGCGCGGCGGATCGCGTCCGCGACGTTCTCGGCGTCCCGGAGCGTGCGCTCGGCGGCGGCGGCGAGATAGACGTCCTCCCGGGACTCCCGCGCGCGGGTGAGGGCGGCGATGCCGTCGTCCGTCACCGATCCGACCAACACCGTCATGGCCCGTGAGGCGTCGGGGAAGGCACCGAGGAAGCCCCGTGCCGACTCGGCGGCGTCCTGCGCCGTGAGCACGACGAGAAGAGAGGGACGCGTGGTCAGCGTCCGCACCGCCGCGAAGGCCCCATGCCAATCGGTGTCGACGAGGCGGGCGTGCACCGGAGCCATGGCGTCGGTGAGAGCCGGCAGGAGCGCCGCGCCGTCCACCCCGGTCACCCGTGCCCTGGTCACCCTGTCGTGCATGAGCAGGTGCACGTGGTCGCCTGCCCGTGCCGCGAGCGCGGAGAGCAGGAGCGCGGCCTCCAGCGCCGCATCGAGTCGTGTGCCGTCGCCCACCCGGGCTGCGGCCGTGCGCCCGGTGTCGACGATGAGGACCACATGCCGGTCGCGCTCGGGGCGCCAGGTGCGCAGCATCGTCGTCCCCGCTCGTGCCGTCGCCCGCCAGTCGATGGAGCGGACGTCGTCCCCTCGCACATACTCGCGCAGGGAGTCGAACTCGGTGCCCTGTCCCCGGACCTGGATGCTGGTGTTCCCATCGAGCTCCCGCAGCCGCGCCAGCCGCGAAGGCAGATGCTTGCGCGAGGAGAAGGCGGGCAGCACACGGATCGCGCCACGGACGGGGTGCAGTGCCTGTCGGCCGGCGAGCCCCAGGGGACCGCGGGAACGAAGCACGACGAAGGCGCTGACGAGCTCGCCACGGCGTCTGGGGCGGAGCGGGATGTCCACGCGCCGCCGTTCACCGGGCGGAATGCGCAGGTGCTGCCGTTCCGACGGCGCTCCCGCGGTGGGCTGCCACGCGTCGCGGAGCAGGACGTCGAGCGTCCGCGTCCCCCGGTTCTGCACCGCCACGCTGACCGGCACCTGCTCGCCGAGCCGGGCGCGCGACGGGACGCGACGGGTGACGGTCGCCGCGCGCGGGTCGCCGGCCAGGAGGACGTCGACGGCCACGAGGAGGAGGCACAGCCCGATCCACCCGCCCAGCACCGCATACGGCGGAAACCCCGCCAGCCCGGTGAGGACCAGCGGCACGATGCCGACGGCGAGGGCGACGGCGAGACGGCCCGAGACGAACACCTAGATCGGCACCCGGGTCTGCTGGACCACCGATGTCAGCACGGCGTCCGCGGACACGCCCTCCATCTGCGCGTCAGGACGGAGCTGGAGACGATGCCGCCAGACCGGGACGAGCATCGTCTGCACGTGGTCCGGCGTCACGGCGGTGGAGGCGTTGAGCCAGGCCCAGGCCTTGGCCGCGGCGAGCAGTCCCGTCGAGGCGCGGGGGCTCGCCCCGAGCTCGACGGAGGGGGAGTGGCGGGTCGCGCGGGCCAGGTCGACCACGTAGCCGAGCACGTCGTCGGTCACCTCGACCCGGGCGGCGGCCCGCTGGGCGGCGCGGATCTCGTCGGCGCCGATCACGGCCTCCACACCCGTGAGCTCGCGCGGCGAGAAGCCCTGTGCATGGCGCCGGAGCACGGACACCTCGGCGTCGCGTTCCGGCATGCCGACGACGAGCTTCATCAGGAAGCGGTCGAGTTGGGCTTCGGGCAGAGAGTAGGTCCCCTCGTGCTCGACGGGGTTCTGCGTCGCGGCGACGAGGAACGGGTCGGGCAGCGCGCGGCTCACGCCGTCCGCGGAGACCTGTCGCTCCTCCATCGCCTCCAGGAGCGCCGCCTGGGTCTTCGGGGGCGTGCGGTTGATCTCGTCCGCAAGCAGGATGTGCGTGAACACGGGTCCCGCGCGGAAGTCGAACTCCCCGGTCCTGGCGTCGTAGACGAGGGACCCCGTGACGTCGCCGGGCATCAGGTCGGGCGTGAACTGGACGCGTTTGGTGTCGAGCCCGAGAGCCCGGGCGAACGACCGCACGACCAGGGTCTTCGCCACGCCGGGAACACCCTCCAGCAGCACATGGCCGCGCGCCAGGAGCGACACGAGCAGGCCGGTGACCGTGCCGGCCTGGCCGACCACCGCCTTGTCGACCTCGGTGCGGACGCGGTGCATGGCCTGTCGCAGCGCGGCGTCGTCGGCGGGACTGTTCTCGTCGGTCACGGGGTCTCCTCGGCTTCGGTCGGGAAAGGGGTGTGGGGCGGACGGATGGTCATGTGCCGCTCCGCGGGGACTGCGCGCTCGTCTCCACGGCGGTCTCGAGCTCGTCGAGGCGGCGGGCGAGCGCGACGAGGGCGGCGTCGTCGGTGGGCGGAGGTCCCGCCAGCAGGCTCTGCAGCGTGCCGCGCGGGATCCGGAGACGGTCGGCGGCGGCGTCGGCGATCTCGTCCGCGTCCGCGTGCACAGCCAACCCGAGTCGTCGGGCCAGTCGCCTACGAGTGCCCTCCCGCAGTGCGTCCGCGGCGTGCGGGGCGTCCGCGGCCCTGGCCGTCAGCCGCGCGCGTCCGTGCATCGTCTCCGACGCGCGGACGGTCACCGGAAGGGTCTCGGCCACGAGCGGGCCGAAACGTCGGCCGCGGGCGAGCGCGACGGCCAGGCCCGCGGCGAGCAGCAGCAGGATCGCCGGGGTGACCCAGTCCGGGGTGAGGCTCCCGAGCGTGTCGGGGGTGGTGCCCTCGATGTCGGTGTCCTCGAACGACGGGACGTACCAGACGACCCGGTCGGTCTGCCCGAGCAGGGCGAGTCCGAGCGCGGCGTTGCCGTCCTCGGCGAGGGCCGCGTTGCTGAACAGCTTCACACCCTCGACCACCGCGCGGTACCCATCCCTCTCGTCGACGAGCACGGCCGCGGCATCGTCCTCGCCGAAGCACCCGGTCACGTCGTCTGCGGGGGAGAAGAGCCGATCAGGGCGGATGGCGCCGACTTCGGCGAACTCGGGGACCGCGCAGGTGGCTGTTCTCGGCGCGGCCGAACCCGACGCGTTCTCGCCGATCGCGAGTTCGGCCAGCAGATGCGTGCCTGTGGAGAGGAAGACGACGCGGTCGGCCGGCGCGAGGAGATCCGCCAGCGCGTCGTCGGAGAGCGTGTAGGGGTTGGTCAGGGCCAGCGTGGTGTCCTCGTCGAGGGCGGCGGCTGCCGCGGCCCGCGAGCGGACGACCTCGACCTCGACTCCCTGGTCCCGCAGCAGCTGGGCCAGGGCCAGGGCGCCGGTGCCGGACCGGCTCTCCGGATCGAGGGTGCCCCGCGCGCCGGGGCCGCTCGCCGCGAGTTGGGAGGCTGCGAGGGCGACCGCGACCACGAGCGCCGCGACGAGGAGCCACCCGAGGAGAGAGGCGGTCCGACGCCGCGGGCGCTCGGCGGTGGTGTCGACGGCGATCTCGTCCGATGCGATCGTCGTCACGCGGGCACCCCCTCGGGGCGGTGGGCGCGGAGGCGCTCGTCCGTCGCGGCGAGGTGCCGGTAGTCGTCCTCCGTGGCGGGATGCCGTAGGTAGCGCACGTCGTCGAAGGACGCGGCGGCCCGCCGCAGGGCGTCCGCCTCGTCGGTGAAGACCGCGCTCGCGGAGCGGGCGAGGGACTGCGCCGTCGCTCCGGGCGCCGGATCGATGAGGTCACGCTCGAGCAGGCTGCGGGCGATCGCGCGGTAGCGGAGCACGACCGCGGCGTCCCAATCGCTCTGGCGTGCGCTGCGCTCGGCGTCGGCGCGGAGCTGTGCCGCGCTGCGGTCGTCGGCGGCGCCGAGGAGGTCGCCGTGCGCGCGCCGGATCGCTCTCGAGCGTCGGGGGCGTCCCCACACGATCAGCGCGGTGACCAGAGCCGCGGCGATGAGCACCGTGACCACGATGAGTGCGGTCGGGCCGACGCTCGCCCCGTTCTCCCCGCTGAAGAGATCGGTGAGGAAGCGCATCACGTCGCGGGCGAGGAGGTCGAACCACGTGGGCTTCGCGTCCGCGTACCGCGGATTGGACAGCTCCTCCTCGGCCCAGCGTCGCGCTTCGTCCCCGTCCGGGACGAAGACGTCGTCGAACCGTCGCATCATGACGGCGGGGTGCTGCCCGGCGCCGTCCATCCGGCTGCGTCCTCGGCGGACGGCGGGGCGGGAGGGGCCGGTGCGGGCGGCGGCGGAGGGGCGAACGCGGTCGGCGCGGGAGAGGTCGGAAGAGGACCCGCCGCCCCCGGGAACGGCATCGGCGCCACGGGGGGCCCGCCGTACGCCGGGGAGCCGTAGCCCTGGGACATCATCACGTGCTCCGGCACCTGCCGGGGCGGGGGAGCGCTGGTGACCGCACGGGCGGGATCGCTCGCGAACGGGTCGCCGAGCTGGTCTTCCGGCACACCGAGGTCGCGGCGCTCGACGTGCGAGAGGAGCGTCTGGTCGAGTCCCTCGTAGCGCATCCGGCAGTCGAGGTAGACGAGCACGCCGCCGGTGCTCTGCACGACGATGGTGATCGCCTGGAGGATCAGCAGCAGCACCTGCGGGGCGAGGAGGGCGAAGACGTACGCGATGACGGCGCTCGGCTCGCTGGACCCGGTCGGGGCGATGACCGTCCCGAGGAACGAGGAGAACATGGCGGTCGGGATGCTGACCACCTGCATCGCCAGGCCCATGATGAGGCTGATGAGGAAGGTCACGCCGAACGCGACCCAGAACCGGCCGCGGGTCAGGCGCCACGACCGCACGAACGCCTCCCGGAAGCGGGCCCGCTCCAGCACGAGGATCGACGGGACGAGCAGCAGCTTGGTCGACAGCCAGACCGTGAGCGGGATCGCCGCCAGGGCCAGGAGCACCACGACGAGCACGACGATGCCGATCATCTCCGGGGTGCCCCCGAGACCGCCGGCGATGAGAGCGGCGATGACGGCCGCGACGATCGCGAGCCCGCCGAAGAGCGCGAGCACGGAGAGGGACGCGAAGCCGGCGAGCCGCCAGAAGGCCGGGGCCATGCGGCGCCACAGCATCCGCAGCGTGGCCTTGACGCCGACCGTCGCGTAGCCGACCTCGGCGGCCACCACCCCCTGCATGATCGCGGTGAACGCGACGGAGGCGAGCCCGACGACGAGGCCGGCGATGAGGTTGATGGCGATCGTGCCGGCGAACACGGCCTCGAAGTCGGGGGAGGAGGGGGAGACCGTCTCCAGCCGGGAGAACGTCGAGAACAGGACGAGCCCCATCACCCCGGCGGTGGCGACGACGACGATGAGCTGGATGACGACGGCGAACCCGAACAGGACCTTCGGGTTGTGCCGCAGCGCCGCGAAGGCCTTGCCCAGCAGCATGCCGAACGTCAGCGGATGAAGGGGGATGATGCCCTTCCGGGGAGCTGGGGTCCACGTCTGGCCGCTCACGGGCCTCCCTCCGTCGTGCGCTCCCATCGTGTCATATCCGGGCACTGAGGCGCAGACCTGCGGAGGGCGGGACTCGGTGCCATAAGGTAACAGTTATGACCTCACGCATCCTTGTGGTCGACGACGACACCGCGCTCGCCGAGATGATCGGCATCGTGCTGCGCACCGAGGGATTCGAGCCGGTGTTCTGCGCGGACGGTGCGCGCGCGGTCGACGAGTGGCGCGCGCAGCGCCCCGACCTGGTGCTCCTGGACCTGATGCTCCCCGGAATGGACGGCATCGAGATCTGCACGCGCATCCGCGCCGAGTCGGGTGTGCCGATCATCATGCTGACGGCGCGCAGCGACACGGCGGACGTCGTCCGCGGCCTCGAGGTCGGCGCCGACGACTACATGGTCAAGCCGTTCAACCCGAAGGAGCTCGTGGCCCGCATCCGCACCCGGCTGCGCCCGACGCCGCAGGCCTCCAGCGAGCAGCTGCGGATCGGCGACCTCACCGTCGACGTGGACGCGCACGAGGTGCGCCGCGGGACGACCCCGATCGCCCTCACGCCGCTCGAGTTCCAGCTTCTCGTGGCCCTCGCCTCCAAGCCGCAGCAGGTGTTCTCCCGCGAGATGCTCCTCGAACAGGTCTGGGGCTACCACTACAAGGCGGACACCCGGCTCGTGAACGTGCACGTGCAGCGGCTGCGGGCGAAGGTCGAGCTCGACCCGGACAACCCCAAGATCGTCATGACGGTCCGCGGCGTCGGCTACCGCGCCGGCAGCGTCACCTAGGGACCCCATGGCCGCGACGACTGCGACCACGGCCGTCGCCGTCCTCCGCGACTGGCGCGGCTGGCCGGACGTGCTGGCGGCGCTGTGGCGGCGCTCACTCCGGTTCCGCACCCTCGCGATCACCCTCGTCGCCACGTCGCTGGCGATCCTCATCACGTGCGTCACGATGGCGCTGGTCATCCAGAACGACCTCTTCGTGTCGCGGAAGAACGTCGCGCTGGAGGATGCCCGCCGAGCGGTGGACCAGGCGCAGTCCCTGCTGGACGTGGCGGAGGTGGGCGATGACCCCGCCGCGCTCACCGATCTGTGGAACGGCATCCCCGACACCCTCTCGCGCACGTCGAGCGCCGACCTGCTCGCCGGCTTCAAGATCCAGGACGGCTCGGGGACGGTCCGGCTCAACGGCTTCACCGCCGGGCTCACGCCGGATCTGCTGAGCCCCGAGCTGCAGGCCAGGGTCCGCGAGTTCGACGACCGGCAGGCCTGGCAGTCCGTCGCCCTGCCCACGGAGGACGGCGGCGTCGTGCCGGGCATCGTCGTGGGGCAGCAGCTCCAGGTGCCGCAGGCCGGGACCTTCGAGATCTACTTCGCCTACGACCTCGCCGACGCCGACCAGACCCTCGTGTTCGTGCAGCGCACCCTCTGGATCGCCGGCATCGGGCTGGTGGCCATCGTCGCGGCCATCTCCTGGATCGTGCTGCGGACCGTGTCCACCCCGATCGTCCAGGCGGCCGAGACGAGTGCGCGGCTCGCGGCGGGCGATCTCGGCGTGCGGCTGGAGGTGCACGGCGAGGACGAGCTCGCGACGCTGGGGCGCTCCTTCAATGCCATGGCCGACAGCATCGAGGCGCAGATCAAGGAGCTCGGCGAGCTCTCCATGGTGCAGCAGCGCTTCGTGTCCGACGTCTCGCACGAGCTCAGGACCCCGCTGACGACGATCCGCCTCGCCGCCGACATGCTCAACGACCAGCGCGACGAGTTCGACCCCACGACCGCCCGCACCGCCGAGCTCCTGCACGCGCAGGTGCAGCGGTTCGACACGCTGCTGGCCGACCTGTTGGAGATCAGTCGGTACGACGCGGGGTCCGTGCAGCTCGAGCTGGAGGCGACGAGTCTCGCCCAACTCGCAGAGGACATCATCGAGCAGATGCGACCTCTTGCGGAAGGGCATGGCACGGAGATCCGCTTGGTGGCGCCCGGCGGCTACTCGCCGGTGGATATGGACCCGCGTCGTGTGCGGCGCGTGCTGCGGAACCTGATCGGCAACGCGATCGAGCATGGAGAAGGGCGTCCGGTCGTCGTCACGGTCGACAGCAACCAGCACGCGGTGGCCGCGGGCGTGCGCGACTTCGGGCTCGGGATGGACCCCGGAGACGCGGAACGCGTGTTCGATCGCTTCTGGCGCGCCGACCCGTCGCGGCAGCGCACCATCGGGGGTACGGGGCTCGGCCTGTCGATCGCCCTCGGCGACGCCACCCTGCACGGCGGCACCCTCGCCGTGTGGTCGGAGCTGGGGGTGGGCTCGCACTTCGTGCTGACCATTCCCCGCCACGACCGGGTGCTGGACGGCCCGAGCCCGATCTCGGTGGAGCCGCAGGAGCCCCTCACAGAACTCGGCGACGCGACGCAGCCGATCTCGATCGCCGAGACCTATTCCGATCTGCTCGACGGGAAGGACCAGTCATGAGCCCGCGCGCGAGGAGCCGATTCGTCCGTGGCGCCGCACTGGCGCTGGTCGCGCTGCTGCTTCCCGCGTGCGCCGGCCTGCCGACGAGCGGCGACGTCGCGGTCGGTCTCCAGCTGGGGGAGTCCCCGGACGACGTCGACGTGCTCCCCGTGGCTTCCGGTCCCGTCGCGGGGGCGGGCCCCGAGGAGATCGTCGAGGGGTTCCTCGAAGCCGGCATCACGACATCGGACAACTGGGCGACGGCTCGGGAGTTCCTGGCGCCTTCTCTGCAGCGCAGCTGGCGACCATCGGCGGGGGTCTCCATCGACGCTGGTCCCGAGGCCCGCACCCTCAGCTCGAACGTCCCCGACGACCAGGTGGAGGACGCTGAGGAGGCCGAGGTGCAGGTCCTCCTCGAGCTGGTCGCCAGCGTGGACGACTCCGGGGCGTACAGCGGTGCCCCCGGCGACTCGAGCGTGCCGTTCGCGCTCGCGAGGGGGGAGGACGGCGAGTGGCGGATCACCGAGGCGCCCGACGGCGTGGTGATCGACCAGAGCCGGTTCCCGAATGTGTTCGAGGGGTACTCGCTGCAGTGGTTCGACGCGCGCTGGTCCCGACTCGTCCCGGATATGCGGTGGTTCCCGCGACGCCAGAGCCCGGCGACGACCGTGACGCAGGCCCTCGTCAGCGGTACTCCGGCGGAGTGGCTCGATCCGGCCGTGCAGACGGCGTTCCCCGCCGACGTCCAACTGGCACAGGACGCGGTGCTCATCACGGGGCAGGCGGCCGAGGTGGCGCTGACCCGACCCGCGGCGAGCCTGGACGAGACCACGCTGGCCCGGATGCGCACCCAGCTGCAGGCCACGCTGAAGGCCGCGGGCGTGAACGTCACGCAGGTGCGTTTCAGCGTCGACGGCCGCGCGCTCGACGCGGGGGTCGTCGATGTCATCAGCACCCCGTCGGAGCCGGGGACGCTCGTGCTGAAGGACGGCAGGTTCGGTCGCATCGTCGGTGACGAGATCGCGTCGATCCCCGGGATCAGCGCGCAGATCCAGGCGGTCACGCAGCCGATCGAGGCGATCGACGTGGCCGCGGACGACGCGACCGCAGCGCTGCAGCTCGACGACGGCCACGTGTACCTCGCGACCGAGAACGGACGCAACGAGCTGGATGCCCGGTCCGGCCTCGTGCAGCCGTCCCTCGACCCCTACGGCTACGTGTGGTCGGTGCCCGCGTCAGCCCCGCAGGCGGTGCTCGCCGTCGGCCCCGATGTGGTCGGACACGAGGTCGCCGGCGCGTGGCCGAACGCCTCGTCCATCTCCGATCTGCGGGTCGCCGCCGACGGCGCCAGGCTCGCGGCTGTCGTCCGGGTCGGCGGCCAGCTCTGGGTGGTCGTCGCGGCGGTCGTCCGGGACGGCGCCGGTGTGCCCACAGAGCTCGGTGAGGTGCGACAGCTGCTCCAGCTCACCGAGCCGTCGACGGGGCTCGTCTGGCTGGGGCCCGATCGGCTGGCCGTGCTCACAGACTCCACGACGCCCCGTCTGATCGTGCAGCCGGTCGGCGGACCGGGCTCGGCCGAGAGTGCACCCAGCAATGCGGCGTCGATCGCCGGTGCCCGCACTCCGGCGGGTGTGCGCATCCTGGACACCTCGGGGCAGCTGTTCGCGCACGCGGGATCGGCGTGGCGGGAGGTGACGGAAGGCGTCTCCGTCCTGGCCACACGAACCGGCGAATGACCTCTCCTGCACGGAACGGCCTCGGCGCCGATCGAGTCCCGCCACAAGGGGATGGCTCTCGGGGGCACGCGCCTGACGGCAGGATCTCGACATGGGGTTCACGACACGGGTGGGCGCGCTCGCCGCGGAGACCGGGGCGCTGCTGCTCGCGGCGAGTTGTGCCGGATGCGACCGGCCCGGCATCGTGCTCTGCGACAGCTGCCGGGTCGCGCTCACCGCGAGGCCGCGCGACGTGCGGACCCCGGGCGGGTTGCGGGTCCGCGCCGCCCTCGACCTGGACGGTCCGGCCGCTTCCTGCATCCGGCGTCTGAAAGGAGCGGGGCAGACCGCGTTGGGACGACCGCTGGGCGCCGCCCTCTCCGCCGTCCTCCTCCCTGCTGTCGGACCGGGAGTCTGGGTGATCCCCGTCCCTACCTCGCGGGCAGCCTTCCGTCGGCGCGGCTACCGCGTCCCTGAGCTCCTCGTCCGGTCCGCCGGTGCGGAGCCGCAGCGCGTCCTCGCTCTCACCCGTCAGGTGCGGGACCAGCGCGAGCTGTCTGCCGTCGCGAGGGCCGACAATCTCCGGGGCGCGATGCGCGCACGCCGACGAGGGCTCGGCGCACCCGCGATCGTGGTGGACGACGTCGTGACCACGGGGGCCACGCTCGACGAGGCCAGCCGCGCCCTCGTCGCCGCCGGATTCGTCGTCGCCGGGGTCGTCGCGCTCGCCGCCACGCCGATGTCGGCCCGATCCGGATGAGGTTCATTGCAGACTCACCGGAGACACAGGGCCTCGGGCCGTGACATCGGCCGCGGGTCGGACTACGGTGGGGTGTCACAAGGCGACCACGGTCCGCCCTTGGCCGGGTGGACCGGGACAAGGAGGCAGCAATGGAAACGAGCATCGTGGGCGTCGGAGTGGGCATCACCGATCGCTTCCGCACCGTCGTCGAAGAGAAGATCGCCAAGATCCAGACACTCGCCGCCAAGGCGCAACGCCTGGACGTGAAGGTCACGCACCGGGTCTACCGCAACGGTCGGGTCCCGGACGAGACGGTCGAGTTGACGCTCGTCGGGAAGGGCCCCGTGGTCCGTGCCGAAGCGGTCGACGGCGACAAGTTCGTGGCGCTCGACCTCGCGATCGACAAGATGACCGAGCAGCTGCGCCGCGCGAAGGAGAAGCGCGTCGACGGACGACAGCATCCGCGAGGCCCGCACTTCGAGAAGGGCAGCGGTTCGCTCGAGGGCATCGACGTGCAGCCCGCCTCAGCCGAGGTGCTGCACGCCGTGGCGACGGGGAGCATCCCCGTGCAGAGCGAGGAGGAGGACTACTCCCCGGTCGTCATCCGCACGAAGAGCTTCGAGGCGGAGTGGATGACGGTGGAGGAGGCCGTCGACCGGATGGAGCTCGTCGGGCACGACTTCTTCCTCTTCGTCGATGCGCGCACCGACCACCCGAGCGTGGTCTACCGCCGCAAGGGCTGGGACTACGGTGTCATCGCCCTCAGCACGCAGGCTCCGCCCGCTGAGGCGCTCGCCTCCTGACAGGACCGAGAACGGCCCGATCCCTGCGGGGATCGGGCCGTTCCCGTGTGAAGCTCGGGGGCGTCAGTCGAAGATGCCGTCCAGGAGGCTGCCGATGACGAGCCCGCCGAGGATACCGGAGGCGAGGTCGCCACCGCCCATGCCGCCGCCGCGACGGGGGCCGCCGCCCCAGCCCCCGCCCCAGTCCTGGTCCTGCGGGCGCGAGGAGTCGATGTCCCGCTGTGCGAGCTGGAGAGCTTCCGCGGCGAGGTGGGCCACTCTGCGGGCCTGCGCCAGGGCCGCCTCGCGCGTCTCCTCGGCGGGCAGGAGAGCCGGAAGGTCGACGCGGAGCCGCTCGGCCTCGGCCAGACGCGTGCGGGCGTCGGCGCCGATCCATCCGCGGTGGCCGGCGATGAGGCCGCGGGCGACCCCGAGCTGCCGGTCGGCGTCGTCCATCGCGTGCTGCACCTGTGCGATGGACGGCAGGGGGTTCTCGGCCCGGTGTCGCGCCGTGGCGATGGCGTGGTCGAGGCCCGCGTTCGCTTCGCGCAGCTGGGAGAGCTCCGCGAACGGATCGTTGGGCTGCCCCGAGGGGGTGAGCGCGGCCAGAGCCGCCTGCAGCCGCGCGACGGCTTCCGCCACGGCGGGCGTGGAAGGAGCGATCCGCGCGGCGATGAGGTCGTTGCGGGAGTCGGCGATGACCTCGGCCAGCGTCGACTCGGCGCGCAGCGCCTCGATCTCGAAGTCCTCGACGGCATCGAGCAGGGCGCCGGCGCGGCGCGTCGCCTCGGTGGCCGTCTCCAGTGCGAGGTTCGCCTCCTCGTTCTGCTTCGCGGCACGACGGCGCTCCGAGATGTCGGCGCTGTGGGTGGCGAAGCGGATCAGCTGCTCCGCCTCGGCGGCGCTCGCGGTGATCTGATGCATGGCGGAGTCGGAGTAGCGGGCGGACAGCCGGGATACGGTCTCGTCCGTCTGTGGGATGCGGGCGCTCAGAGCCTCCGCGTCGGCGCGCACCTGCGCGATGATCTCGGGCGCTCGCCGCACCTTCGCGACCGACTCCGCGAGCACGGTGGTCTTCTCGTCGAGCAGGTCCTGGGCCCAGTCGCAGAGCTGCAGGATCCGCGCGTTCCGCGTGCGCAGTTCCTCATCGGTGTCCGGGATCTCGTCGTGGTTGAGCTGGTGGAGCTGGAACGCCTCCCGCAGGTGCGTCCGGACCGACAGCAGCGCGGCCTTGAGGTCGGACGTCAGGGACTCGCCGAGCTCGGCCTCCGCGAAGACGAGCTCGTCGGAGGTGGTGCGGATCCGCTCGTCGGCGGCGACGAGTGCCTGCTCCGCGCGTCGGGCGAGGTCCGCGTCCTGCGCGGCGAGTTCTTCCTGTTCGCGTTTGCGTCTACCCCAAAATCCAGCCATGTGCCGATCCTAGTTTCCCCGGCACCCGCGCGGGCTGAGCATCCGCTCCAGGCGAACGGCCCGCCGCGGAGCTCAGGCGGGCACCGCGACGGTGTCCTCGCCGCCGACGGCCAACGGCGTCGCCTTCGCCGGACGTCCCCTCTTGGGCCGTTCGGTGGTCAGTTCCAGCGCCATCTCGGGGTGCGGGTGCTGCGCGAGCCGCGCCTCCGCCTGATCGAGCCAGCGGAGCTCGGCTTCCGCCGCGCAGATGAGGGAGTCGAGGACGAGCGACCACGCGAGGTCCTCGGGGCTGCCCGCCGCGAGCCCGGGGGAGGGCGTGCGGCGCAGCTCGTCCAGCCGCTGCTGTGAGGCGTCCCGCTGGCTGCGGAGGATGGTCGCGGCATCCACTCCGGGCAGCGTGGCGGCGACCGCGAGTTTCACGGCGAGCTCCTCGCGCGTCGCCGGAGCGCGGAGCACCGGGGCGGCGAGCCAGCGCGCCGCCTCGGCCGAGCCCGCTGCGGTGATGTGCCAGTAGACATGGCCGTGGTCGTCGGCCTCCCCGCGCTGGACGAGGCCGTCGCGCTCGAGTCGCTCCAGGGTGTTGTAGATCTGGCCGACGTTGAGGGGCCAGGTCGACCCGGTCCGGCGGTCGAACTCGTGGCGCAGCTGGTAGCCGTAACAGGGGCCCTGATCGAGGATGGCGAGCAGGCTCTGGCGTACGGACATGGCCGGTCTCCCGAGGATGGTGGATGGAAAGCAGTGCCGAGTATATGCATACCCGGCAATTTCACTGACGCGGCGCGGCGGCCGCCCTTGCAGGCGACGTGGAGGTCACAGCCCGGTAACATGGCAAAGCATGCCTGTCGCTCGCCTCGCGACGACCGGCGAATGACCCAATGACAGGGAGATGACATCCGTGGCGAATCCTCTTGAGAAGCTGCTGCGTGCAGGTGAGGGGCGGATCATCCGCCGTCTGAACCAGGTGGTGAAGGCGGTGAACGCCCTCGAGGAGGACATCTCCCAGCTCACGGACGACGAGCTGCGCAACGAGACCGCCGAGCTGCGCGCCCGGTACGAGAAGGGCGAGACGCTCGACCAGCTCATGCCGGAGGCGTTCGCCGCGGTGCGCGAAGCCGCGAAGCGGACGCTCGGCATGCGCGCGTACGACGTGCAGATCATGGGTGGCGCGGCCCTGCACCTCGGCAACATCGCGGAGATGAAGACCGGTGAGGGCAAGACCCTCGTCGCGACCTTCCCCGCCTACCTGAACGCGATCGCGGGCGAGGGCGTGCACGTCATCACCGTGAACGACTTCCTCGCGAGCTACCAGGCGGAGCTCATGGGTCGTGTCTACCGCGCGCTCGGCATGACGACGGGCATCATCGTGTCCGGGCAGACACCCGCCGTGCGCCGCGAGCAGTACGCCGCCGACATCACCTACGGGACGAACAACGAGTTCGGCTTCGACTACCTCCGCGACAACATGGCCTGGCGCAAGGAGGACCTCGTCCAGCGCGAGCACTTCTTCGCGATCGTCGACGAGGTGGACTCCATCCTCATCGACGAGGCACGCACGCCTCTGATCATCTCCGGGCCGTCGTCCGGTGAGGCGAACCGCTGGTTCGCCGAGTTCGCCAAGATCGCGCGCACGCTCGTCGCCGGTGAGGACTACGAGGTCGACGAGAAGAAGCGCACCGTCGGCGTCCTGGAGCCCGGCATCGAGAAGGTCGAGGACTACCTCGGCATCGACAACCTCTACGAGTCGGCCAACACGCCGCTGATCTCGTTCCTGAACAACTCCATCAAGGCGCTCGCGCTCTTCAAGAAGGACACCGACTACGTCGTCATGAACGACGAGGTCATGATCGTCGACGAGCACACCGGCCGTATCCTCGTCGGCCGCCGCTACAACGAGGGCATCCACCAGGCGATCGAGGCGAAGGAGGGCGTGCCGGTCAAGGCCGAGAACCAGACCCTCGCCACTGTCACGCTGCAGAACTACTTCCGCCTCTACGACAAGCTCGCCGGCATGACCGGTACGGCCGAGACCGAGGCCGCCGAGTTCATGTCGACGTACAAGCTCGGCGTCATCCCGATCCCCACGAACAGGCCGATGATCCGCAAGGACCAGCCGGATCTCGTGTACAAGAACGAGGCGGCGAAGTTCGCGCAGGTCGTCGAGGACATCGCGGAGCGCCACGCGAGCGGTCAGCCCGTGCTCGTGGGCACCACCAGCGTCGAGAAGAGCGAATACCTGTCGCGGCTGCTCGCGAAGAAGGGCGTCAAGCACGAGGTCCTCAACGCGAAGAACCACGCGCGCGAGGCGGAGATCGTCGCCCGCGCCGGTCGGCTCGGTGCCGTGACGGTCGCGACGAACATGGCCGGTCGAGGCACGGACATCATGCTCGGTGGTAACGCCGAGTTCCTCGCGGTGCAGGAGCTGAAGGCGAAGGGGCTCGACCCGGTGGAGACGCCGGAGGAGTACGAGGTCGCCTGGGACGAGACCTACGAGGCGATGAAGAAGGTCGTCGAGGAGGAGGCCGAGAAGGTCATCGAGGCCGGTGGCCTCTATGTGCTCGGCACCGAGCGCCACGAGTCGCGCCGCATCGACAACCAGCTGCGCGGTCGTTCCGGCCGTCAGGGCGACCCGGGCGAGAGCCGCTTCTACCTGAGCCTCACCGACGACCTCATGCGGCTGTTCCAGTCGGGTGCCGCCGAGGCGATCCTGGCCCGCACGAACTTCCCGGACGATGTGCCGATCGAGTCGGGCCTCGTGTCCCGCGCGATCCGCAGCGCGCAGTCGCAGGTCGAGGCCCGCAACGCCGAGATGCGCAAGAACGTCCTCAAGTACGACGACGTCCTCAACCGTCAGCGTGAAGCGATCTACGCCGACCGTCGTCAGATCCTCCAGGGCGACGACATCGCCGACCGGGTGCAGCACTTCATCGAGGACGCGATCAGCGGCGTCGTGCGCGACCACACCGGCGAGGGACACAACGAGAGCTGGGACTTTGACGCCCTCTGGACCGAGCTGAAGACGCTCTACCCGGTGAGCGTCACGATCGACGAGGTTGTCTCCGAGGCCGCAGGCCGCAAGGGCGGCATCACCGCCGAGGGTCTCACGCGCGAGCTGCTCTCGGACGCGAAGATCGCGTATGAGAAGCGCGAGGAGTCGCTGGGCGAGGCCGCGACCCGCGAGCTGGAGCGTCGCGTGGTCCTGCAGGTGCTCGACCGCCGCTGGCGCGACCACCTGTACGAGATGGACTACCTCAAGGACGGCATCGGCCTGCGGGCGATGGCGCAGCGTGACCCGCTCATCGAGTACCAGCGCGAGGGCTACGCGATGTTCCAGTCGATGATGGGCCAGATCAAGGAGGAGTCGGTCGGCTACCTCTACAACCTCGAGGTCGAGGTCCGTCGCGCGGGCGACGCCGAGACCGCGGAGGTCGAGGCGAAGGGCCTCGCCAACGACGGCGGAGAGCAGCGGCTGGAGTACTCGGCCGCCAACGACGCCGGAGAGGTCGAGGTCCGCAACGACCGGGGCCAGGTGCAGCAGGCCGCGACCGACCGGATGCGTCAGGCCGCCGCGCGCGCTCAGGCACCGCAGGCGGCCGAGCCCGAGGAGGCTCCGCGCGGGGCCTTCGGGCAGCGCACGGAGCAGAGCGCCCCGGCCGCGGGCAACCGCGAGCAGCGCCGCGCGCAGAGCAAGAAGAAGAAGTAGCCCCCGGGTGAGAAGGAGGGCCAGTCCGTGCGGATTGGCCCTCCTTTCGTCCCTGTAGGCTTGATCGATGACACCATCGCGCACCTTCGACCAGTCGTCGAAGCTCAAGAACGTCCTGTACGAGATCCGCGGAAACGCCCTCGTCGAGGCGGCGCGACTGGAAGCAGAGGGCCACCGGATCCTCAAGCTGAACACCGGCAATCCGGCGATCTTCGGGTTCGACGCCCCGCATCAGATCGTGCACGACATGCTCGCCGCGCTCCCCACGGCCCACGGCTACAGCGACAGCAAGGGCATCATCTCGGCTCGCCGCGCCGTCGTGAGCCGGTACGAGGAGATCGACGGGTTCCCGCGTTTCGATCCGGACGACGTCTACCTCGGCAACGGCGTCTCCGAGCTGATCACCATGACCATGCAGGCGCTGCTGGACGAAGGGGACGAGGTCCTCATCCCCGCTCCCGACTACCCGCTCTGGACGGCAATGACGAGCCTCGCCGGCGGCACCCCCGTGCACTACCTCTGCGACGAGGACGACGACTGGCAGCCCGACCTCGAGGACATCCGGTCGAAGATCACCCCGCGCACCAAGGCGCTCGTGATCATCAACCCGAACAACCCCACCGGTGTGGTCTACTCGCGGCAGGTGCTGGAGGGACTCGTGCAGATCGCGCGGGAGCACCAGCTCCTCATCCTCTCCGACGAGATCTACGACCGGATCCTCTTCGACGACGCGGTGCACATCCCGACGGCGACTCTCGCCCCTGATCTGCTCTGCCTCACCTTCAACGGACTGTCCAAGACCTACCGCGTCGCCGGCTACCGCTCCGGGTGGATGGTCGTCACGGGTCCCCAAGACCATGCCAAGGGGTTCATCGAGGGGATCACCCTGCTGGCGTCGACCCGGCTCTGCCCGAACGTCCCTGCCCAGCATGCCGTGCAGGCGGCGCTGTCCGGAGTCCAGTCGATCGACGCCCTCATCGCCCCGACGGGGCGTCTTCACGAGCAGCGCGACATCGCCTGGGAAGGGTTGGAGGCCATTCCCGGCGTCTCCTGCGTGAAGCCCCAGGGCGCTCTCTACGCGTTCCCCCGACTGGACCCGAACGTGCACGAGATCCGCGATGACGCCAAACTCGTCTACGACCTGCTCGTCTCGGAGCACATCCTCCTCGTGCAGGGCACCGGGTTCAACTGGCCGACGCCTGATCACCTGCGGCTCGTGACCCTGCCAGAGCCGCGAGTGCTGAGCGAAGCCGTCGAGCGCCTCGGGAACTTCCTGTCGAGCTACCGCCAGTAGTCGCCGGAGGAGCGGACGGCTCGAGACCGGCCGCGAGCCGACGGACGGCAGCGACGAGCGCCGACCGCGGCGCGACGTCCGAGATCGGCCGGGCATGGAGGAGAGCCGCGTCGACGGCGCGACGATCCAGGGGAAGGAAGACGATGTCGGTGAGCCCGGCGAAGCGCTCCAGCGTGCGACGGATCTGACTCCGGGCATCGAGGCCGAGGGGGCCGGGACGGACCTGGTTCACGACCACCGTCACCGGCGTCTGGCCCACGAGGCGCCGGAGCTCGGCGTGGTCGCGGAGGAATCGGCTGATCCCCAACGGATCCGCTGCCGCCACCGCCACGACCCGGTCCGCCTCGCTCAGTGCTGCGACGGTCGCCGCGTGCCGCCGCGGGCCGACCACGTCGTAGGTCGCCTCCTCGTCCGCGTCGACGGCGGCCGCGACGTCCACGACGGTCTCCTCCGTCCATGTCCGGCAGAGGGAGAGCGTCGCCCGAACCCGCGCATCGGACAGCTCCGGCCAGCGGTTGGGGCGGTTGAGCCCGGCCAGCACATCGACCTCGGCACCTCCGGCTGCGAGGCGGGTGGAGAGGCGGGTCAGTTCCGCCGGATCGAGCGCGCCGGCCTCGGCGCGACGGCAGGCGGCGGCGAGGCCCGGGGCGTCATCGTCCATCCCGAGGAGCAGCGCGAGAGCGGGGGCCACGGTGTCCGCATCGACCAGCGCCGTCCGGCGTCCGCGGCGCGCCAGCTCCACGGCGAGCTGGACGGCGACCGTCGACCGCCCCGGCGCCCCGTGCGGACCCCAGACGGCGATGACCCGGGGCGGAGCCGACGGAGCCGGGGCGACGGGCTGAAGGTCGGCGGACAGTGCCGCCGCGATCTCCCACCCCGCTGCGTCCGCGCGCAGGGGAGGGGCGAGGCCCATCCGTATCGCGGCGCGACCGTCCGCGCCTCCGAGTGTGAGGACGCGGATGCCGGCGCGGTCGCACGTGGACAGCAGTTCGGTGGTCAGCACAGCCCTGCTCGCGGGAACGACGACGGCCTCCACCTCCGGATGCAGACGAGACGTGATCATCGCCGCGGAGGCGGAGGGGATGCTGGCGGCCGAGACGCCCTCCCACTCCAGCTCGGCGACCAGCTCGTCGGCCCGCGGCGCGGCCACCGCGATGAGGACGACGCTCACGACCCTGCCCCGACCGGGACCACGGAGAGTGCCGCACCGCCGGTGACCGCGGCGAGGACCGCCGCGACATCGCTCCGGTCGATCACGATCTCCAGCTCCGCGGTGGTGTCCGCCAGGAGCCCCTCCCGCTCGAGGACGGCACGCACGACGACGTCTCCGACGAGGATGCGGGGCTCGTCATAGGAGCGCCCGTCCTCGCGCAGGGGCGCCTGCCAGATCTCGACCTCGGTTCCGGCCTCCACGTCTTCGGGAAGGCCCACGCTGCTCGCGACGACGACCGTCGTCGTACGGCTGTCCGCTGCCGTCGTCATCGCCGTCCTGGGCACCAGCTCGCCCTCCGACAGCGTCCGGGCCGCGACCTGGCCCGTGTCGAGCTGGCCTGGCCGGAGGTACTCGTCGGACACGGCCCCCAGCGCCACATCGACGGTCGCGAAGTCGGAGGCGCGGAGGACTTCTCCGCGGACGATCGTGCGCTGCGCCTGAAGCGCCGGCGTCGCCTGATCGGATGAGGTGAGGACGAACCAGACGCCGGCCATCGACGCCAGGACGAGCACGATGCCCACCGCGAAGCGGGCATCTCCGCGGAAGCGACGAGGGGAACGGGAGAGCGGGGCCATGGCGATATGGTCACAGAAGCGGCCACCAGGGCCGTCGAGTTATCCACAAGCTCTCGCCACCCCGCACCTCCGCCGCCCTCCGCGCCCAGAATGAGGGCATGACACCCCCACACCCGCACACCCCCCGTTTCCTCGCGCCTGCGCAGGTGGCAGAGCTGCTGAGCATCGATGTGGACGAGGTGATCGCGCTCGTCCATGCCGGAGACCTTCGCGGCGCCCCCCTCGGTGCGCCCGCGCGCTGGCGCATCGAGGAGTCGAGCATCGAGGAGTACCTGGCCGCGCAGGTGGAGGAGGCGCGGCGGATGGCCCTGTGGCGGCAGTCGCAGGCCGCGAGCTTCCCCGAGCTGTGGGGACCCGCCGCGTCACGGCGTCCCTGAGCGTCAGAGAGTCGGAGCTCCCTGCACGCGGATCGCGGCGAGGGCGGCGTACGGCACGATCCGGAAGCCCCGTACCGCGTCGGCCCGGCGGGTGGCGCCGCTGTCGTGCTCGGCGAGATCGAGGTGGTCGGCGGCGGCGCGATCGATGGTCCCGTGGAGATCGTCGCCGACGAGGAGGCGGAGCTGCACCGGAAGACGGCGACGCGCGAGGTCGCGGAGGGCGAACCCCAAGGTCATCCGTTCGCGGAGCGTGGTCGCTCCACCGTTCGTGTCGTCGGCGAGGCTGCCCAGCATCGATCCGTGGTCGAGCGTGAGTCCGAGCACGGATGTCATCGGGATCAGCAGCATGGAGCTCGGCACGCGCGCGCCCTGGGGCACGCGCGAGACGGCGGCGAGCCAGTCCACGCCCAGGGACCGCAGGCCGACGGGCAGGTGAGCCCCGTCGACGAGGTGGAGTGTCGCTTCGATGTTCGCGGCGCACAGATGGCGCAATCGAGCGCGCAGGTCGAGTCGAGCGATGCGGAGTCGCTCGGACTCGGCGTCGCGGGCGGCGCGTTCCGCCTCCCACTCCGCGGCGAGCTGTCCTTCCAGGTCGTCGAAGAGGGAATCCCAGTGCACACGACCGAGCGTAGGGGCGGACATCGTGTCGTCCGAGTTATCCACATCCGCGCGGACGGTCGCCCCGGCCCTCGCCCGAAGCGCGGAATCTACGGGTTGTCCACAGACCTCCTCCTGCGCCGACCATGCCATACCGGGAACGTGTTCTACTGACGGCTCGCCGACGCCTCCGAGGGGAGATCGAGATGATGCTGGCCGAGTACTTCGGACCGCAGCCCACTCCGGCCGATGAGCTTCCGGACCCCGTGCTCCTCGTGCGGAGCCTCACCCAGGGGGCGCTCGAGGCCCTCGCCGGAGTGCGGGAGGTGGATCAGCTCGCCCGCTGGTTCAGCGAGGAGGCGTACCGCAGCGTCGTCACCAGGGCCAACCTCGCCGCCCGTGCGCGCAGTGCTCGCGGTGTCGCGCCGACCCGACCCACCTTCGTCATCCGGACGGTGCGGGTGACGCACCCGCGGGACGGCATCGTCGAGGCGGTCGTCGTGGTCGCGGGCCCGGGGCGCACCCGTGCCGTGGCCATCCGACTCGAGGGGCTGGACCGACGGTGGCGCGCGACGTCGCTCGCCATCCTCTGAGGCGGGGGAGCCTAGGCTGGTGAGGTGTCAACCCTCAGTGATCTCGCCCAGGCCCAGGGCCTTCTGACCGACGACGACGTGGAGTGGCTGCACCGGCTCGCCGGTGACGGACAGCTCCTCGCGGACCTCGCCTCCGCCGATATCGTCCTGTGGATCCAGACGGACGACGGCTCGTTCGTCGCCGTCGCTCACGCGCGACCGAGCGGTGCGGCGACGCTCTTCTACCGGGACATCGTCGGGGAGCGGGTGCGCCCGCAGTGGCGCACGCAGGTGCACGGCGCTTTCGAGTCGGCGGAGATCGTCGACTCGTCCTCGCCCGACTGGTTCGAGGAGACACCGACCAGGGTGCGCGCGGTCCCGATCGTGATCGAGCGGCGTGGCGAGGACAAGGCTCCGCGCGTGATCGGGGTGGTGACACGGCACACCAACCTCGGGGAGGTCCGCACGCCGTCGCGTCAGCAGATCACCTTCGACGAGTGCGCCAACGACCTGTTCCGCATGATCGCGGACGGCAGCTTCCCCGACCCCGCAGCGCCGACATCGCCGCGCCGCGGTGCGCCTCGGGCATCGGACGGTCTCATCCGGATCGACGTGGACGGCATCACGACCTTCGCCAGCCCCAACGCCCTGTCCGCGTTCAATCGGATGGGCTTCGACGACGAGCTGGAGGGCGAGTCCCTGGCCGAGGTGACCACCCGGCTCGTACCGCCGTCCCGTCAGGTGGACGAGTCGCTGCCCGTGGTGGTCACGGGGCGGGCGCCCTGGCGGACCGACATCGAGGCGCGGGGGGTGACGGTCTCCCTCCGTGCCATCCCCCTGAAGGATCACGGCACCCGCATCGGGGCGATCGTGCTCTGCCGCGACGTCTCGGAGCTGCGCCACCAGGAGCAGGAGCTCATCACCAAGGACGCGACGATCCGCGAGATCCACCACCGGGTCAAGAACAATCTGCAGACGGTGGCGTCCCTGCTCCGGATCCAGGCGCGACGCACGCACTCCGACGAGGCGCGGGATGCTCTCACGCAGGCCATGCGCCGCGTCGATGCGATCGCGGTCGTCCACGACACCCTCGCTCAGGGCCTCACGCAGAAGGTCGACTTCGACGAGGTCTTCCATCGTGTCCTCAAGCTCGTCGCCGAGGTGGCGTCGGCTCCCAACACGCGGGCCCGCACGCAGTCGACGGGACACTTCGGCGTGCTCCCGAGCGAATACGCCACGCCGCTCGCCCTCGCCCTGACGGAGGTGGTCACGAACGCGGTGGAGCATGGCCTCGCCGGGCAGGAGGGCGTCGTCACGATCGACGCGAAGCGCACCGAGGACAACCTCCGGGTGACGGTTCGCGATACCGGCCACGGGCTCCCGGAGGGCCGGATCGGTCAGGGCCTCGGCACGCAGATCATCCGCACCCTGATCCAGGGCGAGCTCGGCGGCACGATCGACTGGCGGGGGAGCGAGGGTGAGGGGACCGAGGTGGTCATCGACATCCCGCTGCGCTGGCTCGAGCGCTGACGCCTCGTCGGAACACGCAGAAGCGGCCTGAGACGGTGTCTCAGGCCGCTTCTCGGATCTCAGGAGGCGCGGCGGGCGCGGGCGGCCCGGCGCTTGAGCGCGCGGCGCTCGTCCTCGGACAGGCCGCCCCAGACGCCCGAGTCCTGGCTGGTCTCCAGGGCGTACTGCAGGCAGATCTCGGTGACCGTGCACGTCGCGCAGACGGTCTTCGCCTTCTCGATCTGGTCGACGGCCGGGCCGGTGTTGCCGACCGGGAAGAACAGTTCGGGGTCGACGGTCAGGCAGGCGGCCTTGTCACGCCAGTCCATGGGGGCTCCTCGGTGTGGATTTCATGAGATGTCGCGATGCGACCTCTCGATTCGGGCGACGGTTCGGGTTCCGCTACCCTGTTGAGATACGGGCGGATGCCCGCTGATTGTGATGCGAACGCGAACGTTCGCCCCACGCCGCTGTGGGAGCACATGACTTTCTCTATTCTGTTACATGAATACCCTGAAATCAAGGGTTTTCTCGTCATTCGATCCCCGGGAGGACCACGTGCGCGCACCGGGAATCGCCCGCGCCGCCGCCGCCGTCCTGGCCGTCGAAGCGGTCGCCCTGCTCGTCTTCGCGGCCATCGAGATGGCGGGACTCGGGGCAGGGGACGCCGCATCGCTGCCGACGGCCATCGCTCTCATCGTCCTGACCCTGATCGGTGCCGCGGCACTGGGAGCCTTCGCCTTCGGCACCCGCGCCGGGCGCTCCTGGGCGCGATCGGGCGGGGTGGTGTTCCAGGTCCTCGCGATCGCCCTGGCGCTCGGCGCCCTCACGCTGCCGCCGATCCCGTGGGTGTTCGTGCTCGGCCTCGGGGTTCCCGCCGTCGCCGGCTTCGCCCTCCTCATCGCGAGCGCACGCCGTGAGGGGACGAGGCGCGAAGCGGAGTGACTCCGCCGCGACGCGTCAGGCGTCGATGCCGAGCTGCTTGCGCAGACGCGCGACGTGGCCGGTGGCCTTCACGTTGTACTGGGCACTCGTGATGATGCCGTCCTCGTCGAGGACGAAGGTCGAGCGGATGACGCCTTCGACGACCTTGCCGTAGTTCATCTTCTCGCCCCAGGCGCCGTACGCCTCGTGCACCGCGTGGTCGGGGTCGCTGAGCAGCGGGAAGGTGAGACCGTCGCGGTCGCGGAAGGCGGCCAGCTTCGCAGGCTCGTCCCTCGAGACGCCGACGACCTGGTACCCGGCGCCCTGGAGCGAAGAGATGCTGTCGCGGAAGTCGCAGGCCTCGGTCGTGCACCCCGGGGTCATCGCCGCGGGGTAGAAGTACAGCACGGTCTTCGTGCCGCGCAGATCGGCCAGCCGGACGGTGTTCCCGTCCTGGTCGAGCAGAGCGAAGTCGGGGGCGGCGGTTCCGGTTTCCAGGCGTTCGGTCACGCCCCCAGCCTACCGTCCGGGCGGCTGCTCCGCCTTGTCGGCGAAGGTCTGCAGCAGCCGCTGCAGCGAGTCCAGCCGCGCCCGCCCCGTCTCGCTCAGCTCGCCGCGCTCCGCTGCCTCGATGAGGGCGCAGTCCGGCGCGTCCGGCAGGTGCGTGCAGCCGCGCGGGCAGTCCTCCGCGATGACGGCGAGCTCGGTGAAGGCGGCGAGGATGTTCGCGGGCTCGACGTGCCCCAGCCCGAAGGAGCGCACGCCGGGGGTGTCGATGACCCAGCCCGTGCCGCCTGGGCCCTCGTAGCGGAGGGACACGGTGGAGGAGGAGGTGTGGCGTCCCCGGCCGGTGACCTGGTTCACGTGTCCGGTGGCGCGGCCCGCGGTCGGGACCAGGGCGTTCACCAGGGTCGACTTGCCCACGCCGGAGTGCCCGACGAAGACGGTCGAGTGGCCGATGAGCGCCGCGCCGATCTCGTCGACGGGCATCTCGTCCTGTGCGCTCGTGAAGACGCGGAGGTCGAGGCCGTCGAAGTGCGCGAGGAAGGGCGCCGGGTCGGCGAGATCGGTCTTCGTCACCACGAGGAGGGGGCGGATCCCGGCGTCGAGGGCCGCCACGAGGTAGCGGTCGACCAGGCGGGCACGCGGCTCGGGATCGGCCGCGGCGACGACGATGAGCATCTGGTCCGCGTTCGCCACGATCACCCGTTCGACCTCGTCGGTGTCGTCGGCGCTGCGACGCAGGAGCGAGGTCCGCTCGACGATCCCCACGATCCGCCCGAGCGTGCCCTCGTCTCCCGAGGTGTCGCCGACGACGCGGGCCTGGTCGCCCGTGACGATCGGCGTGCGCCGCAGCTCGCGGGCGCGGGCGGCGGTGATCGTGCGCTCCTGTGGGGTGTCCTCGTCGAGGAGTACGGAGTACCGGCCCCGGTCCACACCCAGGACGCGGCCGACCTGCGCGTCCTCGTGCGCGGGGCGCCGCTTGGTGCGCGGTCGGTTGGCCTTCGGGTTCGGGCGGGTCCGGATGCTGCTCTCGTCGTAGTCCTCGAAGTCGTCCTCGAGGTCGTCGGCGTCGCTCAGCCAGCTCACCCGTCAGCCTCGCAGCATCCGCTCCCAGAGCGTGGTGAACTCCGGGAGGGTCTTGGCGGTGGTGCCGATGTCGTCGATCACGACGTCGGGGACGCGGAGGCCGATGAGCGCGCCGGTCGTCGCCATCCGGTGGTCGTGGTGCGCCGCCCAGGAGCCACCGCGGAGCGGGCCCGGCACGATGCGGATGCCGTCGGGGAGCTCTTCGGCGGTCCCGCCCAGAGCGCGCAGGTTGCCGACGAGCGCCGCGATGCGATCGGTCTCGTGGAGGCGGATGTGGCCGATGCCCCGGATCGTCGTGGGGCCGTCGGCGAAGGCCGCGAGACCCACGAGGGTCGGCGTCAGCTCGCTGGCGGCGGAGAGGTCGAGATCGAGCCCGCGGATGCCGGAACCGGCGCGCACGGTGAGGACCCCGCCATGACGGCTGACGTGGGCGCCTGCAGCCTGCAGGATCTCGGGCAGCAGCGCCCCGGGCTGGGTCGAGTGCGCCGGCCAGCCGGTGATCGCGACGGAGCCGCCGGTGACGAGCGCGGCCGCGAGGAACGGCGCCGCGTTGGAGAGGTCCGGCTCGATGGGGATCTCCTTGGCGCGGGGGACCCCGGCCTCCACCAGCCACTCGCCGACCGCGGGGCGCTCGATGCGGATGCCACGGCGGCTGAGGGCCTCGATGGTCATGTCGATGTGCGGCAGGCTCGGCAGCCGCTCGCCGGTGTGCACGAGGTGCAGGCCGACGTCGAAGCGTGGAGCGGCCAGAAGCAGCCCGGACACGAACTGGCTGGAGGCCGACGCGTCGATCTCCACGCGACCGCCGCGGATGTGACCGTGGCCGCGGATGGTGAACGGGAGGGCCCAGGTTCCCTCGTCGTCGATGTCGACGCCGAGGTCGCGCAGGGCGCTGATGAGCCCGCCCATGGGTCGGTGCAGAGCCGTCTCGTGCGCGGTGAGGTGGACGTCCTGCTCGGCGAGGCCGGCCAGCGGCGCGATGAAGCGCATGACGGTCCCGGCCTGGCCGCAATCGATCGTCGTGCCGCCGCGGAGCTTGCCGGGCGTGATCACGAGGTCGGGACCGAACTCGTGGCCGGCGTCGACCTCCTCGATGCCGACGCCGAGCGCGCGGAGGGCCTCCACCATGCGCTGCGAATCGTCAGAGTGCAGCGGCGCGATCAGGCGGCCGGGGCCGTCCGCGATGGCCGCGATGAGGAGTTCGCGGTTGGTGAGGGACTTGGACCCGGGGATCGTGAGCTCGGCGTGGACCGGGCCGTCGATCGTGGGCGCGGGGTAGGCGCCCTGCACACGGGTGGGGGAATACCTTTTGGCGCTCATCGGTTCTCACCTTAGTAAACGCAACGCCGTCCTCGTGAGAGGCGGCTTCGGTGCGAAGGGAAGAGGATGCCTGCGACGCTGGAACGCGAGGTGATCGACCTCAGCCGCCTAGACTGGCCGGTGATGGACGACACCGCAACCGCAGCCACCGTCGGCGACCCTCGGCGCGAGTTCGAGGAGCAGGCGCTCCCCTTCATGGACCAGCTCTACGCCGCCGCGATGCGCATGACGCGCAATCCCGCGGACGCCGCCGATCTCGTGCAGGAGACCTTCGTCAAGGCCTACGGGTCGTGGTCGACCTTCGCGCAGGGAACGAACCTGAAGGCGTGGCTGTACCGGATCCTCACCAACACGTACATCAACATCTACCGGAAGCGGCAGCGCGAACCGTTCCAGGGCACCATCGACGAGCTCGAGGACTGGCAGCTCGGCGGCGCCGAGTCGACGACGGCCTCGCACAGCCGGTCGGCCGAAGCCGAGGCCATCGACCGCATGCCGGCGTCGGTCGTCAAGGACGCGCTGCAGGCGGTCCCGGAGGACTTCCGTCTCGCGGTGTACCTCGCCGACGTCGAGGGCTTCGCGTACCAGGAGATCGCCGACATCATGAAGACCCCCATCGGCACCGTCATGAGCCGTCTGCACCGTGGCAGGCGGATGCTACGGGAGCTGCTGGCCGATTACGCCGCGGAGCGGGGAATCGCCGCGGCTGACCCGAGGAGCAAGAAATGAGCGACTGCGGCTGCGACAAGGCCCGTCAGGATCTGGAGGAGTACCTCCGCAACGAGGTGTGCAAGACGGAGCACGCCGAGATCCGCGAGCACCTGGAGAACTGCCCGGCGTGCCGGGACGAGGCCCTGGTGGCGACGACCCTCACCGAGGTCATCGCCCGTGCCTGCAAGGAGACCGCTCCCGAGGAGCTGCGCGACCAGGTGTTCGCCCGGCTGCGCGAGGTCCAGGCCGCACAGCACTGAGGCGCTGCGAGCGCGTGCGGGGCGTCGGAGACCGCCCGTAGGCTGTGTGCATGGCCCTCATCGATGCGCGCGGGATCCCCGCTGACCAGACATCCGTCGACCGCCTCGCGGCACAGGACCTCGACTACCGGGTCCTCGATACGACGGACTCGGCGCGGGTGGCCGCGTTCCAGCGAGCGATGGCGCGCGGGTTCCTCGGTGCCGACCCCTCGGAGGCGGCTCGCGAGGAAGGCGTCGGCACCCTGAGGAGCCGGCGCAACATCGGCGTGTACGAGCCCGACACCCCGGCCGACCGTTTCCCCGTGGCGACCATCGACTCCTGGGTGACTCCGCTGACGATCCCCGGCGGTGAGATCGGCATGTGGGCGATCAGCGGAGTCACGGTGGCCGGCACCCATCGTCGTCGTGGCATCGCGCGGGCGCTGCTGGAGGGGGAGCTGCGCGCCGCCTCCGACGCCGGTCTCCCGGTCGCCGGGCTCACGGTGTCCGAGGCGACGATCTACGGGCGGTACGGCTTCGGCTCTGCCGTCCCGGTGTCGCGGTTCACCGTCGACGTCCGCCGCGCCGGATGGGCGGGGCCCGGTCCCGCGGGCGGCGTCGAGTACCTCGAGCGCGAAGAGCTCGCGGCCGCGCTGGCGGAGGCGCACGAGCGGGCGCGTATCGCCCGATCGGGGCAGGTCCCCGGGTGGCCGGCCCGCTGGGCGGGCATCAGCGGGCTCGCGAGCACAGACACCGACCGGGACCGGGTGCGCGGTATCCGCTATCGCGACGAGTCCGGGCAGGTGCGCGGCGTGATGGCGTTCCACCTCGCCGAGCGCGGGGGCACTTTCCGGTTCGCGCTGCACGTGCGTCTGCTCGTCGGCGAGACGGCGGAGGCGACGGCCGCATTGTGGCAATTCGCGCTGCAGCACGATCTCGTGGACGAAGTGACCGCCGACCTCCGTCCTCTCGACGACCCGCTGCCGTGGCTCGTCGGAGACCCGCGCGGGGTCACCCAGGAGGTGCACGACCACGGTTGGCTCCGCGTCCTGGACGTCCCCGCCGCGCTCACGGCCCGGTCCTACGCCGCGCCCCTGGACACGGTGCTCCGCATCGAGGACGCGCTCGGTTTCGCCGCGGGCACGTGGCGTCTGCGCATCGACGCCGAGGGGCGGGCGCGCGTCGAGGCGGCTCCGGATACCGGGGCGGACCTCGTCCTCGACGTCTCCGCGCTCTCGTCGATCTACGCAGGCAGTATCCGTGTCGCCGCGCTGCACGGTGCGGGCCGGATCGCCGGCGCGCCCGCGGCCGTCGAGGCCCTGGACCGCGCGTTCGTCGCCTTCCCGGCTCCGTCCCTCGACATCTGGTACTGATCCCCGGACGACGAGAAGGGCGCCCCGGCCGAAGCCGGGGCGCCCTTCTCGTCGTCCGAGAGCGGATCAGCCGAGGGTGACCGCCGCGCGGATCAGAGCGGCCTGCTCGGTGGCGTGCACCTTGGACGAGCCCGTCGCCGGAGACGCCGAAGCCGGACGCGACACGGGGCGGAAGGAGCGGTCGCCGGGGACATCCGCGAACGCGAGGGCCAGGAACGGCCAGGCGCCCTGGTTCTCCGGCTCCTCCTGCACCCATACGAGCTCGGCGTTCGGGTACGAGTCGGTGATCTTCTTCAGCTCGTCGATGGGTGTCGGGTAGAGCTGCTCCAGACGCACCAGGGCGATCTCCGGGTTCGGGTTCTTCTCCAGCTCGGCGCGGAGGTCCCAATGCACCTTGCCGCTGTGCACGAGGACGCGCTTCACGGCGGAACGATCGAGACCGCGGTCGTCGTCGATGACCGGCTCGAACCGACCGCCGGTGAACGCCTCGACCGGGCTCGTCGCTCCCCGCAGGCGCAGCATCGCCTTCGGGGTGAACACGATCAGCGGCTTGCGCGGGCGGGCATAGGCCTGACGGCGCAGCAGGTGGAAGTGCGACGCCGGCGTCGACGGACGCGCCACGATCATGTTGTCCTGTGCGCACAGCTGCAGGAACCGCTCGATGCGTGCGGAGGAGTGGTCCGGCCCCTGACCCTCGTAGCCGTGGGGGAGCAGGAGGGTGACGCTGGACTGCTGACCCCACTTCTGCTCCGCGGCGGAGATGTACTCGTCGATGACCGACTGCGCGCCGTTGACGAAGTCGCCGAACTGCGCCTCCCAGAGCACCAGGGCCTCGGGAGCCTCCACGGAGTAGCCGTACTCGAAGCCGAGTGCGGCGTACTCGCTGAGGAGGGAGTCGTAGACGAAGAAGCGGCCCTGGGCGTCGGACAGATTCGACAGCGGCAGCCACTCCTGGCCGTTCGCCCGGTCATGGAGCGCGGCGTGACGCTGTACGAACGTCCCGCGGCGCGAGTCCTGGCCGGCGAGGCGCACCGGAGTGCCCTCGACGAGAAGCGACCCGAAGGCGAGCAGCTCGCCGAAGCCCCAGTCGATGTTCCCGTTGCGGCTCATGTCGAGACGCTTCTCCAGCAGCTGCTGGATCTTCGGGTGCACGGTGAAGCCCTCGGGCTTGTTCACGAATGCATCGCCGATGAGGCGGATGACCTCCGCGGGGACACCGGTGACCTCGGGGGCTCCGACCTGGTCCTCGACCTGCGGGGCCTCCTCCGGGGCGATCGGGGTGGCTCCGGTCTCGGCGGCGTGCGTCTCGGCGAAGGCGATCTCCAGGCGGTTCTGGAAGTCGGCCTTGGCCTCGTCGTACTCCTCCTCGGTGATGTCACCGCGACCGACGAGCGACTCCGTGTAGAGGCGGCGGACGGAGCGCTTCGCCTGGATGAGGTCGGTCATCAGCGGCTGCGTCATCGAGGGGTCGTCGCCCTCGTTGTGACCGCGTCGGCGGTAGCAGACGAGGTCGATCACGACGTCGCGGTGGAAGCGCTCACGGTACTCGAACGCGAGCTGGGCCACGTGGATGACCGCCTCGGGGTCGTCGCCGTTCACGTGGAAGACGGGTGCCTGGATCGTCTTGGCGACGTCGGTGGCGTAGACCGAGGTGCGGGCGTCGCTCGGCGTCGTGGTGAAGCCGACCTGGTTGTTGACGACCACGTGGATCGTGCCGCCGGTGCGGTAGCCGCGCAGCTGCGACATCTGCAGCGTCTCGACGACGACGCCCTGGCCGGCGAAGGCCGCGTCGCCGTGGACGAGGATCGGCAGCCAGGCGAAGGTGCCGATGGGCTTGCGGTCCTGCTTGGCGCGGACGATGCCCTCGAGCACGCCGTCGACCGTCTCCAGGTGCGAGGGGTTGGCGGCCAGGTACACGGGGAGCGAGGAGCCGTCGTCGGCGACGAAGGTGCCCTCGGTGCCGAGGTGGTACTTCACGTCGCCGGAGCCGCGCTGGTTGCCGGGGGTCTGCGTGCCCTCGAACTCGCGGAAGACCTGGCCGTAGGTCTTCCCGGCGATGTTGGTGAGCACGTTCAGGCGACCGCGGTGGGCCATGCCGATCGCGGCCCCCTCGAGACCGGCGGTGGCCGCGCCCTGGAGGATCTCGTCGAGGAGCGGGATCAGCGACTCGCCGCCCTCGAGGGAGAAGCGCTTCTGACCGACGAACTTCGTCTGCAGGAAGGTCTCGAAGGCCTCGGCCTCGTTGAGCTTGCGCAGCACGCGCAGCTGCTCGTCATGGCCGGGCTTCTGGTACTTGACCTCGACCTTGTCCTGGAACCAGCGGCGCTGCTCCGGGTCCTGGATGTGCATGTACTCGATGCCGAGCGTGCGGCAGTACGAGTCGCGCAGCACGCCGAGGATGTCGCGGAGCTTCGCGACGCGGCGCCCGCCGAAGCCGCCGGTGACGAATTCGCGGTCGAGGTCCCAGAACGTCAGCCCGTGACTCTCGATCTCGAGGTCCGGGTGCGAGCGCTGCCGGTACTCCAGCGGATCGATGTCGGCCATGAGATGACCGCGCACGCGGAAGGAGTTGATGAGCTCCTGCACGCGCGACTGCTTGTCGACGCGCTCGGCGAGGTCGACCGCGATGTCGGGGTTCCAGCGGATGGGCGCGTACGGGATGCGCAGCGCGGCGAAGATGTCGTCGTAGAAGCCGCGCTGGCCGATCAGCAGCTCGTGCACCTTCTTGAGGAACTCGCCGGAGCCGGCGCCCTGGATGACGCGGTGGTCGTAGGTGCTGGTGAGCGTGATCGTCTTGCCGATCGCGAGCTCGTTGAGCGTCTTGTCGCTGGCGCCCTGGAACTCGGCCGGGTACTCGAGGGCACCGGCGCCGATGATGCAGCCCTGGCCCTTCATGAGACGCGGGACCGAGTGGACCGTGCCGATGCCGCCCGGGTTGGTCAGCGAGACCGTGGTGCCCTGGAAGTCGGCGGCGGTGAGCTTGTTGGAGCGTGCGCGGGTGACGAGGTCCTCGTAGGCGGCGAGGTACTCGGTGAAGGTCATGGTGTCGGCGCGCTTGATGCTCGGGACCATGAGGGCGCGGGTGCCGTCCGGCTTGGGCAGGTCGATCGCGATGCCGAGGTTGACGTGCGCCGGGGCCACGACGGACGGCTTGCCGTCGATCTCGGCGTAGAAGACGTTCTGGCTGCGGAACTCGTCGAGGGTGCGGATGAGCGCCCAGCCGATGAGGTGGGTGAAGCTGACCTTGCCGCCGCGGGTGCGGGCCATGTGGTTGTTGATGACGATGCGATTGTCGATCATCAGCTTGGCGGGGACCGTGCGCACGCTCGTCGCGGTGGGGACGGTGAGGGACTCGTCCATGTTCGCGGCGAGGGTCTTCGGCAGACCGCGCAGCGGGGTGACCTTGTCCTCCTCGGAGGGCGGCTGCGCCTCCTTGGATTCCTGCTTCGGCTTCGGCGCCTGGGCGGGGATCGGGGCGGACGCCGCGGGCTTCGCCGTGGTGCGGGCGACGGGCTGCGAGCCGATCACCGGGATGGGCGCGGTCACGGGGTGTGCCGGGGCCGTCGTCGCGGTGGGAGCAGCAGCGCCTCCGCCTGCGGTGGTCTCGGAGTGGTACTTCTCCAGGATGGGCCACCACTCCTTGTCGACCGAGTCGCGGTTCTCCTTGAACTGCTCGTAGAGCTCTTCGACGAGCCAGGAATTGGCTCCGAACCCCCCGTCGCCACCGACGCCGGTCACCTGGTTCGACACGCTCTATCGCCCTCTTTCATCGCTGAAGATCTCCGATGCGGACGCACGACGCAGGATGCGCTCGGGCCCGCACACTCTCGACCACCAAGCCTAACCTGTTTCGACCGGGGAGACGTCGAAGAGAGCGACCCGCGCCGCGCCGATCTGGGTACCGTGGAGGCATGGAGTTCTCAGGTGCGCAGCCGACCGTCGATCTGACCTACTCGGATGTCTTCCTGGTGCCGCGCCGTTCGGCCGTCACCAGTCGGTTGCAGGTCGATCTCGCCCCGCACGACGGCACGCCCGCGACGCTGCCACTCGTCGCCGCGAACATGAACTCGGTGACAGGGCCGCGCATCGCCGCCGTGCTCGCACGCCGCGGGGCGCTGGGCGTGCTCCCGCAGGACCTGCCGCTCCAGGAGCTCGACGCCGCGATCCGCGACGTGAAGGGGCAGCCGGTGCTCTGGGACACGCCGCTCGTGCTGCCCCCGGAGGCGACCGTCGCCGACGCCCTCCGCCTGCTTCCGGCCGCCGTGGGACACGGGATCGTCGTGGCCCACGGCGCGGCGCCGATCGCTGTGGACCGCATCGTCGGCGTCCTTCCGGCGACGCGTCTGGCGACCGCGTTGCCCGATGCACAGCTCGGCGACCTCGTGCACCGGGGGACGCCGTCCATCGACGCGGACGACATCGGCTCCGAGCGTCACGCCTTCGACGTCATCACCGAGGCGGACGTCGAGGTCGTCACCGTCGTGCACCACGGCCACCTCGTCGGGACGCTGAGCGCGCGCAGCGCCTTGCGCGCCACCCTGTACCGCCCGGCCGTGGACGCCGACGGCCGCCTCGCGGTGGCCGCGGCGGTCGGCATCAACGGCGATGTGGCGGCCAAGGCGAAGGCGCTCGCGGCCGCCGGCGTGGACGTGCTCGTCGTCGACACCGCGCACGGTCACCAGGAGGGCATGCTCCGGGCGCTGCAGGAGGTCGCGTCCCTCGGCCTCGGGCTCCCGATCGTCGCGGGGAACATCGTCACCGCGGACGGCGTGCGGGATCTCGTCGACGCGGGCGCCTCGATCCTCAAGGTCGGCGTCGGCCCCGGGGCGATGTGCACGACCCGGATGATGACGGCGGTCGGTCGTCCGCAGTTCTCCGCGGTGCTGGAGACCGCCGAGGCCGCCGCCGAGGCCGGAGCGCACGTCTGGGCCGACGGCGGGGTGCGCTACCCCCGCGACGTCGCCCTCGCGCTCGCGGCCGGTGCCGCCTCCGTCATGGTCGGCTCCTGGTTCGCCGGGACGATCGAGGCCCCGGGGGAGCTCCAGCGCGACGCGGACGGGCGGCTGTTCAAGGAGTCGTGGGGGATGGCGTCCACGAAGGCCGTGCAGGCGCGGTTCGGTCGGCTCGACGCGTACGAGCGGGCGCGCAAGGAGCTGTTCGCCGAAGGCATCTCCTCCTCGAAGATCTATCTCGACCCGCTGCGGCCGGGAGTGGAGGACCTGCTCGACATGATCACCTCGGGCGTGCGGTCGTCCTTCACGTACGCCGGTGCTGCGACCGTGCCGGAGTTCCACGAGCGCGCCCTCGTCGGACTGCAGTCCGCGGCGGGATATGAGGAGGGCAAGGCGCTGCCGGTCAGTTGGTGATCGCCTGCCGCGTCCACAGTCCGCTTCTGTAGAATCGAGCGCACTATGGACGACCCTCCCAGTTGCCGAACATCGCCCCACCGTCCCGTTCTCTCCCCGGAGAGGAAGATCTGATGGACTACATCATGTTGGGCGTGGGGCTTCTGCTCACGGTCGGCACCGGCCTCTTCGTGGCGAGCGAGTTCGCCCTCGTGAACCTCGACCGCGCGGATCTGGAGGCGCGGCAGGCGCGCGGGGAGTCCCGCCTCTCCCTGACGATCAGCGCTCTCCGGCACACGTCGACGCATCTCTCGTCTGCACAGCTCGGCATCACGCTGACCACGCTGCTGACCGGATACACGATGGAGCCGGCGCTGTCGAACCTCCTGCGTCCCACGCTGGTCGCCTGGAACATCCCGGAAGCCGCCGTCGCTCCCATCGCGACCGTGGTGGCGATGTTCGTCGCGACGGTGCTCTCGATGATCCTCGGCGAGCTCGTCCCGAAGAACTTCGCGCTGGCGCTGCCCCTGGCCACGGCCAAGCTCGTCGTGCCCTTCCAGATCGCCTTCACGACGGTGTTCAAGCCGGCGGTGGTCGTGCTGAACGGCAGCGCCAACGGCGTGCTGCGCAGCATGGGCATCGAGCCCAAGGAGGAGCTCTCCGGCGCCCGCAGCGCGGAGGAGCTGTCGTCGCTCGTGCGACGGTCGGCGAGCGCCGGAGTTCTGGAGGCCGACACCGCCACGCTGCTGGACCGCACGCTCACCTTCTCCCGGCTCACGGCGGCGGACGTCATGACGGCGCGCCCGAGCATGCACGCGATCGCCGCTGGCGACTCCGTGGACGACGTGATCCAGCTCGCCCGGCGCACGGGCCACAGCCGCTTCCCGGTGTTCGACGAGGACCTCGACGACATCACCGGCGTCGTGCACCTCAAGGCCGCCATCTCGGTGCCGCGGGAGCGTCGCGCCGAGGTGCCCGTCGGCGCTCTCGCGACCGATCCGCTCCGCGTGCCGGAGACCGCCCATGTCGACGCGCTCATCTCGGACCTCCGCGGCCGGGGTTACCAGCTCGCGGTCGTCGTCGACGAGTACGGCGGGACCGCCGGCATCGTGACCCTGGAGGACCTCGTGGAGGAGCTCGTCGGCGAGGTCTCCGACGAGCACGACCGGACGAGGGCCGGGATCATCCGGAACCGCGACGGGGTGACCTTCCCCGGCGAGCTGCGCCCGGACGAGCTGCGCAGCCGCGCGGGCGTCGAGGTGCCGGAGGGCGATGTGTACGACACGGTCGGCGGCTACGTCATGAGCGTTCTGGAGCGGGTGCCTGTCGTCGGCGACGAGGTGCCCCTGGAGAGCGGCACGCTGCAGGTGGTCCGCATGGACGGACGCCGGGTGGATCGGGTGCGCTACGTCCCGAGACCGGATGCCGTCATCATCGAGGGGGTGTCCCTGTGAGCGATTGGGGAGGCCTCGCCTGGCTCGTCGTCCTGCTGGCGGCGAACGCGTTCTTCGTCGGCGCCGAGTTCGCGGTGATCTCCGCGCGGCGCTCGCAGATCGAGCCGAAGGCGGAGCGCGGCTCGCGTCCCGCCAAGACGGCGCTGTACGCCATGGAGCACGCGACGCTCATGCTCGCGACCTCGCAGCTCGGCATCACGATCTGCTCGCTGCTCATCCTGAACGTCTCCGAGCCCGCCATCCACCACCTGCTCGCCGTGCCGCTGCACGCCGTGGGCTGGTCGGATGGTGCGGTGGACGTCGTGTCGTTCACGATCGCGCTGCTCATCGTGTCGTTCCTGCACGTCGTGTTCGGCGAGATGGTGCCGAAGAACCTCGCGTTCTCGATTCCGGACCGGGCCGTGCTGCTCCTGGCGACGCCGCTGGTGTGGGTGTCGAAGGTGTTCATGCCGGTGATCTGGCTGCTGAACGCGGCGGCGAACGGTGTGCTGCGCCTGTTCCGGGTGGAGCCGAAGAACGAGGCGGCGTCGACCTTCACGCTCGATGAGGTGGCGACGATCGTCAGTCAGTCGCGCCGGGAGGGCGTGCTCATGGACACCGCGGGCACGGTGACGGCCGCGGTGGAGTTCACCGACAAGAAGGCCCGCGACGTGGCCGTGCCGCTGAGCGACCTGGTCACACTGCCGCAGACGACCACGCCGGACGACATCGAGAAGGCGGTGGCCCGCTACGGGTTCTCGCGCTACGTGATCGTCGACGACGAGGACGTCCCGATCGGCTACGTCCACCTCAAGGACATCCTGCGGGCCTCCGAGGGGCCGGACGCCGAAGCCAAGGTGCTCGAGCCGATCCCCGGCAAGCGCATCCATCACATGGTGCCCGTGCAGGAGGACACCGACCTGGAGGACGCTCTCGCCGTCATGCGACGTGCGGGCCGTCACCTGGCCAAGGTCCGCGACGCGCGGGGGGAGACGACCGCCGTGCTGTTCCTGGAGGACATCCTCGAGGAGCTCGTCGGCGAGGTGCAGGACGCGACCCGTCGCGTCCGCGGTCACTGACGTCGCGACACGCGAAGGCCGCCGGCTCCCACGGGAACCGGCGGCCTTCGTCGTGGGCGTCAGCGCCAGTGCGCCCGCTCGTACTGCGGCGGCCAGGCGACCTCGGCCCCCAGCTCGTGCGCGGCACGGAGCGCGAAGTGCGGGTCGCGCAGCCACTCCCGTCCGGCGAAGATCGCGTCGGCCGCGCCGTCGGCGAGCACCTGTTCGGCCTGCGCGGCCGCGGTGATGAGGCCGACGGCCGACACCGGGATCCGCCCGCCCTGGCGGACGGTCTCGGCCAGCGGGACCTGGTAGCCGGGGGAGACGCTGATGCGCTGGTGCGCGACGAGGCCGCCGCTGGAGACGTCGATGAGGTCGGCGCCGTGCGCGGTCGCCCAGGTGCCGACCGTCGCGGCCTCCTCGGGCGTGAACCCGCCCTCGGCGTGATCGGTCGCCGAGATGCGGACGAACAGCGGCACGTCGTCGCCGGCCGTCTCGCGCACCGCGTCCACGACGCGCAGCAGCAGCCGGGCCCGGTTCTCCAGCGAGCCGCCGTACTCGTCCTCACGGAGGTTGGACAGCGGCGACAGGAACTGGTGCAGGAGGTAGCCGTGGGCGCCGTGGATCTCGATGACGTCGAATCCCGCCTCCCGCGCCCGCCGGGTCGCGGCGGCGAACCCGTCGACCACGCGGTCGATGCCCGCCGCGTCCAGCGCGACCGGCGCGGCGAACCCCTCGTAGGCCACGGCCGACGGTGCGGTGGTCGTCCATCCGCCCTCGGCGGCGGGGACCGTGCCGCGCTCGTCCGCCCACGGCCACCAGGTCGAGGCCTTCCGCCCGGCGTGCGCGAGCTGGATGCCCGCTGCCGCCCCTCGGTCGTGGATCGCCCGGACGATCGGGGCCAGGGCGTCGCGCTGCGCGTCGTCCCACAGCCCGAGGTCGCGGGGAGAGATGCGCCCCTCCGGCACGACGGCCGTGGCTTCGGCCACGATGAGTCCGGCGCCCCCCGAAGCGAACTGCGCGAGGTGGGTGTGGTGCCACTCCTGCGCGACGCCGTCGACGGCGCTGTACATGCACATGGGGGACACCCAGAGGCGGTTGCGGAACGTGGTGGACCGGATGGTCAGCGGGGAGAAGAGAAGACTCACCGTTCGACGGTACCGCCGACGCGGACGGGACAGGGCCGTCGGGCTAACGTGGAGTCATGAGCGACGTGCGCGAGTGGTCCCGCAACGACGCGGCGCGGTTCTTCCGCGCTCCGACCGTCGAGGACGACAAGTACTCGCGGGGCGTCGTGGGGGTGCGCACGGGATCGGCCGCCTACCCCGGCGCCGCGGTGCTCGGCGTCGAAGCCGCCTGGCGCACCGGTGCCGGGTTCGTCCGCTACGTGGGCGCGCCGTCGGCGGTCGCGGCGGTGCTCTCGCGGCGCCCGGAGACCGTCGGCGGGCCGGATGCCGGACGCACGCGGATCGGTGCCTGGGTGATCGGCTCCGGGACCGACCCGGACGACCGGAGCGCGACGGAGGCGCAGGCACTGCGGGAGATCGTCGGCGGCGACGTCCCCGTGGTCATCGACGCCGGAGCGCTCGATCTGGCGCCGACCGCACGCGCCCCGTTCGTCGCCACGCCGCACGGCCGGGAGTTCGCGCGGCTGCGGGAGCGCATCGGCATCGACGGGGCCTCGGACGATCTCGCAGACGTCCGCGCCGTGTCCGCCGCGATCGACGGCGTGGTGCTGCGCAAGGGCGCGCGCACCGTGCTCGCCGCACCCGACGGCACGCTCATCGCCGTCGAGGCGGGAACGGGCTGGCTCGCGACGGCGGGCACGGGCGACGTGCTCGGCGGGATCGTCGCCGCCGTGATCGCCGCGAATCCGGACAGCCCGCTCGTCGAGTCCGCTGCGGCGGCCGTCTGGCTGCACGGGCACGCCGCCCGCATCGCCGCCGCGGCGACCGCGGGCGCGAGCGGCCATCCGATCGTCGCGCTCGACGTCGCGGAGACGCTGCCCCGCGCGGTAGCGGACCTCCTGTCGTGAGGACCTCGACCCGGAGGAGCGCGCTCGCCCTGTGGATCGCCTTCCTCCTCGTCCACCTCGTGACCGCGTGGCTGGGCTGGGTCTACCCGAGCCAGCCCATGGGGGACGTCGTGCTCGTGTACGAGCCCTGGGCCACCGCGGCGTGGAGCGGCGGGGAGGTCGTGGGCGTCACGGAGTCCTGGGTGTATCCGCAGCTCGCGCTCCTGCCGATGATGCTCGCCGCCGGGCTCGCCGCACCGTTCCTCCTGCTGCTCGGCGTCTCCGGCGCCTACCTCATCGGCTGGGCACTGCTGGTGACGGCGCTCGACACCCTGGCGTTCGCCGTCCTCGTCGGGCGCGGACGCGTACGGGCGCGTCGGACAGCCGCGTGGTTCTGGTGTGCGGCGCTGCTGCTCCTCGGACCCATCGCGCTGTACCGGATCGATGCCGTGACCGTGCCCCTCGCCGTCGTCGCCGGTCTGTGGCTGGTCACCCGCCCCACCATCGCCGCGGCGCTGCTGACGGTCGGCGCCTGGATCAAGATCTGGCCCGGTGCGCTCCTCCTCGCGGCGGTCGTGGCCGGGAGGGCGCGGCTGCGGATGCTCCTGGCCGCCGCGGGGGTCACCGCCGGTGTGGTGGTGGCGCTCCTGCTGCTCGGCGCCGACACCGAGATCCTCGGCTTCCTCACCGCACAGACCGGCCGGGGGCTCCAGATCGAGGCGGTCGCCGCGACGCCGTTCCTCTGGATGGCCGTGACAGGGGCCGCCCGCATCGAGTACAGCTACGACATCCTCACCTTCCAGATCGTCGCTCCGGGCGCGGAGGTCGTCTCCACGGTCCTCACCCCGCTCCTCGCGCTCGCCGTGGTCGTCGTCGCCGTCGTCGGCGGGGTCAAGGCCGCGCGAGGCGCGTCGTTCGCGCGACTCTTCCCGCCGCTGGCCCTGCTGCTGGTGACGGTGCTCATCGCTTGGAACAAGGTCGGCTCGCCGCAGTTCCAGACCTGGTTGCTGGCGCCCGTGATCCTGTGGCTCGTGCTCGACCGCCGCCGCGCGCAGGCCGCCGCGGCGCTCGTGCTCGCGCTGTGCCTGCTCACCTGTCTCGTGTATCCGCTGAGCTACGACGGGCTGCTGCGGGCCGAAGCCGCCCCGGTCCTGCTGCTCACCATGCGCAACGCGCTGCTCGTCGTCCTCGCCGTCGTGAGCGCCGTCGCGCTCGCGCGGGTCCCCGTCGTCCGCCGTCCCCGAACCCAGGAGTGAACCCATGTTGATCGCCTTCTCCGTCGCCCCCAGCGGCGCGCCCGTCGATGGCGCCGACCGCAGCGATGCCTCCGTGCACGATGCGGTGGCCGCCGCGGTGCGCGTCGTCCGTGCTTCCGGGCTCCCGCACCGCACGACGAGCATGTTCACCGAGATCGAGGGGCCCGACTGGGACACCGTGATGGATGTGGTCAAGCGGGCGACCGAGGCGGTCATGCCGTACGGATCGCGGGTGTCCCTCGTCCTCAAGGCGGACATCCGTCCCGGCTACACGGGGGAGCTCGACGCCAAGGTCGAGCGCCTGGAGGCGGCGATCGAGGAGTCCGACGACCGGTAAGCTGAACCGGTGAATCCCTCGACACCTTCGAGGGGTGCGGCGAAGTGGGCGCTCCTCTCCCTCGCCATCGGCAGCTTCGGCATCGGCATGACCGAGTTCGTCGTCATGGGCCTGTTGCCGAACATCGCCGCCGACCTCCTCCCGTCCGTCTGGGCGTCGAGCCAGGAGGAGGCGCTGAGCCAGGCCGGCTGGCTGATCTCGCTGTACGCGCTCGGCGTGGTCATCGGCGCCCCGACCATCGCCGGCTTCGTCGCCCGCTATCCGCGGCACCGGGTGATGATCGTGCTCGCCCTGGCGTTGACGGTGTTCAACGCGCTCACCGTGGTGCTGCCGACGTTCGAGCTCGTGGGGGTGTCTCGCTTCCTCGCCGGGCTCCCGCACGGTGCGTATTTCGGCATCGGTGCGCTCGTCGCCGCCGACGTGATGGGACCGGGCAACCGTGCCAAGGGCGTCGCGTTCATCCTCACCGGACTCACGGTCGCTAACGTCATCGGGGTGCCGCTGGGTACCTTCCTCGGTCAGGCATGGGGCTGGCGCGCGGCCTTCGCCGTCGTCGCGCTCGTGTTCGCGCTCGCCACCGTCTTCATCGCGCTGTTCGTGCCCGCACACCCGGGGAACCCCGGACGCACGATGCGGGCCGAGCTCGGAGTGTTCCGCATCGGTCAGGTGTGGTTCACGCTCGGCGTCGGGGCGATCGGCTTCGGCGGGTTCTTCGCCGTCTACAGCTACATCGCCCCGCTCGTGACGGAGGTCGCCGGATCGCCGGACTGGGTCGTGCCGATCGTGCTCGTGCTCATGGGGCTCGGCATGACCGGCGGGAACCTCGTCGGCGGTCACCTCGCCGACATCGACCTCCGCCGCACGCTGCTGCTCGGTCTCGCCGCGATGGCGGTCGTGTTCGCTCTGCTCGCCGTGCTCTCGTTCTGGATCGTGAGCCTGAGCCTCGTCGTCGTGCTCGTCGGGTTCGTCTCGTCCGTGCTGAGCCCGACGATCCAGACCCGGCTGATGGACGTGGCCGGCGACAACCAGTCCATCGCGGCGGCCATGAACCACTCCGCCCTGAACATCGGCAACAGCCTCGGCGCCTTCCTCGGCGGCATCGTGATCGCGGTCGGCTGGGGCTTCACGGCGCCGGCGTGGACCGGCGCCGTGCTCGCAGTGGCCGGTCTCCTCATCGCACTGGTGTCCTACCGCGTGGAGGCGCGGCGGGTCGCGCAGACGCCGGTCCTCGCATCGTAGAGTGACGGGGTGACCACCCCCGACGAGGACCTCCCGCTCGCCGGCACCGTCGTGCTGCTGCGGCCCGCCGCCGACGGCTTCCAGGTGCTGCTGCTGCGCCGTCCGTCGCGAGGCTCGTTCGCAGACGCCTGGGTCTTCCCCGGCGGGAAGGTCGAGCCGGGGGACCGTCAGCCGGGCGCTGCAGAGGTCGACGACGCGCGTCGCGCCGCCGCCAGGGAGACCGCGGAGGAGGTCGGACTGACGGCGCGCGATCTGGTGCCGCTGTCGGAGTGGCGTCCGCCGGCGGAGGCGCCGGTCCGGATCCGCACCTGGTTCTTCCTCGCCCTCGCGCCGGACGCCGAACCGTCGCCGTCCGCCGACGAGGTCGTCGAGCTCGCCTGGGTGTCACCCGCCGAGGCTCTCGCCCGTCACGCGTCAGGAGAGTGGCGACTCTTCCCGCCGACTTGGCTCACATTGCACCGACTCTCCGCCTTCGCCGATGTCGATGCGGCGCTGGCCTCCGGCGGGGCTGTCGAGCTGTTCCAGACACAGGTGCGCGATGAGGGCCGGGCGTTCGGCTGGGCACAGGGGACCCTCCACGCCCACACCCTGCCGTGGCGGTTCGATCCGGTGTGACGCGGCTCAGGCGTCGAGCAGACGCCGTAGGTGCGCGCCGACGGCCTCGGTCTCGATGAGGAAGCCGTCGTGGCCGAAGTCGCTCGTGAGCACCACCGCTTCGCCGTCGAGCACGTTCGCGATGCTCCGCGCGATCCGCTGCTGCCCGTCGACGGGGAAGAGGCGGTCGCTGTCGATGCCGAGGACGAGGGTCGTCGCGGTCACCGCCTTCAGGGCCTCCTCGACGCCGCCGCGGCCGCGACCGACGTCATGCGAGTTCATCGCCTCGACGAGGGTGACGTAGCTGTTCGCATCGAAGCGCCGCGTGAACTTGTTGCCATGGAAGTCGAGGTACGACTCCACCGCGAAGCGCCCGCCGTGGCCGAGCGGCGACACGTCGGACTGCCAGGAGCGCTGGAACCGCTGGTTGAGCTCGATCGGGCTGCGGTAGTTCAGCAGAGCCATGCGGCGGGCGAGGGCGAGGCCGCGATGCGGACCGTCGCCGTCCGCGAGGTCGTAGTACTCGCCGCCCTGGTAGCGCGGGTCCATGCGGATGGTCTCCAGCTGCACGGTGTTGAGCGCGATCTGGTCGGCGGTGGTGACCGGGGGAGAGGAGAGCACCGCGAGCCGCTGCACCCGGTCGGGCTGCGACACGGCCCACTCGAGCGCATGCATGCCGCCCATCGAGCCGCCGATCACCGCCGCCCAGCTGTCGATGCCGAGCGCGTCGGCCAGGCGCACCTGCGCGGCGACCTGGTCGCGGATGGTGAGGTAGGGGAAGCGCGACGCCCACTCGTAGCCGTCCGGGGCGATGCTTGCCGGCCCCGTCGATCCCTGGCAGCCGCCGAGCATGTTCGGCGCGATCACGAACCACTCGTCGGTGTCGAGCGGCGCACCGGGGCCGACGACGTCCTCCCACCAGCCGGCGGTCGGGTGGCCGGCGCCGGCCTCGCCGCGCACATGGCTGTCGCCGGTGAGGGCGTGCAGGACGAGCACCGCGTTGTCGCGGGCGGCGTTCAACTCGCCCCAGCTCTCGTAGGCGAGGCGGATGCCGGGAAGCTGTGCTCCGCTCTCCGCGGTGAAGGCGCCGAACGCGGCGAAGCGGCGGCCGCCGACGGGATCGCCGTCCCGCCAGGCGCCGGTGGCCGGCGGGCGGGCACGGAGCAGCCGGACGTCGGCCTCCGTCACCGGTGCCGACGGCACCGTGTCCTCGGAGGTCGTCTGCCAGTCCATGTCTCCATTCTCGCCTGGCCGGTGGGTCTCGGCCCGCAGGTTACGACACGGGCACGACGAAGGCCCCGAGCCGTGCGGTCCGGGGCCTTCGTGGAGGGCGTGCGGGTCAGGCGCGCGCGGCCTCCGAGACGGCACGCGCGGCGGCGAGCGCCTGGTCCAGATCCGCCTTGAGGTCCTCGATGTTCTCGAGGCCCACGGACAGGCGCACGAGGCCGGGGGTCACACCCGCGGTGAGCTGCTGCTCAGGCGTGAGCTGGGCGTGCGTCGTGGAGGCCGGGTGGATGACGAGCGAGCGCACGTCGCCGATGTTGGCGAGGTGGCTGAACAGGGAGAGGCTGTTGACGAACTCCCGTCCGGCTTCGACACCGCCCTTGAGCTCGAACGACAGCACGGCGCCGACACCCTTCGGGGCGTACTCGTTCGCCGTGGCGTACCAGGGCGAGGACGGAAGGCCGGAGTAGTTGACCCCGGCCACGTCGTCGCGGCTGTCCAGCCACTCGGCGATCTCCTGGGCGTTCTGCACGTGGCGCTCGATGCGCAGCGACAGCGTCTCGACACCCTGGATGAGGTTCCACGCGCTCTGCGGGGCGATGGCCGAGCCGAGGTCGCGGAGCAGCTGCACGCGGGCCTTGATGATGTAGGCGAGCGGGTCGCCGACCGCGGCCGTGTAGCTGGCGCCGTGGTACGACGGGTCCGGCTCGGTGAGCCCGGGGAACTTCTCGACGTTCTCCGACCACGCGAACGAGCCGCCGTCGATCACGACGCCGCCGATCGTGGTGCCGTGGCCGCCGAGGAACTTCGTGATCGAGTGGACGACGATGTCGGCGCCGTGCTCGAACGGACGGATCAGGTATGGCGTCGCGATCGTGTTGTCGACGATCAGCGGGACGCCGTTCTCGTGGGCGATGTCGGCGACCGTGCGGATGTCGAGCACGTTGATCTGCGGGTTGCCGATCGTCTCCGCGAAGAAGAGCTTCGTGTTCGGACGGACGGCGCGGCGCCACTCCTCCGGGTCGTCCTGGTTCTCGACGAAGGTGACCTCGATGCCGAGCTTGGCCAGGGTGTACTTGAACAGGTTGTAGGTGCCGCCGTAGATCGAGCTCGACGCGACGAAGTGGTCGCCGGCCTGCGCGATGTTGAGGATCGCGAAGGTCGAGGCGGCCTGGCCGCTGGAGAGGACGAGGGCGCCGGTGCCCCCCTCGAGCGCGGCGAGGCGCTGCTCCAGGACGTCCTGGGTCGGGTTCTGGATGCGGGTGTAGATGTTGCCGAACTCGGCGAGCGCGAAGAGGTTCGCGGCGTGGTCGGCGCTGTCGAACACGTAGGACGTGGTCTGATAGATCGGCGTCGCCCTGGCCTTGGTGACGGGGTCGGGGGCGGCGCCCGAGTGGATCTGCTTGGTCTCGAAACGCCAGGTCTCGGGTGCGGACATGTGTTCCCCCTGGAACGGTCGGAAGGTCGGATGGGCTGGTGCCCTTGCAGCGAGAGTACGGAATATCGCGCCGTGTCAACAGCGACCGGGAAATGTGACGTAACACGGCGTGCGGCCCGGAACGGGCGGAACCCGCGCGGACATCGTACGGTGGAGGACATGGCCAACAGACGTGCAGTGGTGACAGGTGCGAGTTCCGGGATCGGTCAGGCGACGGTGCGGGTGCTGCGGGCGCGGGGGTGGGACGTCGTCGGCGTCGCGCGCCGTGCGGACCGCCTCGCCGCTCTCTCCGCCGAGACGGGGGCGTCGACCATCGCCTGCGACCTGACCGACGACGCCGCGGTGACGGCGCTCGTCGGAGAGCTGGAGCGCACGGGCCCGGTCCACGCCCTCGTCCAGGTCGCCGGCGGCGCGCGGGGGACCGACCGCGTCGAGGACGCCGCGCTCGCCGACTGGCAGTGGATGTACGACGCGAACGTGCTCGCCACGCAGCGCCTCGTGGCGGGGCTGCTGCCGCTGCTGCGCCGCACCGCGGATGCGGACGGTCACGCCGACCTCCTCTTCGTGACCTCGACGGCTGCGCAGACCGCCTACCCGGGTGGTGCGGGGTACAACGCGGCGAAGGCTGCCGAGGCGATGCTCGTCCGGGCGCTGCGCCAGGAGCTGAACGGCGAGCCCCTCCGCGTGGCCGAGGTCGCTCCGGGCATGGTGCACACCGAGGAGTTCACGCTGAACCGGCTCGGGGGCGACGCCGTCGCGGCGGAGGCCGTGTACTCGGGCGTCGAGGCGCCCCTCCTCGCCGAGGATGTCGCGGACGTCATCGCCTATGCCCTGGAGGCCCCCGCTCACGTGAACCTCGACCTCATCACGATGCGGCCGGTCGCCCAGTCGGCGCAGCACCTGCTCGCGCGGGGACCGCTGCGGGTCCGGCCCGTCGAGTGACCGGAGGACGTGCCCTCGCCGAGCTCGCGGACGAGGGACTGATCGACGCGGGGTGGGCGGAGGCGCTGGCCCCGGTGCAGGACACCATCACGGCGCTCGGGGAGCGGCTGCGCGCCGAGCAGGCCGCGGGTCACGGGTACCTTCCCGCGGGACCGAACGTGCTGCGGGCCTTCCAGCGACCGCTCGCCGATGTCCGGGTGCTCATCACGGGTCAGGACCCCTACCCGACCCCCGGCCACCCGATCGGGCTGTCGTTCGCCGTCGACCGCGACGTGCGCCCCTTGCCGCGGAGCCTGATGAACATCTACAAGGAGCGCGAAGCGGACCTCGGGCTGTCGCCCGCGCCTCACGGCGACCTCACGGCGTGGAGCGATCAGGGCGTGCTGCTGCTGAACCGCGTCCTGACGGTCCGCCCCGGAGCCGCGGCCTCCCACCGCGGCTGGGGGTGGGAGCAGGTGACGGAGCTCGCGATCCGCACCCTCGTCGCGCGCGACCAGCCGCTCGTCGCGATCCTCTGGGGGCGTGACGCGGCGAATCTCCAGCCTCTGCTCGGCGACACCCCGGTGATCGCTTCGGCGCATCCGTCCCCGCTCTCCGCCAGCCGCGGCTTCTTCGGGTCCCGCCCCTTCTCCCGCGCGAACGCGCTCCTGGAAGAGCTCGGCAGCGCTCCGGTGGACTGGAGGGTGGAGGGTGAGGGGCCCGGCTCCCTAAGCTGAGCCCATGCAGTTCGAGCCCGGGGACCGTCGTCGCGTTCTCCCGCGTCATCTGCGACCGGCCGCCGCACCGGACACGTTCTCGTACGCGATCCGCCCCGCCAGGGCCGCAGACCTCCCGCACGTGCGCGAGATCTACAACCACTTCGTCAGCAACTCGGCCGTCACTCTGGATGAGCGCCGCAGCAGCATCCCGTACTGGAGAGACAAGTTCGCGCTCCTGGAGCGGCTCGGGCTGCCTTTCCTCGTGGCGGTGTCGCCCTCCGGCGCGATCCTCGGCTATGCCCTCGCGCAGCCGTGGGCCGGGAAGAACGCCTACCGGTACACGGTGGAGGACTCCATCTACCTCGGGCCGGGCGCGGCGGGGAAGGGACTCGGCTCCGCTCTCCTGCAGGCCCTGATCGACGCTTGCGAACAGCGCGGGCTGCGCGAGATGGTCGCCGTCGTCAGCGATCAAGGGGCGGACGCCTCGATCCGGCTGCACGAGAAGCTCGGCTTCGTGGAGGCCGGGCGCATGGGGCGGGTCGGCCGGAAGTTCGGTCGTGACCTGGGCACCGTCTACCTGCGCCGAGCCCTGCGCCCGTCCCGCCCCCGCCGTCGCCTCTCGCTCTTCCCGCGCTGACCCACCCCTTTGTGTGCGCCCCGGCCCCTTGCGGACGCGCGCAACGGGGTGGGAGGCACGCAAGGAGGTGGGTCGACGATCAGGCGTCGGGGATGACGGGGATCGCGGAGAGCAGCGTGCGGGTGTAGTCCGCCGATGGGTGGAGAAGGACGTCACGGGTCGGACCGCGCTCGACGATGCGGCCGTCCTTCATGACGACGACCGTGTCGCAGAGGTTCTGCACCACGCCGATGTCATGCGACACGAGCAGCAGCGTGAACTCGTCCGCGACCCGCAGCTCCGCGAGGAGCTCGAGGATCTGCGCGCGCACCGTGACGTCCAGCGCCGACAGTGGTTCGTCGCCGACGAGGATCCGCGGACGATGGACGAGCGCGCGGGCGAGGGCGATCCGCTGCCGCTGCCCGCCGGAGAACTCGTGCGGGTAGCGGTCGCCCATCTCGGGGTCGAGGCCGACCTGGGCGATGACCTCTCGTACCCTGGCGCGATGATCTCCGTCGATGCCGAGTGCCCACAGCGGCTCCCGCACGATCTGCCCGGCCGTCATCCGGGGGTCGAGGGAGGCGTAGGGGTCCTGGAAGACGAGTCCGGTCTGCCGGCGCAACCAGTGCAGCGATCGTGCGGAGGCAGTGGCATCGACGGTCCGGCCGTCTACCGACACGCTCCCCGCGGTCGGACGGTCGAGCCCGAGCAGGAGCCGCACGAGGGTCGACTTCCCGGATCCGGACTCGCCGATGATCCCGACGGAGGCGCCCTCGGCGACGTCGAGATCGGTCGGCTCCAGCGCCGTCTGCCGCCGTGTGCGCTCGAACGCCGTCCGTTTCGGCAGGACGAAGTCCCGCCGCAGCCCTCGTGCTTCGATCAGGCTCATGCCGTGCCTCCGTCGGGGCGCCACAGCGTCGCGGTCGCGTCCCGCAGCAGGCCCTGCGTGACCGGCGAGGAGGGCGCGGTCAGCAGCCGCGACACCGGGGCGCTCTCGACGACGCGACCGTGCTCCAGCACCACGCCCGCGGTCGCCACCTGGGACAGCACCGCGAGGTCGTGCGTGATGAACAGCAGCGACATGCCCTCGTCGGCCACGAGCCGGAGCAGCAGCGACAGGATCTCGGCCTGGATCGTCACGTCCAGGGCGGTCGTGGGTTCGTCCGCGATCAGCAGCCGCGGACGGCAGGCGAGGGCCATCGCGATCGCCACGCGCTGCCGCTGACCCCCGGAGAGCTGGTGCGGGTACCGGTCGACGATGGTGTCCGGGTCGGGAAGCCGGACGCGGGCGGCTTCGGCGATCGCCCGGTCGCGCGCCTCGCGCCGCCCGAGGCCCTCGTGGATGCGGATGGATTCCGCGATCTGGCGGCCGACGGTGCGGATCGGGTTGAGCGCGGTCCGCGGCTCCTGGAAGACGATGCCGATGTCGTCGCCGCGCAGTCGGGCGAGATCGCGGTCCCGCATCCCGATCAGCTCGGTGTCGTCCCACCGGATGCTCCCGTGCGCTGTCGCCCCGTCCGGCAGGAGCCCGAGAACGGCGAGCGCGGTGAGGGATTTGCCGGAGCCCGACTCGCCGATCACGCCGAGGCGCGCGCCGTCGGGCACCTGGAACGACACGCCGTCGACGACGCGCCGTCCATCGATCTCGATGACGAGATCCTCGATCGTCAGACTCATGCGACCACCGCCGGTGTGTGCGTCTCGGCGGCGCGGTGCCGCAGCGTGGGATCCGTGGCCTCGCGGAGCCCGTCTCCGAGCAGGTTGAGGGCGAGCACGGTGAGGGTGATGGTGAGTCCGGGCCAGATCACCGTGAGGGGATGCACACCGATGTAACGCTGCAGATCGGCGAGCAGCAGCCCCCAGCTGGGCTCCACGACCGAAGCGCCGAACCCGAGGTAGGACAGGCCGGCCTCCGCGAGGACGGCCACGGCCATCGACCACGACAGCTGCACGATGAACACCGGCGCCACATTCGGGAGGAGGTGACGGACGAGGTTCTGCGCGAGGGTGAGGCCGGACGCGCGCGCCGCGAGCACGAAGTCGCTCTGCTGTACGCGGCGCAGCTCCGGACGCGTGACCCGCGCGATGTTCACGCCGAACCCGATCCCCACCGCCCAGATCACGACCCAGAGCGAACCGCCCCACACCGACGAGATCATCATCGCGATCAGCAGCACGGGGAAGGCGATGAGGATGTCGACGAGCACGGCCACCGTCTCCCGGACGAGGCGGGTGGTCAGGGCGCCGAGGGCGGCGAGGGCGATGCCCACGAGCGTCGCGACGAGTCCGGCACCCACGCTGACGAACACGGTCGTCCGCGCCCCGGCCATGAGCAGGCTCAGGATGTCGCGACCGGTGTCGTCCGTGCCGAGCAGGTGCGGCCAGCTCGGCGGCAGCCAGCGGTCGCCGATGTTCGAGGCCCGCGGGTCGAATGGCGTCCAGAAGAGCGACACGACGGCCGCCAGCGCGACGACGGCGATGACGATCAGCCCGAAGCGACCGGTCGAGGTCCGCCACAGCCGGGGGAACCAGCGCGCGCTCATGCGGCCTCCCGCTGTCGAGGATCGATCGCCCGGTGCAGCAGATCCACGAGGAAGCCGACCACCAGCACGAAGCCGGTCAGCACGAGCAGCTCGCTCTGCACCTTGACGAGATCCCGGGTGCCGACGTCGGTCACGAGCATGCGGCCGATGCCCGGAAGCGTGAACAGCTGCTCGATAACGACCGAGCCGACGATGATCCCGGCGACCTGGAGGCCGAGGACCGTGATGATGGAGAGCCCGACCGCGGGGATGCCGTGCTGGATGAGGGCGCGGGTCTTGGTCAGTCCCTTGGCGGCCGCGGTGCGGACGAAGTCCTGCCCGGCCGCCTGCAGGGTCGCGCTGCGCACGAAGCGCATGAGCATGGCCCCCTCGACGATGCCGATGGTGAGGGCGGGCAGCAGCAGCGCCTCGATCGCCCTGCCCGGCGTGGACCATCCGGTGCGGGGGAAGCCCTGGGGCGGCAGCCAGCCGAGCCACACGGAGAACACCACGATCAGCATCATGCCCGCCCAGACGACGGGCACCGCCGCGAGCGCCTGCGCGCCGACGCTGAGCGCGGTGCCGTCGCGATGGCCGCGCCGCAGGGCGGCGAGGATCCCGAAGGGGACGGCGATCAGCACGGCGATCGCCAGCGACATGATCCCGAGCGGGACGGTCACCTGCGCCTTCAGCAGGAGCTCCTCGCCGACGGACGCGCCGGACAGCAACGACGTGCCGAGGTCGCCCCGGAGGATGCCGGCGATCCAGTCGGTGTACTGCACGAGCAGGGGCTGGTTCAGGCCCAGTGACTCCCGCAGGGCCTCGACCTCGGCGGGCGAGGCCTGCGTGCCGGCGATCAGCTGCGCGACGTCGCCGGGGAAGACCCGCAGCGTGAGGAAGATGAGCGCGCTCGACACGAGGAGCCCCGCGATCAGCAGGGCCCCTCGGACGAGCGCGTAACGCAGCACGGGGAGTCGGCCGTCGTCAGCTCGCCGCGGAGACGGTCACACCCGCGAGGTCGATGCGCGAGTTGATCGAGTCCTCAGGGAAGCCGCTGACGAGCGGGCTCACGGCGGTGATCGTCTGGCCGTTGTAGAGCCAGTCGGCCGCGTGGTCCTCGGAGACGATGCGGGCCGCCTCGGCGAGGAGCTTCGCGGAGGCGTCCGCGTCGACCTCCGCCATCGCCTGCGCGTAGAGGTCCTGCACCTCGGCGTTGTCGTAGCCGAAGTAGTAGTCCGGATTGGCGAAGTTGCCGAAGTCCCGCGGCTCGACGTGCAGGACGAAGCTGAGGTCGTAGTCCTTGTTGGTGTAGACGTCCTCGAGCCAGGTCGGGAACTCCACGGAGTCGACCTCGAGGTTCACACCGACCTTGTCGAAGTCCGAGATGAGGACCTTCGGCACGGTGGTGCCGTAGAACGACGGGATCGTCAGGGTGAGGTCGAGATCCTCCTGGCCGGCCTCGGCGAGCAGCTCCTTCGCCCGGTCGGGGTCGTAGGAGATGACGTCGGAGAGGTCCTCGTAGCCGGGGTCGAGCTCGGGGATCGGACCGTACAGCGGGGTGCCGGCGCCGACGGCCTCGATGAGCGCGTCGTGGTCGATCGCCAGGCGCAGGGCCTCTCGCACCCGGACGTCGTCCAGCGGGGCCTTCTTGTTGTTGAAGGCGAGCGTGGCCTTGTCGGTCGTGCGGCCCGTCGTGAGCGTGAAGTCGCCCGAGTCCTCGAGCTGGGGAGCAAGGTTGGGGTCCACAGCGGTGAGCACGTCGACGTCGCCGGCGAGAGCGGCGTTCACTCCGGCCGTGAAGTCGGGGATGTACTGGAACTCGACCTCGGCGACGCCGGCCGGCTCGCCCCAGTACTCGTCGTTGCGGGCGAAGGTGATCGTGCTGCCTTTGTTCCAGCGCGTGAGCGTGAAGGGCCCGGTGCCGTTCTCCGCGGTCTTGAGGTCGGTGGTGTCGCCCTTCTTGAAGACGAGGCCGGCCGGGCCGGTGAGCGAGAAGAGGAAGTTCTGGTTCGGCTCCGACAGCGCGATCTGGACGGTCGTGGCGTCCGGGGCCGAGATCGAGGCGACGGACGCGAACTCCGCGTTGCCCTGCACCGTCGTGTCGGTGCGGACGGTCTCGTACGACGCCACGACGTCGGCGGAGGTGAGGGGCGAGCCGTCGTGGAAGGTGATGCCGTCGTTGAGGGTGAACGTGTAGGTGAGGCCGTCGTCGGACACCTCGTAGTCCGAGGCGAGCCGCTCGACGATCTCGTTCTCCTGCGTGCGGCTGACCAGTCCTTCGTAGATGTTGTCGATGAGGACCTGCTCGAGAGCGGCGCCGCTGGTGTGCCGGATGTCGAGGTTCGTGGGTTCGAGCACGAGACCGACGTGCAGGGTGGCGTCGGGGTCGGGCTCGCCGCCCGCGGACGGGGCAGGCTCGGCGGAGCCGGAGCAGGCGCTGAGGATCACGGCGGTGGCCGCGAGCGCGGAGATCAGCGCGAGGCGTCGATGACGTCGGAACATGGGAGTTTCCTCTCGGTGCGGCAGGTGCTGTGTGCCGGTGGGACGAGCCTAGGGTCGGGCAGAGGTATGCGGGGCGGGTGCGGAACGGAACGTCATATTCCGGCCGTGACCGCGGAGGCGACGAGTGCCGCGAGGTCACGAGGTGCCGTCTCCTGCACGTTGTGCGTGGCGTCCAGCACCACGACGCGGGCGTCGGGGAGCCGCTGCTGGAACTGCTCCGCATCGGCAGCGCTGACGAAGCCGCGCTCGGCGCGGACGAGCGTGACGGGCGCTGCCACGGCCGCCAGATCATCCCAGCCGGTCTCGTGCAGCACCGAGGGGGCCGCCGCGGTGCCGGGGTCGTGAGCGGCCAGCGCGGCCGCCGCGAGGTGCGCGAAATGGTGCTTCCACTCCACGCGCCCGTCTGCACGCACGCGCGTGTTGAGGAAGACGCCGCGCTCCGTCTCGGGGCGGGTGCCGCCGAATCCGAGGGCCATCGCCTTGTCGACGAGCTCCGCACGGCTGGCGAAGTCCGTCGGGCCGGCGTAGAACTCGCGCAGGGCGGCGGGGCCGGCGGAGACATCGATGCCGGGGGTGATGTCCACGACGACCAGCGCCGCAACCAGGTCGGGTCGGGCCGCGGCGACAGCGGCGCCGGTGAGCCCGCCGAGAGACTGTCCGACGAGCACCTGCGGCCGGGACGTCCATGCGTCCAGCGCGGCGACCACGTCCGCGGCGAGGGTGCGGGGGGAGTAGTCCGCATCGTCACGCCAGGCGGAGTCGCCGTGGCCGGCGAGGTCGATCGCGAGGAGCGGCTGTCCGAGCGCCAGCGCCGTCGTGTCCCACGTGTGGGCGTTCAGCCCCGCGCCGTGCAGGAGCGTGATGCGCGGGGTCTCGGTGCCGAAGCGCAGCGCGCTGACGGACCGGCCGTCGGGAAGGGGGAGGGTCAGTCGCTCCACCGTCGGGAGCGGGACGCCGAGAGCATCGGCCTGTGCGGGAAGATAGGAGAACTCGCTGCTGTCGATCGCCACGCGGCTATTCTGCGCCCGAAATCGCCGCCACGGGAAATGCGAGAGCACATCGACAATTCAGCACCGGTATTCGGTGTGCGTTCAGCTCGGATTTTGCGCAGCATGCTTGTCGATCTGCATTTCGACCTCCCCTCGGGGTGCCGCTCTCCCGCGCACTCGCCGGAATATCATGGGGGTATGACCGAACAGCGCGTGCACCTGTCCAAGACGGAGCCTGCGGCCTATCAGGCCCTCGACGCCTTCTCGAAGACGGTCGGCACGATCTGTGCCGAGAACGGGATCGACGATCGGCTGAAGGAGATCGTCATGATCCACTGCTCGCAGCTGAACGGGTGCAGCTACTGCACGCGGATCCACGTGGACCGCGCGGTCGCTGCCGGATTGGACGCCGACACGATCAGTCAGATCGCCGTGTGGCGTGAGAGCGGTGTGTTCAGCGATCGCGAGCGTGCCGCCCTCGAGCTGGCCGAGGCCTTCACCTTCATCGCGGAGGACGGCATCTCGGACGAGGTCTACGACCTGGTGGGGAGCGTCTTCACCGAGAAGGAGTACGCCGCGCTGAGCTGGGCGTGCGTGTCGATCAACGCCTTCAACCGCATCGTCATCGCCGGGCGCTACCCGGTGCCCCCGCGCGGCTCTCAGGCGGGCGCGTGACGGTCCTCGACGTCGAGGGCGTGACCAACGTCCGGGACGTCGGCGGGATCCCCGCGGCGGGTGGACGCATCCGCCACGGCGTTCTGCTGCGGTCCGGTCAGCTCTCCACGGCGACGACGAAGGGCGCCGCGCGCCTGCGGTCGGCGGTGCGCCACATCGTCGACCTCCGCGACGGCGAGGAGGTCGCCGCGGAACCGAGCGAGATCGAGGGCCCGGAGACGACCCACCTTCCGCTGTTCCTCGGGTCGGTGCGCTCCTTCTTCGAGTCCGACACGAGTCTCGACGACCTGTACCTGCATCTTCTGGAGGAGAGCGGCGAGCGGCTGGTCGCCGCCGTCCGGGTGATCGCCGCGGGGGAGCCGACGCTGGTCCACTGCACCGTGGGCAAGGACCGCACGGGGGTGACGGTCGCGCTGGCGCTCTCGGCGGTCGGCGCCGACAGGGAAGCCGTCATCGCCGATTACGCTCTCACCGAGTCGCAGCTGCCGGCCGAACGGTCACGGCGCATCGCCGCGTACCTGCGGTCGCAGCATCCCGAGGCGGTGCACGCCGTGGATCTCGCCACCCGCTCACCGGCCGAGGTGATGCGTCGGCTGCTCGCGGAAGTGGACGAACGGTGGGGGTCGGCCGCCGGCTATCTGCACGCGAACGGCATGACGGATGACGAGCTCGCCGCTCTGCGCGATGCGCTCGTCGAGCCCGTGTCGGAGGATGCCGCCGCCGAAGGTTAGGCAAGCCTTCGCTTGGTGTACGATGGGATCACCATGGACACCACGCTCGACACCCGGGGCACGCGTGCGGCACGCCGCGCGGCGCGCCGTCGCGCACACCACCTGGTCACCGCCGACGAGCATTCGCTGCTCGACCTCGAGGCGTTCCTCGCGACTCTCCCGCTCTGTGCGTCCGGTCGCATCTTCATCGAGGTTCCCGATGCCTCCGACATCGGCGTGATCCATGCGCCGGGCCGCATGACGGTCACCTGGCTCGCGCGTTCCGCGCGCTCCGGAGCCCCGGGCAGTGGGCGCGGCTGCACCCCGGGTCAGGCGCTGGCCCGAGCCACGTGCGCATGGGCTGACGAGATGCTGCTGGATGACGAGGTCGAGACGCACGTCACACTGCTCGGCGGCTACCTCGGCACGGCCGACATCGTCGAGCACCTCACCGACCGCCTCGGCGTCGCCGCGCACCGCATCCGCGTGCCGGAGCGCTTCGGTCTGCTTCCCGTCGAGAACTGAGTCAGCGGGTGCGGCGCACGTAGTTGCCGTCTTCCAGTCCTGCTTCGATCTCGAAGCGGTTGCGCAGCGGGTCCCGTCCCGCGAACAGGTAGAGCACCGGCATCAGGAAGCCGTAGCGCAACCACTGCTGCTTGTGGACGGCCTCGTGGCGCAGCACCGCGTCGGTCGGCCGCGCGTCGCCGGTGAGGAAGCACCCGCCGACGCAGACGCCGCCGCGGTGGAAGGTCCACCGGGGCATGCCGCGGAAGACCCAGAGTCCGCCGCGCCGTTCGATCGGACCGGTGCTCCACAGCGTGCCCCAGATCCAGCCGACGGCCGTTCCCCAGAGGTAGCCCAGTCGGCTGATCGGCGAGCGCAGCAGGAACGAGGGGATGCGACGATCCGCCCGGCGCCCGCGGGCGAGGCGTTCCGCCGCGATCGTCTCCCAGCCCGCCCTGGGACTCATGCGACGGCTCCGACGAGGCGCAGGATCGCGCCGAGATCCTCGACCGCGTCGGCGGGCGTACGGGGTGCGAAGCCCGCGATGGTCGCCCCCGCCAAGGGGACACGGGCCCGCAGTTCTCTGATCGCCGTGCTCAGAGACGTCGGGGTGACGCCGAAGGGGACGGCAGCGGAGACCCCGGTGAAGGTCGCGGGATCGAGGACGTCGACGTCGATGTGCACCCAGACGCGCTGGGCGCCCGTGTCCTGCACGGCATCGGCGAGCGCGCCCGGATCGTCCAGATCGGTCACCGCGAGGTTCCGGAGGCGGCCCCAGTCGTCGGTCTCGGCGTCGTCCACGTTCCGGACGCCCACGGTGACGACGCGGTCCCGGCGGATGCCGGGGGAGAGGGCGAGCTGCGGTTCTCCCTCACCGAGGACGGCGCGCAGCGCCATGCCGGAGAACGCACCGGAGGGTGATGTGTCCGGAGTGTGCAGGTCGGCGTGCGCATCGCACCAGACCACCGCGAGGTCGTCAGTGCCTCCGGGGAGCGTGTCGAGTGCGGCGACGGTGATGCTGCAGTCGCCGCCGATCAGCACGGTTCCGGCTTCGAGATGCCCGGCCACGAGCTCCCGGGTCCGCGCGAGCGCGCTGAGTCGTCGGACGCCTGTACCCAGCGATTCCCCCGCCTCGACGGGGACGTCGAGGACGGTCGTCGCCGCACGCGGCAGATCGCCCGCGATGGCCGACGCGCCGTCGACGAGGAGCATCGCGCGGGCGGCGGGTGAACCCTGCCACTGCGGCACGACGAGGAAACGCACCATGGAGACCTCCCGGAGACGGAACGGCGGATGCCCGGGCGTGCGCCCGGGCATCCGCGACGGTGTCAGTTGCCTTCGAGCGCCTGCCGCGGCGCGCTGCCGCCGGCCTTCAGCTCGGCGAGGCGCGCCTCGACCTCGGTGAGCTCCCCGAGGTCCTCGAGGCTCTCGAACTGGGCGTCGAGGCTCGAAGCGGCCAGTTCCGCCTTGCCCTGGGCGAGAGCCTCCTGGCGGCGGACCTTGTCCTCGAACCGTCCCAGCTCGCTGGTGGGGTCGAGCACGTTGATCGAGCTGACCGCGTCCTGCACCTTGGTCTGCGCCTCGGCGACCTTGGCGCGGGCGAGGAGCTCGCTGCGCTTGTTCTTCAGCTCGTTGAGCTTGTCCTTCATGCCGTTCAGGCCGCTCTTGAGCTTGTCGACGATCTCGGTCTGAGCCGCGATCTGCGGCTCGGCGCTCGTCGCCTCCCGCTCGGCGCTGATCTGGCGCTGCAGGGCGATCTTCGCGAGGTTGTCGAACTTGTCGGCGTCAGCGCTGTTGCCCGAGCCGCGCATCTCGTCGGCCTTGCGGCTGGCGGCGAGGGCCTTGTTGCCCCACTCGGTGGCCGCCTGCACGTCTTCCTCGTGGTCGCGCTCCAGCAGCCGCAGGTTGCCGATGGTCTCCGCGATCGCGGACTCGGCGTCGGCGATGCTGTTGGTGTAGTCGCGGACGAGCTGGTCGAGCATCTTCTGCGGGTCTTCCGCAGAGTCCAGGAGGGCGTTGATGTTCGCGCGGACGAGGGTGGAGATCCGTCCGAAGATGGACTGCTTGGTCATGCGTGGTTCCTTTCAGAGGGGCGTCTTCGAGAGCTTGGCGTATGTGTCTGTGCGAGGGATCAGAAGCGTCGACCTCCGGACCGTCCTCGTCCGCCACCGCGGGATCCGCCGCCGCCGAACCCGGAGCTGCGGAAGCCGCCCGAGGAGCGCCAGCCGCTGCTGCGCCGCGAGGAGCCGCCGCCCCCGCCGCCGGCGAGCAGTCCGCCGATGATCCCGCCGAGGATGTCCCCGCCGATGCCGGAGCCGGTGGAGCGGGACCCGGAGCCGCCGAAGACTCCGCCCCAGCCGTCGTCCGCGTAGGCGCCGGGGGAGTACGCGCGCAGGTCGGCCTCCGCCGCGGATGTGGCCTCGCGCGCGAGACCGAGGGCGCGCTGCGCCTCGGCGAGGGCGCGCTCCACCTCGGTCGTGCGCAGGGTGAGCGCCAGGGTGAGGGCGGCGTCCGCCGCAGCGAGCCGGGTGCGGGCGGTGGAACCCACCGTCCCCCGACGCGTTTCGATGAAGTCGCGCGCAGCGCGGATCTCCGACCCGGCCTGGGCGAGCGTCTGCTCGAGGAGCTGCTGTGCGCGACGCGCGCGGTCCACGGCTTCCCGCCCCTGGGCGATCGCGCCGTCGATCTGGGCGTTCGCAGCGGTGAGCGCGTCCAGGGCCCGCTGCGGGTTCCGCGGCGTGCCGAGGAGATCCTGGTGCGCCGCCCGCACCTGCGCGGTGACAGCGCCGGACGCGGCGGCCAGAGCGCCGGTCGGATCGGGGAGCTGCGAGGCTGCGGTGACATCGGCCTCCAGCTCCGCCACGAGGGCCTGCGCCTGCGCTTCGATGGCGGACAGCTCGGCGCCGAGGGCGGTGATCGCCTGGACGAGCTGCGCGGCCTGTGCGACCGCCTGTTCGGCGGTGCGGATCGCGAAGGCGGCCTCTCCGCTGCGGCCGGCGGCCAGGGCCTGAGCCGCCGCATCGATCGAGCGATCCGCCAGTGCCGCACGTTCCTGAGCCTGCGCGGGGTTGTCCGCCACGGTGGCCAGCGTGCTCTGGTCGTACGTTCCGGAGAGAGCAGCGAGCGCGGGTGCGGCGGAGGTGAGGAGCGGCATCAGCTGGTCGCGCTCCCGACGCACGCGCTCCAGCTCCTGCGGCGCGTTCTCCTGCAGCTTGCGCAGTTCGTCGAAGGCCTCGGTGTTGTCGTCGAGGATGTCGTCGATCTCGTCCGCCAGCCGGATGATGCGGATGTGCCACGCGCGCCGGTCGTGGATGGAATCCTCGATCTCGTCGTCGAGCTTCTGCCGGAGGTCGAACGCCTCGGCGATCTTCGCCTTCGCCTCGTCGACGGCGCGGGAGAACTCCGCGGTCGCGCCCTCGCCGTACTGCGCCACGGCGAATCCCAGCTCCTCCCGGCTCGAGGTGATGGCGTCGTCGGCGCGGACGAGCGCGGCGCCGGCCTGCTGCTCCACCTGCGCATCGGTGAGCGTGGAGAACGGATCGGCGGGGTCCGGGGTCTCCGGCATGGCGCCCCGCTCGCGGATGGCCGCGTTGCGGCGCGAGCGACGGACCAGGGCCACGACGAGCCAGATCAGCAGGGCGGCCGCGACCACCCCGACGACGATCAGCGTGACGCGGAGCGCTCCGGCTCCGCCGTCCCCCTGGATCTCGTCCGCGGCCAGTGTGATGGCGCCGACCCAGTCGCCGCTGCCGGCGAGCGGGGCGATGGCGTCCTCGATGGCGGCGAGCTGCCCGTCGCTCAACGGTCCGGAGGAGTCCGCGGAGATGTAGAGGCTGCGGCCCTCGACGGCGATCGCGAGCAGGTACTGTTCGGGGCCGAGCCGGTTGTCGTTCGCGACCTGATCGGCCCAGTCGACGCTGTCGCTCGGGTCGGTGAAGTCGTCGACGAGGACGACGAAGAGGTCGGCGGAGGAGTTGTCGGTGAGCTCCTGCAGGCGCGACTCGACCTGTTCCTCCTCGGCGGGGGAGAGGACGTCGGCCTGATCGGTGACGTACCCGGAGTCGAGCGTGAGCGGATCGGTCGCGGACGCCGCCGAGGCGGACAGCGCACCCGTCGCGACCGCGAGGGCCAGAGCACCCAGCGTCAGCCACCGTTTCGTCATCGTGTTCCCTCCGACCGGCAGCCGAGCCCCATGTGTCGAGTCTATGCACTGGGTACGACACGCGACAGCACTCGCGCGCGTCTCGGCGTTCGCCCTCAGCGGAGGCACATACGCTGGAAGGCATGGACGACAGGTACGGATCGGACGTGCTGGCGGCGGGCTGGCGCGAGCGCGGCGCGAAGCCGGTGCCGCAGGTGCCCGCGGAGGTCGATCTCGTGGTCGAGGTCGCGGCGGACGGGTTCTGCGGCGCCGTGACCAAGGTGCAGGGCGGCACCGTGGAGCTCGAGGACCGGCTCGGGCGGCGGCGCCTGTTCCCCCTCGGCGACGGCTTCCTCATCGACGGAGCTCCGGTCCGCCTCGCCGCCCCGGCGGCGTCCGCACAGGGACCCCGTCGCACGGCCTCCGGATCTTTCGCGGTGGCGGATCAGCGGGCGCGGACGGCGCTGCCCAGCCGCATCCTCGTCGAGGGGCGGCACGACGCCGAGCTCGTCGAGAAGGTGTGGGGCGCCGACCTGCGCGTCGAGGGCGTCGTCGTCGAGTACCTGCAGGGCGTGGATCTGCTCGACGAGCTCCTCGCCGCTGAGCCCCCGAGTGCGCGACGGCGGTACGGAGTCCTCGTCGACCACCTCGTGCCGGGGTCGAAGGAGTCCCGCATCGCCGAGGCGGTCGCCCGCGGCCCGCACGGCCGGCACGTCCGCATCGTGGGCCACCCGTTCGTGGACGTCTGGCAGTGCGTCACCCCTCGGGCACTCGGCATCGCGGCATGGCCCGAGATCCCGCGCGGCGTCGACTGGAAGACCGGCATCTGCCGCGCGTTCGGCTGGCCGCACGAGACCCAGGCCGACACGGCGAGGGCCTGGCAGCACATCCTGTCGAAGGTCACGACCTACCGCGACCTCGAGCCCGCGCTCCTCGGGCGGGTGGAGGAGTTGATCGACTTCGTCACCGCGCCCGCGGGGTGACCGCGTCCGGCCGCGGGACCGCCGGCGACTACCCTGGATCCATGCCCGAACCGCGTACCTTCCGCGACGAACCGGTGTCCTTCGTGCGTCGGAGCGGCCGGATGTCCGAGGCGCAGGAGCGCGCCTTCACCGATCTCGCCCCGCACTATCTGCTGGATGTCCCGCGCGCGGTGGCATGGACCTCCGTGCACCCCGAGGCGCGGCTGGACGTCGCCGCCGAGTACGGCCGGGAGGCCGATCTCTTCGTCGAGATCGGGTCCGGCCAGGGGCATGCCATCGTCGCCGCCGCGTCGAGCCGTCCGCACGACGACTTCCTCGCGGTGGAGGTCTTCCGTGCGGGGCTCGCCCGGACCATGCTCGACGCCGACCGCGCGGGTGCACAGAACCTCCGCGTCGTGGAGGCCAATGCGCCGGAGGTGCTCTCCTCGTACCTGCCGGAGGCAGCGGCGGCCGAGGTGTGGATCTTCTTCCCCGATCCCTGGCACAAGAAGCGCCACACGAAGCGTCGCCTGGTGCGCCCGGGATTCGGGGACACGGCCGCCAGGGCGCTGCGCGACGGCGGCCTCCTCCGGCTCGCGACCGACTGGGAGGACTACGCACTGCAGATGCGGGAGGTGCTCGACGCCGAGCCTCTGTTCGAGCGGGCCTTCGAGGGCGACTGGGCCGAGCGGTTCGACGGCCGCGTCATGACCGCTTTCGAGCGGAAGGGCCGCGCGAAGGGCCGCGACATCCGCGATCTCGTGTACCGCCGAGGGGATCGTGCATGACGGAGGCCTCTCCGAGTGCGCCCATGGGGGTGCGCCTCGTCCCCGCGGCGCTGGTGTGCGCGGCCGCCCCGGCCTTCTTCGTCGTGGCGCTGCCCTGGCTCGGCTGGCTGCTGCTGGCGCTGGGCGTCGGTGCCGCCCTGCTCGTGGAGCGCCGCGGCGAGCCGCTGACCGGGGCCGACGGATCGCGGCGGCCCTCGCTCACCCGTGACCTCTCGCTGATCGCGCTCGGCATGCTCATCGTGAGCGTCATCCCGCTCGCGGCGGAGCTCGACAACCTGGCCATGCTGCGCTTCACCCTCGCGCTCGGCGGTGCGGTGCTCGTGCCGTATCTGCTCTCGCGGTTCGTCTTCCGCGACCGGGCGATCCGGTTCCCCTGGCGGACCGGGCAGCGCTGGGGACTGCTCCACTGGGGCTGGCTCGTCGCGGTGCTGGTGCTCGGCTGGCTGATCCTGCCCTTCTACTTCATCACCAGCGGCGTCTATCAGAACTGGCCCGTGGTGGACACGCCCGATCTCATCGCGCGGCTGTTCGTCGGCGTCGGCGCGGTCGGCATCTGGGATGAGCTGTTCTTCATCTGCACCGTCTTCGCGCTGCTGCGTCGCCATTTCCCCGATGCGCTGGCGAACGTGCTGCAGGCCGTCGTCTTCGTCTCCTTCCTCTGGGAGCTCGGCTACCGGGAGTGGGGGCCGCTGCTGACCATCCCGTTCGCGCTGCTGCAGGGGTTCATCTTCCTCCGCACCCATTCGCTGGCCTACGTCGTCACGGTGCACCTCCTCTTCGATGCGGTGGTCTTCGCCGTCCTCGTCCACGCCCACAACCCCGGGCTCCTGCCGATCTTCCTGGTCTGACGGGGTGACTTCCCGGTCGTCAGCGGTCACACTCGATGCATGACCGAGTGGGTGCTGCACGTCGACATGGATCAGTTCATCGCGGCAGTCGAGGTGCGGCGCCGTCCGGAGCTGGCCGGCCGTCCTGTCATCGTCGGGGGACGCGGTGATCCGACCGAGCGGGCCGTCGTCTCGACGGCGTCGTACGAGGCCCGCGCGTTCGGCATCGGGTCGGGCATGCCGCTGAAGATCGCGGCGCGGAAGGCGCCGGAGGACGCGGTGTTCCTGCCCGTCGATCACGCGGAGTACGAGCGGGCATCGGACGAGGTGATGGCCGCGCTGCGGGCGCTGCCGGACGTGGTGCTCGAGGTGGTGGGGTGGGACGAGTGCTTCCTCGGAGTCGCGACCGATGATCCGGAGGGCGTCGCGCGGGCCGCCCAGCGGGCGGTGGAGGAGGCCACCGGCCTGCACTGCTCGGTGGGCATCGGCGACAACAAGGTGCGGGCGAAGATCGCGACCGAGTTCGGCAAACCGCGGGGGGTCTTCCGGCTGACCTCCGACAACTGGTTCGCGGTGATGGGCGACCGGCCGACGCGTGACCTGTGGGGCGTGGGGCCGAAGGTGCAGAAGCGGCTGGCGACCCACGGTATCGCGACGGTGCGCGAGCTCGCGGCCGCGGACGAGGAGACGCTGGTCGCGGAGTTCGGTCCGAAGATGGGGCGGTGGTATTTGGGTCTGGGCTCGGGGCTGGGGCCACGGATCGTCGACGACACCCCGTGGGTGGCCCGGAGCCACAGTCGGGAGACCACGTATCAGCAGAACCTCACGACACGCGACGCGGTACAGGATGCGCTGCGCGACCTCGCGGGGCACGCGTTCGACGACTGCGCCGTCGAAGGGCGTCCGGTCACCCGGGTGCACCTCAAGGTGCGGTATGCGCCGTTCGAGACGAAGACCTTCGGCCGGAAGCTCCCGGGCCCCACGACGGAACGAGAGGACGTGGTCGCGATGGCACTCGCTCTCGGCGAGACCCTCGACGCCGACCGGGAAGTGCGGCTGCTCGGTGTCCGTGCCGAGATGACCATGCCCGACGAGCGCGACGGCGCGGAACGCACCCCCGTGCGCGGTCGCATCTGACTCAGTCGCGGACCATCGCGGCGATCGCGCTCACCTCGATGAGCGCTCCGGGCACGCCGAGGCCCGCCACCCGGGCGGCGGTCACCAGGGGCGGGGCGCCCTCTCTGGCGAGCGTGGCGGCCACGGCGCCGTACGCCGCGCGCAGATCTGCCTCCTGATCGATGAGGATGGTCCAGCTCACGACGTCGTCGAGCGTCGCCCCCGCGGACTCCAGTGCGACTCGGGCGTTGTCGAGAGCGCGGAGGGACTGCGCGGCCACGTCGGGGGAGACGACGGCACCGGAGGCATCGATGCCGTTCTGCCCTCCGATGTAGACGGTGGTCGCCCCGGGCGGGATGACGGCGGCGTGACTGAAGGCAGGGCTGCGGACGAGGCCGTCCGGTTGCAGGAAGGTGATGTCCATGCGCAGATCATGCCCGAGGGCACCGACATCGCGCACCCCTGGTCTCACAGGGGGTCGGACGGGACGAGCGGTGGTGGGGCCGGGACGCTGGTCACCGTGCCGGTCGTGCCGAGGTTGCGGAGGGCATCGAAGACCGCGATCACGACCGCGGCACTCGCCACGGCACCGTGCAGCGGGTGGTGCCAGAACTGCAGCCGCGCGGTCAGCCGGTCTGCGCTCACGCTGACCACGAGTGCCCGCACCCCTTCGTGCCGGTGCACGCCCTCCGCCGTCCTGGCCGCGTCGACGAGCGGCGCGAGCAGATCATCGATCCCGGTCGTCCCGTCCCGCCGGACCCGCACCTCCACCTCGCTGCGCCGGGCGCCATGGGTGGAGTCGTTGACGACGGGATCCGAGAGCAGGCGCGCATTGGGGATGTGGAGGGTGCGCCCGTCGACGGTGCGCAGGATCACCGCGCGGGCGTTGAGCTCGGTCACGGTCCCGGCGATGACCGAATCCAGGGCCTCCACGACGATCTCGTCGCCGATGCGGACCGTCTGCCGTGCCTGCAGCAGCACACCGGCCGCGAAGTTGTCGGCGACGCCGCGGAGGACGAGGATCGCCACGATGCCGAGGATGACGACGATCGCGAGCAGAGGCTGGACGTTGGCGCCGAGCATCGCGAGCGCGATGCCGAAGCCCAGCAGGAGGATGGCGTAGCCGACGAACTGCGCGATCGCCGTCCCGACGGCGGCGGAGATCCCGGGGGCACGCCGGAGCAGGGCTGTGGTGCCCCGGCGTGCGAACCGCGAGATGATCCAGGTCGCGAGGGCGACGAGCAGGGCGAGCAGCAGCTGCCACCAGTCGATGTCGGTGGGCAGCAGATCCTGCAGGTCCATGCCGCGGGCTCCTCGCGATGGTGGGGGTCGGCCGCGGCCTACTGCAGCGCCTTCGCCTTGATGAGGGAGTACTCGTCCGGCGTGATGGTGCCGGCGTCGAGGAGTGCCTTGGCCTTAGCGATCTCCTCGCTCGGACTGCTGCCGGCGACCTGCTGGATGTAGGCGTTCGCGGCCTCCTGCGCCCGACGCGCCTCGGCGCTGCTGCGTTCGGCCATGCCGTTGCCGCGGGCGATGAGGTAGACGAGGGCGGTGAGGAACGGCACGAAGATCAGGAAGAGGATCCACACGGCCTTCCACCAGCCGCTCAGCTTGTGGTCGCGGAACAGGTCTCCGATGATCGCGAACAGAGCGAAGAGGTACGCGGTGAAGGCGAAGATCCACAGGAACCACCAGATGATGTCCCAGAACGATGCCCAAAATCCCATGACTGCTCCTTTCTCGGTGCCGCCGTCGCCGGGGCACGCTCGGAACATACCGGCGGCCGTGACCCTCCGCACCGGTTCCGTGGGGAGTTCACCCGGGTGACTCGGGTCCGCGACGCGTCCTCGGCCGGACGCTGCCGGAGCGTCGGCAGTACGCTTCCCTCGACGGCGGAGGGAGCCCCGATGAGCGCAGTGCGCAGACCGTCCTGGCTGCTGAGCACTCTGGACGGCTACCAGCGCGGGTGGATCGTGCGGGACGTCCTCGCCGGCCTCTCCGCGGGTGCGGTGGTGGTGCCGCAGGCCATGGCCTACGCGACGATCGCCGACCTCCCGGTGCAGGTCGGCCTCTACACGTGCATGGTGCCGATGCTCGTCTACGCTCTTCTGGGCGGCAGCAGGGCGATGAGTGTCTCGACGACCTCGACCATCGCCACCCTCACCGCGACGACGCTGGTCTCGGCGGGCGTCGCTGCGGGGTCGGACGACGCTCTCGGCGCGCTCATGATGCTCACCCTCCTGGTGGGGGCGGTGCTGCTGCTCGCGCGGGCGTGCCGCCTGGGCTCGCTCGTCGAGAACATCAGCGGAGCCACCGTGCTCGGACTGAAGATCGGGGTCGGGGCGACGGTGGCCGTGGGCCAGCTGCCGAAGCTCCTCGGAGAGTCGTTCGACTTCTCCGGCCACGGCTTCCTCCGGTCCCTGGTCGCCGTGGGAGGGGCGTTCGACAGCGTCAACGTGCCCACGCTGCTCCTCTCGACCGGATCCATCGCCACCCTCCTGCTCCTCAAGCGCTTCGCTCCGCGGGTGCCGGGCACCCTCGTCGTCGTCGCGGCCGGCATGCTGCTCGTCGGGGTCGGTGGGATCGATGAACTCGGGGTCGACCTCATCGCCCCGGTGGCCGGTGGTCTGCCCGTTCCGGGCATCCCTGACCTGTCAGAGGCCGCGGCCCTCGTGCCGGGAGCGCTCGCCATCGCCGTCATGGCCTTCCTCGAGTCCGCTGCCGTCGCGCGCAGCCTGCGCCAGGCGACGGAGCCGCAGATCGACAGCGACCAGGAGCTCTTCGCGACCGGGGCGGCGAACACCGTCGGCGCATTCTTCGCGGCCATGCCCGCAGCAGGCGGATTCTCGCAGAGCGCGGTCAACCAGGGAGCCGGCGCCCGCTCCCAGCTGGCGACGCTGACGACGGTCGCGCTGGCCGTCCTGGTCGCGCTCTTCCTCGCTCCTGTGCTCAGCCTGCTGCCGGAGGCGACGCTGGCCGCCATGGTCTTCACGGCGGTGGCCGGACTCATCAACATCCCCGAGCTCGTGCGGTGGGCGCGCATCAGCAGAGTGGACTTCTGGGTCGCGACCGCGGTCGCGGCGATCGGCCTCACGGCGGGACTCCTTCCTGCGGTGGCCGTCGGGGTCGTGGTGACCCTCGTCCTCGTCTTGCGGGAGCTCAACATCCCCCGGGTCCGGGTCGTGGGGCGGAGGGGGAGTGCTCTCGGTCTGGAACCGGAACGGGGGCTGTACACCGCGAACGCGCTCGCCAACCAGCGGCTCATCGTCCAGACGGTCGCGGCTCAGGCCGAGCCGGTGCGGACGCTCGTGCTCGGGCTGCCGCAGCAGGTGGTGATGTCCATCACCGTGCTCGACACCCTGGAGGCGCTCGACCGGGAGCTGGCTCAACTCGGTGTGCAGCTCCACCTCGCGGCTCTGCCGGAGGAGGCGTCCGTCGTCGCGGCGCGGACCCCTTGGTACGCCGGGCTGGTGGAGGCGGGCCGCGTGCACCCTGCCGTCGATGTCGGGCTCCGGGCCGCGGCGGACCGGGAGGAGCGCGGGGGCGTTCACCCGGGTGAAGTGCCCGACGAGCGGTGACGCGCGGTCATCGCCTGCCTAGGCTGACGGCACGAGGGATCCGTGGGGCGATCGATACCGGGGAGAGCATGCCCGACCGCAGCCGGAACCGGAGAGCGAGACGATGATGGCGGCGCGCGGGGGACTGACGTGGCGGTGGTCGCGGTTCGGTCTCGGCGTCCTGTACGCCGTGCCTCCGATCGCGGTCGCACCGTTCGACCCCGCTCTCGCGCTGGCGCTGAGCATCGGGGTCCTGCCCGTGGCCGTCATCGGACTGCCCCCGCGGCGGCGGGCCCGCTCGGCGATCCCGGTGCTGGGGGCGCTGGTGGCGCTGGGGCTCCTGCTCGGCGCCACCCTCTCCCTCGTACCGATCTTCGCCGTGCTCGCCCTGGCCGTGCTGGCGGTGCTGGCCAGCATGCTCGCCGCGCGGGAGCGCGCCGGACAGCTCGCTCTGACCCTTGTCCTGCCCATGGTCGGGATCGGTCTGAGCTTCCCCCTGTCTTCGACGACGCTCCTTCTGGCGGGCGCGATCGTCACGGGTTCGATCTACGCGTGGCTCATCGCGCTTCTGTGGCCGGAGCACGGGGCGGGTGCGCGGGCCCCGGCGGCCATGCCCAAGGGGCGAGCCCTGCTGATCTACGGGATTCTCCTGGGCGCCGCCGCGGGGACGGCGGCCGCCATCGGCTTCGCGACCGGGGTCGAGCACGTGGGCTGGGCGACGGGCGCCGTGCTGCTCGTGATGCGTCCCGTGCGCGGGCAGCTCGTCCTCCGCAGCGTCGGTCGGGCGGCGTCGGTGCTCATCGGAGCGCTGGCGGCCGCCGGTTTCGCGTTGCTGTCTCCGAGTGGTGCGGTGATCGGCCTCGCGATCGGCGTCGTGCTGGGGTGTCTCGGCGCGGTGCAGGAGAGCCGGTGGTATGTCGCCCCCGCCTTCACGACCTTCCTCGTCCTCACCCTGCTGCTGTCGACATCGGTCGAGTCGCCGACCGCGCGCTTCCTGGAGCGGACCCTCGAGACGTTCCTGGGCGTGGCCCTCGCGCTGTTCTTCGGGGCGCTGGTGCCGGCGTTGTTGGCGATCCGACGGCCGGTGCGCGCCGGCGTCACCGAGTGAGCCCGGTCCGCGATACCTCTTGCGGGACCGCTCCCACCTTGCAATAGACTGCCCGCGAGGGGGAGCAAGATCGAAATCGGGGGGTTTCGAGTGCTGCACGATGTACGGAGGGCGGGAACGGACGAGAGTCCCCTACCTGCTGCGGTGAAGGGCGAGGTCCGTCGAGAGCGCCTGCTCTCGCGATTGACGGCCGCGATGGACGGGCCGTGGACGCTCACGCTCGTGAGCGCGCCGGCAGGATCAGGGAAGACCAGGCTGCTGTTGCAGTGGGCGCAGGATCTCCGCGCCGATGCGGAGATCGCGCTCGTGTGGGTGGCGCTGGAGCGCGGGGAGGCGGACCTGCCGCTCGTGCGTGCGGCCCTCGAGCGGATCGACGATCCCGGCTTGCAGGACGCGCTGTCCCAGGTGTCCTCCCTGCGGTCCGCGGCCACGGCGCGGGCGCTCGCCCGGGCCCTCAGCGAGGCGAGGGGGCGCATCGTCGTCGTCGTCGACGACGTGCACCGTGTGGAGGACGAGGAGACCGCGCAGCTGATCTCGACGTTCGTGCAGAACGCCCCGGGCAACGTGCACGTGGTGCTCTCCGGACGAGGGACGAGAGCCATCCCTCTGGCGCGTCGACGCATCGCGGGGGTGGCGCTCGAACTGGACGCCCGCGCGCTCGCGTTCGACCCGACCGAGGTCAGGGCGTTCTTCCGCACGCGGGGTATCCGGCTCTCCCAGGGGGAGATCAGCTCCGTGCTCTCCCGAACCGAGGGATGGGCGACCGGCCTGCAGCTCATGATGCTCGACGCCGCGGGGCGCAGACCGTGCTCTCCCGTCCGCTCCGCGGAGACGCCCCCGAAGTCGCGGACTACTTCGTCGAGGAGGTCCTCGGCGACCTGGACGGCGAGCTCCGGTCTTTCCTGGAGGCGACGGCGGTCGTGGAGACCTTCACCGCCGAACTCGCCGCAGTGCTCTCGGAAGCCGGGGCCGTGACGGCCCTGATCGACCGGCTGCTCCGCCTCACCGTGCTCGCGGGACCCGACACCGCGGACCCGCCCCGCTACCACTATCCGCCACTGCTGCGGGAGTTCCTCCTCGGCCGGCTGCGGGAAGGCGGCCCCGACCGAGAGGAGCAGCTCCACCGTCGGGCGGCGGACTGGTTCGCCGCCCGACAGGAGCCTCTCCTCGCGTTGCGGCACGCGGTCCGCGGTGGGGAGACGGCCTGCACGACCGGCGTCCTGCGGCGCTGTGGGATGCAGCTCGTGCTGGACGGCCGCGCGGACGCGGTGCGGCAGGTGATGGGGGAGCTGCCGGCTGCCCTGCGATCGGTGCCGACGGTGCGGATGCTGATCGCCGCGGCGGAGTTGTCCTGCGGGGACCCGTCGGCCGCCGTGATCGTGCCGTCCGTCGACGCGGGGGAGTCCGACGTCGACCGTCGGTGGCGGCACGGGATCGAACTCCACACCGCGTTGCGCCGGGGCGGGATCGCCGAGGCGCTCGACGGGGCGGGCGCCGCCCTCCGCGGCCTCAGCGAAGAGGAGCAGCTCGACACCTACGCCCTCCTGGAGGCCGCGACGGCGGAGCTCTACATCGGACGGCTGGATCAGGCGGAGGCGACCGCGCGACTCGCGGGGGATCTCGCGCGAGCGATCGGGGCGCGCGCGGCGGAGCTGCAGGCCGAAGCTGTCCTCGCCACCAGCGTGCTGTTCCGCGGGAGGCTCCGCGACGCCATCGTCGCGGGAGCCGCTCTCGAGCACCGCTGGCACGAGTTCGACGAGCCGGACAATCCCTTCTTCGAGGTGACGCGGGTCTGGCGTTTCTGGGCACCCTACGAGGGCATGCAGACCATCGACGAGGCGCAGACCCTGCACACGGCGGCGCGGGTGATCGCCGACGGCGGAGAGACCGCGATCGCGCGGGGCCTGCAGGGGATGCGCGGGCTGCTCGAGGCGGACCGGTCCGCGGATCCCCGCGAGGCGGCCGTGCGGCTCCTGGACACCCTGACCCCCCGTGATGATCTGCCGCTTCCGCCGCACTGGTACGCCATGATGGCGCCCTTCGCCGTCCATGCCTTCGACCGGCTGGGGGAGCCGACGCTCCGCGACCGTTTCATCACCGACATGGAGGACGCGCTCGGGGATACGGGGGATGTGCTCGTGCTCCGCGCGATCGCCGCCGTGCACGACCGCCGGGACGGCATCGCCCGGGGTGCGCTGGCGTCGGTGCTGGAGGGGGCGACCCCGTGTCTGCTTCCTGCGTCGATGATCGACGCGTGGCTGGTGGAAGCCGAGCTCGACGTGCACGACGGGGAGCCGGATCGGGCGCAGTTGGCGCTCGCGACCGCCCTCGCCCTCGCGGAGCCGGAGGACCATGTGCGCCGCATCGCAGAAGCGGGACCCGTCGTGTCGCGGCTGCTCGCGGCCCGGGCGACGGCCGGGGCGCGCACGCACTTCGCCGATCGGGTGCGAGAGCGGCTCGCCGCCGCCGGGGTCCTCGTCGAGGAGGAGCTGACGCAGCGCGAGCGCATCGTGCTGAGCGCCTTGAGCCGCAACGCCACGCTGCGCCAGATCGCACAGCAGGAGTACATCTCGCCGAACACGGTGAAGACGCACGTGCGCAACATCTATCGCAAGCTGGGCGTCTCGGACCGCGACGGGGTGACGGCGGCCGCCCAGGCCCTCGGACTGCTCTGAGGACCGGGGCGGCCGCCGGGCCGTCAGTCGCGGGCCATGGCGGCCGCCAGGTGCGCCTCCAGGTCGAGATAGGCGTCGTCGGCGATGTCGAACACGACCTGGGCGATGCTCCCGCCGCGGAAGTCGAATCCGTATCCGTACAGGGACGACACCGGGTCTGCGCTGTCCCGTCCGATCGTCAGGCCCTCCCCGCAGAGCGAGAAGTGACCGAGGACCGTGCGGATCTGCTTCTCGTCGACCTTCTCCTCGTCGATGTAGAGCCGCGCGGGCCCGACGCCCTCCCGGTACTCGCCCATGCCCTCCTTGACGAAATCGACCCCGATGATGTGCTTCCCGGAAGTGGGGGCGGGGCCGGAGATGCGGTCCTCCGGCGGGATCCCGAGGAAGTTGTAGACGTAATGGATCTGACCGTCCTTGACCACCAGAGCGTGACCGCCGAACCGGGAGCCGTGCGCGAAGATGACGCCCTCGGTGTCGGGCGTGAACTCGACCTCCGCCGCGATCTTGAAGGAGACGCCGTGGGTGTTCGCCGCCGACCGCTCCGGCACCTCGCTGGTCCCCGGATAGTAGACGAACCGGCCGGAGGGCGGCGCGGGCTGATGGAACTCCATCGCCACGAAAGTCTCGAAGTCCTTCGGGTTCCCGATGATCTGGAGGTCGTTCAGCGGGAGCACCGCGTTGGCCTTCGCCTCTTCCATCCAGAGCGCCTTGAGCTCCTCGAGCTTGTCCGGGTGCTCCGCGGCGAGGTTGACGGCCTCGGCGCGGTCGACGTCGGTGTGGTACAGCTCCCATTCGTCCTCGTCGAAGTGCCCCGTGCCGCTGATCGGGCCGTGGACGGTGACGGCCTTCCAGCCGTGGTGCCAGATGCCGCGCTGCCCGAACATCTCGTAGTACTGCGTCTCCTTCTCCGTGGGTGCCTCCGGCGCCGCGTCGAACGAGTACGCCATCGAGACGCCGGACAACGGCGTCTGCTCGATGCCGTTGTACACCTCTGGGAACTCGACGCCGCAGGCCTCGAGGATCGTCGGCACGATGTCGGTGGAGTGGTGGTACTGATGACGGACCTCTCCACGCGCGCTGATGCCGGCCGGCCAGTGGATCACCAACGGATCGCAGACGCCGCCCTGGTAGGTATAGCGCTTGAACATCTTGTAGGGCGTCGAGAAGGCGGCGGCCCAGCCCGTCGGGTAGTGGTTGTAGGTGTCGGGGGAGCCGAGCTTGTCGACCATGCGCAGGTTCTCGGCCTCGTCGTCCGGGTACCCGCCGAAGATCTTGCCCTCGTTGACCGAGCCGTTCGGGCTGCCCTCTCCGGAGGCGCCGTTGTCGGCGCAGTAGATGATGAGGGTGTTGTCCAGCTGTCCCGACTCCTCGAGGTAGTCGACGATACGGCCGACCTGGGCATCGGTGTACTCGCTGAATCCGGCGTAGACCTCGGCCATGCGCGAGAACATCGCCTTCTCCTCGGCGTCCAGGGAGTCCCACGGGCGTACCTCGTCGGCGGCCGAGAACGAGCCTTCCGGCATCGGGTTGAGCGGGGTGAGCTCGGTGCCCTCCGGGACGATGCCCTTCTCGATCATCCGGGCCAGTACCCACTCGCGGTACGCCTCGTAGCCGTCGTCGAACATGCCCTTGTACTTGTCGATGTACTCCTGCGGGGCGTGGTGCGGGGCGTGGTTCGCGCCGGGGCAGAACCAGAGGTACCAGGGCTTGTCCGGCTCCGTCTGCTTGACGTCGCGGATCATCGACAGCGCCTGATCGGCGAGGTCCTTCGACAGGTGGTAGCCGTCTTCGGGGAGGGCGGGCTGGTCGATGTAGTGGTTGTCCTCGGCGAGGGAGGGATACCAGTTGTTGGTCTCACCGCCGATGAAGCCGTAGAAGCGGTCGTAGCCCTGCGCCAGCGGCCAGTGCTTCTTGGAGGCGCCGGCCGTCCACTCGTCGATCGGGACGTTGTGATTCTTGCCCACCCAGAACGTCGACCAGCCGGCGTCGCGCAGGACGTGGGCCATGGCCGTGTTCGAGTCGGGGATGTGCGAGTTGTATCCGGGGAACCCCGTGGACGACTCCGAGATCGTCGCGAAGCCGTTCAGGTGGTGGTTGCGCCCGGTGAGAAACGTCGAGCGGGTCGGCGAGCAGAGCGCCGTCGTGTGCCACTGGGAGTAGGTCAGACCGTTCTGCGCCAGGCGATCCATGGTCGGCATGTTGATGCGTCCGCCGTACGGGGACCACGCCGCCATGCCGGTGTCGTCGTACAGGACGACGAGAACGTTGGGTGCTCCCTCTCGTGGCTTCGCCGGGAGGAAGGCCTCCCAGTCGGCCTCCGAATCGCGGACGTCGAGTTCGATCCTGCCCTGGAAGTCACGGGCCATGTCCATCTCCTTCATCTCTGCCGAACCGCCTTTCCCCGCACAGTACTGCCGCGCCGGCGCCGTGGTCACGGATGCGAGCCGCGTTCATCCGGGTGATCTCCTCGGCCAGCCGGACGCTGTGCTCAGAAGCTGCCGATGCCCTTGCCGATCATGGACACGCCGATGACGAGCAGCAGCACGGCCATGATGACCGCGTTCTCGGCGGCGAGCCAACCGCGCAGGGCGTCGAGCGGCGCGCGAAGTCGTGCGGCGGCGACGAGATAGCCGATGACGGGAACGAGGACCGTCGATGCCCCGATCAGGGTGAAGACGGCGATCACGAGGATCGTGGAGCCCGCGTCCAGGGACGCACTGCCGATGTCGACGCCGGCACCGGCCGCGAGGAGGAGGTTCTTGGGGTTCACCGCCGACAGCAGGAGCCCGAGACCGAGGGCGGTGCCGAACGACATCGTGTCGATCGCCTTCATCCATGACGGCAGGGCCGCGGACTGCCCCGCTTTCGGGCGTTTGCGCCACTGACCGACGGCCAGGACCAGCAGCAGGAGGCCGAGGATGAGCTGGATGACGCCGCGGATCGGCCGGGAGGCGTCGGGATCCTCCTCCGGAAGCACGGCGGAGAGCAGGGTGAAGACGGTGACCGCGGCGACGATGCCCACGATCCATCCCAGGAGGAACCCGATGCTCGTGACCCGCGCCTTCGGGGACAGGAGCATGAGGATCGCGGCGATGATCGGCACGGGGCTGATCGCGACACCCACGGCGAGGGGGAGGATCTCCCCGATGACGGCACCCATTCAGCTGCCCTTCCTGTGCGGAGCCGGCGAGGCGGCATCGGTCGGCGAGAGGTCGGTGATCGCCGCGCGGTTGGTCGCGTAGACGGTCTCCCGGTCGAGGAGGCCCAGGGTGCGGAGGCGGCGGAGAGTGTTCGGACGGACGCGGCTGAAGGCCAGCGAGATCGACTGGGTGTCGAGCCACTCCCGGAGCGCCTGGAAGGCCTCGGCTCCGGTGACGTCGACGTCCGTGACGGCTTCCATGTCGATCACGACATGCTGGACGGCGGAGGGGCCCGCGGTGCGGACCGCGTCCTTCACGGCCGCGGAGAACACAGCGCCGTTCGCGAAGAACAGCGGGGCCGCGAGCCGGACGACGATGACCCCCGGTGCGGTGGTCGTGCCGGCGGGAGCATCCTCCAACAGGGATTCCCCGGGGTCGCCCGAGGTCTCCAGCACGTCGATCGCCGGATGGGAGGCGCGTTGCGCGAGATTGATGAGGGCGAGCACGAAGGCCACGACGATTCCCGCGATCGACCCGACGAACAGTGTCACGAGGAAGCAGACGGCACCGATGACGAACTCGAACCGATCCAGCCGCCACAGCCGGATGAAGTCGCGGATGCCGAGGAGCGGGATGATCGCCACGCCGACGATGGCGCCGATCGCCGGGGAGGGGATGTCGGCGAGGAGCGCGGTGCCGAAGAGCAGCAGCAGGAGCGTCCCGACCGCGAGCACGAGCGCGGGGAGCTGCGTGCGCGAGCCCGCCTGGTCCATCGCGGCGGTGCGCGAGGTCGAGGACCCGACCGCGAAGCTGCCCTGAGCGCCGGCCGCGACGTTCGCGACGCCGAACGCCAGCAGATCGCGGTTGGCGTGGAACGGGTAGCGGTGCTTCTCGGAGTACGAGCGCGACACGAGCAGGCCCTCCGCCGTGGTCACGAGAGTCAGGGCGATCGCGGAGGGGATGAGGGCGAGCCACAGCGACCAGTCGATGACCGGCCAGGTGAGCGCGGGAGGGCCGGCGGGGACCTCGCCGAGCACATCCACGCCCCGTCCGTCGAGGCCGGTGAGGACGACCACGACGGTCGTCGCGACGAGCACGATCAGCGCCCAGGGGACGGCGCGGAGGTAGCGCTGTCCGACGAGCAGCACCGCGACGGAGACGGCGGCGAGGAGCACGGACCAGCCATTGAGCGAGGGGAGCCCTGTGACCAGCGCGACGACCTTGTCCACGAACTCCGCACCGGAGTCGATCTTCACGCCGAGCATCTTCGCGATCTGGCTGACCATGATGTCCAGCGCCAGGCCTCCGACGAAGCCGACGAGGATCGGCTTGGACAGGAAATTCGCCAGGAACCCGAGCTTGAAGACGGCGAGCAGCAGGAACATCCCGCCGCAGAGGATCGCCTGGGCGAGGGCGAGGGTGGCGTAGTCGGCGCTCCCGGCGACCGCGAGCCCGCCGATGGAGGAGGCCACCAGCGCGGCGGCGGCGGCATCGGGGGAGGCGACCAGCTGACGCGACGACACCACGAGCGCATAGACGACGGTCGGGACGATCAGCGCGTACAGTCCGGCGGTGGCGGGGAGCCCCGCGATCTGCGCGTATCCGATGTTGAGGGGGATGGCGATCGCCAGAAGGGTGACTCCCGCGATGAGCTCGGTCGCGAGGTTGCGTCGGGTCAGGCCCGCGAGCGGACGCGGCATCCGGTCTCCCTTCCCGCCCGATGGATGGTTCCGGCTTCAATATGGCATCGACGGCAGCCGACGACCAGAGGGTCGGAGAGCCTCGCCCTGGTGATTTCGGATGAAAGAGTCGCCCGCGCCGCGTCAGCGTCGTCGGAATCGGCGTCGGGTGGGCACCGCGGAGGGCTCAGGGGTCGGAGCCGGCGCCGGGAGGGCGGTGCGGTCGCCGCTCACCCAGCGCACCCACGTGGAGCCGGGGTCGCCCTCCAGGACGAGGGCGCGCACGAGCAGGGTGAGCGGGATGGAGAGGATGGCGCCGAGCGGCCCGATCACGAAGGTCCAGAAGATCACGGAGAAGAAGCTCAGCGTGAGGCTCAGGTCGACGGCGTCGCTGACGAACTTGGGCTGGACGAGCACCTGGAGCACGACGTTGACCACGCAGTACACGGCGATGACGCCGAGCAGCAGCGGCCAGCCGCCCACCACGAAGGCGAGGATCGCGGGCGGGATGAGTCCCAGCACGAAGCCGATGTTCGGGATGAAGTTCGTCACGAAAGCGAGGATCGCCCAGACGACCGGGGCGGGGACGCCCATCCACCAGAGCGCGAGGCCGTCGACGATCGCCACGACGGCGCCGAACGCGGCATTGACGACGTAGTACCGGCGGACCCCCGTCTGCAGGCGGGCGATGCGCTGCAGCGCCGGGCCGTGCGTGGCGCCGAAGAGTGCAGGTGCCGTCCGGTAGCGAGCGGCGTCCGCCGCGAGGAAGACGATGTAGGCGCAGACGAAGAACAGGGCGGTGGCGACTCCGAGCACCGCGCTGCCCAGGCTCCCCGCCACACCGAGCAGGGTCTCGGGGTCGAGGACCGAGGCTGCGGCATCCGCCGCCTCCTGATCGAGTCCGAGGGACTGCAGCCAGGCGACGATCTGATCGGCGGCGCGCACCAGCCCGTCCTGAGACGCGAGGTCGCCGACCAGACGGGCGAACTGGGTGCCGGCGAGCCACAGCAGCGCCGCCATCGCCAGCAGGATCACGTAGGCGAGCACGATCACGGCGGTCGTCCCCACCCAGGCGGGCCGACCGGGGCGCTGGAACGGACGGCGGATCGGTTCGCAGATCACCACGATGACGATCGCGAGGGCCAAGGGACCGAAGACCTCACGCGCCAGCGAGACGCCGGCGAGGACGATCGCGCTCGCCGCCAGGATCAGCAAGGTCCGCAAGGCGGGCGAGGACGCGCGGTCTGCCGCGGGGCCGGAAGGAGTCGGGAGCGAGGTCACGCGGCCAGCGTAGTCCCCGGCACTTTCATCCGGGTGATTGCGGGCCCACCCCCTGGAAGGGCGCTCGGGCCCGTGGTTTCGTGTTGCCATGCCGCCTCCCGTACGTTCCACGAGGCCGGGACCGGCGATGCGTTTCCGGCCGCCCGCCCCGCCCATCGGCGTCCTGCCGCGGGAACGCGTGACCGCAGCGATCACGGCGGCCGTGGAGGCCGACGGGGTGACGGTTCTCAGCGCGCCCAGCGGCTACGGCAAGACGACGGCGGCCATGGCCTGGGCGGTGGCGCGCGACGACGTCGCCTGGCTCACGCTGAGCGCCTCGGACGACGATCCCGCGCTGCTGACGTCCGGGGTGGTGAATGCGCTGGCGCTCGCCGCCGAGCGCACGGGGCGCGCGTTCGCCGTCCGCCGCGATATCGAGGATCCGGTGCGCGCCTACCGGCAGATCTGCGCGGCGCTTCAGGACGCCGAGCATCCGATGCACCTCATCGTGGACGACGCGCACCGTGCCGGCGAGTCCTGGCGGGAGGGACTTCTGGGGCTCCTCGCCGATCAGCCTCCGGACGGACTGCACCTCGTCCTCGTCGGGACCACGTTGATCGAGGTCACCCTGTCCCGACATCGACTCATGCATCCCGGATCGTTCGTCGGCGTGGAGACGCTCCGGTTCTCGACGGACGAGATCCGTCGTCTGCTGCGGTCGGCGCCCCGAGGTCTCGATGCGACCGCCGTGCGAGAGGAGACCGGCGGGTGGCCCATAGCGGTACGGCTCGTCCTCGTGGGAGGTGCGCTGCCGTCGACGGCCGCGTCCACGGCCGCGTCGTTCCTCGGCGAGTACGTCCGCGAGCACGTGCTGGACGCGTTGCCGCCCGCGCTCGCCGACTTCGTGCTCGACGGCACCGCCTGCGCGGAGCTCACCCCGGAGACCGCCGCACTCGTGACGGCGAGGGAGGACGCCGCCGACCTCCTGGAGAGCTGCGTCCGACTCGGCCTCTTCCTGGACCGGTTCGACGGCCCGAACGGCCCGACGTACCGGTGGCACCCCGCGTTCGCGCGTCGGTGCGCCGACCTCGCGCGGACGGATGCCGCCCGTTTCGCCACCGTGCACCGCCGGGCCGCCCGTGCTCTGGAGCACACGGATCCGATCGCCGCCGTGACGCACGCGCGGCGCGCCGGGGATCGCGCCGGTGCCAGGGCCATCCTCCTCCGGCACTGGTTGGGCCTCGTGGTCGGCTCCTCGGCCGGCGACGTGGAGCGGACGGCGACGACTCTCCTGCGCGACAACCCGGACGATCCGCACCTGCTGCTCGTGCGAGCCGGGGCCAGCGATGTCCTCGGGGACCATCGTGTCGCCCGGGAGCTGTGCCGACGGGCCGAGGCCCTCCTCGACCGCACGCCGGGGGAGGCCGCCCCTGCCGTCCTCCTCATCGTCCGCCTGCTGCTCGCGGAGTCGTCCGTCGAGGTGGCGGTGTCCGGTCCCGAGATCCGCGCGCTGCTCGATGCCGAGGACGACAGGATGTACGGCGGTCGGGTGGCGCTCAACCACCTGCTGGGGTGGACCGCTCTGCGCAGTCGCGAATCGCCGGACCTCGCGATCGAGTACTTCTCTGCAGCGGCGCGCGAGGCGCAGGAAGCGGGCGACCGGGAGCTCACGTCCCGCGCCGTCGGGCATCTCGCCTACGGCCTCGCCACCTCCGGCCGGCTCACGGATGCCGCGACCGTGCTCGCCGAGGCCGAGAGCACCCGCGAGACTCTTCTTCCGCGGAACACCTTCGCGCGCGGCAGCGCCATGGCCGCCGCGGGGTGGGTCGCGTACTGGTCCGGCGAGGCGGAGGAGGCGGTCCGGATCTTCGACGCGGCACGGGAGGAAGCCGCATCCGGCCGCGACCTCGCCGGGCATGCACGCATGATGGGCGCCTATTCGGCCGCGCTCACAGGAGACCCCGCGATATGTCGCCGGGCGGCCATCGGCGTGCAGGAACTCCCCATCGACGTCGTGCAGGGGGTGGCGTGGCCGGCGTTCCGAGAGTCGTCGGTGGCCCTGCTCGAAGAGGCGGTGGGGCGGAGGGAGCGCGCACTGCGCATCGCGAAGAAGTACACGAGCGGTACCGACCTCCCGCTCGTGGGCGTCGCCCTGTCCGGAATCCTGCGTCGCGCCGAGGATCACGCTGCGGCGCTGGAGATGCTGCGATCGTTGCGGGGCGCCTCCGAGCTGTCGTACGTCAAGGCCGCCACCTTGATCACCGCGGCTGCGCTCCGGAGGGCGACCGGCCACCAGGAGGACGCGCATGACCTGTGCGAGGCCGCACTCGCCGTCGCGTCCGCGGAGAACCTCGTCGTGCTCTTCGGTCCGCGGGAGGTCGCGGTCCGCCGGCTGCTGCAGGCGCATGTGCATCACGGCACGCAGTTCGAGGAGTTCATCGAGAGATGCCTCGCCGTCGACGCGGTCGGATCCGTGACCGATCGGCTGTCGGAGCGGGAACGCGACGTCTTCCATCAGATGCAGACGGCGCGCACGCTGCCGGAGATCGCGCAGGAACTCTCCGTGTCGGTCAACACGGTGAAGACGCATCAACGCGCGATATACCGCAAGCTCGGGGTGTCGTCCCGGCGGGAGGCCGTCCACGCCATGGTGTGAGTGGTGAGCCGTCTCACGACGCTGCGCCCAGGGTCGCCGCCAGGGCGGCGTTCGCGACCGCGGAGGGGATCGCCTGCGTCGCCAGGATCCGATCGCCGCCGTCCTCGACCTCGCGGACGAACCGGACGTCCCAGCACTGTTCGACGAGGATCACGGCGGCGACCGAGCCGACCGGGACCCAGGGGAGGAAGTGTCCGACGTCTTCGACGCAGATGAGTCCGGGCGCATACAGGCGGAGACCGGCGAGCGCGAAGTCGTCGCCGTCGATCTCCGTGATGCGGTGTGCGTCGGCGTCCCGCCGCACCACGAGGAAGTCCAGCACGCGCAGGGTGCCTGCTTCGACCTGCCGCAGGAGTGGCTCGAGAACCGGTGGTCCGGGGTGCTCGCGGCGGAGCTCGATCACGACGAACGCGACGCCGCCC
>Ga0209646_1000136_pt1 | contig 121692 bp, 114 predicted proteins | sample AraplaL_Col_mTSA_FD_184259 | JGI IMG/M metagenome (GOLD analysis project Ga0209646, IMG submission 184259) | Arabidopsis root microbial communities from the University of North Carolina, USA - plate scrape CL_Col_mTSA (SPAdes) (version 2) | ecosystem: Host-associated > Plants > Roots >...
TTGCTTGCACCAGTAATGTCCCCAGCAATTTCCAACGTCAGAAATAACCACCCGTAACCCGGTATAATCCCTACCCAACGCGGGTGTAGCTCAATGGTAGAGCAGAAGCTTCCCAAGCTTACGACGATCAAATTTCTGCGTGTTGTTTTGCATATCAATCTGCTCCGCTTGGCATATTTGGATGACCCGCAGTCCAGACCCAGCCAATCGCAATGACGGACATCTACGATGTTTCACACGGTCCAGCGCTAAACGAAAAAAGGATCAGCCTGCGGTGAAATCAACGCCTGCACGATCCGGCGCCGATAAAAAAACGCCAGGCTTCATCGGAAGCCTGGCGTTTTTCATGTAGCGGGACTGCTGGTTACAGCGCCAGATCGGCCTTTGGTTTGCTCTTGGTCTGATCGCCTTGAGGCGGCTGCGGCACCACCGTCCGGTCGATCGCCGGAGGGGGCGTCAACTGCAGGATCTGGCTGGTATACAGCCATTCCTGATATACCCGGTCAGGGTTGTCGTTGAGGCGGGTGCCGTAGCTCGGCACGATCTGGCGGATCTTGCTCTGCCAGGCCGGCGTCGCGACCTTGTCCTTGAACACTTTCTCAAGCACGTTGAGCATGATGGGCGCGGCCGTCGATGCGCCCGGAGAAGCGCCCAGCAAACCGGCGATGCTGCCGTCCCTGGATGCCACGACCTCAGTGCCCAGTCTCAGCTCGCCGCCCTTCTTTTCGTCGCGCTTGATGATCTGCACGCGCTGGCCGGCTTGCCACAGGCGCCAGTCTTCTTTTTTCGCATCAGGGAAATACTCCTTCAAGGCGTTGAAGCGATCGTCGTCGGACAGCATGAGCTGGCCGGCCAGGTATTCAACCAGCGGATACTGCTCGACGCCGACCTGCATCATGGGCCAGATATTGTGCGTGGTCACGCTCGAGAACAAATCAAGGTGCGAACCTTCCTTGAGGAACTTGGTGGAGAAGGTTGCAAAGGGCCCAAACAGAATCACGCGCTTGCCGTCCAGGACGCGGGTATCCAGATGAGGAACCGACATCGGCGGAGCGCCCACCGAGGCCTTGCCGTAAGCCTTGGCCAGATGGCGCTCGGCGATGGCCGGATTGTCGGTGACGAGGAAGGAACCGCCCACCGGGAAGCCGGCATAATCATTCGCTTCGGGAATGCCCGACTTTTGCAGCAGGCGCAAGGCGCCGCCGCCGGCCCCGATGAACACGAACTTGGCATCGGTCTGCGTGCTGGTGCCGTCCTTCAGGTTCTTATAGCCGATACGCCAGGTGCCATCCGCATTGCGCGTGATGTCTTGCACTTCGCTGGACAGCTTCAGGGAAAAATTCGGCTTCGCTTTCAGATAGGTGACGAACTGGTTCGTGATTTCGCCAAAGTTCACGTCGGTGCCGATCGGCGTCCAGGTGGCGGCGACCTTCTGGCTGGCGGCGCGGCCTTCCATCATCAACGGCACCCACTTCCTGATCTGCTCCGGGTCTTCCGAATATTGCATGCCCCTGAACAGCGGGCTGGCTTGCAGGGCCTCGTAGCGCTTCTTCAGGTATTTGATATTGTCGTCGCCCCACACAAAACTCATGTGCGGCGTGGAATTGATGAAGGAGCGAGGATTTTTCAGGACATTGTTCCTGACTTGCCAGGACCAGAATTGACGCGAAATCTGAAACGCCTCGTTGATTTCGATGGCCTTGACGATCTCGACCTTGCCGTCCTTGTTTTCCGGCGTGTAGTTCAGCTCGGCCAGGGCGGAGTGCCCGGTGCCGGCATTGTTCCAGCCGTTCGAGCTTTCCTGGGCGACACCATCGAGCCGCTCGACCATTTCCATCGACCAGCCCGGCTCCAGTTCATTGAGCCAGACCCCCAGGGTCGCACTCATGATGCCCCCGCCGACGAGCAGGACATCCACTTTTTTGACTTCGGCGGCATGCGAAGGCACGAGCGCCAGCGACAACACAAAACCCAGCAGTGCCAGGCAAGACTTTTTCAACATGATCTGATCCACGTTCACTAAAATGACATCGGTACCCTATGTAAGCCCCTGTCATCCGGACTGTTCTTCGTCAGTCTCCGGGGCCGCTACACCCATGAGCTACACCAGCGTTGGGCAGGGATTATACCGGGTTAAGGGCTAACGTTTCTGACGCGGGAAGTCGGCTCATGAACGGCTCTGTCCAGTAAAAACAAACGATGCCGAGGCCATGCCGGCAACGCGCCCGGCAATGTCCAACGCCGGAAATAAGCCCTCGTATGATGAAAAGAAGCGGGCCATGGCAAACGCCTGTTTGCATGCCCTTATCGCGCCGGCCATTAAAATAGCGATTTGCCACGCCGGGCGGCTGCCATCCTTACACTCTACATCGCCGACGAAGAAGTCGAACTCACTGCCATCCGCGCACAAGGCGCGGGTGGGCAGAACGTCAACAAGGTATCGAGCGCGATACACCTGCGTTTCGATATTCGCGCTTCGTCCTTGCCGGACGATGTGAAGCAGCGCCTGCTGGCATTGTGGGATCATCGCATCAGCAAGGAGGGGGTGGTCATTATCAAGGCCCAGGCGCACCGCAGCCAGGAAAAAAACAAGGCGGACGCCTTGCAGCGTTTGCAGGAAATGTTGGCGCTGGTCGCCCGGGTGCCGGTACTGCGCAGGCCGACGCGTCCCACGCGCGGTTCGCAGCGCAAGCGGTTGCAGACCAAGACGCGGCGCGGTGAAATCAAATCGATGCGGGGGAAAGTTCGTGATTGATGCAAACCTGGCCGAGCCACTTTGCCGCTGTGTTCGTCCGCGGTACTGATGTCATAATATCGTCGCTCAGGCATGCATTGTGCATGCCGCGTTCCAATCACAGAAAGCACTACGATGATGCGTGCGGTCAAAGAAACCAAAACAACAGGGACCAGCTTGCCCGACAGAAAGATCAACGCCCTCCGTATGACCATTGCCTATGCCGGCGGCGTGGCAGTGATGGCGCTTTTGTTCCTGGCAGCGTATTTTCTGCTCGACAATATCGTCATTGAACAACGCATCGCCGCACAGCGCATTCATCTCATCGAACAGCAGCGCATGCTGTCGCAACGCATTGCGCTGCTCAGCACGGACCTGTATGTCGGCGATGCCTCCACCAGCGAGGCCATGCAGGACGCCGTCGCCCAGATGGAGCGGGCGCAGGATATCCTTACCGGCAAAGGCGACCCTGCCGGCAACCAACTCAGCGCGGCCGAACATGAGCTGTATTTTGTCGGCAACAACGCGCTCGATACGGAAGTCCGCAGTTTTCTGGAGGACACGCGCCGTTTCATCGGCGCGACCAATATGAACGCCGGCAACGAGGCCTATCGGGCGCTGCAACACCATTCTCGCGATCTGCTGTTGCCCGCGCTCGATCGTGCGGCTGCTTTGTTCGCCGAGCAGGCCGATGTCCGCATTGAACAGGCGCGCAAGGCGCAACGGTTTTTGCTGATGGCGCTGCTCGTTGCACTAGCGCTGGAAGCGATGCTGATTTTCCGTCCCATGATCACGAAAATCCGGCGTTACAATGCGCATCTCTACGAGATGGCCACCCGCGACCATCTCACCGGGCTCGCCAATCAGCGCCACTTCAACGAATATGCCAACCGCGAATTCCGGCTGGCGCGCCGCACCGCAAAACCCTTGTCGATGGCGGTCTGCGATATCGATCAGTTCCAACAGATCAATGACAAGCATGGACGCGCCGTCGGCGATGCCGTGCTGCGCCGCTTCGGCGAATTGGCGGCGCGCATCTTGCGCGACACGGACATCATCAGCCGCGTCGGCGGCGAAGAATTTGCATTGGCGCTGCCTGTCATGAATCTGCACGGAGCGATGATCATCGCCGAAAAACTGCGTCGCGGCATGGCCGAGAATAAAAGCGATAATCTGCCGCCCTTCACCATCAGCGTTGGTGTCGCAGTCAGTGAACATGGCGACAAGAAAATGGAGGACCTCCTGCAACGTGCCGGCAGCGCGTTGCAGGTGGCCAAGGCAGAGGGACGGAATCGTATTTCCTGTTTAAGCGTTTCGCCGGAAAAAAAGCAACCGCACAGCGACGCTGATTCCCAAGATGCAGGCATCGCTTCCTGAGATCGAGGCAGTATCAAATAACGTTCTGCTCGCCATCTGGATTTAACTGAGCATGTTGTGTCCGGCCGCACCAGTAACATGGAAGTTGGCATTGAGCCGTATGCCAGCTCAATTTTTTCATCAGGGCAGGTAAATCCCGGCGTCAGATTTTGGCTGCGACAACGTCAACTTCGAGCAAAAATTCCGGCCTGACGAATGCGGGCGTCACCAGCAACATGGATGCCGGTCGCGCGTCGCCGAGAAATCGATTGCGCACTTGCACATAAGCCGGAATATCGGACTCCCGCGTCACGTACTGGGTGACTTTGACCAGATCGTCGACTGTCATGCCCGCTCGGTTCAGCATGTCAATGATGTTTGTCCAGGCCTGCTCTGCCTGCGCCGTCATGCCATCTGGCAGCGTGCCATCCTGCGTCAGACCGGGCGTGCCTGCGGTCATCAACCATCTGGCGTGCGGCGGGACTTCTATTGCGTCGCCGTATTTGCCGATCTGATCGGCAATGCCGATATTGTGTAGAACGTTCATGAACAAAACTCCTGTGATTGACCGGGGAGTTCATTATCGGCAAGATAGTGGCACAACATTTCATCTTGGAGTGAAATATGACCGATGCCCTGAATATTCCACGCATTGCCAATCTGCTTGCCGATCCGGCTCGCGCAGCGATGCTATGGACCTTGATTGACGGCACGACACGGCCGGCGGGCGAATTGGCTTTTGCCGCCAACGTGTCGGCGCAATCGGCCAGCGCCCATCTGGCCAAACTGGTAGAGGGCGGGTTGTTGGCGTCCGAGCCGCAAGGGCGGCACCGATACTTTCGAATTGCCAGCCCCGAGGCGGCCCATTTGATCGAAAGTCTGGCCTCGTTCGGCGCGTCGATTCGCCCGAGAACACCACCGCCGCCGCCGTTGGCGAGAACCATGCCCAGGCAGTTCTTGCATGCCAGGACCTGCTATGACCACCTTGCCGGAGAAATGGCAATTGAGGTGTTGAATGCGATGCTGAAAAACGGATGGTTGATTGCGCAAGAACACGAATTTCACGCCACGCCGCTGGGACTGAAGAAATTCGCCGCCATGGGGATAGACGTGACGCAGGCCAGTGCAGGGCGCCGGGTTTTTGCTCGCGGCTGCGTCGATTTGACTCAGCGACGCGCACATTTGTCCGGAGCCCTTGGGGCGAGCTTGCTGGATTTTTATGTTCGCGAGGGATGGATTGTGCGTGCACTGCGTTCGCGTATCGTCAGTATTACTCCCAAGGGACAGTTGGGATTCAAACGGACTTTGGGAATAAGCTTGTAGGTCTCTTTCAGACCGTAAATTCCAATGTCATTCCCTGCAAGGCAATCCCCTCCAGCTGCATGTTCCACACTTCCCCTGCGCTCACCGCGAACGCCGCGGTGAGCGTGCCTGTCGTCACGACTTCGCCGGCCTGAATCGGACGTCGGATAGCTTGCTTTGCGAGCACGGCGATCAGGTGAGCCATCGCGGTTAGAGGACTGCCGAGCGCGTTCGAACCCTTGCCGGTTTCGCGCACGGTGCCGTTGCAGAGCAGCGCCACGGAACACGACGCCAACTGTTCCGATACCTTGTCGCCCAATGCGTCAAACGAGGCGCGTTTCCCGACAAACAGCAGGCCGTGCAGGCCGCCGTCGGCGACGGTGTCTGCGGCTTTGAATTGCCAGCCTGGGTAGTGCGACTGCACGATCTCAAAGGCAGGAGCGATCCAGTCGATGCAGTCGACAAGCTGAGCGATGTCGGCATCCTCGCTCGGCGTCTTGTGAAAATGCAGGGCGATTTCAGGTTCGATTTTCGGTTCGACGAAACGGGCCAGGCTGCATGTGCCTTGCGCATCGGCTTGTGAATCGGTCAGGTAGACGACGGTACTGTCGTACATGTGGACCCATACCGGTTCTTCCACGCCATACCTGGTCCACATGGCGGCGTTGGTGAATCCGATCTTGCGTCCGGCGGCGACCGCGCCTTGCGCCAGTCGCGCGCGGTGTATCAGGTCGGCGACTTCGTAGGCGGCGGCAATGTCGAATGCCGGCTCCTGTGAAGTGACGGGCGGCAATGCGTCGCTGAACCGATGGAAATGAACGGAAACCAGACCGCCATCTCGCAGTCTGACAGCATGCCAACCATGCAGCAGCTGCTGCCAACCTCGGAAATCAAAAGGAAAACATGACCACCCTTAGCAACTTCGGCGTAAAGCTCCGTCCCCTCGAACGCGAAGACCTGCGCTTCGTCCACAAGCTCGACAACAACAGCCACATCATGCGCTACTGGTTCGAAGAACCGTACGAAGCTTATGTCGAGCTGGTTCAGATCTACGACCGTCATGTGCATGATCAGACCGAGCGGCGGTTCATTCTGGAGAGCGACGCCGCCGAGATGGTGGGGTTGGTCGAACTGGTGGAGATCAATCACATCCACCGCCGCGCCGAATTCCAGATCATCGTGGCGCCGCATGCGCAGGGCAAGGGCTATGCGGCATCGGCGACGTTGCTGGCGATCGAGTATGCCTTTCACGTGCTCAATCTCTACAAGCTGTGTCTCTATGTCGACGCGGAAAATGTGAAGGCGATACACATTTACGAGAAATGCGGCTTCGTCAAAGAGTGCGAATTGAAGAGCGAGTTTTTCGTCAACGGCGAGTATCGCGATGCGGTGCGCATGTGCATGTTCCAGTCCGACCATGTCGCTGCCGGCCCGCAGCACAACACGGAGAAACTGTCGGGATGAGTGAAGCGCGGCCGGGCTGATGCGATTGCGCGGCGTCGTCGGCATGGGTCGCGATAAATATTGTCAAAATGCAATGACATGTCATTTGTAAGTTGCATGCGGCGCCCGGAAGCTGTCGAGCCTGTGCGGCGTTGGTACAATGCATGATCCTGTTTTTCGGCTGTGTCCGGGAGGGGCCTGGCGCGGAGTGGTTGCCGGAAAATGCATGTCGTTTCCCATTTCAGTTCAAACAAAAATGAAAACATATCTGACAGTTCTGTTGTCCCTGATCGTCTTGTCCGGATGCGCGACGCAAGAGTACAAGGCGGCCGAAAGCCAGTGTGCGCCACAAGCTTACCGGCAGTATCCGGTGATCAATCAGCGAAAGATAGAAATGCGCACAAGGCCGGTCGAAGTGCCGACCAGGAAGACGAAGTGTGTGTCAAAGCCCAAGGGCAATCAGGTTGAGACGATCTGCGAGGACATCACCGAAACCAGATATGAGCAATATCCTTATGAGGTGACGGTCGACGTCAATGCCGATACCCGCAACAACGTCATTCGCGCCTGCGCGCGCAATATCTGCTTCAAGAGCTACGGCAACGTCGATTGCGAAACGAAGAAGTAGCCTGCAGCGATCAACCCGGCCGGGAGATGCTTGCATCAGAAGCGGCCTGCCGGCTGGCCCGGGCATACCGCTGGGCAGCGGCGGGAATGCGGCGATTTCAGGCTATCGGCGCAGGCAGGTGATCGACCGGAAAACCAAGCTGTTCCAGCACGGTGCGCAGCCGGGAGACGTAGTCGTAATCGACCGGCGAGTCGATCGGCGGCTCGATATGCACCATGCTGATGGCGCAGGCTTCGTGCTCGCCGTCGTTGGCGAGGAAGGCTTCCGCGCGATAGCCGGTCTGGTGTTGGTAGAGCATGTCGATTTCTGCATGCGTCAGTTGATACAGCATGCCGTAGGCTAGGGCGTCTTTCTCGCGCAGCAGCATGGCCTTCTCGCGCAGCAGCATGGCCTTCTCGCGCAGCAGCATGGCCTTCTCGCGCACGGCGACGCGGTGATGCAGGATGGTGGCCAGGCGCGGCTGGCGGATGGCGATGCCTTTCTGCCGCAGTGATGCGGCATCCATGTGCAGGCCGTAAAAGAAGATTTCCACGAGGCGGTTGCCGGAGTTGTCCATGGTCGTCGGTCGGAGATGTCGATGAGCTTGACGTTGTCGGGTCAGGGGGTGCCGTTGTCACCGTGCCGGATAAAACCAGGATGCTCCCTGAGTCTCTGGAAATATGCCGATACGGCCGGGCAGTCGGGACGTTCCAGCGGCGTGGCGAGCCAGCGATTGACCGACAAGCCGACGGGAATATCCGCCAGCGTGAAGCGATCGCCGGCCACATAGGCGCCGGTTGCCTGCAGCCGTTGCTCAAGAATGCCGATGTGCTTGTTCCAGCCGGCGACGGAGGCGGCCAGTTGCTGCGGATCCTGATGCGCCGGCGAGTTGCGCACCAGCGACAGGAACGCATAACTCCAGGCGTTGTTCAGGTTGGTCGCCTGCCAGTCCATCCATTGATCCGTGCGGGCGCGCGCCTGCGGATGGCGCGGATAAAAGCCGTCGTTGCCGTAGCGGTTGGCGAGGTAGCGGAGGATGCTGTTCGACTCCCACAGGATGAAGCCGTCGTCGTCGATCACCGGCACCAGGGCATTGGGATTGAGGGCGAGGAATTCCGGGACCTGTGTCGTCTGAAATCCGCTGCCCCAGTCTTCGCGCTGGAAAGGCAGGTTCAGTTCGTCGCAGCACCAGAGGACTTTGCGGACGTTGATGGAGGCGGCTTTTCCGAGGATCTTGATCATGGCGACGATGAGGTGTGGAAATTGTTGTCAGATCCTGAAGCATATCCTGAACCGTGATTTTCGGCAGGTCTGGGGTCGATGACTTAACTCAGCAACGCCGCCTGCTCCTGGATGATCTGCGCCAGCAAGTCGGCGATGCGTTGCACGCGCGGCGAGCGGCGCAGGTCGGGGTGGACGGTGAGCCAGATGTCGCGCTGCATGGGGGCAAGGCCGCTGTCGAATTCGAGCAGCGCCGCGTCGTTGCGGGCGATGAAGTGCGGCAGGATGGTCAGGCCCAAGCCGGAACGGCAGGCCTGGTGCAGGATGGCGAAGTCGCTGGCGGCCAATACGCAGGGCGCGTCGTCGGCGCACTGCGCCAGCCAGGCGCGATGCGGACCGCCTTGCAGCGCTTCGCCGTAGCCGATGTATTGCCGCTTCGCGCGCGCCACGCGTTTCCAGCGGCTGCTGCCGTAGAGTCCGTAGCCGGCGCTGCCGAGACGCCGCGCCATCAGGCCGGGTTCTTCCGGGCGCGACAGGCGCAGCGCCAGGTCGGCATCGCGCCGGTGCAGATTGGCGGCGCGAATTTCACCGACCATGTCGAGTTGTATGCCTTCCCATTCTTTGTGTTTTTGCGCCATCAGCGGCATCAGGAAATGGCTGGACAAGGCCGGCGGCGCCGACAGGCGCACGGTGCCCTGCATCGCCGTCATGCCCTGGATGGCGCGGCCGAAGGCATGCGCTTCCAATTCGATGCGTTCGGCCGCTTCCAGCAAGGTCTTGCCTTCGTCGGTCAGTTGCCAGCCGCGCGGCAAGCGGTCGAACAGCCGCAGCCGGATGGCTGCTTCCAGTGCGCCGATGCGTCGCGCCACGGTCGAATGTTCCACCGTCAGCAGACGCGCCGCCGCCGACAGGCTGCCGCTGCGCGCGAGGCAGAGGAAGTAGCGCACGTCGTCCCAGGAGAGTTGTTCGAGCGCGAGGGATGCGGCAGAGGTGTTGGTTGATTTTTGCACAGGACCTGGGCGTGGATGGGGAATTCCGTTTGATTTTGCACGAAGTTATTCTGAGCGTCCACTTTCCCTTTTCTTGTTCCATCCAACAATCGATACGGAGCATGCACATGAACACGCAAGCACAAGCAGTCACTTCCCGGGTCATTCAATTTTCTTCCTACGGCGACGCCGCGCAGCTGGAACCGGTCTTGCGCACGCTGGCGCCGCTGGCGTCCGGCGCGGTGCGCGTGCGCCAGCAGGTTGCCGGCGTCAATTTCGTCGACGTCTACCATCGCGTCGGACGTTATCCTTTGCCGCTGCCTGGCGTGCCCGGCGTGGAAGGCAGCGGCGTGATCGAAGCCGTCGGCGCCGATGTGCCGGCGTTGAAAGTCGGCCAGCGCGTGGCGTGGGTGGCGCGCAGCGGCGGCTATGCCGAACATGTCGATCTCGACGCGACGCGTGTGATCCCCTTGCCTGACGACGTCTCTCTTGAGCAGGGCGGCGCGGGCATGCTGCGCGCCATGACCGGCTACCTGTTGCTGAATCATTACGCGCGCCTGCAACGCGGCCAGACCGTGCTGGTGCATGCGGCGGCGGGCGGTCTGGGTCTGTTGTTGACGCAATGGGCCAAAGGCATGGGGGCGCGCGTGGCGGGCACCGTCAGCAGCGAAGAAAAAGCTGCGCTGGCGCGCTCGCGCGGACTGGATCATGCGATCAACTACCGCAAGGAAGATTTCGTCGCCGTGGTGCGCGACCTTACTGACGGCAAAGGCGCGGACCTTGTGATCGACGGCATCGGCGGCGAGCACGTCTTGCGCAGCATTGCCGCAACGCGCAGCGGCGGCATGGCGATCAGCATCGGTTCCGTCTCCGGCGAAGGCGCGCCGGCCGAAGCCTTGCCGGCAGCGCAGGCGCGCGGCGTATTGCTGGAGCGGCCCAGCATCCTGGGCTTCATCGGCGACCTGCAACAGTATCGCGCCGCCGCCGATGCCGCCGTGACGCAATTGCAGGCGGGATTGCAGATCGACATCGCCGACCGGCTGCCGCTGAAGGACGCTGCACAGGCGCACCGTCTGCTGGAGTCCGGTGCGGTGCAGGGCGCCTTGCTGTTGACGCTGTAGTCCGCTGGGAGGTTGTCAGTAGTTGCGTGTCAGTAGTTGCGTGTGAGTGATTGCGCGTCAGCGGCTGCGCGTCAGCCGCTGTACGCCGCGCCAGGTTGCTTGCGGAGACAGGCGCACCGGATGTTCGATTTGCGCGGCTTCGATGCACAGCATGCGCGTCCAGTCTTCTGCGGGCATGTCGCCCAGTTGCGCCGCTTTGGCCGGACCGGGATTCCAGATCACGCTGTCGGCGAAGCCTTGCTGGTCCAGTTGCAGGAAGGGCTGTTCGTCTTGCAGCAGGGACAGCGCCGCGGGCGCGGCGAAATAGATATTGTCGGTTTCGTCGCCGATGCGCAGCGGCGCAGCGCCATGTATTGATTCGCTGCCGCCGGCGATGGTGGTGTCGAGCACGCGCGCGCCTTGCAATTGCGTCACGCTGGCCTGGCGTACGTCGGGCGTGGCCAGGTAGGTGTGCAGCGCGGCGGTGAAGTCGAAGGCGGCTTCGCCGGTGTTGGTGGCGTTGAGTGCAACGCTGACCCATCCCGCGCCGAGTTCGACCTGCAACTGCAGCAGGAAGCTGTGCGGCCACAGCGCGCGCGTGCCGTCGGTGTCGGTGGCGACCAGTCGCGCACAGGCGACATCCTGGTCGTCGCCGCTCAATACCTCTCCTTCGGCATGCCAGACCAGGTTGCGCACCAGGCCGTGCTTGGGCAGCGTGCCGCGACCGGAGAACTGCGGGAAGCAGACCGGCACGCCGCCGCGGATCGATGCGCCCGGCTTCACCGAAGGCATCGGCGTGCAATAGAGATGCTCGCGTCCTTCGGCGGTTTTCCAGGACAGCAGTTGCGCGCCGTACAGGCTGATGGAGGCGCTGTCGCCGTGGGCATTGCGCAAGTGCAGCAGGCCGGCGACGTCGGGCAGGTGGGTGGTGGGCACAGAAATCTCCGTTGATGTGTTGACTCGTCAGAGGCGTATTTTTACACATGCCCGGTTGTGATGCGGCGAGGCTTGTCGTAGAGTGGCCGGGATTGTCCAATCCATACCAAGGAGATTCGCTTCATGACGCAGTCACGCCACCTGTCTCTCTCCCTGCCTTGCGCCATGCTTTTCATTGTCTCTTGCGCTTTGTCGTTCCAGGTCGTCTTCGCGTCGTCGCTGCCTTCTCCCGTGCGCGCCCAGCCGCTGGAAAAAATGCCGCAGCCGGCGCAGTCGATACAGCAGGCGGCGCAATCGGCATCGTTGCCATTGGTTAACAAACAGGTATTCACCTTGCCTTCCTATACCACCGTCGGCGGTCAGGAAATCCGCGACGTACGGGTCGGTTACGAAACCTACGGCAAGCTCAACGAGGCCGGCGACAACGCCGTCTTCATCGCGCATTTCTTTTCCGGCACTTCGCACGCGGCCGGCAAATACAAGGACAGCGACGCCGCACCCGGCTACTGGGACAGCCTGATCGGTCCCGGCAAGGCGATCGACACCGACAAGTATTTCGTGGTCAGCGCGGACACGCTGGTCAACGTCAACGTCAAGGATGCGACGGTCACGACCACCGGTCCGGCCTCGCTCAATCCGGCCACCGGCAAGCCCTACGGCATGCGTTTCCCGGTGGTGTCCCTGCGCGACTCGGTGCGCGTGCACAAGCAATTGCTCGACAAGCTCGGCGTGCATCAGCTGGCGGCGGCCATGGGCGCGTCGGGCGGGTCGATTCAGGCGATGGAATGGGCGGCGCTGTACCCCGATTTCGTCAAGCGCGTGGTGCATGTGATCGGACCAGGTTTTGAGATCAGTCCTTACGTGATCGCCTTGCTGGATGTCTGGTCGTTGCCGGTGCGGCTCGATCCGAAGTGGAAACAGGGCGACTACTACGGCAGCGGCGACCCTGACGACGGCGTGGCCGAGGCGCTCAAGATCGTGACGGTGCAGACGCGTCACTGGGATTGGGCGCAGGCGACTTTCGGCTATGCGCCGGCCGATCCCGGGAAGGCGCCGGGCGCCGCCATGGGCAATCTGTTCAAGATCGAATCGGCGCTGGAAACCGGTGCCCGCGCGCGCGCCAAGATCGCCGACGGCAACAGCATCATCTACATGGCCAAGGCCAATCAGCTGTACCACCTCAGCGACGAGGAAGTGAAGGGCATCAAGGCCAAGATCCTGTTCATCCCGAGTTCGAGCGATCTGGTGTTTCCGCTCAAGTTGTCGATGGAGGCGCTGCAGCGTTTCAAGAAGCAGGGCGGCCACGGCATGCTGTATCTGCTGCAGGGACCGGGAGGACATCTGGAGGGCGTGCTCAACATCGACAAGGCGGCCGGCGTGATCTCGCGGTTTCTGGCGACGCCGTAACAATCAGGACGGCGAGAGTCCTTACAAATCTTTAACCGGATTTACCTGAAATGGCGCTCTCGCCTGTTCTTGTCGGCGCTCCGAATGGCTATGATGAAGACAGAACAATTCATCGACCTTTTCAAGGAGCATGCCATGAGCGTTTCATCCGTTTCTTCGTCTTATTCCAATGCACTGTATGACAACGTCTACGTGCCGGTGAAAAATGCCGTCGCCAAAGTCGGCGATGAAATCGGCGACGTCGTCGACTCCACCGTCGACACCGTGAAGTCGTCGGCCCACACCGTGGCCGACGATGTCTCCGCCGGCTGGAAATCGATCGGCAACCTCATCGACACTTCGGCTTGATATCGACGGCGCCGGCCGGCGTCGTCCCATAATGCACAAATAATTTTCGTCATTCGTGCCGGGTGCGCATAGGGCGTGCGTTTGCGTCTCATGCAGCGCCGCGTCGGCCTCGTGGCGGATGTTTGCCGGAAGACGCTTTCTGTATCATGGATTTCCCCTTGCCTCGAGGAAATCGCATGAACATCATCTTCCGTCGCTCGTTCCACGCCGCCTGTTTCGTTTCCGGCGCCGCCGTGCGCATCTTGACGGGCATCCTGACCGAACCGTTCGAACCCTTCCAGGCCAGGTAATTTGTGCGAAGTTGCAACTCGCCAGCGCATACCCGGCGTGTTGCGCTAGAATCCCCCGAGGAACAAATAACTTCGGGGGATTTATTTTGCACGTCGAAGCTCAGATCGTTAATGCATTCATCGATGGCGCCATTGGCGGCAACCCCGCAGGTGTAGTGCTCGATGCGGATTCTCTGACTGTCGCCCAGAAGCTGCATATCTCCCGCAAGCTTGGTTTGTCCGAAACGGCCTTCGTGTCCGCCTCGCAAAGCGCCACCATCAAGCTGGAATTTTTCACCCCGACGCGCCAGATTCCGCATTGCGGCCACGCCACCATCGCCACGTTTTCCCTGCTGCGCAAGCTGGGCCTGGTCGGCGAAGGCATGCTGTCGAAGGAGACCATCGACGGCAACCGCAACATCCTGATCGACGGCGATATGGTCTACATGGAGCAGCACGCCCCCGAGTACCGCAACATTGCGGCCGATTCTCCGTTCATCGCGCGCATCGCCGCGTCGCTGGGAGTGACGCCGACGCGATTTCACGGCACGCTGGCGCCGGCGTTGGTCAACACCAGCAATACTTTCCTGGTGCTGGCCTTCCCCGACGAGCAGACCGTTTCCACGCTGCGTCCCGATTTCAAGATGATCGAAGCCATCAGCAACGAGCTCGACGTGATCGGCTACTACGCTTTTTCCGACATGACCACCATCAGCGGACGGCATGCCGGCGTGCGCATGTTCGCGCCGCGCTTCGGCATTCCCGAGGAGTCGGCGACCGGCACCGCGGCCGGACCGCTGGCCTGTTACCTGCGCGACTACGCCGGCGTCAGGGATGCCGAGATCATCATCGAACAAGGCTATCTGATGCAGCCGCCGTCGCCCAGCGTCATCAAGGTCAGGCTGTCCCTCGACGACGGCAAGATCCGCCATCTGATGGCCGGCGGCACGGCCAAGGCGACGCGTCTGATCAAACTGGATCTCTGATCTTTCACCGCCGGCAATGAAGCAGCGGAGGCGACCATGGTCGCCTCCGCGTCGTTTTCTGTTGTTTCCAGCTGTTACTTGTGTTCGATCTGGAACATCAATCCCTGCTGGATGATCTCCGCCGACATCAGCTTGTCGCCGACGGCTTCGGTCATGCGCTGGCCGGGATTGTTCAGGGCGTTGTTGACCAGGCGCTTGATCAGGTCGGGCAGCTTTTTCTTGTCGCCGTCGGTGACCAGGCGGCCGGTTGCTTCCGCACACAGGAAGAACTCGGCACGCGCACCTTCGCTGCGTGTGGTCAGCAGTACGCCGACCGTCTTCAGGTCGCCGTCCTTGGCCAGACTGCCCATCATGGACGTTTGCGCCGGACCGACCTGGGTCTGGAAGGTGTGCTTCTCGCCGCCATGCAACTGGGTGACGTCGATGGTATAGAGCGGCGCCATGCGGGCGGCGTCCTCGTCCTTGCGGTCTTCCAGGACGTCGCTGATGGCGCGGTTGAATTTGGTGGCGAACAGGCTCGGCGAGATGCCCAGCGATTGTTCCGCGGCCGCTTGCGCGGCCAGTTTGTCGTCGACGGAGTGGTCGCAGGCTGTCAGCAGGAGAACAGGGGCCAATAGCGACAGTGCCATGCGGATGATGTGTTTAGTCATGATTCCCCTCTCATTTGTTTGTATTTTTAACATGAAGTCGCTTCAACGGATGCCAAGGATGTTGCAAAGAAGCTGCAAAAAGGATCGCAAAGACGGCGCGGGAAAAGCAGGCCCTGGCAGACTGCATGCGACATCCGGCATGTCCGATCAAGCCTCAAGCATACTCAAAAACAGGAAGTATTGTTTCCCGTGGTAAATATATTTTTCGGCGCGGCATGGGCGGCCGCCGCGCAGGCGATCTTTGACAAAGGAGTCTTCGGGAGGGCAGGCTTGCGCACCAGGGCGTTCTGATTGACGGTTTGGCTGCGGACTCAGGGACTGCAGGTCGCCACGTCCCGGTCCGTCATACTCATTGTCGCTTGCCCATCATTGCGCCCCCGGCCTGCAACGGCAGGAATGGAAGAAGCTGAAGAGGGTTAACGCACGGCGACGCAGAGTTCGCAGGAAAACAAGCCGGTCTCCGGATCCGTGCGTGAACCCGGCAAATAACGTTCGAAACCGGGACGCGCATCGAATTGCAGATGTTGCTCCGGCACCCATTGCCGGCACATGTTCATCCAGGCCTCACCGATGTCGCGCGCATGGCCGCGGAAATCCGCAATGGCATAGCGACCGCCCGGCAACGTGGTCATGCTGGCCGGTCCGTCGGCGACGAATCCGGCCGGCACTTCCACGCAGGCGTCGTAGCGGCATTGCTCCGGCGGCGTGGTGGTCGGGTCGTCCAGGCCGACGCCATAACAGGTCGGACCGTCGAGCTGATTGGCTTGCAGCCAGGGAATGAAAACATCGCGCCAGAAGTCGCCCAGCGCCGGGCCGTAGGGGCCGGTGTAACGCAAGAACGCAACCTGGGTCGGCGGTAAATCAACGATGCGCAAATTCATGTTTCACTCCCGCGGCGAGATGGAGCGCACATCATACGCGAAGTCGATTGCGGATTTGATGAAACAAGCCGGGACAATGCCGCCTGCGCGCGGCGGTGTTTTTGTCGTTCTGCCGGCAGCGCTCAGAGCCGGTATTTGCGCTGCGCCGGGAGCAGCAACGCCAGCAGCATGGCGAACACGCCGGCGCCGTGGCGCGCATGTTGTTTTTTGTTCTCGTACATGCGCGCGTCGGCGCGTTGCATCAGCTCGCCGACCGACTGCGCCGGCTGCCCGGCAGAAGCATTGCTGCCGACGTAACCCACGCTGTAATGCAATTTGTAGCCGCGCCTGCTGCCGCGATTGTGTTGCCTGATCGCCTTGTCGAGGAAACGCAGCGCGACGTCGGCCTGTTGTTGACTGGTGTTGGGCAGCAGCACGGCAAATTCGTCACCGCCGAGGCGACCGACGATGTCGGACTGGCGGAAGCTGCGCGTGAGGATGGCGCTGAAGTCCTGCAAGGCGCGGTCGCCTTCGGCGTGGCCGAAGCGGTCGTTGATTTGCTTGAACAGGTCGAGGTCGAAGTAGAACAGCGACACCGGCTTGTCGAGGCGTTTGCACAGGCTCAGCGCCTGTTCCGCCATCGCCTCGAAACCGCGCCGGTTCGGCACGCGGGTCAGCTCGTCGACGGTCGCCAGTTCCATGGCGAACAACTCCTGTTCGGCCATCTTCGCCAGGTCGCGCAGCAACGCCTGGTCATCGTCGCCGAAGGCGCGCGGTTGATTGTCGATCAGGCACAGCGTCCCCAATTGGTCGCCGTTGCCCACGCAGATCGGGCACCCTGCATAGAAGCGCACGCTGGCGTCGCCCATCAAGGGATGATCCTGAAAGCGCTCGTCGAGCACGGTATCCGGCACCACCAGCAATTCATCGCTTGTCGCGGCACGCGGCAGAACGGCGTGCCGCGCAGCGGCGGCATGATCCGGTTTCGACGGCAGCCACTGGCGATGCGCATCGACCAGGCTGACAAACGCCACCGGCACGTTGAACAGGCGCTTGGCCAGACGCGTCAGGCGCTCAAAGCGCATTTCCGCCGACGATGCCAACAGGCCGAATGCATGCAATGCGTTCACTTGATAAAAATCATGCGGCGACATTTCGGGCATCTTCATGGCTTGTACTCGATTCATGGCAACGGGGCTTGTCTCACTTGCCGCAAGGAATGGTTGTCGACATTCTTTGTCGGATGTAATCCCGGTAACGACAGCAAAGTCGTTTTCTGAAGCGAGGCGCGTCAAATTTACACTTGTAGCGCAAGCATGTTCTTGCGGAAATATTGGCAAACGGGAATTGTTTGCGATGATGGCAAGCACGATCTTTAGTCCGGCACAAATCGCGCCAGCACCGCACAGGCTTCGTCGGCCATCAGCGGTCTTTCGACGATCATGCCCGGGAGGATAAAGCAATGCACGTCAGGAGCGCACCTTGTGCTTCAGGACCGCACCTTGTAATAGGCGCCGCCCATGCCGTCGACGGTGAACTGCATCAGTACGCTGCGTTCGGCGCCGCAGAAAAACACATGCCAGTCCTCGGTCCACACGCCTTTGAGCGGATACGTCCCGGCTACCAGCGGCTGCTTGAGCGGCAGCCAGACGGCGTCGCCGACGGCGCTGACGTCCTTGATCGCCATCAGGCGGAAATCCTTGCATTGGCTGGCATTGGGCGTGCCGGACCGTTCCGCGGCCAGCGCCGCGCCCGTCATGACCGTCGGGATGGCATCGGCCACTACTTTCGGCGCCGCGCGCGTCGGCCCCAGCGTATCCACCTGCTGCGCCAGCGCCAGATATTTCCCGTAGTTGGGAGGCAGGTCGGGGATGCCGTCCAGCAGCGAGCGGATCTGTCCGGTGGTGCCGGCGCCGCTTTGTTCGATCAGCAGCGAGGCCAGCATCAGGCGGGCGGGGACGTAGCCCGCGGCCGCGGAACCGGCCAGTGCATCGATGGCTTCGATCTGGTCGCCGCGTTCGGCCAGGCCGCGTCGTGCAATGGCGTTGTATTTCGCGTTGTCGGCTTTGCCGTTGACGAGGAACTGATTGGCCGGATCGAGACTGTACGCCAGCCACATGACATAACCGGCGCGCTGGTCGCCGCCGGCAATCGCCTTGCGGGTCCAGGCGCGCGCTTCGGCAAAGTTGACCGGCAGGCCCCTGCCCGGCAGATGGAGTTCGCCATACATGGCATAGCAGGTCGGCTCGCCGCCCTCGGCGCATTCGCGCGCCAGCTTCGCGCCTTGCACGGCGTCCCGCGCCGTGCCCTGGCCGCGCAGCGTCATCAGCGCGAGGAAGGATTTGGCGCGGTTGTCGCCTTGCGCGGACAACTGCGAAAACTCGCGATAAGCGGCGTCGTATTTCTGCTCGCCATAGGCATGCAGCGCGCTGTTGATGTCGGCGTGCGCCGGCAGCGCGGCAATGGACAACAGGCCGCACAAGGCGGCGCGGATAAGGGACTGCTTCATGGTGATTTCCGGGGGGGGGCGAAGCCGCCTATTCTAATGCGCCTCGCCAATACCTGTGCGCCAATGCCGGACCATCGATGCCTGCGCATCAATACTCATTGTACTTGCGCGATTGCCCCCTGACCTTGTCCGCCGGATATTTCTCGCGGTTGAGCTGCATCTTTTCGGTCACGGCGTCGTACAGGTCGACGTCGAGGCGGTCGGCCAACCGGATCAGGTAGACCAGCGAGTCGGCCAGCTCATGGCGCACGCCGGTGCGGCGCGCATCGTCGAGTTCATCCTGCTCGCCGGTCTTGAGCCACTGGAAGTGCTCGACCAGTTCCGCCACTTCGACCGACAAGGCCATGACGAGATTTTTGGGCGTGTGGAATTGCTGCCAGTCGCGCTCTTCGGCGAACCGGCGCACGATGTCGCGCAGGGCGATGAGGTCGGAGGTCGGTGTGGTCATCGTCGTTATCGATTCAGGTTGGATAAGAAAAGAACTATAGCGCTGTGGAGCCGATAGCGCGATTTTCCTGGCGATATTCGGAAAAAAATTTGATGATCGCTTCGATTCACTTATGATGGTCTTCACCTCGTTGAAATTGAAATGAAGGTGCATGTCATGAAATTCCAGTTCTTCATGCTCAAAGCGTTCGCGGCAATGTTGTATTGCATGCAGGCAAACCATGTCGCCGGCGCCGCGGACCTCAAAACCGTCGCTATCGGATTCGCCGGTCCGCTGGCCGAAGAGCCAGCGCAGAGCGCGCGCGATGCGGCGTCGCTCGCCATCCGCGAAATCAACGCGCATCCTCCGCAGATAGACGGCGAAAAAGTCGTTTTCAAATTGCTGGACCAGGACGACAAGGGCGACGTCAATATCGCCGCCCTGACCGCGCGGTATTTCGTCGCCGCCAAGGTCGTCGCCGTGATCGGGCATTGGAACACCGCCAGCAGCATCGCCGCCGCCGGCATCTACGGCGATGCGGGAATCGTGCAAATCAGTCCGTCTTCGACCGGCAGCCAGTTTACGCAGCTGGGCTTGTCGACCACATTTCGCATGGTCGGCCACGACGGCGTACGGTCCGGCTATATCGGCGCCTATGCTCTGACCAGCTTGCAGGCGCAACGCATCGTGGTCATCGATGACGGTACGGTATTCGGCACCGCGATGGCCGACCGGTTCGCCGTCTACGTCCGCGAAAATTCAGGCCGCATCATCGGCCGCACCACCATCAGCAACAAGACCTCCGATTTCTCGCCGGCGCTGGACATGGTCAGGCAGACCAGGCCCGATCTCATCTTCCACGCCGGTCGCCTGTATTCCGACGGCCTCAACCACAGCGAAAATTTGCTCGGCGGTTTGCGGCGGCTGGGTTTTCCCAAGAAAATGATGCTCGCTGAAATCACCGTCGATCCGGGAACCATGAAGGAGGCGACGCTCGGCGGCATCGACATCTTCGCCGTGTCGCCGGGCGTCCCGCTGGATAAATTGCCGCGCTGGAAGTCCTTTCAAAAAAGCTTTTCCGCCCAGTTCTCGTCGCGCATCACACCCTATACGCCGGCCTCTTACGACGCCGTCTATGTGTTGGTGGATGCGCTCAAGCAAGCCAATTCCTGGGATCCAAAAAAGATCGAGTCGGCCTTGCATGGCGTCCGCTACGGCGGAGTAACCGGCCTCATCTCGTTCGATGGAAAAGGCAACCTGATCAATCCCAGCTATACGGTATATCGGCTCAGGCAAGACACCTGGGTGCCGATCGAAGTTCTCAAAAAATGACATCTCCGGTTCTGCCGGCCGGATATTTACGCCGGGTAGTCTGTAAAGCTTGCGCCGTGCGGGAAATTGCACCGTGATCCGTGGTCTGTTCCAAAAGACGGAGCTTGCCGATTCTGCGACACTGTGGCTTCCGCTCATCAGGGGCGCCTAGGAAACGGACGACATGAACGGCAATTGGACCGACGGCTACGTAACCGACATCGGCTACACCCATGGCTACTACCCGCAACTCAACCCGGCCCGGCTGCAACTGGCTTTCGCCGCCGCCGGCCTCGACAGCCCGCTGGTGCGCACCGCCTGCGAACTGGGCTTCGGCCAGGGTCTGAGCGTCAACATCCATGCGGCGGCCTCGCCGGTGGCCTGGTACGGCAACGATTTCAATGCACAACAGGTTGCCAACGCGCAGGCATTGAACGCCGCGGCGGGAGGCCGCGCGCAATTGCAGCAGGCCAGTTTCGCCGAATTTTGCGTCCGCGACGACTTGCCGCAGTTCGATTTCATCGCCATGCACGGCATCTGGAGCTGGGTCTCGGCCGAGAACCGGCGCATCATCCGCGATTTCGTCGAACGCCATCTCAAAATCGGCGGCGTGCTCTACGTCAGCTACAACACGCAACCCGGCTGGGCCGCGTTCATGCCGTTGCGCGATCTGCTGCTGCGCCATTTCGACATGCCCTCCAACGAGGGGCGCGGCAGCGCCGAACGCATCGATGCCGCGCTGGCGTTCGCCGACGGCTTGTTCGCGGCCAACCCGGTCTATGCGCAGGCCAATCCCTTCATGGCGGAGCGGCTGGAACTGGTCAAGAAACAGAGCCGCCATTACCTGGCGCACGAGTATTTCAACCGCAACTGGCATGCCGAATCCTTTGCCGACATGGCTGACATCTGGTCCGGCGCGGGTTTGGAGTTTGCCTGCTCGGCCGACTTCCGCGACTATCTGGACATGGCCAACCTGACGCCGGAGCAGCGCGCCTTCAGCGCCGGCATCGGGGATCTGCATCTGCGCCAGAGCGTGCGCGATTTCATGGTCAACCAGCAATTTCGCCGCGATTACTGGGTGCGCGGCGCTCAGCGGCTGGACCCGGCAATGCACCAGGCGACGCTGGCGCAGCAGCGCGTGGTGTTGTTGAACCATCCCGACAAGATTCCGATGATGCTCAAGACGGTCGCCACCGAGATCACGCTCAACCCGCATATCTACGGCCCGATCATCGAAGAGTTGTCCGACATGCGGCCGCACTCGCTGGGCGCCATCACCGGCATGGTCGGCTCGCGCAATCTCGGCCTGCAGCAGGTGGTCGACGCGGTGATGATGCTCATCGGCGCCGGCAACGCCGCCCCGGTGCAGCTCGATGCCGACATCGTCCACGGCCGCGCAGGCAGTGCCGCGCTCAATCGCCATCTCATCGCGCAGGCGGCCAGCAGCAGCGCCGACGGCGACATCGAGCATCTCGCCAGTCCGCTCACCGGCGGCGGCGTGCCGGCCGATCGCATCCAGCAACTGTTCATGCTCGCGGTGCTCGAGGAACAGCAGACGCCGGACGCCATCATTGCTTTCGCGTGGCGTCACATTTCCGCGCAAGGCAAGAAGCTCGTGCGCGATGGCGTGCGGCTGGAGGACGAGCAAGACAACCTCGACGAGCTGAGCCTGCAGGCGCAACGTTTCTTCGTGGAACGCTTGCCGGTGTTGCAGGCGCTGCAAGTCATCTGAGCCGGTGATCTTTGTGGTTTCCTGCGCATGCGCGGCACTACGTGAGAGAAGTTAAAGTCGGTTAAGATGACCATGCCGCGCAGGCAGGGATTTCTTGCGCGCATCACGATTATTTCCGAGAAGAAAAAACATTTTGAGCAATCTGCTGCGACTGAAGTGGACGCTGAAGACCAAGGTCATCATGGTCGTGGTCGCCGCCGTACTGGTGACGACTGCCGTGATCGTAGCGGTATCGCTCTACGTCATGAAGCGCGACATCAAGCACCTGATCGGCGAGCAGCAGTACACGACGACCAAGATGATCGCCACCGCGCTCGACGAAAGCTTCCACACCCGCCGCGTCACGCTGCGCTCGCTGTCGCAGGGGCTGCCGGCCTCGGCCCATCACGATCGCCAGCAGTTGCAGACTTACCTTGCCAGTCACACCAGCCTGACCGAGATGTTCTTCAACTTTTCGGTATTCGACGCCGACGGCAACCTGCTCGCCAACTTCATCGACAACAGCGCGGTCGGCAAATTCAACGTTGCCGATCGGGAATACATGCGGCGCACGCTGGAGAAAAAGCAAGGCGTCATCTCGGAGCCGTTGCGCAGCCAGCTGTCGCAGCGCGCCATCGTGCTCATGACCGAGCCGGTGCTTGACGATCGCGGCGACGTCGCGATCGTTTTCGTCGGCAGCATCGATTTGCAGCAGGCCAATTTTCTCGGCCGGTTCACCAACGCGAAGGTCGGCAGGAGCGGCTTCATTTTTGTCCTCACCTCCCGAGGCATCATTGTCGATCACGTCGACAAGGGACGGATCCTGCAGCATGCCGACAGCATCGGCGGCAAGAGCGGCGGCACCGATCGCGCGCTGGCAGGATTCGAAGGCAGCATGGAAGGCATCAGCCGCAACAACCAGCCGGCCTTGTTTGCCTTCAAGCGGATGACGTCGACGGACTGGATCATCGGTTCCATCTATCTGCAAGAGGAAGCCTTCCTGCCGGCGCGCGAGATCCAGAAACGCGCCTTGCTGGTGTCGCTGTCGCTGGCGGTGGTCGCCGGCTGGCTGGCGTGGCTGATCATGTCGCGCCTGATCGATCCGTTGCATCAGCTGCACGGCCACATCCAGAAGATCCGCGCCGCCAAGACCTACGACGAAGTGCCGCTGTCTTATCGCGACGACGAGATAGGCGATCTCGGCAGTGCCTTCAATTCGCTCATGCGCGAACGCAAGGACGCCGACCTGGAGCTCGAGCAGGCGCGCATGAATCTGGAAGGCCTGAACAAGGCGCTTGAACGATTGGCGCTGGAAGACGATCTCACCGGCCTTGCCAATCGCCGCCAGTTCGATCTGAGTCTGCAGGAAGAATTCAGCCGCGCCATGCGCAGCGGCGATTCACTGGGATTGGTGATGGTCGACGTCGATCACTTCAAGCAATACAACGATATTTACGGTCATCTCGCCGGCGACCAGTGCCTGCGCAAAGTGGGCCGGGTCATCAAGGGACAGCAGAATCGTCCCGGCGATCTGATGGCGCGCTATGGCGGCGAGGAAGTAGCGATCCTCTTGCCCGGCGCAGACGAAGCCGGCGCCATGGCCGTGGCCGAGCGCATCCGCGTGGCCGTGCGCCGGCTGGGGTTGCAGCATGAAGGCAACGAAGCGGGCATCGTCACCATCAGCGCCGGCGTCAGCGCCTTCGTGCCGATCCGCGATGTCGATGTGCCCGACAAGCTGATGCGTGCCGCCGACAAAGCCTTGTATCTCGCCAAGAGCGAGGGCCGCGACCGCATCCGCAGCAGTTCCGACCTGCCGCCCTCGGATGTTTGACGCCTGCCCACGGGCAGGCCGATTCAATTTTTCTTGTATTGCCGCGTGAACTTCTTCGCCAACGCCAGGAAGTTTTTTTCCGCAGGAGAAATGCTGGCGACCCGGTTCACCAGCGTGATCGGCGCCACCAGCGGCGGACGCGCATCGCGGATGCGACAATACACCACGCTGTCGCGATGAAAATCCTTCATCGACGCCGGCACCACCGAGATGCCGCCGCCGGCCGCCACCAGGCTGATATTGGTCAGCATGCGTTCGACTTCCGACGCGATGCGCGGCGTAAAGCCGGCGTTCTCGCAAGCCTCGATCAGGTTGGAATACATTCCCGGCGCGCCATGCCGCCGCACCAGGATGAATTGTTCTTCTGCCAGCGCCTTGATCGAGATGACGGGTAACCCGCTCTTTTGCTGTTTCTCCAGCAGAGCATGTCCGGCCGGCAGGATCAGCAGCATCTCTTCATCGAGCAACTGATGAAAGCCGATGCCGCGCGGCTGGCTTACCGGCGAACGCAGGAAGCCCAGGTTGACTTTTCCTTCTTCGATTTCCTCGGTCAGCTCCGCCGCATTGCCTTCGCGCAGGTCGAGATGCACCCCGGGATAGGCCTCGCGATAGGCGCGGATGATGCCGGGGATCAGGGGATGCGCGGCGGCCGAGCTGGTGAAGCCGATGATCATCGTGCCTTCATAACCTTGCGCGGCGCGCGCCGCTTTGGCGGCGGCCAACTCCACGCTGCGCAGGATGGCCTTGGCTTCCTCAAGGAACGCGGCGCCGCCGGCGGTCAGTTCGGCGCCTTTCGGGTGGCGGCGGAACAGGTCGAAGCCGAGTTCCTTTTCCAGCATGCGGATCTGGTGGCTGAGCGGGGGTTGCTGCATTTCCAGGCGCTCTGCGGCGCGGGTGAAGTGTTGTTCTTCGGCGACTATCAGGAAGTAGCGGAGGTGGCGGAGTTCCATTTTTTGGGGATCTCTTTAGTTTTGAGATGGATGTATCGATACATTTTACATCTGGTGGGTTTTGTTCCGACTTGCCGTTTTTTAGTAACTGACTGGATGTGTTCTTCGATCGATCTTGGTTTGCCAAGGGCGGCCCGGCAACCGCTCACCTTTCTTGTCTCGTCAAGAAAAGTAAGCCATGAAAGCTTGGAACACTGCTCGCCTGCGGCATCGCAGTCTCGGATGTGCAGCGATATTGGGTGGGCCGTCGTCCCAGCGAACGCTGGGACCCAGTGACGTCAATGCATCATTCAACGGTCACTACGACACTGGGTTCCAACTTGCGTTGGAACGACGAAGCAAGGGAGACCGGAGAGGCTTGAACCGCCTCCGTCCCCAGGCCAGGCGCAGCGAGCCAGTCTCGAAGTCCGCTTGAGAGTAACCGGTGACGGCAGGCGCAAATCGGGAGAAAAAATAAACTCGCTTCGCTCGAACAGATTTTTTCTCCCGATTTGTGCCTGACGGCGCCGGGGACCCCGCAGGGGCTACGACCCAGCCTGTGTTGGAGCAGTGCTCCAAGCTTTCCTGGCTTACTTTCTTTGGCGAGACAAGAAAAGTGAGTAGCCGCCGGGCTACCCCCGGCACGGTCGACCGAAGAAAGAAAACCCGAAGCCACCTGAGACGGCAAGTCGGAACAAAACACGAAACAATCCCCGGCGACGCAATTGCGGATACCCCTAATCCCAACGCCTCCCGCCCACCACCCCAAACAAGATAAAATTCCCCCACATCAAGATCGCCCAAAAACGACAAAAAACCAAAAACAACTCCCGGAGACCGCCCTCGCCAGGCCCACAAAAAAGCCAATGAAGCCAGCCTTCCACAAGAACGCCTTCGTCCAGATGCTCATCGCCATCGCGGCAGGCGTCCTGCTCGGCCATCTCGATCCGCGCCTGGCGGCGCAGATGAAGCCGCTGAGTGACGGTTTCGTGCGTCTGATCGGCATGCTCATCGGGGTGGTGATGTTCGCGCTGGTGGTGCTCGGCATCGCCGGCATGCAGGACAAAATGCATGCCGCCAAGGTCGGCGGCAAGGCGATCGTGTATTTTGAAATCATGACCCTGGTCTCGCTCGGCTTCGGCATGCTGGCGGCAAACTTCCTGCAGCCCGGCGCCGGGTCGAACCTCGATCTGTCGCATCTGGCCGAGAACGGCACCCAGTACGCGGCGAGGCTGACCACCACCAGCGTCGCCGACTTCCTGCTCAACATCATTCCGAATACCTTCGTCGACGCCTTCATGCGCAACAGCAGCCTGCAGATCCTGTTGCTGGCGGTGCTGTTCGGCGTCGCGCTGGCGCGGCAGGGCGAGCGCGGCCGCAATGTCGTCAGCTTCATCGAAGCTATTCTGCGCATCCTGTTCGGCATGATCAATTTGATTCTGAAAGCAGCGCCGCTGGCGGCATTCGGCGCCATGGCCTACACCATCGGACGCTACGGCATGGCGTCGGTGCTGCCGCTGCTGCATTTTGTCGGTGCCATCTATGCCGCCAGCATCTTGTTCGTCTGCGTGGTGATGGGCGTGATTGCGCGCGTGGCGGGGGTGAATATCTTCCGCCTGATCGTCTACATCAAGGAAGAATTGCTGCTGGTGTTTTTCACCACCTCATCGATGGCGGCGCTGCCGGGCCTGATCGACAAGATGGAGCGCATGGGATGCGCCAAGGCGGTGGTGCGGCTGGTGCTGCCGACCGGCTATACCTTCAATCTCAACGGCACCAACATTTACCTGACCATGGCGGCGATGTTCCTGGCGCAGGCGGGGGGGATTGAAATCAGCATGTGGCAGCAACTTTCGCTGCTGGCGATCGCGATGCTGACGTCCAAGGGCGCCACCAGCGTGACCGGTTCCGGCTTCATCGCGCTGGCGGCGACGCTGAGCACCCTGCAGATCATTCCCGTCGGCGCCATCGTGCTGCTGCTGGGGGTGGAGCGACTGATGAAGTGTCGTTCGCTCAGCAACGTCATCGGCAATTGCCTGGCGTGCGTGGTGGTGTGCGCATGGGACAAGGCATTGGACCGGGACCGCATGGCGCAGGTCTTGTCGGCATAAAAAAAGTCCCGGACTTGCCGGGACTGAAACCTACTACCTACTCCACTTCTTTCTTGCAAAACCCAGGCCTTACTTGCCCAACTTGTAGAACGCCTGATCCAGCTTGTCCGATGCTGCCGCCAGCTTCTGGCGCTGCTGTTCCAGCCATGCCACGTCCTTGGCCAGCTTTGCCTTCTCCACACCGAGCATGCGCTCGACCTCGGCGCGTTGCGGACCGCCCAGGCCCTTGCTCGACGCCAGCATGTTCTGCGCCGTCAGCGACTTCTTGTATTGCTCCTGCGTCAGCGGGAACTGCGTGCGTGCGAAGTCGAACTTCTTCACGGCCTCGGTGTAGATCTGCTGCACCACGTCGAACGGAATATCCGCAGGCTTCATCTTGTTGGTGCGGCCGTAGGTCACCAGGTCCGAGGCAAAGTGATGGCCCACGCGGAAAGGCACGTCGGAGTCGCGTTGCAGGATGTCGGCCAGCTCGGTCGTGGTCGAGTAGTCGGCGTCCACTTCCTGCAGCGCGCGGTCCTTGTCTATCACCAGGTTGTCCAGCAGGTCGGCCAGTTTGACGAAGGCGTTGGAAGTCAGCTCCAGCGTCTTTTCGACCTGGTCGCGTTTATAGTCCGGCATGCCGGGCGAGACGTTGTGCGCCTCCAATTGGAACGTCATGGCGCCGCCGACGATGTCGCTGGCTTGCAGGCGCAGCACGTTCAGGCCGTAGGGATTGCGCTTTTGCGGCATGATGCTGCTGGTGCCGGTGAGGCGGCCTTCCTGGATCATGATCCAGGGATACGGCTGATGGTATTGCGTGTGGAAATCCTGCACCAGGATGCCGATGGTCAGCGCGGCGTTGCTGCACAGGCTGACCAGTTCCATGCCCTGGTCGAGCGCGCCGAGTTGCGCAGCGTCGTAAGAGTTTTCAATCGGGCCGTCGAAGCCGAGCAATTCCGCCAGGCGCTTGCGATCGACCGGGAAACTGGATGTGCCCAGCGCACCGGCGCCGAGCGGACTCAGGTTCAGCCGCGCATAGGACTCCTGCAGGCGCGCGCTGTCGCGTCCGAAGGCCGAGGAGAACGCCAGCAGATAGTGGGCAAAGGTGGTCGGCTGCGCCTGCACGCCGTTGGTATAGGCCGGCACGATGGTGTCGAGGTTCTTTTCGGCCAGTTCCAGTACTTCCGCCTTCGACTTGTTCATTGCCTCCATCAGGTCCAGCGTGCGCTCGCGCTGCATCAGGCGGCGGTTGGTCGACAGGATGTCCTGGCGGCTGCGGCCGGAATGCATGCGAGAGCCGTCTGGGCCGGCGATGGCGAGGATCAGCGGTTCGTATTGCAGGTAATCGGAAGGACGCTTGGCGCCGGGCTGGTCGCCGTTCTTGATGACCTGGTCGACGGCCGAGACGATTTTCTTGCCAAGGTCGGGCGGCACGATCTTGTTCTCGATCACCATCACGGTCGACGCCTTGTTCATCTCGCCGAGGAAGTAGAAGTAGTCGTGATAGGCCGGTTTTTTGTCGGCGGCGGCGACGGCGCCGCCGATGGTCATCAGCGCCAGCGGAACGAGCGCGAGCTTCGCAATGCGCGCTGCGTGGCGTGGCAGCGCGGTGCGGAGGGAGGGAGATTTAGTCGGCATCATTGTTTTTACCTTGCGTACTGGTGTTGGTCGGAGTTGAAGAGGATGGCGCGGTTGGTTGCGCCTCGGAGACGGCGGGTCCGGCGGAAGCGAGTTCGATGTTCATGCGGCGCGCGCTTTCATTGAACGGCGAGAACACGTTGCTGTTGCCGCTTGGGCGATTCCAGGCGTTGGCGGTCTGATCGGTTTGCAGCGCGGCGGTGGCCGGTGCGGTCGCCGCATTGGTCAACAGGTTGCTGATGCCGGCGCCGAAATTCTTGATCACTACGCCCGCGCCGGTCGCGGCGAAGGTAGTGGCGTCGCCGGCCTGGCCCAGCGCCGCGCCGCTCGGCGCACTGGCAGTGACGAACAGGATGCCGTCGACCACCTGCAGCGTATTGGTGCCGCCGTTGAAACGCAGGCCATAGCTGCCGTTGCCGGTGGCGTTGACGATCATGTTGCCGCTGCCGCCGGTGCTCACCGTATTGAAGCCGTTGGTGCTGCTGCCCACGAAGGCGATGCCTTCGCCGTAACCTTTTCCATTGCCGGTCAAGGCGATATCGCCGCTGGCGGACTGGATTTTCACGCCGGCCGACGCGCCCGAACTGGGACTGCGGATGGTGATGCCGGCCGTGCCGGACGCGCTGCCGCTGGTGCCGGTCAGCGCCAGCTTGCCGCTGTTGGTCGAGATGACGGCGCTGCTGGCGTTGGTCGACGGATAGATCGTGATGCCGCCGGCGTTGACCGAGGTGCCGGTCAGGCTCACCGAGCCGCTGCCGGTGGCGCGGATGACGCTGTTGCCGGTCAGCACGCTGATGCCGTCGCCGTACACACTGCTGCCGGTGATGCTCAGGGCGCCGTTCTCCACGCTCAATAGCGCGTTGCCGCTGCTGTAGAGGCTCACGCCGTCGCCCTGGTCGGCGGCATTGCCGATCAGCGTGACATTGCCGGAACCGGTGGTCTGGATCCTGTTGGTCACGTTGAGAATCGCGATGCCGTGATCCAGCTCAGGCACGTTGGGCGAATGGAAATTGCCGTTGAGCGTGATATTGCCGCCCTGTGACGAGATGTTGTTGACCGATGCCGTCCCGTTGCCGCCCAGCGCGATCGCATCCGAAGTGCCGACCGAATCGCCGCGCAGGGTGATGTCGCCGCTCACGGTAGTGACGTTCACGCCGGTGGCGCTGCCGGACGAATTGAAGAAGATGCCATAGCCGCCGAAGCTGTTGGTGCTGTTGCCGTTGATGGCGATGTTGCCGCTGGTGGCGCCGATATTGACGGCCGCATTCAGCGCCGACGGTGCGATGTCGACACCGCGGCCCGAAGCGCTGGTGCCGTTGAGGCTGACGTTGCCGGTGGTGGTCTTGATATTCACCGCGGCGTATTGCCCGCCGACGTCCAGCGACAGCGCCTTGAACGAGCCGCTGGAATTATTGACGACAGTGCTGTTGGCCGTCATCGTGATGTTGCCGGCGGTGCTGGTGACGTTGACCTGCGCGCCGGCGGCCGAGCTGGTGCCGTTGCCGGAAGCGATCAGCGCCAGTGCCGGCGTGGTGCCGCCGGAAGTGTTGCCGGTGATGTTGATGTCGCCTGCGGTGGCAATGCTGATCTGCGAGCTGGCGCCGGTGGAGTTGAGTACGGTGCCGTAGCTGCCGGTGCTGCTGCCGTTGACGTTGATGGCCCCGCCCGCGCTTGAGTTCAGGACAACGGAACCGGTGCCGCTGGCGGCCAGATACACGCCGCGGCTCGAGCCGGCGAAGCCGCCGCTGTTGGCCTTGACCGTCAGGTTGCCGCTGCCGACGGTAATCGTCTGTGACGAGGTGGCGGCGGTCGAGCAGACCAGCACGCCGAAGCCGGACGTCGCATTGCCGCTGACGGTAACGTTGCCTGAACCGGTCGCGGCAATGGTGTTGTTGGTGCTGAAGATGCGCGTGCCGTTGCCGCCGCCCAGCGTGGTGCCGTCGATGCTGACCGAGCCGCTGCCGTTGGTGACGATGCGGCTGCCGCCGGTCACCACGAATGCGTCGGTAGCGACGGAGGTGTTGGCCTGGTTGGCGATCAGGTTGATGTTGCCGCCGCCGGCATCGAGGGTCGACCCGGAAATGTTGACCGTGTTGCTGCTCGAAGCGATGTTGCCGCCGTTGGTCGAGATGGTGCTGTTGGTCAGCGCGATCGAACCGTTGCCGGTATTGCCGAAGTTGGCGACCAGAGAGACGTTCAGCGACTTGCCGGCGGCGTTGCTGATCGTGTGGTTGGTCATGACGATGCTGCGATGCGCCTGCAAGGTCAGCGACGAATTGCCGACCGCCTTGACGTCGTCGAGCACGTTGATGTCGCCGCCGCCGGTGCCGGACGCATTTGTTGAAACCGTAATATTGGCGCCTTCCGCCAGCGAGGCGTTCAGCGTCGCCGAACTGAGATTGGAGTTGGCGGCTGTGGCGGAAGTGAATGGACTGGTGGAGGTCGCGCCGCCGGCATTGGCAGCGGTGGTGATGTTGATGTTGACCGGATCAAGTAGCCAGCTTCCGCCGACGCCGGACGCTGCGCCCAGGTGGACAAGGCCGTTGACGTTCAGATCGTGGCCGGAAGTTTCCACGGTGCCGCCGTGTCCCGTCGCACCGCCCGCCCGCGCACTGATGTCGCCATAGAATTGCGTGTTGCCGGTCGACCACAGCACCACCGAGCCGCCGTTGCCGCTGTGGACGGCGTCGGCCTTGATGGCGGCGTCGCTGCCCATGTAGACCGCTTCGGCCTGGCGCTCCGCACCGCTGCCCTGGTAGTTGCCGCCGACCAGCACGGTGCCGCCGCCGGCGTCGCCGGAGGCATCGATGCGCGTGCCGTCGAACAGGCCGACGTATTGGCCCAGTACCTTCGCCGTGCCGCCGGTTTCCCCGGCGTTGACGCCGGAGACATTGAGCGTGCCGCTGTTGGCGACGATGCCCGCATCGCCGCCGTCGAGCAGGATGCTGCCGTTGCGATTCCGCAGGCTGGTCGCTTCGATCACGCCGCTGTTGTTGACGACGTTCGACAGCATCGCATCGGTGGCGCGCGCGGTCATGACGACGGTGCCGCCGTTGGCTTGCAGCACGCCCTGGTTGACGACGTTGGCGTTGAGCGTGGCGTTGCTGACTTCGACGTTGATCTGGCCGTCGCCGTTGAAGTCGAGCGACATTTTTTCCCCGGCGGCCAGCACCACGCTGCCGAGACGGGCCGCGATGTTGCCTTCATTGCGCACCTGCGCGCCGAGCAGGGCGACATAGCCGCCGTCTGCTGCCGTGATGTTGCCCTGGTTGACGACCGATCCGCTTGCGCCTTCGAGTTCGAAGACGTTTTTTCCGGCCATGAAGTTGGCGTCGGAGATATTCAGCGTGCTGGCCACCAGGCCGCCGACGTTGACCGACGAGCCGGCGCCGAACAGGATGCCGGATGGATTGACCAGATAGACCTGGCCGTTGGCGTTGAGTTGCCCGAGGATTTGCGAGGCGTCGCCCGACGTCACGCGGTTGAGCGCGACCGACGAGGAAGTCGGCTGCACGAAGTTGACGGTCGCGCTGCTGCCGATGTTGAAGGTATTCCAGGTGGCCGCCATGCGGTCGCTGCCTTGCGTGACCGTCATGGTGTTGCCGCTCTGGCTGATGCTGCCGCTGCCGGCGGTGATCTGGCCGTTGGTCGGCAAGGCGCCGGCATCCAGCGCATGCGCCGACGGCACCGTCAGGCCGCACCAGGCGGTGAGGACCGCAACGCAGGCCGGCTTGAGCGCCGGGTGGATTTTTTTGCCGTGAGGACGCGTACGGGTACAAGTATCAGTACGAGGGGAATTGATCATGGCACGCCTCAGAATGTGTAGTTGACGCCGACGCCGAGGGCGCGGATGGTGGTGCCGACTCCCGGCGACAGACCGGTGGCGCCGAGCACGCCGGAAACGGCGAGGTTGTAGTTGGCCAGCGCCTGGTTGCGCAAGACCACGTACTGGCCGAAGAAGCGCGTCTGTTTGCTCCACTTGTACGAGAAGCCGACCGCCTGCGAGGTGGCGCCCATGCCGTCGGTCGAACACTTGGTGTCGCCCGAGGTGCTGCCGCCGATCATGCTGCAGTCGCCGGCCAGCGCCTTGGCTGCGCTGGCGCGCAATTCCAGCGCGCCGATCTGATGCGAGATGCCGAGCATGTAGGCGCGACGGCGATAGTTGGACAGATCGCTGGAGGTGGTGCTGGTATTGACCACGCCCGATTCCGAATACGACAGGTCGTCGGCGATCAGCGAAATCTTGGTCTTGCCGAAATCGTAGGCGACGCCGTAGCGGAAGCTGAAGTCGCTCGACGACGTGCCCGCCGTCACGTGGGTGCTGCTGCCGACGCCGCGCGCGTCGCGGCCCAGGCTGGCGATGCCGAAATAGTTGATGTGCTGTTCCGCCGCGAACACGGCCGAGAAGCCGCCATGCTCGTACGACAGGCTGCCGCCGTAGATATAGCCGGTGGCGACGTCCGAAGCCGCCTTCATGCCGTTGTTGGAATATGCCAGCTTGAGCTGGAAGCCGTACAGCTTCGGCGACCAGTAGCCGATCAGGCCGTCCTGGCGGCGGTTGAAGGCGGCATCGTCGTTGTTGGAATTGATGGCGTCGCCGACCGGGCCGGAGTTCTTGGTGATGCTGGTGACGAAGCCGGGCGAGCCGATGATGTTGTAATGCGCGGCGCTGGTGAGGCCCTGGAAGGGATCGAAGGAAGTCGTGCTTTCCTTCATCGGCGTATCCCAGCGGCCGTACATCAGCGTGCCGGCCGACGGATGGGCGAAGGCGACGCCGGTGTTGCGCAGGTCTTGCGAATGCGTCCAGTCCGGCACGGCTTCGGCGCTGCGGTTGGTGTAGTTGAGCGACAGGCCGACTTCCAGCTGCCACAGGAATTTCCATTGATCGTACAACTGGATGCCGCTGTGGGCGCCGATATAGGAGACGTTATCGCGCACGCGCCAGAAGCCCGGCATGTTGCGGCCGTTGGGCGTGGCCAGCTTGCTCTGGTCGGCGGCAGCGGCCGGCGTGGCGCCGTCGCGGTGCACGAATTCCGGCACCAGGCCGAGCGAGCCGTAGAGGACGAAGGCGGTTTCCGGTTCTTCGAAATCCTCGCCCTTGCCGGTGGTGTCGGAACCGAAGCTGGAAAAAGCCTGCGGCGAGCCCGATACCGAGACCCACAGGCGGCGCGCGTTGCGTTGCTCGGTGGTCGGGTTGACGCCGGGCGAATAGGCGGCGCTGGCATTGAAGACCAGGTCCTTGTTATACATATTGATGCCGACACCGTAGCCGGAGCGTGACTGCGAGTTCTGCGTCGTGTCCCACGGCGTCTTGTTGACGGTGACGCGGCCGGCGTCGGCGAACAGCGCGCCTTCGACCACCGTATTGCCATAGACGCCGATCAGCTTGCGCAGCTCCACGCGGCCGAGCACGCCCTCATCGCCGGCGGCTTCGCCGACCGGATAGGCGCGCACGCCGTTGGGGCCGCCCAGGCTCATCTTTTCCGATGCGTCCAGATTCTTGTTGGCGTATTGCGCGTTGACCGCCGCCAGCAGCGAGTAGCCGCCGCCGAGTTGTTGCAGGCGGCTGTATGCGACATTGACCTTTTCGTAGTTGCCGGCAGCCTTGGACGTGATGGCGTCGAGCGCGGCGTCGTTGGGCGTTTCCTTGTCGAGCTGGCCGCGGCCGTAGCGCAGGCTCCAGCTGTTGTTGCCTTGCGCGCCGAGCAGGTTGTCGCGCCAGTCGCCGTACAGCGTGGCGCTCCAGAAGCGCGCCGACTTGTTCACCGCGGTGGCCGAGGTGATGTCCTGGAAGTGGCGGAACTCGGCCGCCAGCGACAGGTTGACGTTGGCCTTGCGGCTGCGGTACAGCGAGTCGTTGATGAAGAAGCTCGACACCTTGGCCGAGCCGCTGGCCTGGGCATCCTTGAGGTTTTTGCCGACGTTGTATTCCAGTTCGGCGACGCTGGCGCCGATGGACACGCCGCTGCTGCCGAGCGGCAGTGCAAAACTCAGCCCGGCGATGCGCAGGCCTTCAAATGAATTCTGCGTATTGATGCCGAAGCTCTCGCCCAGACCCAAGGCGTCGTTCAGGTTGAGGTTGGCCGACAGGCGATTGGCGCCGGTGTAGTAGTTGCCGTAGTTGTCGATAGCAACGCGCGAGGTGATCGCGGTCGTCTCGCTGATCTTGAGCACGATGTCGGTGGCGCCGGCGACCGAAGCCGGACGCAGCAGGGCGCGCACCGACACGCCGGAAATGTCGGACAGGCGCAGCAGCGTGCCTTCCAGTTCGCTCTCGCGGATCACGGCGCCGGGTTTGAGTTCATCGAGGAAGCGCTGGATGATGCTCTTGTCGAGACGCACGTTGTTGTCGGTGTCGGCGATGACCTGGCCGATGACGCCTTCGCGCACGGCGATGGCGACCTTGCCGTCGCGGATTTCCTGCGCCGGCAGGTAAGCGCGCGCCACCAGGTAGCCGCGCGCGCGATAGAGATTGGTGATGCGCGACGCCGCCTTGCGCAGACCGTTGAAGTCGAGCTCTTGCCCGATGAATTCTTTCAGTTCGGCTTGCAAGGCGGCGTCGTCGAGGGAGGCGTTGCCGCTCAGGGCAAAGCTGTCGACCTTGACGCTGACGGCAGCCTGCTGCGCTGCTACGGCACCGGCGTCGTCGCTGTCCTGCGTTTCTTTTTCGATTTGCACGCGTTGGCGCGGTCGGCCCTGGTCCTGTTGCTGCAGGCGCTCGCGGTCGGTCGGCGTCAGCTGCTGGCGATTGGCGTCGAAGATGCTGCCGGAACTCGGCGGCGTTTGCGCGTAGACCGCCACCGGCGCGGCGGCCAGCATGGTCAGCACCTGCATCGCCAGTACTTGCCGGCGATGCGCGGCAAAACGTGGTTGGTTCATTTCCCTGTCTCCTGATGATTCTGTTTTTACGCGGCGCACGTCAGTGTGCTGTTGCGGCGCCGTCGCTGTTTTTGCTTATTTCTTATTTGCTTACTTCGCCGGAAAGATTCTTTCCGCAGCGATATCCGATCCGAACAAACCGCCCGCTTCATGGCCTGCTCCAGGCACTTCAAAGTCGGCGTGGCGCACCGGCGTCTGCCATTTTTTGGCGAGGAATTGTTCGTAGCGCACGTAGTTGTCGTGGCGCTCGACGCGGTTCGATCCTTGCAGGCGTGCGCCGCAGGCCTTGTCGAGGAAGCGGTGATTCGGATTGTTGTCCTTGCTGCCGACCATGTAGGTGACGTCGCGCGCGGCGTAGCGTTTGAACAGGGCTTCGCCGCTCACTTGCCCATCCTTGCCCAAGCCGTAAGGCAGCATTTCGCCGAGGCCGTAGCGGTAGTTGTCGTAGCCGGGACAGGTGATGCCGCCGGCCGGCGCGAAGCCGTTATCGGCATTGCCGGTCGGACGGTTGTTGTCCAGGTACAGGTAAGACGACGGACTGGAAATGACGTAGCGCACCTTGATGCCCGCTTGCTTCAGTTTTTCGTCGGTGTTGTTGAGCACGGCGTAGCGTTGCATCAGCTGCGCGCCGGCCGAATGGCCGATGAAGACGATTTCCTTCAATGCCGGAAAGCGTCCCGAGGTCAGGAATGCGGCGATGTCGTCGAACACGCGGAACGCGCTGATGCCGGTTTTTCCGTGGGTCGAATCCTGGCCCTGCATCCAGTTGTCGCCGCGCCACAGCGCCATCTTGCCGTCCGACAAGCTGTCGCCTTCGGTCATGAAGTTGGGCGTCAGCAACAGGTTTTGCGCCGGGTCCAGTTTGGCTTTGTCCAGGAATTCCAGGCCGGTTTCAAAGTAGCGGTCGCCGTCGCGCTTGACGCCGTGTTCCAGGATGATGGCGCGGGTGATGGCGGGATTGGTCGCGCTCAAGGAATTGTTGGCGTAGATGGCGAAAGCGTATTGCTGAGCACCCGGCGCGAGCGTGACGATTTGCGGCGGGGGAATGTCTTCGGCGGATTTTCTTGCGTGGCTTGCCAGCGGCAGCAGCAGCGCGGCTGCCAGCAACGATGTACTTGCGATTTTGGTACCAGCGGCCTTGGCCATGTCGGCTTTCCTTGCATCGGCGAACGTAAACGGACGGCAGGGAGGCAGTCGTCTTGCGACAGGCAGAAGGCCGGGACGGCGTGACTGGCCGCCGATAGAAAGGGCGAGCCGGTTAGTGTGCTGTTGCGGTCTCCTGCTCATGCGGCCGGAACATCGGCATCCATCCCTGAGCACTATTGTTTTTGTTGGGGCGATTATAGGAGCCGTATTTTGCTATGTAAAATATCTCGATTTATATATCCGGATACTTTAAAAGTATCGTCATGCCTGGGGCGCTGCGGCCTGGCGCGCTGCCCGGCGGTATTGGCCGGGGCCGATGTGGAAGTGGCGTTTGAAGACGCGATTGAAGGCGGCTTCCGACTGGTAGCCGACTGCTTCGGCCACGTCCGCCACGCTGCGCTGGCGATCCGCCAGCAGATATCCGGCTTGCGCCATGCGCGTGCGCGCGAGGACTTCTCCCGGCGTGGCGCCTGCCGCAGCCCGGAACAGCCGAGCAAAGGTGGTGCGCGACAGATGGCAGGCGTCGGCCAGTTCTTCCAGCGACCAGGCGCGGCCCGGTTCGCGCAGCATGCATTGCAGGGCGCGTTGCAGGCGCGGCGACGCCAGCAGTGCGAACAGCCCGGGGACCTTTTGCGCTTCCTCCTGATCCAGCCAGGCGCGCATGAGCAGCGCAAACAAGGCCGACGACAATTGCGTCGTCACCGCATGGGCGCCGGGACGCGGCGTTGCCGTCTCGACGCTGAGCATGTTCATCAGGGCGCCCAATCCGGCAAAGTCGGCGCGTCCTGCGGTGCGAATCAGCATCGTAGGCGGCAGGGAGCGCAGCAAGGCTGTTGCGGTTGCGGCATCGAAATGGAATTTCCCGCACAGAATATCGGTGCGCGCGCGGACGCCGCTGTCGACCTTGGCGGTTTCCATGCGCATGAGGAAATCTTCCTCGCGCGGCGGGGCGTCTTGCGGCAATGCCGCCTTGCCGCGTCCTTCGGCGTGCAGGGTATGTGCAGAGCCGTGCGGAAAAAACACGATGTCGCCGCTCTGCAACGGCACGCCTTGCTGTCCGTCCGCCTCCAGCAGGGCGGCACCGTCGAGAATCATGTGATAACGGGCGACGCCCGGCTCCGCCGGTTTTTCGTCCAGTCGCCACGGCGCGCCGAAATGACAGTGGATATCCAGCACCGTACGGACCGGATATAGCGCCAGCAGGCGGCTGAGGGCGTCGGAAGAGGCGTTCATCTTGTTGTATCTGGAGAATTGGTACGATTAATCAATTTATTGGCATATTTTGCCATTAAAAGTTTCATCGCGTGTCCCTATACTTCCTTCCATACCGTGCTTGAACGTAAACACAAATGCGACGCCAGGCCGGTTGCCGCGTTTCTCTCATTGAACACTACTGAAAGGATTCATCATGTCTCGTCTGTACACTCAGGATATCGCTTCCGCCACCGGCCAGGCCGCGCAGCTGTTTGGCGTCATCAAGGCTGCCATAGGCAAAGTGCCGAATGCCTACGCCACCATCGGCAGCAACAGCCCGATCGTGCTGGAAACCGTACTCAGCATGGATGCCGCCTTGCGCAAGAGTTCGCTCAAGGGCAAGCAGGTCGAAGCCGTCAAGCTGGCCGTCAGCGAAGCCGCCGGTTGCGACTATTGCCTCGCTGCACACAGCTTCGCGGCAAAGCGTCTGGGTCTGAGCAGCGAAGCCGTGATCGGCCTGCGCCGCGCCGAAAGCTCGGGCGATGCGCAACTGGATGCACTGTCGGCCTTCGCGCACTACCTGGCGACCACCAAGGGCACCGTACCGGTGGAAGTGGTCGACGCCGTCAAGGCGGCCGGCTATACCGATGCGCAAATCGTCGACACCTTGCTGGCGATGGCCGCGATCAATCTGACCAATCTGTTCAACCGGGTCAATGACACCGTGGTGGATTTTCCTGCTGCCGATTGATCAGGCACCGGCAGAAACAAAAAACGGCCTCCGAGGAAGAGGCCGTTTTTGTCGTGCGAAGAGGAGCGGCGTGCAGGCTACTGTTTGCCCGGCACCAGGTATTTGGATTTGGCGCAGTAGATTTTCGCCTTGGTGTCGGCATAGGCAATGATGCTGCCGGCCTGCGACTGGCGCTGAGAATATTTGCTGTTGTCTTCGAGCGAATAGCGGATGCCGACGGTCCTGCCGATGGCGTCGGCCAGCGCTTGCGGCGTGCTGTTGACCACGGCGCCGATGAAGTCGGCCGGGCTGCTGCTGTCGTTGACCAGCACGTCGGTGATTTCCATGCCCCAGATGGTGCTGCCGGCGGCCTTGAACCAGTAGGCGCCGCCTTCGTTCTTATACGGCTTGCCGAAGGCTTCGAAAAGATAGTCGTAGAAGTATTTGCTGTTGAGCTGGTTCAGGCACAGCAGGGCGTTGCCGACTTCGATGCCGAAGGTCGCCGCCGGCGCCGCATTGGCGATGCCGGCAACGCCCGGCGCCAGCAGCGCGCAGGCGAGCGCGATGCGATGGATGATTTTCAAACAAACTCCCTGTTGCGCGCGGCGTCTTTACAGGCGCCGTCGGATGGTAAATGGTGCGATGCGCAGATTGTAGGGGGCTTTTCCTTTTTTTGCTAATGCAAGGCTGCGCCGGGCGTCCGCTGGCGTCGTTACAGCTCCTTGCCGTACTCAAGTACTGTCTGCGTCGCTGCGCCTAGCCAGCGAACGCCCGGCGCAGCCTTGCGATGCGGGATTGCTTCGGTGTAGTCATTGGTTGAATCGCGACGTCAGGCGTGCCGTCCCGACTTGAGAACGGTTTCTCCGCGTTGCGAAGATGCCAACTTGCCGCTGAGGCTGCCGAGGCCGTCGATGAAGGAGGCGATGCCGGTGCCTTTGACCATCACGCAGGGTTTGCCCATTTTCTTGCAGAGCTGTTTGACGAGGTGGTAGGCGTTGTGGCTGATGTTGCCGGAGGCGCAGACCACCATGTCGGCGCCGTTGAGCATCGGTTGCAGCCGGTGCAGGCTGTCTTCGCGGCCGCCGTCGTGATGGATGAAGCGGCCCTGGCGTTCTTCGATGGCGAGGCGGTAGTGATTGCGTGCGCCGGTCAGTCCGCCGACGCACAGCACACAGCGGTCGGCCAGGCTGAAGCCGCTGGCGTCGACGATCGCGGGTGCGATGGATGCCGTGGGAGCGTGGCTGTTCTTGTTCGTCGCGCGATGCATGGAGACCTCGGTTGTCGTGGGGGCGCCTCGGAGGAGACGTGTCCACAGACTAAACCGTTCGTCCGCGCATGCGAACGAAGATATTGGCATCTGGATATGCAAAATTCTAATAGCGGGACTTTTTTACCGCCCGTACGAAGTCGGCAAGACGGCGGCCGCTCTGGTCGGGATAGCTGTCGGCATCGGCCATCCGGCTGACGCGATCGAGGCGGAACGAGCGGAAGTCGCTGCGGGTTTCGCACCACGCTGCAATCGACCAGCCGCCGCCCCAGAAGTACAAGGCCAGCGGCCAGATCACGCGCTGCGTCGCCTGGCCGCGCGCGTCGACGTAATCGAGCTGCAGCTTGCAGCGCCTGCCGATGGCCTGGCGGATTTCTTCCAGCCGCTCGCCATGTGCGGCTTCGATATGAAAGCCCGGGGCAAACAGGGCGGTGTTCTCGACGAAGTCGCGCTTGTCCCTGGGCAGCGCCAGCACGATCTTGGCCAGCGAGGCAGCAGCCGAAGCGGCCAGTTGCGGGCCGCCCCAGGCTTGCACCATGCGCATGCCGATCACCAGCGCGTCGATTTCATCGGGAGAGAACATGAGCGGCGGCAAATCGAAGGCCGATTTGTTTATGCGGTAGCCGACGCCTGCTTCGCCCTCCACCGGCACGCCCGACAGCGACAGGTCGCGCACGTCGCGGTACACCGTGCGTTCCGACACCGACAGCCATTCGGCCAGCTGGCGCGCCGTGGTGAGACGGCGTCCACGCAGGTATTGGGTAATCTGAAACAGGCGGTCGGCTCGGCGCATGGGTTTTGCCAGAAGGGGAAAGGCTGCCATTCTGGCATGACTTGCAGGTGCTGCCCACCATCATCAAGCGACGACGGGCTGCCGCTTATTGCATGGCGTGCAGCGCGACGCGATTGCCTTCGGTGTCGATGAAGTGGGCAATGTAGCCGAGCTGTTTGGGCAACTCGAACTTGTCCAGCACGACCTTGCCGCCGGCCGGCACGATGCGGTCGATGGCTTTCTGGATCGACGGGCCGGCGTCGAGGTAGACCAGCACGCCGTCGGTGCTTGCCTTGAACGCCTGGGTTTCGGTCAGGCAGCCGCAGGATTCGCCGGCGGCGTCATTGAAGATCGCCATCGGCGCGGAGTCGAAATCGGTTTCGATGCGCAGCCTGGCGTTGAAGACGGCTTCGTAGAACTTGCTGGCGCGGGACAGGTTGGTGACGGGGATTTCGAACCAGTTGATGTGGGTAGTCATGATGTTTTCCTTGCTTGTCTCGGTTGGTATGCCGGTTGGCATGGAAGACATCATGACGGGGTGCTCCTGACACCATTGTGTCAGGAGGTTTCAGGAGACTGAAAGCAATCAGGCGATGATGCCGGCTTCGCGCGCCTCCTCCTCGTCGGCGCGCTCGGCATAGCGGCGCGCCAGCACGGCGCACAGCATCAGCTGCATCTGGTGGAACACCATGATGGGCAGCAGCACGATGCCCACGCCGCTGCTGCTGAACAACACGGACGCCATCGGGATGCCGGAGGCCAGCGACTTCTTCGAGCCGCAGAACACCAGCACGATCTCGTCTTCGCGCGAGAAGCCCAGCGCGCGGCCGCCGAAGGTGGTCAGCATCAGCACGCCGCCCAGCAGGAGCGCATTGACCAGCACCAGCAGCGCCAGTTGTTGCGGCGGGAACAAATGCCACACGCCTTGCACGACCGCCGCGCTGAACGCCGCATACACCGTCAGCAGGATGCCGCCGCGATCGACCACGGCCAGCAGGCCCTTGTTGCGCAAGACCCAGTCGCCGATCCACGGGCGCAGCACGTTGCCGAGCACGAAGGGCAGCAGCAGTTGCAACAGGATGCCGGTGACTTGTTCGATGCCGCCGCCGTCATGATGGCGGTGCAGCAGCAAGGTCACCAGGACGGGCGTGATGACGATGCCCAGCAGGTTCGACGCGGTGGCGCCGCAGATCGCCGCCGGCACGTTGCCGCGCGCGATCGAGGTGAAGGCGATCGACGACTGCACCGTCGACGACAGGGTGCAGACGAACAGCACGCCCAGCCACAACTCCGGCGTCAACAGGCCCGGAAACAGCGCTTGCAAGGCCAGCCCCAGCAGCGGGAACAGCACGAAGGTGCAGCACAGCGTCAGCAGGTGCAGGCGCGGCTGTTTGAAGCCGGACAGCGCCGCTTCGCGCGACAGGCGCGCGCCGTGCAGGAAGAACAGCAGCGCAATGGCGGTATTGCTGGCCAGGTGCATGAAGCTTTCGAAGGCGCCGGTTGCCGGCAGCAGGCTGGCGAGCAGGACCGTGCCGAGCAGCAGCAGGGTGAAGGTGTCGGGAAGATAACGTTTCATGACGGCAAAAAAGAATGGCAAAAGACGGCGGGCAAATGTCACCGGGACGGCAACGACGGCCCTTTGCCACATGATAGGAAAACCGGCTATGATCGGGAACCCCTTTGATCGCGTTGACTGCTATCGGATATGCCGATGGCCGGCATGCAGGAGTTCCCATGTTCAACCCCGTCTGGCTGAAAACCTTCAGCACCGTCGCCGCTTCCAGCAGTTTTACAGAAGCCGGACGCCGGCTCGGCCTTACGCAATCGAGCGTGAGCGACCATATCCGTCGGCTGGAAGACAGCACCGGGCGCCGTCTGTTCGTGCGTGACACGCACTCGCTGGCGCTGACCGCGGACGGCGAGAGCCTGCTGATCCATGCGCGCCTGATCCTGGAAGCCCATGCCCGCGCCGAGGCGCAGTTCAACGCTCCACGGCTGCGCGGCCGGGTGCGTTTCGGGACGTCGGACGATCTGGCGATGGGGCCTTTGCCCGACATGCTGGCGTTGTTCCGCAACAAGCATCCCGAAGTCGAGCTCGAAATCACCATCGGCCTGACCGGCGAGCTGTATCAGCGACTCGACAACGGCGACCTCGATCTCATCGTCGGCAAGCGTCGTCCCGGCGAGCAGCGCGGCCAGGCGATGTTCCGCACGCCGCTGGTCTGGCTGGCGCGACCGGAGACGACGGTGGATCTCACCCAGCCGCTGCCGCTGATCCTGCTGCCCGAGCCGAGCGTGACGCGCGCGACCATTCTCAACACGCTGGGGGCGTCAGGACATCATTGGCGCATCGTCTGCACCAGCGGCAGTCACGCCGGTTGCATGGCGGCGGCACGCGGCGGCCTGGGCCTGACGATCTTGCCGCAGCCCCTCGCCAGCCGCGAGCTGACCTTGCCGCTCAACCACGCCAGCCTGCCGGTGTTTCCCGATGTCGAATATGTCGCGTTGACGGCCAGGCGACTGAGCCGTCCGGCCGACACGCTGTTCCAGATCCTCATGGCTAGCGAATTGCACAAGTAAGCTCTGCGATAAGATTGCGCCAAGCGATCCAGAAAAACAGGGAGACCACGATGACAGGGAAAAGCATGCAAGCGGCGGACGCACAATTCGCGGCGCGCGTCGAAGAGAGTTTTGCGCGCCAGCGCGCCTTGCAGACCATCGGCGCGCGACTGCAGACGGTTGCGCCGGGACTGGTGGAGATACGTCTGGATTTTCGTCCCGAACTGGGCCAGCAAAACGGTTTCCTGCACGCGGGCATGAGCGCCACGATTGCCGACACGGCGGGCGGTTATGCGGCGATGAGCTTGTTCGGCGCGGGCGAAGACGTGCTGACGACGGAGTTCAAGCTCAACTTGCTGGCGCCCGCGCAAGGCGAATACTTCATCGCGCGCGGCAGGGTCGTCAAGAGCGGAAGGACGCTGAGCATTTGCCAGATCGAGGTCGCGGCGTTTCGCGCCGGCGCCGAATCACTGTGCGCCTACGGCGTCATGACGGCCATGCGCATGCTGCCGCCGAAGCAATAGCAGCTATGCCGGCAATGGCGCGTCGATGACCAGTGCAGGCCGGTTCAGCGCGCGGATGCGGCGGTCGACGAAATAGCCGCCCGCTTCGGTGTAGCGCAGATAGCAGCGGCCGCAGACTTCGCAGGCCGCGACGTTGCAGCGGTTGTAAGGGAAATGGAGCGGCGCGACCGGGGCGTCGGGCGATTCGTAGCGCGTGCCGCCGGGATGGTATTCGGCAAAGCCGGGTTCGTCGTAGGGATCGGCGTACAGCGTGCCGATGTCCTTCAACTGCGATTCGGGGAAGGACAGCGGCGTGCTGGTCCAGGCGGCCAGCGCCGGTTCGGTGCAGGAACAGGTCGTCGTCACGGCGGCGCTGCGCTGTGCCAGTGCGCGCAGGCGTTCGCCGTCGAGCAGGGGCAAATCCGCCATTGACGCGCTTACTTCCCGCCGAAGGAAATTTTCCCGCCTTGCAGTTGCGCGGTGCCGCCGCCGAGGTCGCTGAGGACCTGCCAGACCTGGCGGGCGATGCGCATTTCCACGCCTTCATAGACCGTCTTGACGGCGACGATGCGCGCGGATTCCGCAGCGACCAGGTCTTCCTTCATTTCAGCCTGTTCGGCGATCAGGTCTTTGACTTCCTGCGCCAGCATCTTGCGCTTCTGTTCGGTTTCTTCGCCGACGCCGTTTTTAGCTTTTTCGGGATTCTGCTTGTAGTGGGCGAGCTGCTTGATGGTACGGTCGAGCTCGTCGAGCTTCTTTTGGAATTCCTGTTCCTTGGCGCGCAGCTTTTCTTCCAGATACGGGTCGAGACCGACCTGAATCTTGGTGGTGGCGGCGCTCGGCGAGCCGAATGCAATGGCCTTGACCATCATCGTGGCCTGCGCCCGCCCGCCGATGATCTGGCCCAGCTTCGGATTGGTCTTGCCGACCAGGATTTCGTTGCCGGCCATCATTTCGCACTGGCGCGCGTTGCCGGCGATCATGATGTCCTGGCGCGCTTCGATCAGCGCGCTTTCGGCGAACAGCGCCTGCACCGAGCCTTCGGCCTTGATGCGCGCGGCGATCGAGGCGGAGACGCCCGGTTGGGTTTCGGAATGGCCGATGATGCCGCCCTTGACGAAGACGTTGCCGCCGGCAATGATCTCGGCCGCTTCCACGGTGCCGTTGACGAACACGTCGCCGGAGACATGCAGGCGCATGCCGGTCTTGACGTCGCCCTTGATCTTGACGGTGCCCGAAAACGTGACGTTGCCGGTGCTCAGATCGACGTCTTCGATCTCGACGATGGGGTTGATCTTGACGCCGTTGGTGATCAGCGACGGCTGGCCGGCAATGGCGGCGACCAGTAAGTCGGGATTGTCTTCCTTGACTTCGGTGCCGATGCAATCCTTGTTGAAGTCGATTTCCGTGACTGGTTTGGCCAGGACGGGCTGGCCCTTGATGTTGACGCCATTGATGCCGGCCACGGTCGGGATGCGGCGCATCAGCGGATCGCCGACATTGATGAGCAGCAGGTGGCCGAGGTCGGCGTAGCTGACCACGGCGTCTTCATCGACTTCCGAGAGTTCTTCTTCCTTTTCTTCCAACAGGCTTTCGAAGCGCGCCTGCTGGCCTTCAATCGGTTCGTCGCCTTTGGCGATCAGCAATTGCGAACACTGGCCGGCGCTTAGCGCGCCGCGCAGCTTTTCATGCATGATACCGTGCGTGATGCCGCGTGCGCGAATTTCGTTGACCACTTCAACGGCGCGCGCGCGACCGCCTTGCGGTGGCACCAGAGTCAGGTAGGCGCCCATCAGGTCATCGGAAATTTCGAGCAGGAACTCGCCGTCGCGACGCTCGCCGATCTTCTGCGAGAACGCTTCCTTGGCCGTGGCGGCCTTGGCGGCGAAATCGCCCAGCATGGCTTCGTCAATATAGAGCTTGGTAAAGCCGCCGTCAGTGAGCGCTTGTTTCAGAATCACGAGATTGGGGACTTGCACACCCTCAACCGGGGTGAACACCGCTACCAGTTCTCCGCTGACTCTGTCGAAGTTGAACGACAGCGATTGCGGGCTTGTTTGTTCCATGATATCTCTCGGAAGTCCTTATCCTTAGCTAATCGGCAAGAATTCCGGTTCCTTTATATGTAATTTTGTTGTGTGGCAAGATCATCCTGTAAATCGCCGTTAAGTACAAGGTTTGTTTAGATCGTAATTATCAAAATGTCAATATGCTGATTATAGAAAAAAACGATACTGCAGCTGCGGAACAACGCTATCAGGCCGGGCGCAAAAGTACGCTGGTCAGCATTGTCGTCAACCTGGTGCTGACCACGCTGCAGATCGTCGCGGGTCTGTTTTCCGGTTCGCAGGCGCTGGTGGCCGATGGCGTGCATTCCCTGTCCGACCTGGTGGCGGACTTCGTCGTCTTGTTTGCGGCGCGGCAAAGCCGGAGCCCGGCCGATGCCGACCATCAATACGGTCACCAGCGCTTTGAAACCGCGGCGTCGCTGGCGCTCGGCGGCACCTTGCTGGCGGTCGGCATCGGCATGCTGGCGTCGGCGTTCTTCAAACTGCAAGCGCTCAATGCGCAGACCGTGCATCTGGTAGCGTTCTGGGTGGCGCTGACGACGCTGGTGAGCAAGGAGCTGCTGTTTCGCTACATGCTGCGCATTGCCGAACGGGCACGCTCCAGCATGCTGGTCGCCAATGCCTGGCACGCGCGCTCGGATGCCGTGTCGTCGCTGGTGGTGACGTTGGGGATCGTCGGCAACCTGCTCGGCCTTCCTCTGCTCGACCCGATTGCGGCGCTGATCGTCGGCCTGATGATCGTGCGCACCGGCGCCGTGTTTTTCTGGCGCGCGCTCAACGACCTGATGGACAAGGCGGTGTCGGAAGACGAAGCGCAGGCAATCCGCGCGACCTTGCTGGCGACGCCCGGCGTCTTCGGCGTGCACGACCTGCGCACCCGCAAGATGGGCGACATGACGCTCGTCGACGTGCATCTCGAACTCGACGGCGACCAGACCGTCACCGAAGGGCACGCCATCGCCACGTTGGCGCGCCGTCGGGTGATGGAACAACACCATGTGCTCGATGTCATGACGCACGTCGATCCGGTGCAGCAGGAACATGGCGAGGGTGCCCGCTGATTTTTCATGCCCTGGATCCGAACCGCCTTGCGAACTGACAAGGAGGCCGGGGAATTCAGTCCGGGGGGGGGCGCGTCACCGGCGAGCGCTCAGCCGCGCAACGCCGCTTCGATTGCCGCGACGTCGATCTTCTTCATTCCCATCATGGCTTCGAACGCGCGCTTGGCCGCAGCCCGATCGGGATCGGCGATGGCTGCCGTCAGGACGCGCGGCGTGATCTGCCACGACAGTCCCCATTTGTCCTTGCACCAGCCGCAGGCGCTTTCTTCGCCGCCGTTGCCAACAATCGCGTTCCACAACCGGTCCGTCTCGGCCTGGTCGTCGGTAGCGACCTGGAACGAGAATGCCTCGTTGTGCCTGAACGCCGGACCGCCGTTCAGGCCCAGGCAGGGAATTCCCATCACCGTGAATTCCACCGTCAGGACGTTGCCTTCCTTGCCCGCGGGATAGTCGCCGGGGGCACGATGGACGGCGCCCACGGTGCTGTCCGGGAAGGTCGCGGCGTAGAACTTCGCGGCATCCAGTGCGGCGCCGTCGTACCAGAGGCAAATCGTATTTTTGCTGATCATCTTGGTTCTCCTGAATTGAGACAGGCGATAGTGGCGCCGGCTCGCGCCACCTGTCTGGTTTCGATAGGTGGTTCTGAAAATAGTGCCGGGAAATTCCAGGGACGTTTTCGTCGGATGATGACTCTTTTGCACGGACGGGTTTGCAGGGCACAATGCTCCAGGCTGCGCTTGCACAGCCGGAAGTTTACCGCGGATAGAATCATGCTTTTCGACGAAAAGAGATCACGACATGCATTTCGACTGGCACAGCGGATTGATTGCGCGCACGACCATCGTCGATGCCGGTTATAAAAATACCCAGAACGTGCGGCGCTTTCTTGCGCTTCAATGCGGCGCGGCATTCCGGTTCGACCGCGACTTCATGGCGTGGGTGCGCAACGGCGATCATAAGACGATGGGCGATGTGGCCGACGAATGGATGCGGAGAAAGAGTAAGTGAGGGAAGTCGTCGCCCGGCGCGTGCCGGCCGGATCAGGACGTGTTCCGAACGAAGCATGCTTTGCGCAGCAGACGATGAATTACCAGCTGGTCTCCCGCTCCGCCGTCGACGAGATCTTGTGGATCGACAGATCTGCGCCTTCGAATTCCTGTTCCGGATCGAGGCGGATGCCGATGGCTTTCCTGAGCAGTCCGTAGACGATCCAGCCGCCGGCCAGGGCGATGGCGATGCCCAGCGCGGTGCCGCACAACTGCGCCATGAAGGATACGCCGCCGATGCCGCCGAGCGCCTTGGCGCCGAAGATGCCGGCCGCCAGTCCGCCCCAGGCGCCGCACAGGCCGTGCAGCGGCCAGACGCCGAGCACGTCGTCGATCTTCCATTTGTTTTGCGTGCGCGTGAACATCCACACGAAGATCGCGCCGGCAATGCCGCCGGTGACCAGCGCGCCGAGCGGATGCATCAGGTCGGAGCCGGCGCACACGGCGACCAGTCCCGCCAGCGGTCCGTTGTAGACGAAGCCGGGATCGTTCTTGCCCATGACCAGCGCCACCAGCGTGCCGCCGGCCATGGCCATGAGCGAGTTGAGCGCGACCAGGCCGTTCATCTTGTCCAGGGTTTGCGCGCTCATGACATTGAAGCCGAACCAGCCGACCGTGAGGATCCAGGCGCCCAGCGCGAGGAAGGGGATGTTCGACGGCGGATGCGCGGCGACGGCGCCTTCCCTGGTGTAGCGTCCGCGTCGCGCGCCCAGCAGCAGCACCGCAGGCAGGGCGATCCAGCCGCCGACCGCATGGACCACGATGGAGCCGGCGAAGTCGTGGAATTCGGCGCCGAAAACGTTCTTGATCCAGGCCTGCACGCCGAAGTGCTGGTTCCAGGCGATGCCTTCGAAGAAGGGATACACCAGCCCGACCAGCACCGCCGTGGCGATCAATTGCGGATGGAATTTGGAGCGTTCGGCGATGCCGCCGGAGATGATCGCAGGAATCGCGGCGGCAAAGGTCAGCAGGAAAAAGAACTTGACCAGTTCAAAGCCGCTGCGCGCCGCCAGCGTTTCGGCGCCGCTGAAAAAGCTGACGCCGTAGGCGACGTAGTAGCCGACGAAAAAGTAGGCGATGGTCGACACCGCAAAATCGGCGAGGATCTTGACCAGCGCGTTGACCTGGTTCTTGCGGCGCACCGTTCCCAGTTCCAGGAAGGCAAAGCCGGCATGCATCGCCAGGATCATGATTGCGCCGAGCAAAATGAAGAGCGCATCGGCACCATTTTTGTGATCGTCCACAGAGAAATCTCCCAATAACTGTGCAAAAAAGTTTAAAAAGCACCTTGTTAAGCAAAAATCATTCCATTTCGGTGCAAATTTTTAGATCGCTGAATTTAAAGGGAAATTTTCCATTGCAATTGAGTAATTCATAAAAATCGCACGCAAACTGTGCGGAGCATTGCGTCCGTTTGGTGCGGTCTGAAAAACGAGCAATTTACGCAAGCTCCCTTGCATTGCCGATGACGGCAGCGCCAGGGAGGAAGAATTTTGAAAATGGACGGTGCGCATTGCGATTTCCGCAGGTCGGCAACTTTTCATGGAACGGTCATATTGCATTGCTACAGTGCAATTTTTCATGCCGCCAGCCAAGGAGTCCGCCATGTCCGACGACCAATCCTCTTCTTTCCCCGACAACAGTCATAGCCGCCGCGACTTCCTGCGCGATGCAGCGCTCGGTACCGGCGCGCTGCTGACCGGCGGCGCGCTGGCGCCTGCGTCCGCGTTCGCCCAGCAGGCACCCGCGATCGTGACGTCGGAGCGCTTGCGTCCGCAAGTCGACAGCGGCGCCATGAGCGGCGACATCACGCGCGACGCCGCCATGCTGTGGAGCCGCACCGACCGCGCGGCGCGCATGGTGGTGGAGTATTCGGTCAATGAGAATTTCAAGGATGCGGTCACCGTCGCCGGTCCGGCGGCGCTGGCGCGCAACGACTACACCGCGCGCGTGGACCTGCGCGGCCTGCCGGTGTCGCAGCGCTTGTACTATCGCGTGCGCTTCCAGGACTTGCAGCACGAATCGGCGTGGAGCGCGCCGGTAACGGGCAGCCTGATCATTCCCGGCGGCGGCGAGCGCGACATCAGCTTTGCGTTTTCCGGCGATGAAGCGGGGCAAGGCTGGGGCATCAACGAGGCCTGGGGCGGCTATCGCGTGTATGAAACCATGCGCCGCTTCAAGCCGGATTTCTTCATCCACTCGGGCGACCAGATTTACGCCGACGGTCCGATGGAGGCCGAAGTGAGGCTCGACGACGGCAGCATCTGGCGCAATCTGGTGACGCCCGCCAAGTCCAAGGTGGCGCAGACGCTAGCCGACTACCGCGGCAACTTCGCCTACAACCTGATGGACGCCAACAAGAAGCGCTTCATGGCCGAGGTGCCTTTCCTGGTGCAATGGGACGACCACGAGGTGCGCAACAACTGGTATCCGGGCCAGGTGATCGGCGCGGCGGAGAAGCGCTATCAGGAGCGTGAACTGAACGTGTTGAAGCAACGCGCCCGGCAGGCGATGTTCGAGTACAACCCGTTCCGCATCGACGTCGCCGATCCGGATCGCATCTATCGCGCATTCAACTACGGTCCGTTGCTGGAAGTGTTCATGCTCGACGAGCGCAGCTATCGCGGCGCCAACTCGCCTAACCGCCAGCCCGTGCAAGGACCGGACGCAGCCTTCCTCGGCGCGGCGCAGATGCGCTGGATCAAACAGGCGTTGCTGCGTTCGCGCTCGACCTGGAAGGTGATCGCCAGCGACATGCCGATTTCCATCGTGGTCCCCGACCTGAATCCGGACGTGCCGCAAGGCACCTTCGAGGCGTGGGCCAATGCCGACAATGGCAAGCCGTCCGGACGCGAACTGGAAGTCGCCGAGCTGCTGCGCTTCATCAAGCGCCACAACATCAAGAACGTGGTATGGGTGACGGCGGACGTGCACTACGCGTCGGCGACCTATTACATGCCGGAGAAGGCGCAGTTCACCGACTTCAAACCGTTCTGGGAATTTGTCGGCGGGCCGCTGCACGCAGGTACCTTCGGTCCGGGCGAGATCGACCGCACATTCGGCCCGGACGTGCGCTATGTGAGCATTCCCGCCGACATGAAGCAGAACCGCTCGCCTGCGGATCTGTATCAGTTCTTCGGCATCGGCAAGATCGATGCGAAGACCAAGGTGATGACGGTGTCCCTGCACAACGTCGACGGCAAGAATCTGTTCACCGTCGATGTGCCGCCTGAAGTTTGAGAGGGTTTGCTTGCGCTATGCCACGCATGCACTGCCCGCTGATATTCAGCGCGGGCCGGCCAGCTTCAGCGAGATTGCCTTGCAAGTTGCCAGCAAGGGATCGATGTAGGTGGCCTGCAGGTTTTCGTGCTTGCGGAAGACCGGGATGCTGATGCTGATGCAGGCGACCGGTGCGCCGTCGCTGCCGCGGATGGCGGCGCCGAGGCAAAAGATCTGCGCTTCGTTTTCTTCGCGGTCTTCGGCATAGCCGCGCTGTCCGGTCGTGGCGATTTCGGCGCGCAGGAGTTCCGGATCGGTGATGGTGTGTTCGGTGAATTTTTGCAGCTTGACGGCGCGCAGCAGAGCACGGCGTTGCGTTTCATCCAGCGCCGCCAGATAGGCTTTGCCGACCGAGCTTGAATAGAAGGTCACGCGCGTGCCGACGCGCGAGGTCATGCGCACTGCTTGCGGGCTTTCCAGCTTTTCGATGTAGACCATGCCGTTGTCGCTGGGCACGGCCAAATGGACGGTTTCGCGCGTGGCGTCGCGCAGCGTGTGCAGGGCATCGATGGCGGCCGTGCGGATGTCGGACCTGGCCCACGATTTGCTGGCCAGGTTGATCAGGCGCGGACCGAGTTCAAAATGTTTGGTGCGCGGATTTTCCACCACCATGCCTTCGGCCATCAGGGCGGCGAGGATGCGATAGACGGTGGGACGCGGATAGCCGCTCTGCGCGCTCAGCTGGGCGATCGACAACGGCGTTTCCTGATCGGCGATCAGTTGCAGCACCGCCATGAATTTGGAGAACGCGGCGGTGCCGGCGATCTTGGTATTCTCTTCGGCAACGGTGTCGGAAGTCGGCATGGTGAACAGGCGCAAATGACGCAACGGTGGGGACGGCAGAGGCGCATTATAGCCGAGCGACTTTCCGGCGCCGCCATTCTGCATGACGCCGGAAAGAGGCTAGGGCCTGTTCACACTAAATCGGCGAGTGCGAACAGGCCCTAGGACACCAGATAGCCGCCGTCGACCGGCACGACGGCGCCGGTCATGAAGGACGCGGCCGGCGTGCACAGGAAGGCGGCGACGTTGCCGATGTCTTCCGGCGTGCCCCAGCGATTGAGCGGCGTGCGTTGCAGGATGGGACCGGAGCGCGCCGGGTCTTCCTGCAATGCTTGCGTCAACGGCGTCGCGATCCAGCCCGGCGCCACCGCGTTGACGCGGATGCCGTCGGCGGCATAGGCAATCGCCAGCGACTTGGTCAGTTGCGCCACGCCGCCTTTGCTGGCGCTGTAGCCCGGCACCAGGCCGCCGCCGAAGAAACTCAGCATCGACGCCAGGTTGACGATGCAGCCCTTGCTGTCCTTCAGCAAGGGACGCGCCGCCGAGCAGATGCGCATGGTGCCGGTCAGGTTGACGGCGATCACCTGTTCGAAGATATCGACGTCGTGTTCGGCGCCGCGCTTGATGATGCCGGCGCAGTTGATCACGATGTCGAGCTGTTGGATGCCGGCGAACAGCGCTTTGACGCTGTCTTCGGAGGCGACGTTGAGTTCGGCCAGCGTGACGCCGCTGCCTTTGAACTCGTCCGTGGCAAACGGCGGCAGGCCGGCGGCGATCACGTTCGCCCCCATGGCGGCCAGCTGGCGGGCGACCGCGCCGCCGATGCCCTGCGTGCCGCCGGTGACCAGGGCGGTCTTGCCCCGGAACAGGTCGGGAGTAAATGTCATGTGCTTTCCTTCAATGCAAAAATAAAATCATGCAGGGGCCTGGTCGCCTTCGATCGGCTTGTTCACCACGAACATGTACACCAGCGCGGCGGCGAACGCGACGGCGGCGCTGATCAGCAAGGCGTTGACGAAGGAGTGGGTCTTGTCGACCACGACGCCGGTGATGAGCGGCGCCAGCGAGCCGCCGAGGTAGCCGCCGAAGTTCTGCAGGCTGCCCAGCGAAGCCACCAGGCGGCGCGGAATCGCCACACTGACCAGCGCCCATGCGCCGCCGCTGGCCATGTTGACGAAGGCCATCGCCAGCGAGATGTAGACGATCGCCATGGTGGTGCTCGGTGTGTAAGCGGCAGGAATGGTGAACGCGCCGGCACCGATCAGGCCGGCGCAGATCGGCCACTTGCGGCTGCGGATCGGCGCCATGCCGCGTTTCATCAAACCGTCGGCGATGTAGCCGGACGACAGCATGCCCAGCGTGCCGAAGATGTAGGGAATCACCACCACCCAGCCGGTGCGCGCGATGCTCAGGTGACGTTCGTGTTCGAGGTAGGCAGGCAGCCATGTCAGGTACAGCCACACCATGTAGATCACGCCCATGAAGCCGAACAGCATGCCCCAGGTGGTGCGGTATTTGAACAGGCCTTTCCACTCGTGCCAGGTCAGCTTGGCGTTGGCGTTCGGATCGCTGTCGGTGCCGTCGGCGAGATACAGGATTTCGGATGGCGTCAGTTCGACTTCGTTGCGGTTGCGGTAGAAAATGTACCAGCCCACTGCGACCGCGATACCGGCGATACCCATGATGACGAACATCATGCGCCAGCCGAACGACAGCATCAGCACGGTCAGGATCGGCGGCGCCAGCGCGGGGCCGATGGTCGACGAGGCGACGAAGATGCCGGTCGGGCCGCCGCGTTCGCGCACGGCGAACCACTCGGAAACCACTTTGGCCCCTGCCGGGAACTGCGGCGCTTCGCCGAGACCGAGGAACACGCGCGCCACGAGGAACTGATGCAGCGAACCGACGAAGCCGCCGGCCAGTTGCGCCACCGACCACACCATCATGCCGGCGCCGAGCATCACGCGCGCGCCGAACTTGTCGAGCATCGCGCCGATCGGCAATTGCGAGAAGGCGTAGGCGAGCGAGAAGGCGGACAGCAGCAGGCCCATTTCCGAGGCGCTCAATCCGAGCTCCTGGCTGACGGAATGATTGGCGATGGACAGCGTGCTGCGGTCGAGGTAATTGACGATGCCGGCAAGCATCAGGAAGGTCAGCGCGACCCACTGAATACGTTTGAGCTTGTTGCTCTTTTGGACTTCCATGTTGTCTCCAATGTAAATGAAAAGTGCCGCAGGCAAACAGCTTCTGAGCTACATCACCTGCTTGCGCCGTCTTTGCGGTGCTTATGCCGTGCTGCGAAAAAGTGTCCGGCCGCTTGCGGCGGTCCGACGGATAGTGCTAATACGTTGCGCGTCCTCCGGACAAATCGAACACCGCGCCGGTGTTGAACGTGCACGAGCCGGAGCACAGCCATGCCACCATCTCGGCCACTTCTTCGACATAGCCGAGGCGGCCCATCGGGCTCTTGCCGATCATGGTGGCGACGTGCGCCGGGCTCATCTGCTCCAGCAGCGTGGTCTTCACCGCCGCCGGCGCCAGCGCGTTGACGAGGATGCCGGCGTTGGCCAGTTCCTTGCCGAGCGACTTGGTCAGCGCCAGCACGCCCGCTTTCGACGCGCTGTAGGCGGACGCGTTGGGCGTGCCTTCCTTGCCGGCCAGCGAGGCGATGTTGACGATGCGCCCTTGTCCGGCGGCGCGCATGGCAGGCACCACGGAGCGGCAGGTGTGGAACACGCCCATCAGGTTGACGTTGACGATGCGGTGCCATTCGGCGACGTCGTACTCATCCAGCGGCACGGTCGAACCGGCGTAGCCGGCGTTGTTGACCAGGAAATCGATGCGGCCGCGCGAAGCCAGCAGGCGCTGCGTCGCCACCTCGACCGAGGCCGGATCGGTGACGTCGACGGTATCTTGTGCGTAGGGAGAATCGAGCGCAGGCTTCAGGTCCCAGCAAATGATTTCGGCGCCGGCCTGCGCCAGGCGCGCGCTGATGGCGGCGCCGATGCCGCCGGTGCCGCCGGTGACGACGGCGACTGCGCCCTGAAAGTTGTAGTCGGCTTGTGCGTAGCTCATGGCGTCGTTCATTCCTTTACGCCATCAGCGCACGAACTGTTGCACGAAATCGGCACCGAGGCCGACCTTTTCGTAATGCGCCTTGCACATGTCGAGCTTGGTGAAGACGTCTTCATAACCTTCGAACTTGCCGAACGGGTCGCAGTAGTACATCACGCCGGTGATGTGGAAGTAGGTGATCATTTCTTCGACGTCTTCCGGCACGTACAGAGTGTGGGTTTCGCCCGGCGGTTCAAAGACGTAGCTGCCTTGTTCGGCGATCCAGTCGTGTTCCAGATAGCGCCAGCGGCCCTTGAGCACCATGCCGTGCACGGGGGCCGGATGGCGGTGGCGGCTCAGCACGCCGGACTTGCGCACGCGCAGCAGGTTGGTCCAGTAGCCCTGCGACACGTTCAGGCACAGAGGACGGAACCAGACGTTCTCGGCTTGCGGCACCCAGACTTTTTCATCGTCGGGAATGGCGGAGCCGACCACGATCTCCAGCGGCGCTTCTTTCGGGTTCGGGTATTGGTAGGGCATCATCTTCGATGCCTCCGGGGTGGTGGGTTGCATGCGTCTTCTCCTCAGGTTTTCAGCGATTCCGGTTGCTTCGACTTTTCTTATTGTCCAATATATGGACATATAGTCTGTAATGTGGTCACTTTGAATCAATCCAAAGAGTATGTCAAGCCGTGCACACCGAGTCCGTGCGTCCAAATACGAGCAGAATCCGCGGGCATACTGAGAGAAAGAGAAATCGCTCCAATGGTCAGACCATTGATGGCGAGGGCGGATTGTGCGCCTTAAGCGTGCCGCTGAAAAGGGAGATGAAAAAAAATCCGCAAGGCTGCGGATTTTTTCACCTGGTCAGGAAATGGTCAGAAAACGAGAGGAAGTCATACGAGTCGGATCGTGTCCGCGACGACTCGTTCCGTTGCGGCCGGACGTGTGAAGGCGTGCAGGTTTACTTGTCTTCCCACTTCACTTCCTCGAACGCATGTACAAGAAAGTCGATGGTGGCGCGTACCTTCGCCGGCAAATGCGTGCGGCTGGGATAGACCGCGTAGACACCGAGTTCGGCCAGGGTGTATTCGGGCATGAGGGGAATCAGTTTGCCGTTACGAATATGCTCGCTCAACATGAAGGTCGGTTGACGCGTGATGCCGATGCCAGCCAGTGCGGCGGCGATGGCGGTGTCGCCGTTGTTGACGTGCATGCGTACAGGGGGCTTGACGCTGACGGCGCCGTTGGGACCGTTGAAATGCCATTCATCCTTGTCGGGAGAATAGCTGTAACCCATCACCATGTGGTCTTTGAGGTCTTCCGGATGGCGCGGCGTGCCATGTTCTTCCAGATAGCCGGGCGAGGCGCAGACCACGATACGGGTCGAGGCCAGCTTGCGATAGATCAGCGAGGAGTTCGGCAGGCGTGCAATGCGGATGGCCAGGTCGTAACCTTCCTCGACGATGTCGACGATGCGGTCCGACAACGTAATGTCGAGCTTGATGCCCGGATAGCGGCGCAACAGGCAGGGCCAGACATTGACCAGGTGCATCACGCCGAATGTATGCGGCGCATTGATGCGCAGCAAGCCGGTCGGATCGGTGTTGCCGGCCGTGAGCATCTGGTCGGCGTCTTCCAGCGCCGAGACGATTTGCTTGCAGCGTTCCAGATACAGCGACCCGGCCTCGGTCAGCGACAGCCGGCGCGTCGTGCGTTGCATCAGGCGCGCGCCGAGGCGGGCTTCCAGTTCAAGAATCGTGCGCGAAACCGCCGCCTTGGAAACGTTCAGGGTGTCAGCCGCCTTGACGAAGCTGCCCAACTCGGCCACGGCGATGAAGCATTCGATTTCGCGCAGTTTGTTCAAGCGATTTTTTCCGGACAGTTAGGCCGCGACAGGCAGGTTGGCGAGGATGGACGACTGGCTGCCGAAGGCGAAGGCATCCATGCGCAGGCTATGATACGTCGAACCGCTGTCCAGATGCACCAGTTGCGTCCAGTCGTCGGCGGCGCCCATGGCGAAGAACAAGGTCAGCAGATGTTCGTCGGTCGGATGGTTGCGCACCGAGTGCGGCGCCGCATGGCGATAGTCCAGCAGCGCTTCCAGATTGCCGGCCTGCATCTGCGTCAGGAACCATTGCAGGAACTCGATCGTGTGCGGCGCATCCCCTGCGTCCGGATCGCCGCGGCGCAGCTCGCGCAGGTTGTGCGTGAAGCTGCCCGAGCCGACCAGCAGGATGCCTTCTTGTGCCAGCGGCGCCAGCAAGCGGCCGATGCGATAGTGATAGGCAGGCGGCTGATGCGCTTGCAGCGACAGTTGCACGACAGGGATGTTCGCCTGTGGATACAGATAGCGCAGCGGCACCCAGGCACCGTGATCGAGACCCCAGCCGTCGTCGGTCTGTGCATGCAGGCCGGCGTCGCGCAGCAGACCGGCGACACGCTCGGCCAGTTCCGGCGAACCGGCGGCGGGGTAATCCAGTTCATACAGTTCGCGCGGGAAGCCGCCGAAATCGTGAATCACGCGCTGCCTGGCCAGATTGCCGACGTGCGGCGTCCGGGTTTCCCAGTGCGGCGACACGACGAGTATGGCTTTCGGCGTGGGCAGGCGCGCGCCGATGCTGCGCAATAGCGGGCCGGTCTTGCCCGGTTCAACCGCCAGCATGGGCGAACCGTGGGAAACGAAAAGCGAAGGCAGTGCGGTAGACATGATGTATTCCAATCCAAAAAAATCGGGCGGCAGCCCGGAGCTGCTCAGATATTCCTCTCAAGCATGCAGGTTTCTTGCAATTCTGCAATTGCTGTCATCCTGACGAAAGTCAGGACCCAGTGTCGTATTGACGGTTCATGACGACACTGGGTCCCAGCGTTCGCCGGGACGACTGCCAAAAACATGGACTGACTTAAGTATCGGCCTCACGCCGCCCTGGTGCCAAATTATGCTGCGTTGTTCAGACTCTTGCGCTTGACGGCGAAGGCGCCGTTGCCGAGCAGGCAGACCGCGATCAGCGCAACAATCCACATGACCAGATATTCCCAGCCGCCCTTGGGGTTGCTGAAGAAGAAGCCGTTCTTGCCGTGCACGGTGACGATGGCGCCGACCAGATCGATGGCCAGCGGAATCGCCAGCAGATCGCCGTAGAAACCGATCACCAGCGCGACGCCGCCGACCACTTCCAGCAGGATGACCAGGTAGGCGAGGAAGCCCGGCAGGCCCAGCGATTCAAAGAAGGCTGCCGTGCCGGGCAGGGTGAAGACGAAGATCTTCATGGCGGCGTGGGCCAGGAAAAACAAACCGGAAGTCACGCGCAGCAGGAAGGCGGCGTAGTCGGCTTTGGTGTTGGCAATGGTAGTGGTCATGTTGACTCCCTGAGATGGATGAGGCCACGATTGGCCTCGATGGGAGTAACTGTAGGGAAAAGCGAGCCTGGAATAAATAAGGCGCGGCGGGATGAATTGTCTCGATTGCGTTGACAATCCCCGTCATTCATCCCGTCGATAAGCCTTAAACCTGATCCGGCTTGGGCTTTGCCGCCTCGCGGCGATTGAAGCCCTCCACCATGTCGAAACGGAACAAACGGCATTCCAGGGCACCGTTGAAGAACGGCGTCTTGCGAGCTTCTTTCAGGCGCAACAATTTCGGCAGGCCGAGGTCGGCCGAGAACAGGAATACGCTCCAGCCGGCGAAACGCTGCTTGAGCGTGGTGCCGAAGGCGCTGAAGAAGGCGACGAACAGCTCGTCGGTCGGCACGGCGGCATCGCCGCGCACGCTCAGACGCTCGCCGTAGGGCGGGTTGGTCAGCATGATGCCGGTGGTCGGATTGCCGTTGCCGTCGACCGGCGGCTTCACTTCCTGCGCTTCGATCTGCTTCAACGGCACCTCGAACTGAATGCCGGCCTTGCGCAAGTTGTTGCGCGCGATGTTGACCATGTCGCCGGAAATGTCGCTGCCGAAAATCGTCGGCACGGTCGGCAGCGCATTCGGCTTGAAGTCGCCCTTGATCGCCAGCCAGGCTTCGGCGTCGAAGTTGTCGAATTTTTCAAACGCAAAACGGCGGCGCGCCCCCGGCGGGATGCCGGCCAGCATCTGCGCCGCTTCGGCCAGGATGGTGCCGGAGCCGCACATCGGGTCGAACAGCACCATGCCCGGCTTCCAGCCGCTGGTGCGCAACAGGCCGGCAGCGAGATTTTCGCGCAGCGGCGCCTCGCCGGTGTCGTCGCGCCAGCCGCGCTTGAACAGTGCTTCGCCGGACGTGTCGAGATAGATCGTGAAATTGTGCGCGTCGAGGAAGCCCGAAATGCGCATGTCCGGCGTCTTGGTATTGACCGACGGACGTTCGTCGAAGCGTTCGCGGAAACGGTCGCAGATGGCGTCCTTGATTTTCAGCGTGGCGAACTCGAGGCTGCGCAGCGGCGACTTGACCGCGGTGACGTCGACGCGGATCGTGTGCGACACCTCGAACCAGTTTTCCCACTCCTGTTCGAGGGTCATGTCGTAGATGTCGTTTTCGTTCTTGTAGGAACCGTGCGCCAGGCGCAGCAACACGCGGCTGGCGATGCGCGAGCGCAGGTTCAGCTGGTAGGCGCCGATGATGGTGCCGGAGCAATGCACGCCGCCGGGAACCTGGTTGTGTACTTTCAGATTGGCGTCGGGGCCGGCCAACTGGGCGATTTCGTTGAGTTCTTCCGCGAGGGCGATTTCAAGGCCGCGCGGGCAGGGGCAGAAATAGGAATAATTGGTGCTCATGAGGGGTACCTTTTGTCCGTTGGGGGAGAGTTGATGCCTGTGCACACAACACGCCGTCGTCCCGGCGAATGCCGGGACCCAGTGTCGTATTGCGGTGTGTTTCTTCCAGCGATGCCGACGGCATCTCCCGATCGGCGCCGCTGGATTCCCGCGTGCGCGGGAATGACGAAATTTCTTACTGCCTTTGTTGAAGCAAATTACTTTTCCGCAAACGCGCGTTCGACGAAATCGAGTCGATCCTGACCCCAATAACCTTCGCCGTCAACCACATACCATGGCGCGCCGAAGACATTGGCGGCGGTGGCTTCTTCGCTGAAACGGTCGAACTCGGCCTGCACGCTGGCGGTCTCGGACGACTTCAGCAGGCTGGCGCCGTCGTGGCCGAGACCGTTGGCAATCGCCAGCAGCGTGTCGGTGTCGGCGATGTTCTTTTCTTCTTCCCAGATCGCGCGCATGACGGCGCCGGTCAGTTCAAGCGCGGCGTTGGTGCCATGCGCCAGTTGCGTGGCGATGATCAGGCGCGCGGCGGCGTCGCTCTGCACCGGGAAGTAGGTCGGCTGCAGGTTCATCGGCAGGCCGAGGAATTTGCTCCAGCGCGCCAGTTCCTTGAGGCGATACGCCTGGCGTTGCGGTGCGCGCTTGGCCAGCGGCAAGCCGCCGGACTGGCCGAAGATCTTGCTCAGGTCGAACGGCTTGAGCACGACCTGCACGTCGTATTGCTTGGCCAAAGCGACAAAACGCGCGTGTCCCAGATAAGCAAACGGGGAATGCGGCGCGAAGAAGTATTCACATACTTTGCCCATGAAGGACTCCGTAAAAGGTGGGTCGGGTGAATCGAAAGTGGAGCGGCAACAATCAGAACGGCTTGACGACGACCAGGATCACAATGGCCAACAGCAATAATACCGGGACTTCGTTGAACCAGCGGAACCAGGTGTGGCTGCGCTTGTTTTGACCGTTCTCGAACTTCTTGAGCAGCGAACCGCAGGCATGGTGATAACCGATCACCAGAATCACCAAGCCCAGCTTGGCGTGCATCCAGCCCGCTGTTCCTTTACCTTCGGGACCTTTTCCGATGCCGATGACCAGATACAAGTACAAGCCCAGCGCGATCGCCGGAATCGCCAGCACGGTGGTGAAGCGATACAGGCGGCGCGCCATGCCGAGCAGGCGTTCTTTAACAAGGATTTCGGTTTCCTGCGCCAGATTGACGAAGATGCGCGGCAAGTAGAACAGGCCGGCGAACCACGAGGCGATGAATACGATGTGCAGGGCTTTGATCCAGAGCATGCGACTTCCTTTTGGCGACGGCTGTTAAGGGGAACGACGAGTGTTGATCTACTTACTGACGTAGTTGTCCTTGTCCCAGCACCACATACTTGAGCGAGGTCAGGCCGTCCAGCCCGACCGGGCCGCGTGCATGCAGCTTGTCGTTGGAGATGCCGATCTCGGCGCCGAGGCCGTATTCGAAACCGTCGGCAAAACGCGTCGAGGCATTGACCATCACCGAGGCCGAATCGACTTCGCGCAGGAAACGCATGGCGCGGGTGTAGTCTTCGGTGACGATGGCGTCGGTGTGCTGCGACGAGTAAGTGTTGATGTGCTCGATCGCTTCGTCCATGCCGGCGACGATTTTCACCGCCAGGATCGGCGCCAGGTATTCGGTGCGCCAGTCTTCTTCGACGGCTTCCTTCAGCAGCGGATAGCCGGCCAGGATCCGGCGGCTTTCGGCGTCGCCGCGCAGCTCGACGTCCTTGGCGCGGTACAGCTCGGCCAGTTGCGGCAACACCTCCGCCGCGATGGCGCGCGCCACCAGCAGGGTTTCCATGGTGTTGCAGGTGCCGTAGCGATGGCACTTGGCGTTGAAGGCGACATCCAGCGCTTTTTGCAGCTCGGCCTTGTCGTCGATGTAGACGTGGCAGATGCCGTCCAGGTGCTTGATCATCGGCACCTTGGATTCCTTGATCAGGCGCTCGATCAATCCCTTGCCGCCGCGCGGCACGATGACGTCGACGTACTCGGTCATGGTGATCAGCGCGCCGACGGCGGCGCGGTCGGTGGTCTCGACCACTTGCACCGCGTCTTGCGGCAGGCCGGCGCCGGCCAAGCCTTCCTTGACCAGTTTCGCCAGCGCCTGGTTGCAGTGGATCGCTTCGGAACCGCCGCGCAGGATGGTGGCGTTGCCGCTCTTGATGCACAGGCCGGCAGCGTCGACGGTGACGTTCGGACGCGCTTCGTAGATGATGCCGATGACGCCCAGCGGCACGCGCATCTGGCCGACCTGGATGCCGGTCGGGCGGTACTTCATGTTGGAGATTTCACCGATGGGATCGGGCAGGGCGACGATCTGTTCCAGTCCTTCGGCCATGGTGGCGATGGCTTTGTCGGACAGCGTCAGGCGATCCAGCATGGCGTCCGACAAGCCGTTGGCGCGCGCGGCGTCCAGGTCTTGCCGGTTGGCGGCGCGCAGCGCGTCGGCGTCGCGGCGGATGGCGGCGGCGATCAGGGTCAGCGCGCGATTCTTGGCGGCGGTGTCGGCACGGGCCATGGCGCGCGAAGCCTTGCGGGCGCGCTGGCCGATGTCGGTCATGTAGTGTTCGATGTTCATAGTCATGTCGTTCTTCATATTCCAAATAGAGCGGCTAACAAAAGCTTGCTGGCAAGGCGCGCCGACGCAGACAGTACGAATCTACGGCAAGGAGGCGCAACGCCGCCAGCGGTCTTTTGTTAGCTGCTCTCAATAGCCGCGTGCGAGCTTCAGGCCCAGCTGCGACAGCGCATCCCAGGCGTCGCCGGAAAACGCTTTCGCGCGCAGACCCTTGACCATCTTGTCGATCTGCGCGGCTTCCTGCAACGCGGTCTGCAGCGTGGCCAGGCTGATGCGGCGCAACGCCGGCTCCATCAGCTTTTCGCGCGGACCCCAGATGCGGTATTCCTTGAGCAGCATGCCCAGTTGCTTGCCTTGAGTGACGCCTGACTTCAGCTTGAGCAGCGTGCGCACTTCTTCGGCCACGGCCCACAGCACCAGCGGTAGCGCTTCTCCTTCGCCCTTCAAACCATCCATCATGCGCATGAGCCGCGCGGCGTCGCCCGACAGCATGGCTTCGTTGAGCTTGAAGACATCATAGCGCGCCACGTTCAGCACGGCGTCGTGAACTTGTTCGAAGCTCAGCTTGCCGGTCGGGTACAGCAAGCCGAGCTTCTGAATCTCTTGATGCGCGGCGAGCAGGTTGCCTTCGACGCGGTCGGCGATGAAGTCCATGCACTGGCGGTCGGCGCTCTGCTGTTGCGCGGCGAGGCGGTTGGCTATCCAGCCGGGCAGATGCGCGCGCTCGACCAGCGGAATATCGATGTACACGCCGGCCTGCTGCAAGGTACCGACCCAGGCCGCCTTGGCGGTGGCCCAGTCGAGCTTGGGCAGGTTGATGATGGTGAGGTTGTCCGGGTTCAGGTTGCCGGCGTATTCCTGCAGCGCCTGGCCGCCGTCCTTGCCGGGTTTGCCGGTGGGGATGCGCAGCTCGATCAGTTTCTTGTCGCCGAACAGCGATTGTGACTGGTTGGCGGCGAGCAACTCGCCCCATTTGAAGCTGCGTTCGACGACCAGCACGTCGCGCTCGGTGTAGCCGTTGGCGCGTGCGGTCTTGCGGATCTTGTCGGCGGCTTCCAGCGCCAGCAAATGTTCGTCGCTGGCGATGACGTACAGCGACGACAGCGATTTCGCCAGGTGCGTGTCGAGCGCGTCTAGCCGCAACTGCATCCGTTATTCCTCGATGGTTTCGTCGATGCCGGTTTTGGTCGCGGACATGCGGCGCAGGATCTGTTGCACCAGATCGCTTTGCATGTCGCGGTAGAGCAGGGCTTCTTCGGCTTGTTTCGCCAGTTCCTGGTTCGGATCGTAAGTCACGTCGCGCTTCAGGGTCATCTGGATGGGAGCGATTGTGACTTTCCCGGTCTGGTCCTTCACCAGGAAGCTGAAGCGTTGATACAAACTGTACTCGCGGACCTGGCCATTGCTGTTCAGGGTGAGAATTTTCTTCTCGGTGGTGTTGGCGAGCACCTGCATGACCGCTTCTGCTTCGGAGGCCTTGTCCACGACTTCGACGCCGCTGGCGCGGATGTAGCGCTTCAGTTCCGTACCCAGCGACGAATTGTCGGGAAAGCCGAGGTAAATCGACTTGAACGGCAGCTTCGCCGGCCCGCGCATGTGAAAGCCGCAGGCGCTGAGCATGACCGCGGCCAGCAGCACCAGAAACCATTGCAATGCTTTGCGTCGGTGAAGTTGAAATGGCATGTATCTATCCGTGGTCAGGTTCGTGAGCGTAAGAGTAAAAGCAAGCGCAAAGCGTCAGGCAACGATGTTGATCAGCTTGCCGGGCACCACGATCACTTTCTTCGGCGCGCCGGTCAGGAATTTCTGCACGCTCTCGTTGGCCAGCGCCAGTGCTTCGATGGCGGCCTTGTCGGCGTTCTTGGCGACGGTGATGCTGCCGCGCAGCTTGCCGTTGACTTGGATCATCATTTCAATCTCGCTTTGCTCCAGCGCGGCGGCGTCGACTTGCGGCCAATCGGCGTCGAGGATGTCGCCCTGCGACTTGGCGAAGCCCAGCTCCTGCCACAGCGCGTGGGTGATGTGCGGCGTGATCGGATTGAGAATGCGCAGGAAGATCGAGGTGCATTCGGCCAGCACGGAGTTGGCGGCCGGGCTGTCTTCCAGCTTGGCGGCTTCGAGCGTGTTGAGCATCTTCATGCAGGCCGACACCACGGTGTTGTACTGAATGCGTTTCAAGTCGTGATCGGCCTGTTGCAGCACCTTGTGCACTTCGCGGCGCAGCGTCTTTAATGCGTCGGTCAGTTGTGCAGCATCCACAGCCGCCGCGCCTTCGATGCGCGCAGCGTTGTTGTAGGCGAACGCCCAGACGCGGCGCAGGAAACGGTTGGCGCCTTCGACCCCGGTGCCCGACCATTCCAGCGTCTGCTCCGGCGGCGAAGCGAACATGGTGAACAGGCGCGCCGTATCGGCACCGTACTGGTCGATCTGCGCTTGCGGGTCGATGCCGTTGTTCTTGGACTTCGACATCTTCTCGGTGCCGCCGATGATGACAGGCTGGCCGTCTTCCCTGAGGATGGCGGAGACCGGACGACCCTTGTCGTCATGCGTCAGTTCGACGTCGGCGGGGTTGATCCAGGTCTTCTTGCCGGCGTCGTCTTCGCGATAGTAAGTTTCGTTGAGCACCATGCCTTGCGTGAGCAGGTTGGTGAACGGCTCGTCGAACTTGACCAGGCCGAAGTCGCGCATGACCTTGGTCCAGAAGCGCGCGTACAGCAAATGCAGGACGGCGTGTTCGATGCCGCCGATGTACTGGTCCATCGGCATCCAGTAATCGTTGCGCGAATCGACCATCGCGTCATTGCTCTGTGGAGACGTATAACGCATGTAGTACCACGACGAGTCGACGAAGGTGTCCATCGTGTCGGTTTCGCGGCGCGCCGGCTTGCCGCATTGCGGGCAATCGACGTGCAGGAATTTTTCATGCTTGTTGAGCGGATTGCCGCTGCCGTCCGGCACGCAGTCTTCCGGCAAAACGACCGGCAGGTCCTTCTCAGGCACCGGTACGTCGCCGCAGTCGGCGCAGTGGATGATAGGGATCGGCGTGCCCCAGTAACGCTGGCGCGAGATGCCCCAGTCGCGCAGGCGGAAGGTGGTTTTCTTTTCGCCCAGGCCCTTGGCGGCCAGGTCGGCGGCAACGGCATCGACCGCAGCCTGATAGCCGAGACCGTCGTATTTGCCGGAGGCTACGGTCTTGCCGCTTTCCTTGTCGGCGTACCATTCTTCCCACGCGTCGGTGGAGTAGGTCTTGCCTTCGACGGCGACGACCTGCCTGATCGTCAGGTCGTATTTCTTGGCGAAGGCGAAATCGCGCTCGTCATGCGCCGGCACGCCCATCACGGCGCCGTCGCCGTAGGTGATCAGCACGTAGTTGCCAACCCACACTTCGACTTGCGCGCCGGTCAGCGGATGCGTGACGAACAGGCCGGTCGGCATGCCCTTCTTTTCCATCGTCGCCATGTCGGCTTCGATGACGCTGCCTTTTTTGCATTCGGCGATGAAGTCTTGCAGCGCAGGATTGTTCTTCGCGGCGAAGGTCGCCAGCGCGTGTTCCGGCGCCACGGCGCAGAAGGTCACGCCCATGACGGTGTCGGCGCGCGTGGTGAAGACCCACAGCTTGCCGTCGTTGATCGGCTTTCCATCTTCCTTGATGTCATGCGGAAAGGCAAAACGCACGCCGGTCGACTTGCCGATCCAGTTGGCCTGCATCAGGCGCACGCGCTCGGGCCAGCCCGGCAGCTTGGTTTCGACGTGTTCCAGCAGCTCCTCGGCGTAGTCGGTGATCTTGGCGTAGTACATCGGGATTTCTCGCTTCTCGATCACGGCGCCGGAGCGCCAGCCCTTGCCGTCGATGACCTGTTCGTTGGCCAGCACGGTCTGGTCGATCGGATCCCAGTTCACGGTGCCGGTCTTCTTGTAGATGATGCCTTTTTCGAGCATCTTCAGGAACATCCACTGGTTCCACTTGTAGTATTCAGGCGAGCAGGCTGTCATTTCGCGCGACCAGTCGATCGCCAGGCCCATCGACGCCATCTGCTTCTTCATGTACTCGATGTTCGAGTAAGTCCATTGCGCCGGCGGCACGCCGTTGGCCATCGCGGCGTTTTCGGCAGGCATGCCGAACGCATCCCAGCCCATCGGCATGAGCACGTTGTAGCCGTTCATGCGCAGGTAGCGGTACATCACGTCGTTGATCGTGTAATTACGCACGTGGCCCATGTGCAGCTTGCCCGATGGGTAGGGCAGCATCGAACAGGCGTAGAACTTCTTCTTGTCGCGGCCATTCTTGTCTTTCGCGTGTTCGACGGTTTTGTAGGCGTCGGTCGCGATCCAGTGCTGCTGCGCGGATTGTTCTACTTCTGCGGGGCTGTATTTATCTTGCATGACGGGTTGAGGCAAAGGAAAGATCGAAACCCGACATTATACTGGCTCGCTACTGTGACGACCTAGTTTAGCGTTGATGTCAGTTTGGCCATAAAAAATACCCTGCCGGAAATATTTTTAGTTTCCCCGATGAAACGGAAAAAATATGATCGGGGCCAATCATCGTCATAAGCCCGTAACATTGCGCTGGCACGATGTAATCGTTTTCATGACGATCATCACCCGACATCGTGCCGCCATCCATCAAACAAGTTGCCCAGCAAGCCGGCGTTTCCACAGCGACGGTCTCGCGCCTGTTGAATAAGCCGGAATCCGTGAGTTCGGACACGGCCGGCAAGATCAATGAGGCCATCGCCGCGCTGGGTTTCAGGCCCAACTTCAACGGCCGCAACCTGCGCGCCGGACGTTCGCGCACCGTCGGCGTCGTGGTGCCGACGCTGTCCAACACGGTGTTTGCCCAATGCCTGCAGGGTATCGAGCTGGCGGCGCGCGCGCTGGATTACTCGGTGATGTTCACCGCCACCGAATACCGCCAGGAAGACGAGGCCGCGGCGGTCGACCTGCTGCTGAGCCATCGCGTCGACGGCGTGATCCTGACGGTCGCCGACGCCAGCGCCAGCAACACGCTGGACGTGCTCGACAGCGAAGGCATTCCTTATGTATTGACCTACAACCAGCCGCAGCAGGCGTCGCGCCTGTCGGTTTCGGTGGACAACCGCGCTGCGGCCCATGATGCGGTGGCGCATCTGATCGCGTTGGGACATACGCGCATCCAGATGCTGTCCGGTTATTTTCATGCTTCCGACCGCGCGATCCAGCGTTATCACGGCTACGTCGACGCCATGCGCGCACACGGGCTGACGCCGATGACGCCGATCGAAGTTCCGCGCCACACGGGGCTCGGCGTCGATCATTTGCAGTCCTTTGCCGATCCTCAGCAACGCCCGAGCGCGTTGTTCTGTTCCAACGATCTGCTGGCCTTCGCCGCCATGCGCGATTTGCGCACGCTGGGTGTGCGCGTGCCGCAGGATATTTCGGTGATGGGTTTCGATGGCATCCCGCTGGGCGAGATGATGTCCCCGGTGCTGGCCAGCGCCGTGCAGCCGTCGGAGCAGATCGGCGAGGTCGCCTTGCGCACGCTGGTTGCGGCCATCGAGCAACCTGGCATCGGCGGTGACGGTCCGCCTGTCTCCAGCATTCTCGCGCATGCGATCCGCGATGGCGGGTCGGTGCAAATATTCACTCCCTGATTTTCGAATTCAGTTTTGCCTTATCGGTTTTACCTCATCCGTTTTTAACGCAGCACCATAAACAGCAATAGAAAGGAATCAACATGCGTTTGTTTGCAAATTCGTCCCGCATCCTCCAGGCGCTGGCAGCCGGCGCCGCTCTTGCGGCCTCGTTCGGCGTCGCCGCGCAAAACGTCATCTGCTACAACTGTCCGCCGGAATGGGCCGACTGGGCGACCCAGATCAAGACCATCAAGGAAAAGACCGGCATCACCGTGCCGCCCGACAACAAGAACAGCGGCCAGGCGCTGGCCCAGATCATGGCCGAGAAGGCCAGCCCGGTTGCCGATTTCACCTATGTCGGCGTGACCTTCGGCATCGAAGCCAAGAAGAACGACATCATCACTCCGTACAAGCCGGCCGGCTGGAACGACGTGCCTGCCGGTCTGAAGGATCCGCAAGGTTACTGGACCACGATCCACTCGGGCACCATGGGCCTGATGGTCAATGTCGATGCATTGAAGGGCAAGCCGGTGCCGCGTTCGTGGGCGGATCTGCTCAAGCCTGAATACAAGGGGCTGATCGGTTATCTCGATCCGGCCAGCGCCTTCGTCGGCTATGTCGGCGCGGTGGCGGTGAACCAGGCCTTGGGCGGTACGCTGGACAACTTCACCCCCGGCATCAACTACTTCAAGTCGCTGCAAAAAAATCAACCGATTGTGCCGAAGCAGACTTCCTACGCACGTTTGATCTCGGGTGAAATCCCTATCCTGTTCGGCTACGACTTCGACGCTTACCGCGCCAAGTACAAGGACAAGGCCAACGTCGCGTTCGTGATCCCGGCCGAAGGCAGCGTCACCGTGCCTTACGTGGTCAGTCTCGTGAAGAACGGTCCGAACCAGGCCAATGCCAAGAAGGTGCTGGACTTCCTGCTGTCCAACGAAGGCCAGGCCATCTGGGCCAACGCCTATCTGCGTCCGGTGCGCGCCTCGGCCATTTCGAAAGAAGCCGAAGCACGCTTCCTGCCGGCCACCGACTACGCCCGCGCCAAGTCGGTCGACTACGGCAAGATGGCTGAAGTGCAGCGTCAGTTCAGCGAACGTTACCTGGCCGAAGTGAAGTAAATATGTCTGTGCATGTGACCAACAAGTCTCATCGTTCGAATCGCAAACGCCCGGGCAGCAAAGTCTGGTTGTTTGCGGTGCCGGGCATGACGCTGTTTGCAGCGTTCTGGCTGCTGCCGATGCTGCGCCTGGTCGGCGTCGGTGCCAGCGGTCCGACCGGTGCGATGGCCTATCTGGCCGTCGTGACCAATCGCCACTATCTGTGGAGCCTGGTGTCGACGCTGGTGTTGTCGGGCGTCGTCACCGTGGCGACGCTGGCGATTTCGTCTTTCGTCGGCCTGTTCCTGCAGCGCAACCGTTTTCCCGGCAAGCCGCTGCTGCTGGCGATGCTGACGTTTCCGCTGGCCTTTCCGGGCGTCGTGGTCGGTTTCATGGTGATCATGCTGGCCGGACGCCAGGGACTGATCGGCGCGCTGACCGACAAGCTGTTCGGCGAGTCGCTGGTGTTTGCCTATTCGCTGGCAGGTTTGTTTCTGGGCTATCTGTATTTTTCGATTCCGCGCGTGATCCTGACGGTGATCGCCGCGGCGGAAAAGCTCGATCCTTCCCTGGAAGAAGCCGCCCGTTCGCTCGGCGCCAATCCGGCGCGCGTCTTCCTCGACGTGATGGTGCCGGCACTGACGCCTGCGTTGATTTCGTCGGGTGCGATTTGTTTCGCCACCAGCGTCGGCGCCTTCGGCACCGCGTTCACGCTGGCGACCAATATTGATGTATTGCCGATGGCGATCTATAACGAATTCACCAGCTACGCCAATTTTGCGATGTCGGCGGCGCTGTCCATCGTGCTCGGCGTGATCACCTGGGTCGCCCTGGCGCTGGCGCGTTCCCTGTCCGGCAGCACCGTGCCGGCGACGGCGTAGGGAGACAGACTGTGAAGCAATCCTTTCGTTTTTATCTGCAACTGGCGTTCGCCTTGCTGGTGTGCGCCTTCCTGATCGTGCCGGTGGTGCTGTCGATGCTGGCCGGCGTGACGGAAAATTTCTTCGTCGGCTTGTCCAGCGGCTTCACCCTGCGCTGGGTGCTGCAGGTGTGGGACACCTACCAGATGACCATCTGGCGCTCCATCGTCATCGCGCTGGCCTGCCTCGCGGTGACGCTGGTCGCCGGCGTGCCGCTGGCTTACATGCTGGCGCGTTACAAGGGCGGCAACAGCCGGCTGGCGCGCGTGTTCGAAGAGCTGCTGATGATGCCGGTTGCGGTTCCCGGTCTGGCGACGGCGCTGGCGCTGATCATGGCCTACGGCCAGTACCGCGCGTTTCGCGGCAGCCTGCTGTTCATCCTGGTGGGGCACGTGCTGTTCACGCTGCCGTTCATGGTGCGGCCGGTGCTGGCGGTGATGCAATCCTCGCAACTGGCGGTCCTGGAAGAAGCCGCCGCCAGCCTCGGTGCGAGCATGTCGCAGCGCTTTTTCGGCGTGGTGATCCCGAACGTCATGTCCGGGATTCTGGCCGGTGCGCTGATGGTCGTCACGTTATCCGTCGGCGAGTTCAACATCACCTGGATGCTGCACACGCCGCTGACCATGACCTTGCCGGTGGGTCTGGCCGACAGCTACGCCTCGATGCGCCTGGAAGTCGGTTCGGCTTACACCCTGATTTTTCTTTTCATGATTATTCCGCTGCTGATCGCCATGCAATGGGTGACGCAGACTACACGTGCACGAGTACGCTTATGAGTCAGCCTTTGAATTCAACCTCTCCTTCGCCCATCTCCGCCAAGCCGCTGTCGATCAGGCTGGTCCAGTGCGCCAAGACCTTCGGCAATGGCGCGCCCGCGCTGGAACCGATCGACCTGGAAATTCATCCCGGCGAGACGCTGGTCCTGCTTGGACCTTCCGGTTGCGGCAAGACCACCACCTTGCGCCTGATCGCCGGACTGGAGTTTCCCGACGCTGGCGGCCGCGTGATGTTCGGCAACGACGACGTCACCGACCTGCCGATCGAAAAGCGCGGCGTCGGCATGGTGTTCCAGAACTATGCCTTGTTTCCCAACATGACCGTCGGCGAGAACATCGCCTACGGCCTCAAGATCCGCAAGATGCCGGCGTCCGAACGGCTGGCGAAGATCGAGACGCTGCTGGAAATGGTGCATTTGCAAGGCTTGAGCCATCGCCGCATCGACCAGTTGTCGGGCGGCCAGAAACAGCGTGTCGCCCTGGCGCGCGCGCTGGCGGTGGAGCCGAAAGTCTTGCTGCTGGACGAGCCGCTGACGGCGCTCGACGCCAAGCTGCGCGAAACCCTGCGCGCCGATCTCAATCAGCTGTTGCGCAAGCTCGGCATTACGGCGATCTACGTGACGCACGACCAGGGCGAAGCCATGGCGCTGGGCGACCGCGTGGTGGTGATGGAGCGCGGCAAGATCGCCCAGATCGGCAGTCCGCAAGACATCTACTATCGTCCGGTCAACGCCTTCGTCGCCGACTTCATCGGCACGATGAATCGCGTCACGGGAGTGGGGCGGGCAGGACAGATTTCGTTCTCCGCCGGCGCGGTGCCGATGGCGTCGGTGAAGGATAACCAGACCATGACGGCGATGTTTCGTCCCGAAGACGTCGACATCGTGCCGCTGGAAACCGTCGGCGCGGAAATCTTCGGCGATGTCGTGTCGACCTTCTTCATGGGCGACCGCACGCGCTTGCTGGTGGACATCGGCGACGAGACGCCGGTCATCGTGGAAACGCGCCGCCGCGGCGTCTGGCATGCCGGCGAGCGCATCGGCCTGCGCGTGCCCGAGCATGCAGTCATGCAGCTGCCCGGCAAGCCATGGGAAGGAGAGGAGCGTCCATGATCCTCTGTCAAATTTCCGATCTGCACATCAAGGCGGCGGGCAAGAAATCCTACAAGGTGGTCGACACGGCAGAGAGCTTGCGTCGCTGCATCGCGCAGGTGAACCGGTTGAGGCAGCGTCCCGACGCGGTGGTGTTCACCGGCGATCTGGTCGATTTCGGCATGGCGGAAGAATACGAGATGCTGCGCACCTTGCTGGCGCCGCTGAGCGTGCCTTGCTACCTCTTGCCCGGCAATCACGACGAGCGCCAGGCGTTGCGTGCGGCATTTCCGGAGCATGTCTATCTTCAACAAGGTGGGGATCGCATTGAATACGTCATCGACGATCATCCATTGCGCATCGTCGCGTTGGACACGGTGGTTCCGCGCGCCAGCGGCGGCGAACTGGCGCCTGCCAGCATGGTCTGGCTCGATCGCGTCCTCAGCGAACAGCCGCAGCGGCCGACGGTGATCGTGATGCACCATCCGCCGTTCAAGACCGGCATCGGTCACATGGACGATATCGGGCTGGCGAATCCGCCGTTGCTGGAGCAGGTGGTGCGGCGCCATCCTCAGGTCGAACGCATCTTGTGCGGCCATTTGCATCGGCCGATCACCACGCGCTTCGGCGGCACGATTGCTTCAACCTGCCCGGGCGTGTCGCATCAAGTGGTGCTGGATCTGGATCCGCAGGCGGCATCGCAGTTCGTCATGGAGCCGCCGGGATTTCAATTGCATTTGTGGGATGCGCAGGCCGGACTGATCAGTCATACGGCTTACGTCGGCGAGTTCGACGGGCCTTACCCGTTCTATGACGGCGACCATCTGATCGACTGAGCCGTCAGTCGTCTGCAGTGAAGACTACAGCAGGGCCAGCCTGAGCGTTGCCGTTTCTTCGTAGTCTTCGCAGCGTTCGTTGATCATGGCGACGCAGAATTGCAATTCTTCCACGATGTCCGGCGCGGCGGCGCGCAGCTTGTCGCTGTGCAGGACTTCGATTGTCAGCACTTCATTTTCTTTCAGCACGAACTTGCTCATGCCGTCGTCGTCGCGCAGGTAGCTGAGGCAATCGACCCAGGCGTTCATGTTGCGGCCGTAGAAATCGGGAAAGCCGAATACCTTTTCGCATTCGCTATGGAAGCTGTCCCAATCGGTGATGAGTTCGCCGTTCAGGCGGGCGGTCGGCATGATTATTTTTTCTCCGCACCGGCAGGTGCATCGGGTTTGGGATCGGTGACAAAACCGAGTTTGTTGAGGCCGTTGCTTTGCGCCGCCGACATCACATCCGCAATCACTTCATAACGCGTCGCCTTGTCGGCGCGCAACTGCACTTCGGGTTGCGGCTGTTTGGCGGCGGCTGCGCTCATGCGCTTGGTCAGCTCGGCCAGCGTGACGGGCTGGTCTTGCCAGTACAGTTTGCCGGCGGCATCGATGGCGACGCTGACGGTCTGCGGTTTTTCCGGCGCGGGTGCGGATTTGGCGGTCGGCAGGTCGAGTTGCAGCGAGTGTGTAAACAACGGCGCCGAGAGAATGAAAATCACCAGCAGCACCAGCATCACGTCGACCATCGGCGTGACGTTGATCTCGGCCATCGGGCCGGCGTGTTGATTGTCGTTGAAACCGCCGAAGCTCATGATTGCCTCTCGCCGACGCGCTCGCCGGTCGTCAGGTAAGCGTGCAGGTCGTGCGCGAAGCCGTCGAGCTCGGCCAGCGTCAGGCGGTTGATGCGGGTGAAGGCGTTGTAGGCCAGCACGGCGGGAATCGCCACCACCAGGCCGAGCGCCGTCATGATCAGCGCCTCGCCGACCGGACCGGCGACCTTGTCGATTTGCACGGTGCCGCTGGCGGACACCGCCGCCAGTGCGTGATAGATGCCCCAGACCGTGCCGAACAGGCCGACGAAGGGAGCCGTCGAGCCGACCGACGCCAGCAGCGTCAGGCCGCGTTCGAGGCGCGCCGAGACGCGGTTGATTTCGCGGCGCAGGGTGCGCGTGATCAGTTCGCCGGGATCGGTGGCGGCGTTCAGCGACGGCGCGCCTTGCTGCTTGGACGAGATGCTGGCGGCTTCGGAGGAGCGTTGCGCCAGCGGCGTATAGATTTCCTCTGAGTCGACGGTGCGCATGACGGCGATGGCGTCGGTCAGCGTCGGCGCGCGCCAGAAACCGTCCAGCGCATTGCTGCTGCGGCGGATGCGCCAGGAACTCCAGGTTTTGGAAAGGATGTAATACCAGCTGGCGATGGACATCAGCAGCAAGGCGTATGCGACGGCATGTGAAACGGCGTCGCCCTGTGCCCAGTAATGGGCGAATCCAACGGTTTGTTCCATGGTGTGTTCTCTGGGTTAAATGCAATGGAAGAGCAGAGGAATGGCAATCCGTTGGAGCGGTCATCCGTGAAAAGATTCGCAGCAGATTCGCTGCAGATACAATCCGGCGCGCGATAAAAGCAAGCGCACCGGATCGGGATGACTTACTTCAGTCCCAGCACGTCCTGCATGTCGTACAAGCCGGTCGACTTGTCGGCCAGGAAGCGCGCGGCGCGCAGGCTGCCGTGGGCGTAGGTGACGCGGCTGGATGATTTGTGGGTGATTTCGATGCGCTCGCCGATGCCGGCAAACAATACGGTATGGTCGCCGACGATGTCGCCGCCGCGAATGGCGGAGAAGCCGATCGACGACGGATCGCGTTCGCCGGTGATGCCTTCGCGGGCGTAGACGGCAACGTCGTCGAGCTTGACGCCGATGGCGTCGGCGATGACTTCGCCCATCTTCAGCGCGGTGCCGGACGGCGCGTCGACCTTGTGGCGATGGTGCGCTTCGATGATTTCAATATCGTAGCCGTGGGTGAAACTCTTGGCGGCCATTTCCAGCAGCTTGAGCGTGACGTTGACGCCGATGCTCATGTTGGGCGATTGCATGATGGCGGTCTTTTGCGCGGCGAGGGCGATGGCGTTCCTGGCTTCCTGTTCCAGCCCGGTGGTGCCGATGATCATCTTGATGCCGTGCGCGGCGCAGTATTCGGCGTGCTTCAGCGTGCCTTCCGGACGCGTGAAGTCGATCAGGAAATCGGCATCGGCCAGGCCTTTGGCCAGGTCGGATTCGATGGCGACGCCGGCAGGCTTGCCGAGGAAGGCGGCGGCATCGGTGCCGAGGCTCGGCGAGCCCGGTACGTCCAGTGCGCCGGCCAATACCATGTCGTCGGCATTTTGGATCGCTTCGATCAGCATGCGGCCCATACGGCCGGAAGCGCCGGCTACGGCGATTTTCAGTGCGCTCATATTGCGAAATCTTACTTGTTCGTGATGGTCGGGGCGATCGGCGAGTCGGACAGCTCAGGCATGGCGCCTTTCTTGGAGCCGGCGATCAGGGACAGGTATTCCTGCTCGGTCGGCAGGTCGTTGCCGCCTTCGTAGCGGTCCAGCAGGTTTTCCTTGAAAAACACCGAAACGCGGCTGGTCAACACTTCGCCGTTACCCTTGGCCAGGCGGAATTCATAATCCCAGCGATCCGAGTGGAACACGTCGGTCAGCAGCGGCGTGCCGAGCACGAAACGAACCTGATCGCGCGTCATGCCTGGCTTGAGCTGGGCGACCATTTCCTTGGACACGAAATTGCCTTGCTGGATATCGATGCGGTAAGGTTTCAGGAAGCCGAACAGGCTGGCGTTCTTGACCACTTGCAAGCCGCTTGCATTATTGGCTGCCGCGCCTTCCGCCGGTTTTTTGGATGCACAGCCGGACAACAGGACGCCCAGCGCGATCAACGCGAGGGCGGTAATACGGTAGGAAGGCAACATTCGCATAAAGATTTCAATTGGTTGAGCAATTGTGCTAAAACGCTATATGATAAAGCAGATAACCCGATTTTTACTGAAACATGCCTAATAATCCATCCGAACTGAAAGCCAGCGGTCTCAAAGCCACCCTGCCGCGTCTGAAAATCCTGGAAATCTTCCAAAACACCGAGGTGCGTCACCTCAGTGCCGAAGACGTCTACAAAATCCTGCTGGCCGACAATCTGGACGTGGGACTGGCGACGGTCTATCGCGTGCTGACCCAGTTCGAGCAGGCGGGCCTGTTGCAGCGCAATCACTTCGAAACCGGCAAGGCGGTGTTCGAACTGAACGAAGGCTCGCACCATGACCATCTGGTCTGCCTGGATTGCGGCAAGGTCGAAGAATTCTTCGACGCCGAAATCGAGAAACGCCAGATCAAGATTGCCCAGGAGCACGGTTTCGAGATCGCCGACCATGCGCTGGCGCTGTATGGACATTGCCGGGATTGCCAGAAAACCAAGAAGTAGGAAGCAGGTTCGGCGGCAGTTCAGATGTACTTGTCAAAAAGCCATCCGGCAACATGCCGGATGGCTTTTTTATTGTCTGTCCTGCGCGTGTAAAGCCGGGTAAGGCGTTTGCAACATTTTCCTCAGTTGTTGCTCAACGCGCTCGACAGCAACTTGGCGGTGATGTCGACGATGGGGATCACGCGTTCGTACGCCATGCGCGTCGGACCGATCACGCCCAGCGTGCCGACGATCTTGCCGTTGACTTCATACGGCGCGGTGACGATGCTCATGTCGTCCATCGGCACCAGTTGCGATTCGCCGCCGATGAAGATCTGCACGCCGGTGGCCTTGCTCGATACGTCCAGCAATTGCATCAGGCTGGTCTTTTGTTCGAACATGTCGAACAGCTTGCGCAGCGAGGTCATGTTCGACGACAGGTCGGAGACGCTGAGCAGATTGCGCTCGCCGGAAATCACCACGTTGTCGGATTCGTCCGCCATGGCGTCGCTGCCGGCCTCGACCGCGGCCTGCATCAGGCTGGTCATGTCGTCGCGCAGCTGGCGCAGTTCGTTTTGCAGGCGCAGTCGCACTTCATCGAAGCCGAGGCCGCCGTAGTGCTGATTGATGTAATTGGCCGCCTGCACCAGTTGCGACGGCGTGTAGTCGACGTCGGTCAGCAGCAGGCGGTTTTGCACGTCGCCGCCGGGGCCGACGATGACCAGCAGGATGCGTTTTTCGGACAGACGCAGGAATTCGATCTGCTTGAAGATCGACTCGCGCTTGGGCGTCATGACCACGCCGGCGAATTGCGACAGCGACGACAGCACCTGCGCTGCGTTGGAAATGATCTTTTGCGGCGAGTTGAGCTGCGAGCGCGATTGCAGTTTGGTTTCCAGCGTGGCCTCGTCGATGGCGTCGATCGACTCGATGGTCAACAGGGTATCGACGAACACGCGATAACCGCGCGGCGTCGGAATCCGCCCGGCGGAGGTGTGCGGGCTGGCGACGAAGCCCATGTCCTCCAGGTCGGCCATGACGTTGCGGATGGTCGCCGGCGACAGTTCCAGTCCGGAAATCTTGGAGAGCGCGCGCGAGCCGACCGGCTGGCCGTCGGCGATATACCGTTCGACCAGTGCCTTGAGCAGGGTTTGAGCGCGATTGTCTAGTTGCATGTCTTCATTCTAACGACCCGGCGGCAGGCCTGCCAGCGTCTTCTCATTTATATATCTCATTGATGGATGTCATGCCGCCAGCCAGATTGCCAGTTCTGCCAGGTCGGCGCAGACCGCATCGGGGCGGACATGCTCGGGCAGCTCGCGTTTGAAGCGGTTCATCCAGACGGCGCGCAAGCCGGCTTGCTGGGCGCCCAGAACGTCCAGCGTGAGGTCGTCGCCGACGTAGACGGTGTGTTCCGGAGCCACGCCGAGCGCCGTGCAGGCCGCGTGGAAGATGGCCGGATCGGGTTTGGCCGTGCCGAATTGGTGCGCGGCAATGGAAATCTCGAAATGCTCCGCCAGGCCGATGCGGCCGAGGTCGGCAAAGCCGTTGGAGACGGTGCCCAGCTTGACGTGCGATTTGAGTTGGCGCAATCCCGGGACGACGTCGTCGAACGGCGTGACTGCATTGCGGCCGGTGGTGAAGATTGCCATGGCCGGATCGGCCAGCGCCGGATCTTCGCCATGTTCGGCCAAGACGGCGGTCAGCGCTGCATGGCGCAGCGCCCACAGGTTGATTTTGTATCGCGGGTCGCTTTTCGCCAGCAACTGGCGACGCGCGCGCAGGCTTTCTATCGTCTCGCGTTCGGTCACGCCCGGCGCGTGCCGGCGCAGCCAGTCGTACAGCTGGCTTTCGGCGAGATGCAGTACCGGCTCGATGGCCCACAGGGTATCGTCGAGGTCGAACAGGACGGCCCGTATGTTTGTTTTGTTCATGAAAATCGGTTCAGAATTGTCTGGGGCCTGTTAACAATGAATTTGCGAAATGCGTTTCAGCCAGCGCACTGCCTGGCTGAAACCCTTCGGGAACGGCTGCAGGCGTCGCCTGCCGTTGTTGCAGCTCCAAGGGGTTGCAACTTCGGTAGCACCGCTACGTCGCGTCGCTGCGCCTGGGCAGTCAACGCCTGCCGCGCGTTCGCACTCGCAAATTCATTGTTAACAGGCCCCAAATTATGCTTTAATCCGCAGCATGTGGCCCATCAAATTACCCGTGCAGGCGGCAACGCCCAAAACCATCGCGATCGTCGGCAAGTTTCATGCCGCCGGCATCGCCCAGTCCTTGTCCGATATCGCGGCGTTTCTGGAGGCGCACGGTCATACGATCGTGTTTGAAGCCGAGACGGCGCAAAACGTCGCGCTGGAAGGCTACGACGCCATGTCGCCGGAGCAGATCGGCCAGTTCGCCGATGCCGCCATCGTGGTCGGCGGCGACGGCACGATGCTCGGCATCGCGCGCCAGCTTGCGCCCTTCAACGTGCCGCTGATCGGCATCAACCAGGGCCGGCTGGGTTTCATGACGGATATTTCCCTGGACCGCATGATACCGGTATTGGCCGACATGCTGGATGGGAAAGTGGATGCCGAGACGCGCTCGCTGCTGGAAGCGACGGTGTTCCGCGATGGCGAACAGATTTTCAACGCGCTGGCGTTCAATGACGTGGTGGTGGCGCGCGGCGCCTCTTCCGGCATGGTCGAACTGACCGTCGAGGTCGACGGCCGTTTCATGTACAACCAGCGTTCCGACGGTTTGATCGTGGCCACGCCGACCGGCTCGACCGCCTACGCCTTGTCGGCCGGCGGCCCGATTCTGCATCCGAGCTTGCATGGCATCGTGCTGGTGCCGATTGCGCCGCATGCCTTGTCGAACCGTCCGATTGTAATTCCCGATTCTTGCGAGATATCGATCCGCGTCGTCAACGGCCGCGACATCAGCGCCAATTTCGACATGCAGTCGCTGACCAGCCTGACGCATGGCGACCTGATCGTCATCAAGCGCTCGGCGCACAAGATCACCTTCCTGCATCCGGAAGGGTGGAGCTACTACGACACCTTGCGGCAAAAATTGCACTGGAACGAATACCCCTCGGTAGAAGGCCGTTTACAATAACGACCAATCTCTGCGTCCGTGGCTCGTCCGCGCGGACGCGGCAAGCAATATTTCCAAAACATCAATTCTCACAACCCCATGCTGCGTACCCTGTCGATTCGTGATTTCGTTATCGTCGATGCCATCGAACTTGAATTCGCACCCGGATTTTCCGTCTTCACCGGCGAAACCGGTGCGGGCAAGTCGATCCTGATCGATGCGCTGGCGCTGGCCCTTGGCGGTCGCGGCGACGCCAGCGTGGTGCGCGAAGGGGCGGCCAAGGCGGATATCACGGCCGACTTCAGCGTCAGCGAAGATGTTGCCGCCTGGCTTGACGCGCATGAATTCGCCGATGAAGACGGCGCCGTGCTGCTGCGTCGCGTGATCGACAACGCCGGGCGTTCCAAGGCCTTCATCAACGGTATCGCGGCCACCGCGACGCAGTTGCGCGAACTGGGCGAACTGCTGGTCGATATTCACGGTCAGCATGCGCACCAGTCCTTGCTCAAGGCCGACGCCCAGCGTCAGTTGCTGGACAACCAGGCCGGCTTGCTCGACGAAGCGAAAGCCGTCGCTGCTGCCTATAAGACCTGGCGCGCTTTGGCAAAGCAGCGTGAAGAATATGAAGTGAACGCCAAGAGCGTCCTGCTCGAACGCGAGCGTCTCGAATGGCAAGTCGGCGAGCTGGAAAAGCTGGCCGTCAAGCCGGGCGAATGGGCTGACATCAGCAACGAACACAGTCGCCTGTCGCATGCCGCGAGTCTGATCGACGGCGCGCAGGAAGCGCTCAGCGCGATTTCCGAATCGGAGTCGCCGATCCTGTCGCAGCTCTCGTCGCTGACGCAAAAACTCGGCAAGCTGAGCGACGTCGACGCCGCCCTCAAGCCGGTCATGGATGCGCTGGAACCGGCGCAGATCCAACTGCAGGAAGCGGTCTACGCGCTCAACGATTATCTCGACCGCGTGGAGCTGGACCCGGCGCGCCTGCAGCAAGTGGAAGGGCGTCTTGAAGCCATCCATTCGACTGCGCGCAAGTTCCGCGTCACGCCCGACGAGCTGCCGCAGGAGCATGTCAAGCTGGCCGAAGAATTGAAGCAACTGGCCGACGCCAGCGACCTCGACGCCTTGCGCGCGCAGGAAGAAAAGCTCAAGGCGGCTTACACCGGCGCTGCACAGAAATTGTCCAAAGGCCGCGCCAAAGCAGCCAAAGCCCTGAGCGAAGCGGTGACCGCAGCGATGCAAGACCTGAGCATGTCCGGCGGACGTTTTTCTATCGCATTGGAGGCGTGCGAACCGGCGGCCTACGGCCTGGAGCAGGTCGAGTTTCTGGTTGCCGGTCATGCCGGCGTGGCGCCGCGTCCGCTTGCGAAAGTGGCGTCCGGCGGCGAGCTGGCGCGCATTGCGCTGGCGATTTCCGTGATCGCATCGAGCTCGACGGCGACGCCAACCTTGATTTTCGACGAAGTCGACAGCGGCATCGGCGGCGGCGTGGCCGAAGTGGTCGGGCGTCTGCTCAAGCGTCTGGGACAGGACAGGCAGGTGCTGTGCGTGACGCATTTGCCGCAGGTCGCCAGCCAGGGCAACCAGCATTTCCAGGTCAGCAAGCGCAACGACGGCGGCAAGACCGTGTCGCAGATCGAGCCGCTGGACGCCAAGTCGCGCGTGGAAGAAATCGCCCGCATGCTGGGCGGCCTGGAAATCACCGCGACCACGCGCAAACACGCGCGCGAGTTGCTCGCGCTCTGACATTCCATTCTTCCAGCCATCGCCTGACCCCCTCACGGATTTCCATGTCATTTCGCAAAGAGCCTCCCTATACGCACGGCACGCCGGCAGGCACCGCCATCTTGCTGGTCAATCTCGGTACGCCCGATGCGCCGACGACGCGCGCGGTGCGGCGCTATTTAAGACAATTCCTGTCGGACCCGCGCGTGGTGGAAATTCCGAAGGCGGTATGGTGGTTCATCCTGAACGGCATCATCCTGCCGTTTCGCTCCGGCAAATCGGCGGAAAAATATGCGTCGATCTGGTCCGCCGAAGGTTCTCCGCTCAAGGTCAATACCGAGCGCCAGGCGACGCTGCTGCGCGCGCGCATGCAGGAACGCGGCCATCGGGTGCAGGTGGAGTACGCGATGCGTTACGGGCAACCGGCCTTGCACGATGTGCTGGACCGCCTCAAGGCGCAGGGCTGCGATCGCATCCTGATTCTGCCGGCGTATCCGCAATATTCCGGCACGACGACGGCATCGATTTTCGATGCCGTGTTCACTCATTTTTCCAAAGTGCGTAATGTTCCCGAGCTGCGCCTGATCAAGCATTATCACGACCACGACGCGTATATCCAAGCGCTCAAGGCGTCGGTGCTGGCGCATTGGGATGCCAACGGCCAGCCGGACAAGCTGGTGATGAGTTTTCACGGCGTGCCCAAGCGCACCTTGCTGCTCGGCGATCCCTACCATTGCGAATGTCACAAGACGGCGCGCCTGTTGGCGTTGGCGCTGGGTTTGAGCGAGTCCGACTACGTGGTGACCTTCCAGTCGCGTTTCGGCAAGGCCGAGTGGTTGCAGCCGTATACCGCGCCGACGCTGCAGGAACTGGCGCGGCAGGGCGTGCAGCGCGTGGACGTGATGTGTCCCGGTTTTACCAGCGATTGCCTGGAAACCCTGGAAGAAATTGCGATGGAGGCCAAGGCCGAGTTCTTGCATGCCGGCGGCAAGGAGTTTCGTTTCATCCCATGCCTGAACGACGATGCGGCCTGGGTACAGGGCATGATGGAAATTGCCGAGTTGCATATGGTGGGCTGGCCGACCATGGCCGGCGCCGCACTGCGCGAAGAAGAAAAGAAGCAGGCGGAAATTTCGGCCGAACAAGCTCGTCGCCTGGGCGCGACTCAATAGGCTAAATGGATGTAAGCGAGCGTCAGCCTGTTAAAATAACGGGCTGTACAGCTATTGCGTTGCGGAAATCTTCGTGTTGTTGTCAAGCAGGCTTGTCCTGGCGCGAGGCTGGGGAAGCAGCTTCAATACAATGCGACTAGTTGCGAATAGCTGATCCAGGCGGCTGCCAGCAAGGTATAGGCAATGATGGTGGCGGAGATAAGCGGCAATTTCATGACGTCTCCTTGAAGGTTGGTGGAAAAAGAGGGGCAAAGAAAGACAAGGGGGATAGCCACATGATAAATGTTGCATCGCGATTTGCTATTTCCAGTGTAGTAAATTCTGTAACAAGACGTTAGTGGCGGTTTAGAACGTTTGGTTGGATGCATATGACTTTTTGTTCCAATTGAACACAGGGGGCGCTCGCCGGACATCACGCGCGCAATAACCCTTGAAAATCAAGGGGTAAAGCCTCATCTGCCTTGCCAGGCGCGAAGGGCGGTCAACCCGTTCAGGCGCTGAAAACCAAACATGCTTAAATACGCATTACCAGTTGGAGATTGTTAAATATGCAAGATACGGAAAAACAAGCGGAAAACGAACAGGTGCAGACGGCGCAAGCCGGCCAGGAGAATCAGGCCGAGGCTGTCACAACTGTCGCTGAGCCGACGGTGGAAGAGCAGCTCGCCGCCGCCGAGGCAAAGATTGCCGAGATGCAGGATGCTTTCCTGCGCGCCAAGGCCGAAGCCGAGAATATCCGCCGCCGTGCGCAAGACGATATCAGCCGCGCCCACAAGTTTGCGATCGAAGGCTTTGCCGAGTCGCTGCTGGCGGTCAAGGACAGCCTGGAAATGGCGTTGAAGATCGAGACGCCGTCGGTGGAATCGCTCAAGGAAGGCGTGGACATGACATTGAAGCAACTGTCGTCGGCGTTCGAAAAGAACAAGCTGTTGGAAATTCATCCGCAAGCCGGCGAAAAGCTGGATCCGATGAAGCATCAGGCGATTTCCGCCGTGCCGGCGGAGCAGGAAGCCAATACCGTAGTGGCAGTGTTGCAAAAGGGTTATACGATTTCCGAACGCTTGTTGCGTCCAGCGTTGGTGACTGTGGCGCAAGGCAAGTAAGCCGCAACCAAGCAACAAATAAGCAGCCTCGGCAGCAACGAAACGAAAAAAAGAGAACAAACGGCACAAAATTTGCTTTTAAGTGACGTTCCGCGCTTGAAAGCGACAGTTTTCTCCACATATTAAAACTATCAAAACTATTGTTGTTCCCTATTCGGGAACTTAAGGATCGAAGGAAAAATCATGGGCAAAATCATTGGTATTGACTTGGGTACAACCAACTCCTGCGTCTCCGTCATGGAAGGCGGTCAGCCGAAAGTCATCGAAAACTCCGAAGGCGCGCGTACCACGCCTTCCATCATCGCTTATCAGGAAGACGGCGAAATCCTCGTCGGCGCGCCTGCCAAGCGCCAGGCCGTCACCAATCCGAAGAACACCATCTACGCCGCCAAGCGTCTGATCGGTCGCAAGTTCGACGAAAAGGAAGTGCAGAAAGACATTTCCCTGATGCCTTACCAGATCGTCAAAGCCGACAACGGCGACGCCTGGATCGGCGTGCGCGACAACAAGCTGGCGCCGCCGCAAATCTCCGCGGAAGTGCTGCGCAAGATGAAGAAAACCGCCGAAGACTATCTCGGCGAAGAAGTGACCGAAGCGGTCATCACCGTACCTGCCTATTTCAACGACGCGCAACGTCAGGCGACCAAGGACGCCGGCCGTATCGCCGGCCTGGAAGTCAAGCGCATCATCAACGAACCGACGGCAGCCGCGCTGGCGTTCGGGCTGGACAAGACCGAAAAGGGCGACCGCAAGATCGCGGTGTATGACCTGGGTGGCGGTACGTTTGACGTCTCCATCATTGAAATCGCCGATGTCGATGGCGAGAAGCAGTTCGAAGTGCTGTCCACCAACGGCGATACTTTCCTCGGCGGCGAAGACTTCGACCAACGCATCATCGATTACATCATCGACGAGTTCAAGAAGATCAACGGCCTCGACCTGTCGAAAGACGCGATCGCTCTGCAACGCATCAAGGCATCGGCCGAGCGCGCCAAGATCGAACTGTCGTCGTCGCAACAAACCGAAATCAACGAACCGTACATCGCCATGGCCAACGGCGCGCCGGTCCACCTGAACCTGAAGATCACCCGCGCCAAGCTGGAATCGCTGGTGGAAGAACTGATCGCCAAGACCATCGACCCATGCCGCACCGCGATCAAGGATGCCGGCGTCAAGGTCACCGACATCGACGACATCATTCTGGTCGGCGGCATGACCCGCATGCCGAAGGTGCAAGAGAAGGTCAAGGAGTTCTTCGGCAAGGAACCGCGCAAGGACGTCAACCCCGACGAAGCAGTCGCCGTCGGCGCTGCGATCCAGGGGGCGGTTCTGTCGGGCGAACGCAAGGACTTGCTGCTGCTGGACGTCACGCCACTGTCGCTGGGTATCGAAACCATGGGCGGCGTGATGACCAAGATGATCAAGAAGAACACGACCATCCCGACCAAGTTCAGCCAGGTGTTCTCGACCGCCGACGACAACCAGCCTGCCGTGACGATCAAGGTTTATCAGGGTGAGCGCGAAATGGCCGCCGGCAACAAGGGCTTGGGCGAATTCAATCTGGAAGGCATTCCGCCATCGCCGCGCGGCACGCCGCAGATTGAAGTGACCTTCGACATCGACGCCAACGGCATCCTGCACGTCGGCGCCAAGGACAAGGCCACCGGCAAGGAAAACAAGATCACCATCAAGGCCAACTCCGGTCTGAGCGAAGATGAGATCGAAAAGATGGTGCGCGACGCCGAAGCCAACGCCGAAGAAGACAAGCGCCTGAAGGAACTGGCCGAAACCCGCAATCAGGGCGACGCGCTGGTCCACTCCACACGCAAGGCGCTGACTGAATACGGCGACAAGCTGGACGCGGGCGAGAAGGAAACCATCGAAGCCGCCGTCAAGGAACTGGAAGAAGTGTTGAAGGCGAACGACAAGGCCGCCATCGACGCCAAGACGGCAGCATTGTCCGTGGCAGCGCAAAAACTGGGCGAGAAGATGTATGCCGACCAGCAGGCGCAGCAGGCAGCGGCCGGTGGTGCCGCCGGCGCTGCGGGTGCCGCAGGTGCAGGCGAATCGCGTCCGAAGGACGACGACGTGGTCGATGCCGACTTCAAGGAAGTGAAGTAATTTCGATTGCAGGCAGGGGAGTTCGCAGTTTTCTCCCCGCCGGCAAGCGAAGCAGTCATTCAGGAACACGTCGGCCGGCTTTGCCGGGCGGCACGCCGAGCAAGACGGTCGCGAGATCGTCTCTCGGCTTTTTCACATTGTTGGTTTCTTGTCGGTGCCCGCTGCCCGCAGGAAAAATCCAATAACAAGGTGTTATAAAACATGGCAAAACGCGACTTTTACGAAATTCTGGGGCTGGCGAAAAACGCCTCCGACGACGAAATCAAGAAGGCTTATCGCAAACTGGCGATGAAATACCATCCTGACCGCAATCCCGACAGCAAGGGCGCGGAAGAGAAGTTCAAGGAGGTCAAGGAAGCCTACGAGATGTTGTCGGATCCGCAAAAGCGCGATGCCTACGATCGCTACGGTCATGCCGGCGTCGATCCCAACATGGGTGGCGGCGGTGGCGCCGGCGCAGGCGGTTTCGCGGACGCCTTCGGCGATATTTTCGGCGACATCTTCGGCGGTGGCGGCGGTCGCGGTCGCAGCTCCGGACCGCAGGTGTATCGCGGCGCCGACTTGCGCTACAACCTCGAAATCACGCTGGAACAAGCGGCGCACGGTTTCGACACCACCATCCGCGTACCGTCCTGGGACGAGTGCGATACCTGTCACGGTTCCGGCGCCAAGCCCGGCACCTCGCCGACGACCTGCGGCACTTGCGGTGGCCACGGCCAGGTGCGCATGCAGCAAGGTTTCTTCAGCATCCAGCAGACTTGCCCGAAGTGCCACGGTAGCGGCAAGGTCATTCCCGAGCCATGCCCGACCTGCGCCGGCGCCGGTCGTCTGAAGCGCAACAAGACGCTGGAAGTAAAGATTCCGGAAGGCATCGACGACGGCATGCGCATCCGTTCGTCCGGCAACGGCGAACCCGGCATGAACGGCGGTCCTCCGGGCGACCTGTATGTGGAAATCCACATCAAGCAACACGAAGTGTTCCAGCGCGACGGTGACGACCTGCATTGCGAAATGCCGATTTCCTTCGCCAAGGCTGCATTGGGTGGCGACATCGAAGCGCCGACCCTGAGCGGCAAGGCGTCCTTCACGATTCCCGAAGGCACGCAATCGGGCAAGACCTTCCGCTTGCGCGGCAAGGGCATCAAGGGCGTGCGTTCCGGTTATGCCGGCGACCTGTTCTGCCACGTCGTGGTGGAAACGCCGGTCAAGCTGACCGAACGCCAGAAAGACCTGTTGCGCGAGTTTGAAAAATTGACCATCGAAGGCGGCGCCAAGCACAGCCCGCAGACCAAGACCTGGAAGGACAAGGTCAAGGAATTCTTCGAGTAAGTCGCTCTGAAGTTGGCGGCGCTTCGGCATGAGCCGGGCGGCCGCCGGTTTTTGCATGTATTTTTCTATACAATGCAGTCGCGGCGGTCAGTGTTGTATCCTGATTGCCGGTCATTTCCCGAAGATCGTTGCATGCGCCAAGGTTGCGCAGTCCAGCCGACTCGGCTGAGACAGTGTGCGTGTGTACGGTCTTCGTTCATTCACCACCATGCATGCCGTCACATCGCATCGCTTCATTCATGCGCTGTACGACGGAAAGCGTGACACTCGATCTTGCCGACTATGACCAAACCAAGCCAACAAGACCAGGTTCAGGAACTCCTGCTCCAGGGCAATCGCCGCTGGGCATCCGACATCACGGCGCGCGATCCCGACTTCTTCCTGAAGCTCGGCTCGCAGCGCTCTCCGGAATACTTCTGGATCGGCTGCTCGGACAACCGCGTGCCCGCCAACGATCTGCTGGGTTTGTTGCCGGGCGAACTGTTCGTCCACCGCAACATCGCCAACGTGGTCGTGCACACCGATCTGAACTGTCTGTCGGTGCTGCAGTTTGCCGTCGACGTGCTGAAGGTCAAACACATCATCATCTGCGGTCACTACGGTTGCGCCGGCGTGCAGGCTGCATTGACCAAGCGTCGCGTGGGCCTGGCCGACAACTGGCTGCAACACGTGCAAGACGTGCATGAAAAGCACGTCGGCTGTTTCCACGACCACATGTCCGAAGGCGACCAGCATGACCGCCTGTGCGAACTGAACGTGCTGGAGCAAGTCGCCAACATCTGCCGCACCACCATCGTCACCGACGCCTGGGAACGCGGCCAGGAGCTCAGCATCCATGCGCTGGTGTACGGCGTGCACGATGGCCTGCTGGAAGCCTTGTCGCCGACCATCAGCAATTCCGACGAGTGCGGCCGTCACCTGGCGCAAAGCCTGGAGCGCTATCGCGACATCAGCGCTAATTGATGGTCGGAAGAGTGTTCGGCAAAAAAATGAAAAAGCCTGCAACGCAGGCTTTTTTCTTGTCCGCTTCGAGACGAGGCGGCAGGTAGGGCGCCGCCATTCAGAAGCAATGTTCAGCAGCAGGGAAACGCTGATCGCGCACCGCCGCCACATACGCGCGCACGGCGTCTTCCACGCTGGGTGCGCCTTCCATGAAGTTCTTCACGAATTTCGCCTTGTGTCCCGGAAACACGCCCAGCATGTCATGCATCACCAGCACCTGGCCGGAGCAGCCGGCGCCGGCGCCGATGCCGATGGTGGGGATGCGCAATTGCGCGGTCACTTCCGCGCCCAGCGTCGCCGGAATCGCTTCGAGCACCATCAGCGATGCGCCCGCCGCCTGCACGGCCTTGGCGTCGGCATGCAGCAGCTCGGCGCCTTCCAGCGTTTTTCCTTGTACCTTGTAGCCACCCATCTGATGCACCGACTGTGGCGTCAAGCCGAGATGCGCGCAGACCGGGATGCCGCGCTCGGTCAGCAAGCGAATCGTATCGGCAAGCCAGGCACCGCCTTCCAGCTTGACCATCTGTGCGCCGGCCTGCATCAGTTTGACGGCATTGTCGAACGCCGCCACCGGCGTGGCGTAAGTGCCGAACGGCATGTCCGCCACGATCAGCATGGTCTGGTTGCCGCGCGCCACGCTGGCGGTGTGATAGGCGATGTCGACGATGGTCACCGGCAGCGTCGACTGATGGCCCTGGCATACCATGCCCAGCGAATCGCCGACGAGGACGGTGTCGACGCCGCTGCGATCCATGAGTGCCGCAAAGCTGGCGTCGTAACAGGTCAGCATGCTGATCTTTTCGCCCTTGTCGCGCATCGCCTGCAGCGTGTGGACGGTGACGGGCTTCTTGCGCGCCGCAGGTGCATCTTGCAGATAGGCTGCCAAATTATTCTCCTCGATTCAGAAACGCGCGCTTGCCGCGCATTTCAACGATGTGCGACAGCAGTTGCCGGAAGTCTTCTTCCCGTTCGGCCATGTTCATGTGCTCGTTGTTGACGATCAGCAGCGGCGCGGCATCGTAGTTGTAAAAAAAACGGCTGTAGCTGTCGCACAGGCGCTGCAGGTAATCGGGCGAGATCGATGCTTCCATCGGAATGCCGCGCTTCCTGATGCGTTCCACCAGCGTCGCCACGGGCGCCTGCAGATAGATCACCAGATCCGGCTGCACGGCCTGCGGGCGCATGTGCTGATAGAGTTGTTCGTACAGTTTCAGTTCTTCATCGGCCAGCGTCAGGCGTGCAAACAGGGGGTCTTTTTCCAGCAGAAAATCGCCGACGAAGCGCGTCTGAAAAAGATCGGCCTGCGCCAGTTCCCGCAATTGCTGGATGCGCTGGAACAGGAAAAACATCTGCGTCTGCAAGGCATATCGGGCCGCGTCCCGATAAAATTTTTCCAGGAAGGGATTCTCCTGCGGCTGCTCCAGCACGGCTTGCGCGCCGAGGTGTTCGGCCAGCTTGCGGGTCAGGGTCGTCTTGCCGACGCCGATCGGGCCTTCGATGACGATGTATTTGTAATTGTCTAGATCCATTCGAGGTCTTCGCGGTTGGGCGCTGCTGCTGCAAAGAAAGACAGCAAGTCCGCATTGTAGGAGATTGCCGAGGATATGTCAGTGCAGTGCATCAAGCCGCCGGAATCACCTCTACCGGCCTCAACTGCGGAAGATGAAATAGACCGCCCCCACCAGGCACAGCGCCGCCCACACATAGTCCAGCTTGAACGGTTGGTTCATGTAAATCATTGCAAAAGGGACGAACACGGTGAGCGTGATGGCCTCCTGCATGATCTTCAGTTGCGCCAGGCTGAACTGGGTGTAGCCGATGCGGTTGGCGGGCACTTGCAACAAGTATTCGAACAGTGCAATCGACCAACTGATCAGCGCCGCGATCCACCAGGGTTTGGACGCAAGGCTTTTGAGATGGCCGTACCAGGCCACGGTCATGAAAATATTGGACAAAGCCAGCAGGCCGACGGTCTGGAAGGCGACAGGAATTTGCATGCGTGTCAATACCGGGAAATTGTTTCTTTGTGGAAAAATTAACTTTGATAAATCAACCTGAATTCTGCCTCTATTCCCCCGACAGGCCAAGACACCCGCCCCTCAGAATAAGGAAATAGTAAGAATGGCCGCAATATGGGCTGAAGTATGAATTGAGGGAGGCGCGGGCATTCGTGCAGACGCAGACCGATGTTGCCTTCGGGAAAGCCGATGTAAAGAATAATAAATCGTGGCGAATGTATAAAAGACCGGCGAATTGTTGCCGTTAATGCATGTGGGCTCGTGCTGGGCGGCCGGGTCTGTCGTACCTGAGAAAAGTCAAACATTCTGATTGGGATATCGTGAAGTCGAAACACCAAGCCATGCTATTGGTCTGGGGGATCAATGCACTGTTGCTGGCGCTGCTGGCGCCGAGATGGTGGCAAGGTCTCATTGCTGGCGTGCTCATCGCTGCGGCAGCCTGGACGCTGGCGGGCAAGAATGCGCCGACTGCATCCGCCGCCTCCGAGGAGTCTTCGGTGCCGCCCGTCTCCGTCGGCGGCAATACTGCAGCGTCACAGACAGTCCCGTCCGAGCTGCTGCAAGGCGTCGTGCCGGCCTGGCGCAACAACGTGCAACTGGCCCGTTCGCAGACGCAGGAAGCCATCGACAAGTTGACGCAACGTTTCGTCGGCATCCATCAGCGGCTCGGCGGCGCAGTCAGCCTCGCGGAAGGCGGCAGGAACGGCGACGTGCTGCAAGTCATCCAAAAAGCGGCGCAGCAACTCGGCGGCATCGCCGAGGCGCTGGAACAAGTCTTGTCCACGCGCGAGGCCCTGCTGCGCAAGATCGAAAACCTGGGCCAGCATAATGAAGACATTCGTCAGTTGGGCCAGGAGATCGAGCGGATCGCCGGCCGCACCGGCGTCACCGATCTGTTCTCGGATGAAAAAAGCTGGGCCGAACTGGCGGCGCGTTCCGCCGAGGCCGGCCAGCAAATCGTCGCCAAAACAAAAAACGTGCAGCAGCAAATACAGACCACGCTGGTGTCGGCCAATCAGCTCGACAGCGACGCCAGCCGCATGATGGACGATTCGCGCCTCGTCATCGACGCCGTCATCGCCGATTTCCGCCAGTCCGCCCTCAAACTGAGCGGCACCGTCGGCCAATTGGAGGAGGAGAATCGCGAAGTCGACCAAGAGGTGTGCGACATCCTCGTCAACCTGCAATTCCAGGACCGCATCAGCCAGATCCTCGACCACGTGCAACTCGACATGATCAAGCTGGTAGGCCTGGTCGAACAGGCGCAGCCATTGCCGGACCGCGCGACCTGGCTGGCCGATCTCGAAAAGACCTATACCACGCAGGAGCAGCGCCAGATACACGCCGGCCGGCAGGCCGACAAGTCCATGCAATCGCAAGTTGATTTCTTTTGAAGAGGGTGGCATGCATGCAAGAACTGATGTTGACGATCGGCATCCGCAATACCGGCAGCCACGGCGGCGTGCCGGCGGCGTCTTTTCAGGGAGGGTGCTGAAATGAGCGCGAAGACCATCCTGATCGTCGATGATTCGTTCAGTCTGCGCCAGACCATCTGCATGGCGCTGCAGGGCGCGGGTTATGACGTGGTCGAAGCCATCGACGGGCGCGATGCGCTCAACAAGCTCGACGGGCGCAAATACAACCTGGTCATCTCCGACGTCAACATGCCCAATCTCGACGGTTTGAGTTTCGTGCGCGAGCTCAAGCAAAATCCGAACTACAAATTCACGCCGGTGTTGATGCTGACTACCGAGAGCGGCGACTCGCGCAAGCAGGAAGGCAAGTCCATCGGCGTGCGCGCCTGGGTGCACAAGCCTTTCCTGCCGCCGGTCCTGCTTGAAGCAGTCGCCAAGCTGGTATCGCCATAAGGAAGACGACGATGCCTTTGACGCAAAGCACACGCGACGGACACTTGCGACTCCTGGTGAATGGCGGCTTTACCATTTTCCAGGCGGCCGAGTACAAGCCGCAGCTGCTCGGCGTGATCGACAATGCCGATGAAATGCTGGAGATGGACCTGAGCGGCGTCGATGAAATCGACACCACCGGATTGCAATTGCTGTTGCTGATGAAGCGCGAGGCCGCGCTCCAGTACAAGCAGTTATTTTTCAACGGCATCAGTCCTGCCGTGCAAAACGTGATCGACATGCTGCATCTGCAGGGAACATTCGACATTCAACCATCCATACAGGGGCTCGCATGAAAAAAGATGCCGCCCGCGATGCGCTGGTGCAGGAAGGGCGCGAACTGCTGGTTGCCATGGAAGCGGCCTTGCTGCAGATCGAGAGCGAAGGCCCCAGCAAGGATGCGATCAATGCGATCTTCCGCGCTGCGCACACCATCAAGGGATCGGCGGGGTTGTTTGCCTTCGACAGCATCGTCAGTTTCACGCATGTGCTGGAGAGCGTCCTCGACAAAGTACGCAACGGCATCCTGAAGCTCGACGATGCCATGATGTCGCTGCTGCTGAACTGCGGCGACTACATGGGCGATCTGGTCGACGCCATCGAAAAACTGCAAGAAGATCAGGAGCCGGATCTGGCGCGCCGAACCGAGCTGGAAGCGGCGCTCAATGCCCATCTCGAACAGGTCGCCGTGGCGGAAGAAGCCAGCGCCAGGGGCATGCCGGTGGTCGATGCCACCGGCCTGACGGAAACCGTCGCTGCCGTCACCGCGGCGGCCGCCGCGCTGGCGGGGAATGCACAACACGCAGACGTCGATGGCGATGGGGACGGCGAAGACGACCACCCAGCCGTAGCAAATCCCAACTGGCATTTGTCGTTGCGCTTCAGCCAGGACGTACTGCGCGACGGCCTCGATCCGCTCTCGTTCCTGCGCTACTTGCTGACGATGGGGCGCAGCGTCTACGCGCACACGATCGAGCACACCATGCCGACCGCCGACGAAATGGATCCTGAGCTTTGCTATATCGGATTCGAGATCGGCTTTGACAGCAACGCCGATCGCCAGGCGATCGAAAGCGTGTTTGAGTTCGTCCGCGAAGGCAGCGACATCAACATCTTTTCGCCACATTGTCCGTTGGAGCAATACCGGTGCTGGCTGGCGCGCATGCCCGAACGCGATCGGATGATGCGGATGTTGCTGCAGTCGGGGGCATTGACCGACGCCGAATGCCAGTTCCTGAACGGCGAGGGACCTCTTCCATGCCGGACTGTCACTGACAGCGACGCGGAGGTTTCATTTGCCAAGACCGACGCAAAGACAGTGGCCAAGACCGGATCCTTCGAGTTGGCGCCGCATGCCGTGGCGGACAATGGCGCCGTTACCCGGCAAAAATCGGGCGACGACAAAAAAGGCCAGGAGCAGAAATTCATCAAGATCGAAGTCTCCAAGCTCGACCAGCTGATCGATCTCGTCGGCGAACTCGTGATCGCCGGCGCAGGTGCCAGTCTGGTCGCCAAACGCAAGAAGGATCAGCGTTTTGAAGAAGCGACGCAGCTTATTTCCGGCCTGGTGGAACAGATCCGCGATGCCGCGCTGACGTTGCGGATGGTGCAGATCAATGAGGTCTTCCAGCGCTTTCCGCGCGTGGTGCGCAACATCTCGCGCGAGCTGGGCAAGGAGATCGAACTGATCGTCACCGGCGCCGACACCGAACTGGACAAGTCGATGGTCGAGAAGATTTCCGACCCGCTGATGCACATCGTGCGCAACGCCATGGACCACGGCATCGAAGCGGCCGACATCCGGCGTGAGATGGGCAAGCCGGAGGCGGGCGTGCTGCGCCTGAACGCGACGCATGAATCCGGCAGCGTCGTGATCGAAGTGTTCGACGACGGCCGCGGCCTCGACAAGGAAAAGATTGTGCGCAAGGCGACGCAACAGGGATTGATCGCCGTCGATGCGAACTTGCCGGAGAAGGATATTTTCCGCCTTATTTTCGAACCGGGATTTTCGACTGCCGAGCAGGTGACGGCCCTGTCCGGACGCGGCGTCGGCATGGATGTCGTCAAGCGCAACATCGATTCCCTCCATGGCGAGGTCGACATTTTCAGCAACCCGGGCAAGGGCACCATGGTGCGCATTCGCCTGCCGTTGACGCTGGCCATCATTGCCGGTTTCCAGGTGGTGGTGGGCGGCGCGGTGTTCGTCATTCCGCTGGATCTGGTGGTGGAATGCATCAATTTGACGGCGCATCAGGTGCATGACAACGTGGTGACCTTGCGCGGCGAACCTTTGCCGTTCATTCCGCTGCGCGAGTTGTTCGATCTTCCCTCCCGGGAATCGCCGCGCAAGAGTCTCGTGATCGTTCAGTACGGCCAGATGCGCGCCGGTTTGCTGGTTGATAATTTGCTGGGCGAATGCCAGGCCGTGATCAAGCCGCTGGGAAAATTGTTCAGCAAGGTCAAGGGATTGAGCGGCTCGACCATTCTCGGCGATGGTCGCGTTGCACTGATCCTGGACGTGCCGCATTTGATCGCGCATACCGGACAGATGGAGCAGGTGAACATCCGGCGTTCGGAGGTCAAGGCTGAATTTGGCGAACGAATGTGAATAGCAGGCATCACGGCAGGGAATTCCTTCAGGCCGGGTCGATAAGAAAGACAGTATGGGAAACAAGGGAGTTGTCATGCAGAACAAATTGACGCAACGAATGAGCATCCGGCAGCTTTTCATCTGGCTGGTCATCGTGCTGGCCGTGCTGATGGGTTCCATCGTCAGCGTGACGCGGGCGCTCAAGGACGCCAACTCCAACCTGGACCGGGCGCACGAGTCGCGCTACTACTCGTTCGTGCTGGCCAATGAAATGCGGCGCAGCTCGGAAGACCTGACCAAGTTCGGACGTGCTTACGTCACCACGGGCGACCCCAACGACGAGGAGCGCTATTACATCGTCCTCGATATCCGCAACGGCAAGCGTCCACGCCCCAAGAACTATGAACGCTTCAATCTCGACCTGGTCACCGCCAAGCAGGTCAACGGCATGCCGTCCGACCCTGCCATGCCGCTCATCGACTTGATGAAGCAGGCCGGGTTCACCACGCAGGAACTGGCGAAGATGCAGGAGGCCAAGGCCAATTCCGATGCCTTGACCAAGATCGAGATCACTGCATTCAACGCCGTGAAGGGGCAGTTCGACGACGGCGCCGGCAATTTCACCGTGACCGGCGCGCCGAACCAGGCGATGGCGCAGGAACTGATGTTCGACCAGAACTATCGCAACATGGTCGGTCGCGTGATGGTGCCGATCAACGATTTCTTGCGCATGGTCGACGAGCGTACCGAGAAGCGCGTGGCCCTTGCGCAGATGCGCTACTCGGAACTGGAGATGATGATTTTTTCGCTGCTCGGCGCGTCCATGCTGCTGTTGCTGGTTTGTCTGTTCTTCACCTATCGCGTGATTCGTTCGCAACTGGGCGGAGAACCGAAGGATGCGATGATGGTGTTGCGGAAGGTGGCCGAGGGCGATCTGACCGTCAAGGTGCCGGTGTCGCCCAAAGATACCGGCAGCGTCTTGCACAGCACGCAGCAAATGGTCGCCAAGTGGACCGCGGTGATCGGCGACGTCAGCGGCACGGCGAGTTCGCTGGCGTCGGCGTCCGAGCAGATCTCGGCGTCTTCCCAGGCGCTGAGCAAGAATGCGTCGCAGCAAGCCTCCAACGTGGAAGAGACCAGCGCCTCGGTGGAAGAGATCACCGCCACCATCGCGCAGAATGCCGAGAATGCGCGCGTCACCGACAGCATCGCCAGCAAGTCCGCCAATTCGGCCGCCGAAGGAGGCGAGGTCGTGCGCGAGACCGTGCAGGCCATGAAGCAGATCGCGGGCAAGATCGGCATCATCGACGACATCGCCTACCAGACCAACCTGCTGGCGCTGAACGCGGCCATTGAAGCGGCGCGTGCCGGCGAGCATGGCAAGGGCTTCGCGGTGGTTGCCGCCGAAGTACGGAAGCTGGCCGAGCGCTCGCAGACCGCCGCGCAGGAAATCATCGCCGTCGCGGAAAACAGCGTGATGTTGGCGGAAAAGGCCGGCGGCTTGCTCGACCAGATGGTGCCGTCGATTCGCCGGACTGCGGATTTGGTGCAGGAAATTTCCGCCGCCTCGCGCGAGCAATCGGCGGGACTGGAGCAGATTAACAATGCCGTGCACCAGATGGCGCAGACCACGCAACTGACTGCATCCGCATCGGAAGAATTGTCTTCGACTTCGGAAGAAATGAGCGCCCAGGCCATGCAGTTGCAGGATCTGATCCTGTTCTTCCAGGTCGGCGAGGAAAAACGCGGGCCGGTGAAGAACGCCGGCAAGACCGGCAAGCTGGTCAACGAGCCGCCGGCGATCAGCACCAAGTTCGTCAAGCCGACCCGCATTTCCATGCTGGATGGCGGCGATGACCCGGTTGACGAGTCTTCGTTCAAACGTTTTTGATGCGACTACGCAGGGAGCAAGGCACGAAGGAGTACCCCGAGGAGACACGGAAATGAAGCTATCCAACAAGCTTGCCGCCAGTTTTGCCTTTGCTGCGCTCCTGACCGTGGCCGTGGGCGGCTACGGCGTCGCCAACCTGTTTCGCGTCAACGGCATGCTTGGGGAAATCTATACCACCAATCTTCTCACCATCGTCAATCTGAGCCGGACCAACAAACTTACCTTCGACATCTCAAGCTTCATGCAGGCCATGGAAAAATCGGATCAGCACGTCGAACGCAAACGGATTGCCGACGCCCTGCGCTTCAAGCTCGATGAACTCAAGCATGCCTATGCCGGCTACAAGTCGACTACGGTGTTGAGCGATCTGGAAAAAACACTGCAAGCGCGGGCCGATCAGCTGGTGGCGGTTTATATCGGGAAGGTCGAGTTGCGCCGCGATTATTTATTGCGCGACGACGACAACGGCGGCGATCCCGATGCGATCCGGAAAGATGCCGACAGCCTGCACGTGCAGTTGAACGCATTGATAGACGAGAACGTGCGCCAGGCAACCCTCAACAGGCAGAGAGCGGCCGCGTTGGAGCAACGGAATCTGGAGCAAAGCATCGGCGTCATTGCGCTGGCCTTGCTGACGGCGATCGTTCTGGGAATGTATACGCGCCGCGCATTTGTCCGGCAGATCGGCGGCGATCCGAGAGACGTGATGAGCGTCCTGCTCAAGATTGCCTATGGCAATCTCGCCGTCAAGATCGATGCCGAGAAAATCAGTAAAGGGAGCGTACTGCATAGCGCGCAGAGAATGCAGGGCAGGCTGACGGAAGTGCTGGGCGACGTCAATGCGGCGACGGTGACGCTGGCTTCCGCCGCCGGCCAGTTGACATTGGCGGCGGAACAGTTGAGCAAAAACTCGTCGCAGCAGGCGGCCGATTCCGAGGAAGCCACCAATGCCATCGGTCAGATCGCCGGCACGGTCGGCATCAATACCGCCAACGCCAACCGCACCAATGAAATCGCCGGCGAATCGGCGCGCACGGCTGCCGCAGGCAGGGATGCCGTGCGCGAAACGCTGGATGCCATGCGCGAGATTGCCGTCAGAATCAGCGTCATCGACGACATCGCCTATCAGACCAACTTGCTGGCGCTGAATGCCGCCATTGAGGCGGCTCGCGCCGGCGAGAACGGCAAGGGTTTTGCCGTGGTCGCCAATGAAGTGCGCAAACTGGCCGAGCGCTCGCAGGTCGCCGCGCAGGAGATCCTGGACGTGTCGCAACGCAGTGTCGGACTGGCGGAGAAAGCAGGTGGCTTGCTGGAGAGCATGTTGCCGTCGATTCGGCAAACCGCGAACCTGGTCGATGGTATATCGTTGTCCGCGCGCGATCAGAATTCCAACCTGGCGCAAATCCATAATGCAATCGGGCAGATTGCCCAGGCGATACAAATGAATGCCGTGGCGTCGGAGGAGTTGTCCGCGACTTCGGAAGAAATGAGTGATCAGGCCAATCAGCTGCGCGACATGATGCGGTATTTTTCGCTGGATGAAATCAATGAGGATGTCGTGCAGGACGTGTCGGAGCAGACCCTCATTGAGGAAAAATACTTTCCTCGCGGTACAGGCGGCGGGGGCGTTGCCGGCGGCAGTGTTCGGGAATCGGTGTTGTCAGATGTTTGAGGAGTACGTGTATGCCCAGTTTATCGCTGAACGGTGAACCGTCGTTCGCCAGGTCGCAGCAACAGGAAGAGGTGCTGAGCCGCCAGTTCCTGACGTTTGTGCTGGGTGAAGAGATGTTCGCCATGCCGATCGGAGATATCCGCGAAATCATCGAGTTCTGCAGCCTGACGGAAGTGCCGTTGATGCCGCATTTTTTGCGCGGCGTGATCAACCTGCGTGGCGCGGTGGTGCCGGTCATCGACTTGTCGGTGCGATTCGGTCGCGCGCCGACGCCGATTGCCAAGCGCACCTGCATCGTCATCATGGAGGTCGCGCAGGAGGAACAGACCATGCTGTTGGGCGTGATGGTCGACGCCGTGCGCGCCGTGCTGACGGTGGAAAACGACAAGGTGGAACCGCCGCTGAGTTTCGGCTCTCGGCTGCGCGCCGATTTCATCGAAGGCATGATCAACATCAAGGACCGTTTCATCGTTGTGCTGGATGTCAGCGCAGTCTTGTCGGTGGATGAACTGTCGTCGCTGATGGGAATGGCTGCCGCCGAAGAACTCAATGCACCATCGGGTAGCTGACGCTATGATGGGATCATGAGCGGTATAAGCATGCCGGCGTGCAACGCCGGCTGCGACAAAGCGACCGCCAGGAGATGCAGCATGTCAATCGAGGGAGTCGATAGATGAATTCCAGCATCGAGTCCATGGCACTGGATGTCAGTGATCAGGAAATGCTGTTGTTCCAGCAGCTTTTCAAGCACTACATCGGTTTGTATCTGCCGTTCTCGAAGAAGGCGTTGCTGTGCAGTCGCCTGTCGCGCAGGCTGGGCGAGCTCGGGCTGCGTGATTTGCGGGAGTACTATGCGCTGATCTCGGCGCCGCAGGAGGAGATGGAGCGGCAACGCGCCATTGACCTGATCACGACCAACGAGACTTATTTCTTTCGCGAGCAAAAACACTTCGACGCTTTGCGCGACGACATCTTGCCGGAGATGTTTTCACGGCAGGAACTGAAAATCTGGAGCGCCGCCAGCGCCACCGGCGAAGAAGCCTTTTCAATCGCCATGCTGCTTGACGACTGTCGCGCGCATCATCCCTGGAGCATCTATGCGTCCGACATCAGTCAGCGCGTGCTGACGTTCGCGCGCCGGGCCCTGTATCCGATGGTGCGCGGCGAGCATATTCCGAAATCCTACCTGTCGCGCTACTGCCTGTGCGGCACGGGCGAATATGAAGGGCATTTTCTGATCGACCAGCGCATTCGCAAGCGTGTCTCCTTCGAGCAGCGCAACCTGCTGGATCTGCCGACTGACATGGACGCGAGATTCGATATCGTGTTCCTGCGCAACGTCATCATCTATTTCGATTTTGCAACCAAGGTCGAAGTCATCCAGTCCGTCGTCCGCAAAATCAGGCCCGGCGGCTGGCTGATCGTCGGGCATTCGGAATCACTGCACGGCATGCCGCTCGAGCTGCAGATGTACGCTCCTTCCATCTACAGGAGACCATTGTGAGCGAACGCGTCTTCGTCAATCTTGGGGAGGTGTATTTCGGCCAGGGCGACTTGCAGGTCGAGACCTTGCTGGGGTCGTGCGTGGCAATCACGTTCTGGCATCCGGGCCGGCGTTTGGGCGGACTGTGCCATTTCCTGTTGCCGGCGCGGCGCTTGCCTCGCAGGCAAAATGCGCAAGATGGGCAGGCGGAACCGGACGGCCGTTATGGAGATGAGGCATTGGTGCGCCTGCTCGACGAAGTGCGAAAGCATGACACGCAGCTCGCCGACTATCGGGTAAAAGTCTTTGGCGGTGGCAACGTACTGGGATTGCCGGCCTCGAAAGCCCGGGTCGGGCAGGCCAATGCCGACTTTGCACTGGAGATGCTGCAGCGGCAGCAGATTCCGATCACGGCGCAGGACATCGCCGGCGACGGCTATCGCTACCTGCGCTTCGATCTGAACAGCGGCGACGTCTGGGTGCGGCGCGGACATGGCGTCGTGCACGACCTGGAAAAAATCCCGGCAGGGCGCTCCGGCGTCGCGGCGCACACCGCAGGCATGTTGCGGGACAGGGGGCGCGGATGACGATCAAGGTAATGATTGTCGATGATTCGTCGGTGGTCCGCCAGGTGATCCAGGACCTGATCGAGCCATGCCACGATCTTTCCGTGATCGCCACGGCGCCGGATCCGATCTTCGCCATGGCGAAAATGCGCGCCAACTGGCCGGACGTGATCATTCTGGACATCGAAATGCCGCGCATGGACGGCATCACTTTCCTGCGTCAGATCATGGCCATCAGGCCTACGCCGGTGGTGATCTGCTCATCGTTGGCCGAACGCAGCGCGGCGGTCACGATGGAGGCCCTGGCGGCCGGCGCGGTCGGGGTCATCACCAAGCCGTCGCTCGGCATTCGCGATTTTCTGCAAGACAGCTCGGAAGATCTGATTGCCGCCATACGCGCGGCAGCACATGCGCGTTTGCGCCGCGCGCACGTCGTCGCCGGCAATGTCGGCAGCGATGCCGAGAAGATGATGCGCGGGGATATGCCTCCTGCGACCGGACTGGACGGCATGCGGCTGACCGCCGACGCGATGCTGGCGCCGCCTGGTTTCCTGGACGGATTGATTCCGATTACGCCGAAAGTGGTGGCGATCGGCGCTTCAACCGGTGGCCCGCAGGCGCTGGAGAGGGTGCTGCGTGCGGTCCGGAAGGATTGCCCGGGACTGGTGATCGTGCAGCATATGCCCGAGAAATTCACGCAGAGTTTTGCAAAACGCCTCGATTCGATTTCGGGAATTCAGGTCAAGGAGGCCGAACATCATGACCTGGTGTTGCCTGGACGCGCATTAGTTGCACCCGGCGGCTCGCACATGATGGTCAGGCGCGATGGCGTGCAGTACTATGTAGAAGTAGTCGGCGGGCCTCTTGTCAGTCGCCACAAGCCGTCGGTGGACGTGCTGTTTCGTTCGATGGCCAAGGCTGCCGGCAGGAACGCCGTCGGCATCATCATGACCGGCATGGGCGATGACGGCGCATGCGGCATGAAGGAAATGCGCGAATGCGGTGCGGCGACCTATGCGCAGGATGAAAACAGCTGTGTGGTGTTTGGCATGCCGAAGGAAGCGGTGTTGCTTGGCGGTGTGGGCGATGTTGTTTCCCTTGAAGACATCTCTTCCGTGATTGACAGATATGGTTACTAAATTGACGCCCTTTCCAATAGAAACCTTGTTGATTGTCGATGACAGCCCGTTGCAGCGTCTGCACACGGTCGGCCTGATGCGCGACCTCGGCGTCGAGATGATCTACGAAGCCGGCGACGGGCATGAAGCGCTGGAACTGCTGGCCTTGCTGCGTCTGCCGCCGAGCCTGGTGATCGTGGACCTGGAAATGCCGGGCATGGACGGCGTCGAGTTCATCCAGCAATTGCAGGCAAGGAATCTGCACTTTCCGTTGATTGTCGCCTCCAGTCGCGAAAGATCCCTGCTGGCGTCGGTGGAGACCATGATTGAAGCATTGGGCATGCATGTACTGGGCGCGTTGCAGAAACCGTTGAATCAGGAAAAACTTCTCGGTGCATTGAATTCTTCCGGCAGCAATCTTTCCTTGCCGCAAAAAGATCCGAACTTGCCGATCGTCACCGAAGCGGAATTGGCGGCGGCTATTCGCAATCACGAAATCGTCGCCTACTACCAGCCCAAGGTCGATATCCGTACCGGCATGCTCAAAGGGGTGGAAGCGCTGGCGCGCTGGATCCATCCGCAAGCCGGAATGATTCCGCCGAATCACTTCATTCCGCTGGCCGAAAGCAGCGGCCTGATCCACGAACTGACCTTGTCGATGTTCGAGCAAGCCATGGCGCAGGCGGCCTTGTGGAACGAACGCGGCTTGTCGTTGAAGGTGGCTGTCAACCTGTCGCCGTTGTCGCTCGACATCCCCAGCTTCGTGCAGAAGGTGTCCGACCTGCTGGCGCAGCATGCCTTGCTGGCGGAACAGATCGTGCTGGAGATTACCGAGAGTTCGGTCGTGGCGAACCTGGGAAGTGCGCTTGGTGCACTGGCGCGTTTCCGCCTCAAGGGATTCGGTTTGTCGATCGACGATTACGGCACCGGCTTCTCATCGATGCAGCAGCTGGCGCGCATTCCTTTCACGGAACTGAAGATCGACCGCTCGTTTGTGCATGGCGCACATGCGCGCCAGAATCTGCGCGTGATCCTGCAGTCGGCCCTGGATATGGCCAAGCGGCTGGAACTGGTGACGGTGGCGGAGGGGATCGAGACCATCGAAGACTGGCGTTTGCTGCAGGACTCGGGTTGCACGCTGGGACAGGGTTACCTGATTGCCAAACCGATGCTGCCAAGCGAGTTGCCCATCTGGCTCAAGGGGCATCATCGCCGTCTGGCCGAGCTGCGTCCGCAGCAGGATGCCGCAAACGGCGCCGAAGGGGCCGATCACGGCAATTGAGCAGCGCTCGCGCAGCGCGTGCAAACGCCCGGAGATTTCCTTGCAGCTTGTGTTCGTTGCTGATCAGTTGCCGATCGGATGAATCGCTTGATTCGCCACGCCTGCGCGCAAGTCCCGTACCGCACCGATGCCGGGGATGGCGACGGCGGGGGCGATATCCAGCAGCGGAATCAGAACGAAGGCGCGTTGCACCATGCGCGGATGCGGTACGGTCAGCACATCGTCGGCGATGATCAGGTCGCCGTACAGCAGAATATCCAGATCCAGGGTGCGCGGTGCATTGCGATAAGGACGCTGGCGTCCGTGCGCTTGCTCGATGTCCTGCAGCGCCTGCAGCAAATCATGTGGCGTCAAGGAAGTGAAGAGTTGCGCCACGGCGTTGACGTAGTCGCCGCCGCCGGCGTCCACCGGCGCGGTGCGATACAAGGGCGATTGTGCGCAGAGGATGGTATGCGGCAATTGCGCCAGCCGGCGCAAGGCGTCTTCCACCGTCGCGCGGGCGTCGCCCAGGTTGCCGCCGATGCCGATGTAGGCTGTTGCCGGTGCGGTCACGGTTATACGTCGCCGTCGGCCGGCTTGTCGGCGCCGCTGCCGCTCTTGCTGCGATTGCGGCCGCCGCGACGCTTGCGTTTCTTGGCCGGACCGGCGTTGGCGCCCGCACCAGTTGCACCCGCAGCGGCATTGCCGCCGCCGGCAGTCGTTGGTTTGCGCGACAGCAGGACTTCGCGTTCCGGCGCATCGCCGTCGATGAATGCGGTCCACCAGTCGCCCAGCTCGGCATCGGTTTCGCCGGAAGCGCAACGCAGCAGCAGGAAGTCGTAGCCGGCGCGCAGGCGCAGATGTTCCAGCAGCTTGTACGGCGCCTTGCCGGTGCGGCGTTCGAAACGCGGCTGCATGGCCCAGATGTCGCGCATGTCGGAGGCGATCTTGCGTTGCAGTGCGAGTTTTTCGGTCTGTGCGTTGAGCACGTCGTCGGCCGCGAGATGCAGCGCCGGAATCGGATATTCTCCGGCTGCCTGATAAGCGCGCCATTTTTCCAGCACCTGATGCCACAGCAGCGAAGCGAACAGGAAGCCCGGCGAGACCGGCTTGCCCTGCTTGATGCGGGCGTCGGTATTGGCCAGCGCCAGCGTGACGAATTTTTCGCCGAGAGGCTGCTCCAGCACGACGTCGAGCAGCGGCAGCAAGCCGTGATGCAGGCCTTGCTTGCGCAGCTGCTGCAGGCAGGCGAGGGCGTGGCCGCTCATGAGCAGCTTGAGCATTTCGTCGAACACGCGCGCTGCCGGCACGTTGTTGATGAGCGGCGCCATGACGGCGATCGGCGCGCCGGTGGCGGCGTCGATAGAGAATTTGAGTTTGGCGGCGAAGCGCACCACGCGCAGCATGCGCACCGGGTCTTCGCGATAACGCTCTTCCGGCACGCCGATGATGCGCAAGGTCTTGGCGCGGATGTCGGCGATGCCGCCGTGATAATCCAGCACGCTTTGCGACGCCGGATCGTAGTACATGGCGTTGATGGTGAAGTCGCGCCGCACCGCGTCTTCGTGCTGCTCGCCGAAGGTGTTGTCGCGCAGCACGCGGCCGTGCTCATCCTTGGGCGCCATGTCGGCGGAGGCGCCGCGGAAGGTGGTGACTTCGATGAGCTCCTGGCCGAACATCACGTGCACGATCTGGAAGCGGCGGCCGATGATGAAGGCGCGGCGGAACAATTGCTTGACCTGTTCCGGCGTGGCGTTGGTGGCGACGTCGAAGTCCTTGGGCTTGACCGACAGCAGCAGGTCGCGCACGGCGCCGCCGACGATGAAGGCCTTGAAGCCGGCGTCCTGCAGCGTCTGCGTCACGCGGATGGCGTTGGGCGACACCAGCTGCGGATCGATGCCGTGCTGCTTCTGGCTCAGGATGGTCGGCTCGGTGGCGGAGGCTGCGTCCTTCTTGTTCTTGCCGAGGATCGAGCGGATGAACTTTTTAATCATTGCGTTTCAGTTTGATTTTTATCATTGCGCGTCGAAGAGATTCAGAATCGGCCAGCCCTGGGCGATCGCATGTGCCTTGAGCTTGTCGTTGGGGTTGGTGGCGACCGGGTGCGTGACGCGAGAGAGCAGCGGAATGTCGTTTTGCGAATCGCTGTAGAAGTGACTTTGTTCGTAATCGGCAATCGTCTTGCCGAGGCTCTTGAGCCAGGCTTCGGTGTGCGTCACCTTGCCTTCGGCGTAGGTCGGCGTGCCCAGCAGGCGACCGGTGATGTTTCCTTCGGCGTCGAGTTCCGGCAGCGCGGCGATCAGGTGATGCACCTTGAACAGCTTGGCGATCGGTTCGGTGACGAAGCTGTTGGTGGCGGTGATGATGGCGACGGTGTCGCCGGCATCCAGATGTTTTTGCACCACGGCGACGGCGGCGGGGACCATGGCCGGTTTGACGACTTCTTCCATGAACTGTGCGTGCCAGTCGTCCAGTTGCTTGCGCGGGAATCTGGACAAGGTGCCGAAGGCGAATTCCAGGTATTTCACCGGATCCAGCGTGCCGGCCTGGTAGTGCGCATACCACTCGTCGTTGGCTTTGCGGAAAGCGGTTGCATCGATGGCGCCGGTGCGGGCCAGGAACTCGCCCCACTCATGGTCGGAGTCGATGGGAATCAGGGTATGGTCGAGGTCAAATAAGGCGAGATTCATGGCGTTTCGTCTTCAGCTTCCTGTTGTAATAGATCGCGTAGCAGCGGCAGGGTGATGGGACGCTTGGTTTCCAGCGAATAGCGGTCAAGCGCGTCGAGCATGCGCGACAGGGAAGGCATGTCGCGCCGGTAGTGGGTCAGCAGGTACGAGAGTATGCCGGGCGACACGGTCATGCCGCGGCCTTGCGCGGATTGCGTCAGGGCGGCGATCTTCTCGTCGTCGGTCAGGCCGTGCAACTGATAGATCAGGCCCCAGCCGAGCCGCGTGCGCAAATCTTCGCGCACCTGCAATTGCGCCGGCGGCCGGGTGCCGGTGCTGATCAGGTAGCCTCCCAGTTCACGTATCTGGTTGAACAGCGCGAAGGCGGCAATCTGGGCATCCGGCGAGAGTTGTTCGCAATCGTCGAGCAGATAGCATTGCACGGCGGGCGCGTAGTCGAAGGCGCTGTCGAAGGCGTCGGCGGCGGTGATCAGGCGGCTGGCGATATTGGCATGCGCCAGCGAATGCAGCAGATGCGTCTTGCCCGCACCGTTCTCGCCCCAGAGGTAGATGAAGCGGTCGTTCAATGTCGGCTGCGCCTGCGCCGAGGCGATGCCTTGCAAGCGTTGCAGCAATTCCGCATTCTGGCCGGTGACGAAAGTACCGAAAGTCGGCGGTTGCTGCGCGCTCAGATCCAGCAGAAGTTGTCTCATGTCTCGCTATTGTAGAAACTGCTGCTCAGGTAATGTTGGCGCAGGTGCCGCACCATCACCGAAATGATGGCCGAGGTTGGCAGGGCCAGCAGCACGCCGACAAAACCGAACAACTGCCCGAACGCCAGCAGGGCGAAGATCACGACCAGCGGATGCAGGCCGATGCGTTCTCCCACCAGTTGCGGCGTCAGGATGAAGCTTTCCAGCACCTGGCCGATGCCATAGATGATGGCAATGGCGACCAGCCCATACAGGCCGGTGAATTGCAATACGGCGGCGATCAGCGCCAGCACCAGGCCGAGACCGAAGCCGACGTAGGGGATGAAGACCAGCAAACCGGTCAGGATGCCGACCGGCAAGGCGATGTCGAAGCCGGCAATGGCCAGCGCTATTGAATAATAGGCCGCCAGGATCAACATCACCAGCAATTGTCCGCGCAAATACTGTGCGAGCAGGTCGTCGACTTCTTCCGTCATGTGGCTGATCTTGGCGACCCAGCGGCGCGGAATCATGCCGCGCAGGCGTCCGATGAAAGGATGCCAGTCTTGCAACAGATAAAACAACACCATCGGAATAAACAACAGATTGGCCAGCCAGGCCAGCACGGCGGTGCCGCCGATCTTGACCGAGGCCAGCACGGAAGCCCAGATTTCATCGCCGCTGGTGGCCAGTTGCTGGGTCATGATCTTCTTGATGCCGGTGACGTCCAGGCGCACGTGGATGCCGTATTCGCCCAGGCGCGGCGCCACGGTGGCGTTGAGTTTGTCGAGGAAATTCGGGATTTGCTGTTGCAGCAGCGGGATTTCCTTGACCAGCACCGGCACCACCACCAGGATCATGGCCAGCACGGCCAGCACCAGCAGCAGGATGACGACGAGCACCGCCAGCACGCGCGGCAGGCGGAAACGGCCGATGCGGCGCCCGGCCAGCCAGTCGACGCCCGGATTGAGGGCATACGCCAGGATGGCCGCGGTCACGAAGGGAGTCAGCATGGGCCCCAGCAGCACCAGGAGGCCTATTAACAAAAGCCCTAAAATGAGCCACAACAAGCTTTGTTTTTGCTCATCCGAGAAAGAAAAAGGCATGGAAATCGGGCTTTAGGTGAATCGGTTTGATAAAATCATGGTTTACGCAGTAATTCAGCAGCCTCGCCGGCCGTTTTACTCTTCTACGCTTCAGACCTCTATTTTACCGCCTCTAGTGCCAATATCATCATGACTTCATCATCCAATGTTTCCCTTTCCTACCGCGACGCCGGTGTCGATATCGATGCAGGCGACGCTTTGGTCGAGGCCATCAAGCCTTTTGCCAAGCGTACGACCCGTGAAGGCGTGCTGGGCGGCATTGGCGGTTTCGGCGCCTTGTTCGAGATCAGCAAGAAGTTCAAGGAGCCGGTGCTGGTGTCCGGCACCGACGGCGTCGGCACCAAGCTGAAACTGGCTTTCCACCTCAACAGGCACGACACCGTCGGCATCGACCTGGTCGCCATGAGCGTCAACGACATCCTGGTGCAAGGCGCCGAACCGCTGTTCTTCCTCGACTACTTCGCCTGCGGCAAGCTGGACGTAGCCAGCGCCACCGACGTCATCAAGGGCATCGCCAAGGGCTGCGAACAAGCCGGCTGCGCGCTGATCGGCGGCGAAACCGCTGAAATGCCGAGCATGTATCCGGACGGCGAATACGACCTGGCCGGCTTTGCCGTCGGCGCGGTCGAAAAGTCCAAACTGATCGACGGCACCAAGATCGTCCCGGGCGATGTCGTGCTGGGCCTGGCTTCGTCGGGTGCGCACTCCAACGGCTATTCGCTGGTGCGCAAGATCCTGGATGTGGCCAAGCCTGACCTGAACGCCGACTTCCACGGCCGCAAGCTGGCCGACGTGCTGCTCGAACCGACTCGCATCTACGTCAAGCCGCTGCTGGCTCTGATGGAAGCTATGGAAGTGAAGGGCATGGTCCACATCACCGGCGGCGGTCTGGTCGAAAACATTCCGCGCGTCCTGCAAGACAATCTGACCGCAGTGCTGGACAGCAAAGCCTGGACCATGCCGCCGCTATTCACCTGGCTGCAGCAGCACGGCGGCGTGGCCGACGCCGAAATGCACCGCGTCTTCAACTGCGGCATCGGCATGACCGTGATCGTGTCGAAAGAAAACGCCGACGCTGCCGAGGCGCAACTGAAGGCGGCCGGCGAGACCGTGTTCCGCATCGGTGAAATCCGCGCACGCGCCGAAGGCGAAGCGCAGACGATCGTCGTTTAAAAAATCAGGCATGGCCCGGTTCGCGCCGGACAATAAAAAACGGCTGCAAGCAATTGCAGCCGTTTTTTTTGGGTGACGCTAAGGAATGCCGTGATCAGGCCGGTTGCTGCGCTACATCCGCTTCGCCGTCGCCGGCCAGGGTCTGGCGCGTCACCAGCGGCGCCTCGCGCACCAGCGCTTCCGGCGGCTGCACGCGCACCGGCTGGCTGTGATCGATGGAAGACGAGAGCACATTGAGGGTTGCTTCAGGCGCTGCATCCCAGACCGGATCGTCAATCGCCTCGAACACGCGCTTCAATTGCGAGCCCCAGCTGCGGCGGATCATCTGGAAGTATTGATTCTGTTCGTCGATGGTGACGAAGCGCGTCACGGCCAGGTCGTTGTTGTTGTAGACCAGCAGGTCCAGCGGCAGGCCGACCGAGATGTTCGACTTCAAGGTCGAATCCATGGAAATCAGCGCGCATTTCGCCGCTTCGTCTAGCGAGGTGTGCGGCGTCACGACGCGGTCGATGATCGGCTTGCCGTACTTGGCTTCGCCAATCTGGAAATAGGTATTTTCGTCGTGCGACTCGATGAAGTTGCCGGCCGAATACATCTGGAACAGGCGGCAACGCTCGCCCTTGATCTGGCCGCCGAAAATGATGCTGACGTTGAAGTCGATGCCGAACTTGCCCAACTCTTCCGCATCGCGCTGATGCACGGTACGAATGGCATCACCGAGGATTTGCGCGGCTTCGTACATCGAGTGGGCCGTCCAGATGGTGCGGCCTTCGGCGTTGGTCTTTTCGGCCACGATCTGGCGGATCGATTGCGAAATGGAAAGATTGCCTGCGGTCATCATCACCATGACGCGTTCGCCCGGATTCTCGTAGACGTTCATCTTGCGGAAGGTGCCGATGTGATCGACGCCCGCATTGGTCCGCGAGTCGGATAAGAAGACCAGGCCTTCGTTCAGGCGCATGGCAACGCAATAAGTCATGATGTGAGCTAAAAATGTAAAAGCCGAATTTTACAGGAAGCCCCGCCGAACGCTGAGCGTGGGCGGGGCTAAATGTCGTGGACCTGACACATTATCGGCAAATTTCAGATAATTCTTAAGTGTCCGTCAGTGTCAGGTTGGCAGAATGATAAAAACTATGCTGCCAAAGGAACAAGAAAGTCCTTGCTGATGCGATTGCCCAACTCAAAGATGCGTTCCAGAAACACCGTCAGGTAATCATGCAGGCCCGCATCCAGGACTTCCTCAATGCGGCTGAATTTGAGGTCGGCATGCAATTTGCCGGCAAAGCGCTCGGTGTCGGCGGAAACATCGTTGTGTACGTGCTTCAGATTGCTCAGCACCTGGTCCATGCAGGCCGCCAGCGAACGCGGCATGTCGGCGCGCAGGATCAGCAATTCGGCCACGCGTTCCGGCGTGATGACGTCGCGATAGACCTTGCGGTAAATCTCGAAGCCGGATACCGAGCGCAGGATCGCCGCCCAGTAATAGAAGTCGATCTGATTGTCCTGGCCCTTGTTGTCTTTGCTCAGCAGGCTCTGGCTCAATTGTTGCGATTGCTGCTGGCTCTGCTTGCCGGCCGTCTCCTTGGCGCCGTGGAACTTGACGTCGATGATGCGGGCGGTGTTGTCGGCGCGTTCCAGGAAAGTGCCGAGGCGGATGAAGTGGAATGCCTCGTCCTTGAGCATCGTGCCGATCGTCACGCCGCGCGACAGGTGCGAACGGTGCTTGACCCATTCGAAGAATTCGCTCGGGTTTTGCTCCAGCGCATCGGTCTGCAGATAGCCCTGCATCTTGATCCAGGTGGCGTTCTGGATTTCCCATGCTTCGGTGGTCAGGGCGCCGCGCACGGCGCGCGCATTTTCACGCGCCTGCTTGAGGCAGGAGGCGATCGACGACGGATTGCCGGGATCGCGCACCATGAAGTCGATGACGTCCTTTTGCGTGAGTGCATCGTACTTCTGGTTGTAGCCGTACAGCAGCTCGGAAATCCCGAGCACGGCGCGCCAGCCTTGTTCGGCGTCGTCGACCGATTGCGGCAGCAAAGCGGTTTGTACGTGCACGTCCAGCATGCGTGCGGTGTTTTCGGCGCGTTCGGTGTAGCGCGCCATCCAGAACAGGTGGTCAGCGGTGCGGCTCAGCATGTTTTATTTCTCCAGAATCCAGGTGTCCTTGGTGCCGCCGCCTTGCGACGAATTCACCACCAGCGAGCCTTCCTTGAGCGCCACGCGCGTCAGGCCGCCCTTGACCATCGAGACGGTTTTTCCCGACAACACGAAGGGGCGCAGGTCAAGATGGCGCGGCGCGATGCCAGATTCGACGTAGGTCGGGCACACCGACAAGGCCAAGGTCGGCTGGGCGATGTAACCGTCCGGCTTGGCGATCACCCGCTGGCGGAAATCTTCGATTTCCTGCTTGGTCGACGCGGGGCCGACCAGCATGCCGTAGCCGCCGGCGCCGTGGACTTCCTTGACGACCAGTTTTTCCAGGTTGGCCAGCGTGTAGGAAAGATCTTCCTTCTTGCGGCACTGGTAGGTCGGAACGTTGTTGAGGATGGGCTCTTCGGACAGATAAAACTTGATCATGTCCGGCACGTAAGGATAAATCGATTTGTCGTCGGCCACGCCGGTGCCGATGGCATTGGTCAGCGTGACCTTGCCGGCACGATAGGCCGACAGCAGGCCCGGCACGCCCAATGACGAATCGGCGCGGAAAGCCAGCGGATCGAGGTAATCGTCGTCGATGCGGCGATAGATCACGTCGACGCGTTTCGGACCGCGCGTGGTGCGCATGTAGACGGTGTCGTCCTTGACGAACAAGTCTTGCCCCTCGACCAGTTCGACGCCCATTTGCTGCGCCAGGAAAGCGTGTTCGAAATACGCCGAGTTGTACATGCCCGGCGTCATCACCACGACGGTCGGATCGACCACGCCGACCGGCGCGACCGAACGCAGATTGTCGAGCAGCATGTCGGGGTAGTGATCGACCGGCGCGATCTTGTGGCGCGTAAACAGTTCGGGAAAAAGCCGCATCATCATCTTGCGGTTTTCCAGCATGTACGACACGCCCGACGGCACGCGCAAATTGTCTTCCAGCACGTAGAACTCGCCTTCGCCGGCGCGCACGATATCGACGCCGGCGATGTGCGCGTAAATGTCGGAGGCGACGTCCACATCCTGCATCTCGCGACGATACTGGGCGTTCTGGAAAATCTGCTCGGCGGGAATGACGCCCGCCTTGATGATTTTTTGTCCGTGATAAATATCGTGGATGAACATGTTCAGCGCTTTGACGCGCTGCACCAGGCCGGCTTCCAGTTTAGTCCATTCCGCGGCATGGATGATGCGCGGAATGATGTCGAAAGGAATCAGCCTTTCCGTCCCTGCATCGTTGCCGTAGACCGCGAAGGTGATGCCCACGCGGCGGAAGATCAGGTCCGATTCTGCTCGTTTGCGAACAATGGTTTCAGCGGATTGTGCGGAGAGCCATGCCGCAAATTCATCATAATGCTGGCGTACGGAAACGGCGCCATCGGAATACATCTCATCGAAAAAATTTGCCATAAATTTGCTTCGTTTTCTGGTGCTGATGCTGAGGGATTTTGGGGCTTCTGATCAAGCGAATATTATTTGTAGAATTGTATTGGCCGGCATCCTCATCGCTGGTGAACGTAGACTAAGACTATCACGCCATTTCTGTTTTTGGACAGCGAAAATTGCGTGAAGTCCCGGGCGCAATCCGCGCCAGCGATGGGCGCCGCGGCAGGAAAGAGATAATTGAAAATGCGATTCTCCTTTCAAAGAAAGAACTCGTTCATGCCCACGGCGTCGGCGCGGGAACGGCGCACGGCGCAGGCATGTCGATGGTGGTGAAATCGGCGGGGCTGACGATTTCCAGATATTCCATGTCGGGCGAATAGTCGAACAGGAAGTGCACGATGCCCGGTCGCTGGTGCACGCAGTCGCCGGTCTTCACCAGCGTCACCTGGTCCTCGTACATGAAGCGCGCCCAGCCCTTCAGCATGATCACGATATGAAAGTTGGCTTCATGCCGGTGCCAGCCGGTGCCGGTTTCCGGCGCCATGTTGGCCTTGACCAGTTGCGCGATCACCTGGCCGCCGGTGGCCGCGGCAATGCCAAGATCGCGGTACAGGAAGAAGTCGCGCAGGCCGCCGGATTCATATGGCGTATCGCCCTCGCTGACATGAGAAAACACATTCAGGGCTGTCGGATTTGTATCGGCTATCGTAGTCATCACACTGATCCTTTCTGCGGCGTCCCGCATTTGACGCGATTGAGAATGACGTTGCTTGTGTCTCCTCTTGTTCTCCCGGCGAGGCTGTCAAAACTCTACATCCAGTTCATCGATATCTTCCGGCTCTTTCTGCGCGGCGGCAATCCATTCCTTCATTTCCGGCATGGCCATGATGCGTTTGCTGTACGCGGCGCAGATCGGTTCGAGCGCGACGTCGTAAGTGATGAAGCGCGTGATCACCGGTGCATACATGGCATCGGCCATGGTGCGCTCGCCGAACAGGTAGGGGCCGCCGTAGGTCGCCAGGCATTCTTTCCAGATCGTCGTGATGCGCTGGATGTCGGCTTGCGCGCGCGACCACACTTTGAAATTGGGGAAATGCGCCTTGAGGTTCATCGGCAGCGCCGAGCGCAGCGCGCTGAAGCCGGAATGCATCTCGCCGCAGATCGCGCGGCAGTGCGCGCGCGCGGCCTGGTCGGCCGGCAGCAGCTTGGCGGCGGGGCGGATTTCGTTGAGGTATTCGGCAATGGCGAGCGTGTCCCAGACGAGGATGTTGCCATGTTTCAGGCTGGGAACAAGAATGGAGGATGACAGCAACAGTATTTCGGCGCGTGCATCGGGATCATCGGGCGAGACGATGTCTTCCTGAAACGGTAGTCCGGCAAATTTGGCGAGCAGCCAGCCGCGCATGGACCACGAAGAATAATTCTTGCTGGTGATGCGCAAAGTCGTTTTAGGCATGTCAGTCCTTTATCTGTGTAGGTGCTTCTGACTTTGGCGCGTCGATGCGTTGACGCGCAGTTTGCATGGACGCGTCGATGTTTCCTGGTGTTGCATTCCTGGTACTTGCAAAGGGCGTGCCAGCGGCTCGCATCGGAAAGCGTGCCGGCATACCGCATCGAAGGTCAATGGCATGCATATTGCATCGAGTGAAGGACTGGTGAGAACAGAGGGAATGGGTTCTATGACAAATATTTACCAGGCATATCAGCAATACGCCGATGCCACCGATCCGCTGCGGGCATCGGCACGCGCAGCAGCACCGTTTCTGGGGCATAGCTGGCCGGGCTTCCCGTCCAGTCTGACGTTGCGCAAAATGTCTGCTGCATACGAAGTATTTTCGCGTACGCAACTGACGCACGAGCGTCCGCCATTCGATATCGACAGCGTGCAGGATGGTGGTCGCACCGTTGCGGTGCAGGAACAGGTGGTCGACCAGACGCCGTTCTGCAGCCTGTTGCGTTTCCGCAAGGAAACTGCCGCCGAGCAGCCTGCCGTGTTGCTGGTGGCGCCGATGTCGGGACATTTCGCCACCTTGCTGCGCGGCACCGTCAAAACCTTGCTGCGCGATCACGACGTCTACATCACCGACTGGCACAACGCCCGCGACATCTCGCTCGAGCACGGCCGCTTCGGCCTCGACGAATACGTCGCCCATCTGATCCGTTTCCTGCAGGCCATCGGTCCCGGCGCGCACATCGTCGCGGTCTGCCAGCCCACGGTGGCGGCCATTACCGCCGTTGCCGTCATGGCGGAAGACAACGACGCCGCCCAGCCGCGCAGCATGACGCTCATGGCCGGTCCGATCGACACGCGCGTCAATCCGACCACCGTGAACGAACTGGCCAAGAGCAAGCCCATCGAATGGTTCGAACAGAATCTGGTAAGCACCGTGCCGGCGCGCCATCCCGGCGGCGGCCGCAAGGTGTATCCCGGCTTCATGCAGCTGGCGGCGTTCATGAACATGAACCTGAATCGCCATGTCGACGCATTCCGCAATCTGTACAACTATCTCATTGAGGGGGAGCACGAAAAAGCCGAGGCCATCAAGGTTTTTTACGAAGAATACTTCGCCATGTCGGACTTGCCGGCAGAGTTTTATCTGGAGACGGTGCGCATCGTGTTCCAGGAACATGCGCTGCCGCTCGGCCTGTTGCAATACAAAGGCCGTCCGGTCAATCTCAAGGCCATCCGGCGCACCGCATTATTCACGGTAGAAGGTGAAAAAGACGACATCTGCGCCGTCGGTCAGACCGTCGCTGCACAAGATATGTGCAGCAGCATTCGCCCCTACATGCGTTTGCACCATGTGCAAACAGCGGTCGGCCATTATGGCGTGTTCAACGGGCGCCGCTGGGAAAATGAAATCTATCCACGCATGAGGGATTTCATTAATATGCACCAGAGGTGATCGTTCCCTCGCGCAACCCAATCCATTGTAGTCCGTCAGCTCAACTTGTTTGTTGTAAAGGATCTTCATGTCAATTCATGTGGCGCTGAACCATGTCACGTCTTACCGTTACGACCGTGCTATCAACCTCGGACCCCAGATCGTCCGCCTGCGGCCGGCTCCGCATTGCCGCACCCGCATCCTGAGCTATTCCCTGCGCATCCTGCCGGAACCGCATTTCATCAACTGGCAGCAAGATCCGCAAGCGAACTACATGGCGCGTCTGGTCTTCCCGGAAAAGACCGAAGAATTCCGTATCGAAGTCGACCTCGTGGCCGAAATGTCGGTCATCAACCCGTTCGATTTCTTCCTTGAGCCGTATGCCGAGCAGATTCCTTTCGAATACGCCAAGGAGCTGCAAAACGAACTGTCGCCGTATCGCAAGACGCTACCGCTGACACCGTTGTTCCAACAGTTTCTCGACGGCATTTCGCGCGAGAAGATGGGCAGCGCCGATTTCCTGGTCGCGCTCAATCAGAAACTGGCCGCAGCCGTCGATTACACCATCCGCATGGAACCCGGCGTGCAGACGCCGGAAGAAACGCTCAAGATAGGTTCCGGCTCGTGCCGCGACTCGTCCTGGCTGCTGGTGCAGCTGCTGCGCCATCTCGGTCTTGCCGCGCGCTTTGTGTCCGGTTACCTGATCCAGCTCACCGCCGATCAGAAGTCGCTGGACGGCCCGTCGGGACCGGAAGCCGATTTCACCGACCTGCACGCCTGGTGCGAAGTCTATCTGCCGGGCGCCGGCTGGGTCGGCCTCGATCCGACCTCCGGCCTGTTCGCCGGCGAAGGCCATATCCCGCTGTCGTGCACGCCCGAGCCGTCATCGGCGGCGCCGGTCAGCGGCATGGTCGATCCTTGCGAAGTGGAGTTCGAACATGCGATGAGCGTGTCGCGTTTCTGGGAAGCGCCGCGCGTCACCAAGCCCTATACCGAAGCACAATGGAGCGAAATCGAAGAGCTTGGCCACGCCATCGACGACGATCTCGATGCGCTCGACGTGCGCCTGACCATGGGCGGCGAGCCGACCTTCGTCTCGCTCGATTATCCCGACGAGCCGGAGTGGAACACCGCCGCCCTCGGCGATACCAAGAAACCGCTGGCCGCCGATCTCTACCATCGCATGCGCGAGAAATACGCCATCAAGGGTTTGCCGCATTTCGGCCAGGGCAAGTGGTATCCGGGCGAGCAACTGCCGCGCTGGGCGCTTAACTGCTACTGGCGCCGCGACGGCCAGCCGATCTGGCACAACCGCGACCTGATCGGCGATGAAACCAAGCCCAACGTGACGGACGACGGCATCACCGAGCGTTTCCTCAAAGGCGTCGCCGCGCGTCTGTCGCTCGACGGCAAGCATGTGTTCTCGGCGTATGAGGACGTGTTCTACTACATGTGGCGCGAGCGCCGTCTGCCGGGCAATGTCGATCCCTTCGACTCCAAACTGGAAGACAAGCAGGAGCGCGCGCGCCTGATGCGCATCTTCTCGCAAGGCCTCGACAAGATCGCCGGCCATGTCTTGCCGGTGGCGCGCCGCCCCGACGAAAGCGGCTGGCAGAGCGGCGACTGGTTCCTGCGCAGCGAGCGCTGCTACCTGTATCCGGGCGATTCGCCGCTGGGTTATCGCTTGCCGCTGGATTCCCAGCCGTGGGTTGCAACGACCGACTATCCGTATGTGTATCCGGAAGACCCGTCGCAACAATTCCAGGCCTTGCCGCAGGCTGCCGAAATCCGCCTGCAATATACCAAGCGTCCTTCGCTGACCGGCGCCACTTCGGTGGCCTTCCTGCAGGACTACTACGCCACGCAGCGCGGCGCTGCGACGACCGGCAAGGGTGATGGCGTGCGTACAGGCGCAACCGGCGGCGTCCCCGGCGCCTTCGAATCGGCCGACTGGATCACGCGCACCGCCCTGTGCGCAGAAGTGCGCAACGGCGTGCTGTATCTGTTCATGCCGCCGCTGGCCAAGATGGAAAGCTATCTTGAACTGGTCGCCGCCATCGAAGCGACCGCGGAAGAGCTCAAGCAGCCGGTATTGCTGGAGGGCTACGAGCCGCCGCACGATCCGCGCGTGCGCAAGTTCAGCGTCACGCCGGATCCGGGCGTGATCGAAGTCAACATCCAGCCGGCCTCCAACTGGACCGAACTGGTCGATCAGACCACGCATCTGTATGAAGCGGGCCGCGAGTCGCGCCTGACCACCGAAAAGTTCATGCTCGACGGCCATCACTCCGGCACCGGCGGCGGCAACCACATGGTGATGGGCGGCGCCACCACCGGCGATTCGCCGTTCCTGCGCCGTCCGGATTTGCTGCGCAGCCTGATCAGCTACTGGCACAACCATCCGTCGCTGTCCTACCTGTTCTCGGGCATGTTCATCGGGCCGACCTCGCAGGCGCCGCGCATCGACGAAGCGCGCAACGATTCCACGGTGGAAATCGAACTGGCCTTTGCCGAGATGGAAAACCAGATCGCCAAGGGCGGCTGCCCGCCGTGGCTGGTCGATCGCCTGCTGCGCAATCTGCTGATCGACGTAACGGGCAACACGCATCGCGCCGAATTTTGCATCGACAAGCTGTATTCGCCCGACAGCGCCACCGGCCGTCTCGGCCTGCTGGAACTGCGCGCCTTTGAAATGCCGCCGCACGCGCGCATGAGCCTGACGCAGCAACTGTTGCTGCGCGCGCTGGTGGCGCGCTTCTGGAAGACGCCGTACAAGCCGCAACGCCTGGTGCGCTGGGGTACGGAACTGCACGATCGCTTCCTGTTGCCGCATTTCATCTGGCAGGATTTCAGCGACATCATGGACGACATGCAGGAAGCCGGCTATCCGATGCAGGCGGAGTGGTTCGCGCCGCATTTCGAATTCCGCTTCCCCAAGATCGGCGACTTTGCCGTCAAAGGCATGGAACTGGAATTGCGCACCGCGCTCGAACCCTGGCACGTGTTGGGCGAAGAGGGCAGTTCGTCGGGCACCGCGCGCTATGTCGATTCCTCGCTGGAACGCTTGCAGGTCAAGGTCAGCGGCATGGCGAAGGACCGCTATGTGCTTACCTGCAACGGTGTTGCCGTGCCGTTGCAGCCGACCGGCATCGTCGGCGAGTTCGTTACCGGCGTGCGTTACCGCGCCTGGCAGCCGCCGTCGGCCCTGCATCCGACCATCGGCATCGATTCGCCGCTGACCTTCGATCTGGTGGATACCTGGAACGGCCGCAGCCTGGGCGGTTGCCAGTACCACGTGGTGCATCCGGGCGGGCGCAGTTATGAAACTTTCCCGGTCAATGCATTCGAAGCGGAAAGCCGCCGCCTGGCGCGTTATTTCCGTCTCAATCACACGCCTGGAAAGATGGAAGTTACTGCTTCAAGGCCGTCAATCGAGTTCCCATTTACGTTAGACTTGAGACATTTCTAACGCACTCTGTTTAGCCGCCGTCGTCCGTCATGCTTCATCGCATGACGGCGGCGGTTGCGCCACTGAATTCTATGTATCAGCGCCTCCTGCAAAGTTACACCGCCGACGCCGATCGTTATGACGAGATGCTGGCTGCCGACGGCGGCTTGCGGCCGCACTGGCGTACGTTGATCGATCAGCTGGAAAATCTTTCGCCCGAGATGATGCGTCGCCGCGCCGATGAAGTGCGCGATGCGATTGCCTCCGACGGCATGACCTACAACGTCTATGCCGATCCGCAAGGGGTCAATCGTCCGTGGGAACTGGACCTGCTGCCGCAGATCGTTGCCGCCGACGAATGGCAGAAACTGTCGGGCGCCGTCACGCAGCGTGCGCGCCTGCTCAACGCCGTACTTGCCGATCTCTACGGCGAACAGCAATTGTTGTCCGAGGGATTGTTGCCGCCGGCGCTGGTGTTCGGCCAGCATGGCTACCTGTGGCCGTGCCGCGACGTGCGTCCGCCGGGCGGCGTGCACCTGCATCTGTATGCGATCGACCTGGCGCGTTCGGCGGACGGCAACTGGTGGGTCATCGCCGATCGCACGCAGGGTCCATCCGGCTCCGGCTATGCCTTGCAGAACCGCCAGATCATGCAGCGCGCCTTGCCCGAGGCCTTGCGCGACATGCACGTGCAGCCCCTGCTCAATTATTTTCACGCATTGCATGAATGCCTCACGCGTCTGGCGCCGACAGGCGGCGAACCGCCGCTGGTGGTGTTGCTGACGCCGGGACCGTACAACGAAACTTACTCCGAACACGCCTTCCTGGCGCATACGCTGGGTTTCCCGCTGGTCGAAGGCGTCGACCTCACCGTGCGCGGCGACATGGTCTACCTGAAGACGCTGACCGGCCTGCGCCGCGTGCACGCGATCATGCGCCGTCTCGACGACGACTACTGCGACCCGCTTGAGCTGCGTTCCGAATCCGCGCTGGGCATTCCCGGCCTGACGCAGGCGGCGCGTTCCGGCAACGTGCTGATCGCCAATGCGCTCGGCAGCGGCGTGCTGGAGTCGACGGCTTTGCATGGCTTCCTGCCGGCGATTTGCCAGCGCCTGCTGGGCGAAGAATTGGCTTTGCCGGCGGTCGCCTCCTGGTGGTGCGGCGAAAAGCCTGCATTGGAATACACGCTCGCCCATCTGGAAGAACTGGTGATCATGCCGGCTTTTCCATCGATGCGCATGCAGCCGGTGTTCGGCCACACATTGAATGCGCAGGCGCGCCGCCATCTGGTGGAAAGCCTGCAACTGCAGCCGCATGCCTATGTCGCGCAGGAATGGGTGCGCCTGTCGCAGGCGCCGGTGCTGTCGCGCAGCGGCGAATATCGCCTCATGAACCGCACCATCAGCCTGCGCGTGTTCGCCGTGGCCGACGGCGAGGGCGGTTACCACGTCATGCCGGGCGGACTCACGCGCGTGGCGCCGCGCCAGCGCCGCGACGTCGTGTCGATGCAGCAGGGCGGCACCAGCAAGGATGTCTGGGTGCTGGGCGAACATAACGAAGATAGCGATCCATCCGGTACGGTCGCCGCCACCGCGGAGATCAGCGTCGCCGTCGGACCGGGCGCCATGACGGATCCGGTGTCGCGTACTTCCGATCTGATCCGCACCACCGTGGACGTGTCGTCGCATGCCGGCGAAAACCTGTTCTGGATGGGGCGCTACGCCGAACGCACCGACAATCTTGCGCGCCTGTTGCGCACCACGTTGCAATGCACGACCGAAACGCAGAGCGAGAATCGCGCGATCCTGCGCAGCGTCAGCGAAGTGTGTTTCCGTCTCGGCATCCTGATGCCGAAATCGGAGCAGGCGCATCCGACCATCACCGCCTTGCAGCAGAGCCTGCAAGCTGCGATATCCGATCCGAGCGCCAACGTCAGCATCGCCACGCACCTGCGTCACCTGCATCATTCCGGCTACCAGGTGCGCGAGCATCTGTCGCTGGACAACTGGCACGCGCTCAATCGCATGCCGCCGATGGTGCAGGACAAGATCAATTCGCCCACCGTCATGCTGCACGTCCTCAACAATGTCATCCAGGCCTGTTCCGGTCTGGCCGGCCACGCGCTGGACGACATGACGCGCGATGAAGGCTGGCAGTTCCTGATGATCGGCCGTCACATCGAGCGCATGGTGCACCTGGCGACCTTGTTCGACCAGTTCATGCAACTCGAACCGGCGCGCCAGAATGCGGCGCTGACCTGGCTGCTTGAGTCGTCGAGCAGCATCGTGACGTATCGCGTGCGCTACCGCCGCACGCCGGAGTGGTTGCAGGTCTTGCATCTGCTGGTGTTCGACGTGAGCAATCCGCACAGCATCGCCTATCAGTTCCGCATGCTGCAACATTACCTGAGCGACATCGCGCAACAGCTCGGCATTCTGAGCATGAATATTCCGGCGCACCTGAGCGAGCAACTGAACAGTTTCGCCTTGCCTGATTTTTCTCGCGACTCGGCGGCTTCCGCGGCGGCCAATGCACGGCTCATGCAGCTCATGCGCGAAGCGACTGCCGCCGGTTTTTCACTGACCGACGATCTGGCGCGGCATTTCTTCACGCCGCTGACCGCTCCCGTCAGCCAGGGAGTCTGAACATGAGCATGAACCAGGCGACCTATCACATCATTCACGAAACGAACTATCGGTACGCTGTCCCGGTGCGCCTGTCGCACCAGGTGTTGCGGCTGACGCCGCGTTCCTTGCCATGGCAGACGTGCACGTCTCATTTCATCAATATCCTGCCCGGGCCGACCAGCCTGATCAACTTGTACACGGACAGCTTCGGCAATGCGCTGCAGGCCTTCTCTCTCGACCAGGACCACAGCAGCCTCGAAGTGTATGCGGAGTCGTGGGTGGAAATCTCGCCGCGTTTGTTGCCCGCGTCCACGTTGTCGTGGGAACAGGCCGCCGAGATACTGTCGTATCGTGCCGGTCACAGTCTGCCGCCCGATATGCTGGAAGCCTCGCGCTTCATGTTCGAATCGTCGCATGTCCGGATCAAGCGTGAATTCGCGCGCTATGCCGCCGAATGTTTCACGCCCGGCTTGTCGCTGTTGTCCGGCATCGATTTGCTGATGAAACGCATTTTCAACGAGTTCACCTTCGATCCCGAGGCGACCACGGTGTCGACGCCGGTCACGGAGGTGTTCGTCAACCGCCGCGGGGTGTGCCAGGACTTCGCGCATTTCATGCTGTCCTGCCTGCGGTCGCTGGGTTTGGCGGCACGTTATGTCAGCGGCTATCTGTTGACGCAACCGCCGCCGGGGCAGCCGCGCCTGATCGGTGCGGATGCCTCGCATGCCTGGGTGTCGGTGTACTGCCCGGGCGTTGACGGCCAGCCGGGCATCTGGATCGATGCCGATCCCACCAACGGCATCTTTCCCGATATCAGTCACATCACGCTCGGCTGGGGTCGCGACTTCCTGGATATATCGCCGTTACGCGGCGTGTTGATCGGCGGCGGCCAGCAGACGATGGATGTCGCCGTGACGGTGATGCCGTCGGAAGAGGTGCCCGGACTGCCGTTTGCGCGCTAGGTTTGCGTGTCGATTCAAGCTTCGCCAAAACGATAAAAATAGTTTGGAGCTGCGCTCTCTGAGTGCTTGCCGCGCTCAGCCGCAGCGCGCATTTTTCTTCATGTCCCACAGCAATGCATTCGATCCGGTCGGCTCGCCTTCGCAGCGGCTTATTGAAACTCGATCGTATAAGTCACGCTGGTAGTCACGGCGCCGGCACTGACGGCGCCGGTGGACACATACTGGGCCAGATAGTCCAGGCTGGCGCTGCCGCTGGCGATCGGCACATAAGTCGTGTTTTGCGAACCGGAAGCGGCGCCGATGACGATGTCGGCGCCGGCGGTCGTTGCCAGGCCCACTTGGACGTTGGCGGCGCCGCCGGCGGCGATCTTCAGGCGGCCGGTGGTGGTGTCGACATTCGGACCGGCTTCGAAGAAGGCG